>Ga0209541_10015443_pt1 | contig 11397 bp, 15 predicted proteins | sample RifCSPlowO2_01_FD_184027 | JGI IMG/M metagenome (GOLD analysis project Ga0209541, IMG submission 184027) | Groundwater microbial communities from Rifle, Colorado - Rifle CSP2_plank lowO2_0.1 (SPAdes) (version 2) | ecosystem: Environmental > Aquatic > Deep subsurface > Groundwater | place...
TTGGTATTTTACAGACTGGAAAATTCTGAGCACTAAGAACCACCCGTTACAATAGTAACATAATCCCACCCGTCTCTGACGGGTGGTTCTTTAGTTAACTTTTTAAAAAACGCCAGTAGCTAACAAGTCATATTATGCCGCCGAATATCAGTCGTTCCCAAGTTGTAGCACTCTTTTTGCTTACCTTCTCTTTTATCTGCTCGTTTATCCGCTTCTATCTTAAGAACAATCTGCATCGCTTCCTGCTGAGCACCAGTTCGGACAGGCGCCATCCGAAGCAGCCCCGCTGCAGCTTAAACATGGCGTTGTTCCTGAAGTGTAATTTCTTGAGTAACATCCTGGCGCGCATGAACTTGGACTGTCCCCTAAGTTAGCCATAAGCACATACTTGCCTGCCTGGGTGCAGCAGTCAGCATCGCTTCCTGCTGCGCATCCTGCAGGGCAAATGCCATTGGCAGTCCATGAGCACGTTCCTGGAGGGTTTGCACAGTCATAGCATCCGTAACCGTCAAACCAGCATTTGCCTAAATTGGTACAGCAGTCAAGGTCATTGCCTGCTGAGCACCAGTTCGGGCAGGCGCCATCCGCAACATAGCCGTTGATGTCATCGCATGGTGTGCATGCTGTTGTGCCGTTGGTATAATTATTGTTGTAGCAGCCTGTTTCACAGGAATTTGGCGGGAAATGTGCGGTGAGAACGTATTTGCCTGCCTGGGTGCAGCAGTCAGCATCGCTTCCTGCTGCGCATCCTGCAGGGCAAATGCCATTGGCAGTCCATGAGCACGTTGTTTGCGTTTGGTTCGTAGTGCAAGTTTGTAATTGAATCGGTTTTCCTGCTGTTGTTCCACAGCTATCATAGTCTGTGCACGTTCTAATCTGTGTTGAGTTTGTGCATTGGCTCCAAGTGGTGCATTGCCAGCTTGGAGCGCATGTGATGTTCCCACTAGTGGTTAGTGTTGCACATTCACCTGTGCTTGAGCATGTTCCAGTTGTGCATCCGCATGTGCCGCATTTTTCCATTAGCGAACCGGCATAGCAGTATTTTGGCTTGGTGTTTGAGCATTCGCCATACGCTGTGCCGTCGATGCACGTTGGAATTACGTTTGGCGAACCAGATGCCTCGTTTACGAGCTCCTCAATTTTCCTATCTGACTTTGCGCCTGTTACTGAACAGTCTACTGTTGGCGTGCCTTCATCCCTGTAGCTTAGGTAGAATGCAAGCAGGTCAACAACTTCAGACAATGTCAGGGGGTTGTCCTGCGGCTGAACAAAATGCAGGTACAAAACTTTTCTTAACGACTGCTTGACATTGTCTACCTCGCAGGATTGGGCATTGACTATGGTAGAAACTACTATCAGTAGTGTTAATGATGCTATTAGCAGTATTGGTAGTTTTTTAATTTTCATCACCGCAGCATTTTCCTAATGCCTGGCAGCATTCTTCCTGCAGTACAATACCCAGGTCTGGGAGTCTTGAATCGCAAGTTCCTGCCTCGTCAGCTACCTCACAGGCGACTGTTTGCAGTTCTGACAGTTCAGCTGTTTCCTCAGCAGGATACTCTGCCAGGTATAGAATCAGTATGGCTATTAATACTAGAGCTATTACAGCTATTTTAACGTCGAACCTCTTTTTTTCTTTCATACTAGTCTTTTTTTTACTACGTTATCCAATTTCAAGTTTAATAATCTTTCTAATTTCAACAGCATAATTCATAATTACTGCAGCACGAAGCCATGTAGCCCTCGCCAAACACAATATCAAGGCCTTCGCATAGTCCGCTGCTCTCTGCATTCTGGCATATGTCTGAAGAAGAGGTGCTTGAGCCGCTTACTCTTGAAATAATGCTGCCCTGCGCTACATGAGGCAACCCAGAAACCTTCTTTGTAAATGTTACTAGCAGCTCTCCATTGAGTTTTCTGCCAGTATCACCGTTGTTACAGCCTAAAATTACAAAACTCTCTTTTTCATCAGTTTTAACCTCTTTACCTACAGAGTTAAAACAGGAAAAACCGCTGTTTTTGTCCCTCATCTCCACGCTGTTTATAGTTATGCTTTCGGTAAAACTGTTTTGTAAAATCACCACGACCCTTGAAGCCTCAACCTCAAAATCAACGCAGGTTATGCCGGCCGACAATACGCATTTATCAGGCAAAAGCATATCGGGGTTTAAGACCCCTAAATAAACCAAAGCTGCAATAACCAAAAGAAAAACCAGTATAACCCAGCCATATGTCATTAAGAACTCAACAGCAGCCTGAGCTTTGTTTTTAATCAGCAACACCTCTTTTTCAATATTATTTGGAATAAGTTATTTAAGCTTTTTTCTGTTTTCGGTGCTGAAGAAAAAGTCGCTTCCTTGCATGCTTATGCTGTTCCCTGTGCATGGTTCCCTTATTCATGCAGGAGAATTTACACGCCTTGTTGAGAGAGGAAAATTGGCTAAGCAGATGCGGCAACAGAAGTGCACAGATATCTTAAACAAGGCCATATTCAAGCAAAGGATAAAGCTTTTAAAAACCGCTTCTGATAGCGGCTTTATGCCAAAGCACATAGTATTTATCCACGGAATAGGCGGCAAGTCGCTTGATGTTGCAAAAAGCTTCGAGAAGAATATCTCGGCAGAGATTGTCCATAACGATGTCAAGTTTCACTCATTTTTATGGAAGCAGCTTGTGTCAAAGAAAGAAGACGGGCTGAATAAAATACTCGGAAAGTTTCCAAAGCTGGGCTATCTCGCATTTAACATAAACCTTAAGGAATTCATCGAGACCTACCTTGTAGTAAGGCTTAGGCGGTTTCTGATAAACTATCTTGGAGATGCCGTATATTACCTCTCGGAAAATTCGAAGAAGGTGAAGTCGCAGCTGGAAAAAACGCTTTTCGACATTGCAAAAAGCGATAAAGATGCAGAAATAATCCTTGTCAGCCACAGCCTTGGCTCTGTGATAGCATTTGATACCCTGACGGACAGAAATTTCCAGAAAAGAATGAGGAAAAATAAACTCGCTATAACCCATTTCTTTACCGTCGGCTCCCCATTGGCGCTTTTCCTTTTGAGGGCTGATACGCAAATTAATGTTACTGTTCCCATAGAAGAAAAATGGATTAACCTTTATGACCGGCGCGATATTATCGCCTCAAAGCTGCACCCTTTTTTTAAACAATGCCAGGATTTTGAAGTGAAGGTTGAGAACGCAAATGCAGTAACTGCGCACTTAAAATACTTCAATGATACTGATGTCCTTAACCAAATATTAAGAACTACGCTTTAACTAACATAACCCTTTATCAGGAGCTTTCCCATGATGCTCAGCGCTACAGAAACACCTCTTTTTTTGTTTGCCGTCTCAACAAGGCCCAGCGTTTTCAGCCCATCGCTTTTAAGGGTGCCGTTTATGTGGTAAGAAATGAGGGGCAGGCTCATTTTTGTCTTCCGGCTAAGCTCTTCAAGGGAGGAGCAGCACTCTTTTTGCTTATACAGGAATTTTAGTATATCCCTCTTTTTTTCAGTTAATGCGTGGTAATAGGAAAACTTGAGAACCGGAAGCATAATTACGTCCCCATTATCAACTGAAAAGGCCTTTATGCCGTTGACGTAGGCAGCGCTGGTAACCGCGCACTGGGAAGTCCTGTCCCCGCTTGAAACATTAATGAGCAGCTCCTTATCTTTTTCAATATTCTTCACTTCACTAATGGCAATAAACATCTGCTCCCACAAATTGCCCTTTCCTATTTCCTTTATATAAGCAGGTATGCTAAAGCGTTCAAGGTCCTTCTTAATCGCCTGCGCGTTTTCCGCTGCCTTTTCAGTAGAAAGAAGCACGACCTTCTCAGTAGGGAATTCCCTTATCCCCACGAAAAGGGCGTCAGGCTTATCCCCCACAGGGGCGATAACTACATGCTTAACCTCAATCACCGCCTTTTTTTAATGGTGTAACGCAACGCCTTTATTAAACTTCCGCTTTAATATTAAAATCCCGCTTTAATAGTCAAGGAAAGGCGCCTCACTAAGACTATGACTGCTCATTACAAGAAATCCAGCTCATCCGAGCGCACTGTAATTTCGGTTTTCCCCTTTTTAGGCCTTTTTTTAGGCTTTTCCTGCGCTTTTTGCTGCGGGTTCATTTCCAAAACCTTTCTCAAATTTATGTTGCCGCAGCGCAGGCAACTTGCATAAGCGCCCCATTTTCCTTCCTTTATGTCAGCATAGCTCCCACAGACGCATTTCAAGCCGGAAAGCTGCCTGCCCTTGTGAGCGGTAAAAACAGGAATGCCCTGCACATTCTTCGTCACTCCCCGTTTGTTGCAAAATGGGCAGTTTTCAACTCGCGACTCGCCATAGCGCTTTCTTAAGTATATGCGATGCCTGCCGAAGAAGCGTTATAAAATGCTTGCGATAAGAACGCGCCGCGCTGAGGGGCGAAAGAGGAGGTATTATATAGTAACATTTCTTTCCTGATTATTAAAGTGGCAGATTACAATGTTGTGCTATTCTGCAGGGGATGCAGGAAACGCTTAGTAGTAGCTTCGAAAGATAAGAAGCAGCTGTTCTGCAATAGCTGCCAGAAGAAATCAGTTGCTTACAGGAAAGGACTAGATAAGGAATAAAAGGCGCCGCGCAGAATCAGGGCAATGCAAGTTCTGGCATTCAGGTTATACTTATTGAGAATTTACCTTCGCCCTCAACATTCCACTCGGCCTTTTTCCCTTGTTTCATGTTAAAGCTTTCTGTAAGTATCTGCGGTACTGTGATTACTGAGCTTTTACCCACTTTCCTGAGTTTGACCACCAGCTCTTTCTTCTTTCTTGCTTTTTCTATTTCCAAAGCACGCTGCGCATCCGCTGGATGAATCAGCTCTTCTCCGCATTTAGGGCATTTCCATTCCCTCACTATGATGCCTTTCCACATGGTTTCTGTTTCCTGCGGCTTGCCACCACACTCACATACAAGCTTCATCTTTCCAAATTGCACGTTTTTCATTTTGATTACCTCTTCTTTGCTGTAAATTCTCCTGCATGAATAATCTTGCAGTAATTTCCTATGTCGGCCACAACAACCTTCAGCACCTTATTGCCTCTAGTTACGCACCTTTCAAAGGTGTTTGCTTTTCTTTTGCTTCTTGCGCAGTCAAAGCCATCCTCCAGTATTTCAACGGCCTTGTGCATGTTGATGCCTGCATTGTCCATCTCGTCCAAAGCATGTTTTGCGGGAATAAGCGGTTTTCCGTTCCATTCAAATCCAAACATCTGGCATCATCGATATATTATTTAGATATATATTAGTAAGATATATTTAAATGTTTCTACAAGGATTTATAAGAAAATACGCCGCTGGGAAGAACTTCCGAAACGACATTTCCTGTTATTATATTGTAACAAAATGTTTTAGAGATGAGAGCCAATCAAAGTTTGTAAATCCTTTTTCGGTGGTCCAAATCAAAGACAAGAATGTGCAGCTGCTTATGCACTATTTCCGCAATTATCCTGTAATCACCAACACGAAGCTTGTAAAGATTTTCTCCGACTAATCGCTCAAAATGCTGCTCCGGACGTATTCTTGCACGCTCCAAAGCAGAAACTATCCTTTCTGAGACTGCCTTAGGCAGTTTCCTAAGATGCTTTCTCGCCTTTGGAGAAAGAATTACCTCATACATTTATAATCCCAACTCCTTCTTAACTACTGCGAGAGAAACTCCTTTGCCCTCAGCTATTTCTTTACGGGCGACTGCTATGTCCCTCTTGGTCTGCTCTGACAACTCCATGATGTCCTCAAGAAGGTCCCATATTACATCCTCATAAGTATCCTTGTCAGTAAACCGCCTTTTCCCCAGGGCATCTTTCAGCTCTTCGCTTACCTGAATTGTGGTAACCATAGTTAGTCTATAGTGTGACTATAGTATATAAGCTTTTTGGTTAGAAAATAATAACGCCGCGGGGGAGACTAGGTGACTACATTTTCTTCTTTTTGTAGCCACCCAGTTCCTTTTTCAGGCTTTTGTATTCCTTGAGAACTAAGTCAAGCGTTGGTCGTATACCCCTCCTTTTTTGGTATTCCTGCAATGCATTATAGTATTCCCTGCTGTTTTTTAGGCTTATATTAACCGGAGGCAGTTTGTGTTTAAGCAGTATATTGTTGAGCAGCAATCTTCCAACCCTTCCGTTACCGTCCTGAAATGGGTGTATGGTTTCAAATTGGTTGTGCACAACTGCAGCCAGCAGTAGCGGAGAATATTTTTTCCTGTGTTTTTCATACCACGCTTCAAGCTCTTCCAGCAAGCCGCGTATTCTGTTGGCCGGAGCACCAGCATGAACAATATCACCTAACGCATTTCTAATTACGACTTCTATACCTCTCGCTCTAAGCTTGCCTGCAAATGATTTTGAGTTCTTAAAGACTATCTTATGCAATTTTTTGATTAACGGGACAGAAATATGCTCTTTTGATTTCCTAATGCAAGCAATCGCCTCTGCAACCCCATACGTTTCCGAAATGTCCCTTTTGTTCGCATCGTGAGGCCATTTACCCTCTTCCAGTATTTCTTTAACTTCTCTCTGTGCAAGCTCTGAGCCTTCAATGGCATTGGTATTATAAGTAAACAATTCAGTAAATGTTCGCCAATCAGCATCTGAAAGATGGATTACACTAAGGTTTGCCCTGTCCTCCATGTCTTTCAGAAGTTCAATCTCGTTACTGCTTAATTCATGGCTCAGCGGATCTTTAATAATCCTGTAGCTCTCAATTTGCTGCCGTATAATCACCCCAGCCCTACCTTTAAGCCTTTCCAACTCTCTTTCAGAAAGATTGACCCCCAAGTAGCGCCTTATCTTCCTGACTTTCTTACCTTCCCTGAAAGAATGGGCCAAATAGTACTTCTGCCTCTTCCCTATCCTTCGGATTTCCACGTTCATATAATCATAATAGGGTGACTACATATTTAAACTTTTCTACAAATAGGTGGGTACAACTGCAGGAAGTTCCAGAAGGCTTTACCATTCTTTACCATTACATTTGGAAGAATAAAACGCCGCGGGGGAGACTTTCAAGCCCGTTGAAAGCTACGAGCGATCAGCGAGTCTGTTTGAACTCCCGTGCCCTTTCGGGCAGTGAATCTCTGTGGGCCATTGTAGGTTTCCAAGGAACCCTTGGCTCCTAGCAATCTTACGGTTCACTTTGCTTGTTGCTAGTGAATCACCGCAATGGCCAGCCTATGCGACCGCGGCATAGCTGAAAAGGATAAAGAAACGGCTTTTAAAGGTTTTCCAAAACCGGAGCTATTGAAAAGTTAGCCTGCCGTGCCTTTACCCTGCATCGCTGCTTCCTCACTTCAAACAAATCCAGCCAGATAGATGTATCAAGGTAATACCGCTTCATTTTTTATTAAAAGTATATGTTGTTAATAAATCTTAGCATTCCTCGTCGGAAAATTTACGGGAATTCCGAAGGATTTTCGACTAACAGGCAACCTTTTTAAACTTCAGCAGCTTTGCAATTGCCATGCCTTTCAAGTTTTCCCCGTCGTCGCTTTCGCTGCTGAAAGAGTGTCCTAGATGTTTCTGGCTCCACTTCGTCAAAGGCGTCAAAAGGCCTTCCACCCCTTTCCCTTCCCTTCCTGCGGGGATGGACCGCATTCTGAAGGCTCATTTTGACTCGTTTCGTGATAAGGGAGAGCTGCCGCCAGAATTACGGCAGCTAAATGGCGAAGTCAGATTATTTGACGATGCTGAATTGCTGGCTGTATGGAGGAACAACCTGAAGGGTGTGCAGTGGACTGATGATAATGGCAACCTGTTTAGGGGCGCGGTTGATAACATACTGCAAAAAGGGAAAAAATTAATTGTTTTAGACTACAAGACACGGGGCTACCCTGTAAAGGAGGACACCGCTGCACATTACAATGACCAGCTGGACATCTACAACCTGCTGCTCAGGGAAAACGGCTACGAAACTGAAGATTACGGCTACTTGATGTTCTACTACCCGAAGGAAGTTGAAGCAGACGGGGATGTGGCGTTCAACACCGAGCTTGTCAAAATGAAAATCTCAGTCAAAAACGCTGAAAGCATATTCAAAAAAGCGCTTGAAGTGCTGAATGCGCCGATGCCGCCTGAACCCTCACAAGAGTGCGGATTCTGCGAGTGGTGTGATTCTATTAAGAGTTTGTAGTGTATGCCTTTTTATTGTCTGGAGCGTGCGTGAAAAGGCACGCTGCCGCGAAAAATATTTTCTCAATATTTTTATGCAAACATTAAAATAGCCCTTTTGCATTAATGCCAGCATGCTGAAGCACATTCCGAAGCTGCCATCTCTCCTTACGGCGACCTTTTCTGAGTGGCGCAGGGACAGGCCTCCGCTGCTTGCTGCAGGCATTGCCTATTACGCGTTCTTCTCAATAATACCAGTGCTGGTCGTGGCTGCTGCCATAGGAAGCCTGTTCTTCGGGCAGGCGGCAGTTGACGGGCAGCTTACAAGCGTGCTCAACTCCTTATTTGGCGAGAAGGTTGCAGGTGTCATCCAGTCAGCCCTTGTCAGCACCTACAGCCAGTCCTCAAACATTGTGGTGGCTGTCGCGGCAGTCCTGCTGCTGCTTGGCGCTTCCTACGTTTTCGTCCAGCTCAGGAACGCGCTCAACATAGTATGGAAAGTGAAACGTCGCGAAAAGGCGCTGAAGGGCTTTGTCGAGGCAAGGCTCGTGTCGCTGGTAATGGTTGTTGGAATTGCAGTGCTGCTGCTGGCGTGGATAATTGCAAGCATCGCATTCTCGGCGCTTTACACGCTGGCAGGCATTAGCTCAAGCTTCCTTGCAGAGCTTAGCAACTTTGCAGCAGTTTTCATCGTTTCCACAATGCTTTTCGCAATGACTTATAAGCTCCTTCCATCGGTGAGGCTCACATGGGAGGACGTCTGGCTCGGCTCAATGGTAACAGCCTTCCTGTTCACAACAGGATGGTATGTTCTTGGCTTTTACTTAAGCAGAATCAGCATAGCATCGCTTTATGGCGCAGCAGGCTCAATGGTTGCTCTGCTGATGTGGCTTTACCTCTCAGCGCACATCTTCGTCTTCGGAGCCGTGTTCACGAAAGTTTTCGCATCGCGCCACGGCTCGCGCAGCAAAGCTAGAAAACCGTAAGCAGCGCAGCCCCTGCAACTATCATTACCGTGCCAAGAACAATGTTCCTTGTTACCTTCTCATACTTTCTGAGCAGCAGCATTGACAGTAAGAGCACAAACAACGGCTGGGCGCCGATAAGCGGGAATACTATGGACACAAGCCCTGTGGAGAAAGCCAGGTTGTAGGCAATAAACGCAACTGCTATGAAAACGCCTGCAAGCAAAAACATCCTTGCCTTCTCCCACGTTTTTGCCAGTTCCCCGGATTTCCCCAGCGCCGATATTACCAGAACCTGGAAAAATATGCCTACGGTAAAAGAAACTGCCAGCCCGCTGATAGGCTTATCTGAGGCATTTAGAGCCAGCTTTGTGATAACCGCCGCCAGGCCTAGAAGCGCAGTGCCTGCAACAGCTATCAACACGCATTTCATGTCTATTTTAACCCTACCAGGCTTAAATACAAGCAGGGTTACCCCTGCCATTATTATAATCGTGCCTAACACTATGAACAAAGTTGGTTTCTCTCCAAGAAAAAGCACACTTAGAGTAGTTGACACCAAGGGCGAGGCGGATATTATTGGCACAGTAATTGCCACGCCTAGCCTTCTGAACGCGACCAAAATAAGACTGGCGGCAATTCCCGGGTCGATAATCCCCTTAAGCCCAAATAAAACCAGCGCTGCCATGCTTGGCAGGGCATAGCCTTTCAGAAGCACGATACTCCACAAAAGAACTGTTGCAGAGCCGAACACAAGGAACGAGTTAAACGGGGAAGGGCCCTTGTTAAGGGCAATTCTCATAATGACATTCCCCAGCGCAAAGAGCACTGCGGCACTAATCGCGAACAGCTCGGCTTGCATGGCATCTGCAATAAAGTTGGAGTATTAGAACATTTCTATTCAGTTGCATTCCTTGATTCGCCTGTTCAGCTTCTGCAAGAGGAGGTTCTGTCACTGACTGCTTTTATTTCTTCTTGTACCCGAATCTTTTGTCATATTCTTTATGTGTGAATATGTCCAGAACGAACGCAATTATTTCTATCTTGTCGCTTTCAAGTGTGTAAATCATTCTCCAGAATTGCGGCAGATTCACTATGAACAAGTTGGTCGCATTGTATTTTCTGAGGTAATATTGCGGCATTTGTTTTTTCTTAACGTTTCTGCCATAGAAGGGGTTGTCTTCCATGAGGTCAAACGCGCGCTGAATGCCGTTTAGCAAAGCTATCTCCTCAGAATTCTTGACACCCCGCTCCTTTTGCAGGCCTACAACTTTATTCAACCGATTATACGCTTCTTCTGCATCTCCTTTTAGCTCTATCGAGACCTTCTTCCCGAATTTCACCTTACTCGCAACCCTCTTGTTTCTTTTAGTCTGCTTTTTGGCTTAAACGTCCACAGCACTCTGTTGTCGTGGTATGTTATCTTGCCGCTGAAATCAAGATAGTCCAGTATCGCAACAAGAGTCTGGTGCATGACCTGCTTTGGCAGCCGCCTTCTAAGTTCTGCTACCGTCATTACCACTTCTGCTCTCTGCAGCGTTTCTTCCACCATTAGCACAGTGTTCAGTGTCGGGCTTCTCTGCTCAGCATAGTTCCTTTTCCTTATCTGTATCAAAGCCATTCTTATCACCCATATCAACTGATATGTATATCAATTGATATATAAATGTTTCTGTTCGCTGCTGCTTGACAGCCGGCAGCCGCCTTCCTCGGTTCGTCTATTCAGCTTCTGCAAGGAAAGAAGTGAAGCGAGAGGAAGCTTACGAGAAGTGGTTGCATTCCTTGATTCGTCTATTCAGCTTCTGCAAGTCCAACGCCAGTTATCTCTGTTGCGTTTGGCGGCTGTTGCATTCCTTGATTCGTCTATTCAGCTTCTGCAAGAAGACGACACGATATACTCCTTATGCACGTTATAAGGGTTGCATTCCTTGATTCGTCTATTCAGCTTCTGCAAGAGCGGCAGCGTGCCGCAGTAAACGCCATCCTCGAAGTTGCATTCCTTGATTCGTCTATTCAGCTTCTGCAAGACTCCCAGCAACTATGGAGGCAAGCGGTGGAGCAAGGTTGCATTCCTTGATTCGTCTATTCAGCTTCTGCAAGGCAGACGTAACCATTAACTCCCGGAACTGTTGTGATGTTGTTGCATTCCTTGATTCGTCTATTCAGCTTCTGCAAGTCAATAGCGAAACGAGTTACCACCAGCCTCGCCTTCCCGTTGCATTCCTTGATTCGTCTATTCAGCTTCTGCAAGTTATCATCACGACTAAGGCCGTGAGCTTGCTTTCCAAG
>Ga0209541_10015444_pt1 | contig 11397 bp, 11 predicted proteins | sample RifCSPlowO2_01_FD_184027 | JGI IMG/M metagenome (GOLD analysis project Ga0209541, IMG submission 184027) | Groundwater microbial communities from Rifle, Colorado - Rifle CSP2_plank lowO2_0.1 (SPAdes) (version 2) | ecosystem: Environmental > Aquatic > Deep subsurface > Groundwater | place...
GCACTTCCTTTTTATACCCCATTTTCATTGCCCATTCCGCAAGAAAATTAGAGATTGTCTGAACTTTATTTACACGTCTAAAGCCGTAATAAAGAAGTGGTTTGAAGAGAAGTATGCGCAACCGACCAAAGACATAAGTAAATGGGTCGCCATCCTGGAGAGTCAGTGCGTAAGGAGTTCTGTCTCCAAGAATGCGGCCGAGCGTAATAGGAAAAAGCATATATGTCATCATGACCCAATAGGTGTCATACTTGCGGCGCAGACTAAAAAGGACGGCTTGCGGGACGAAAAGAATTTTACTAAAGTATCCCAGCCCGCCACCAACTCGATAAACGTTCACGTTGCCAACGCGTTCAAACTTCGGATGAGACTTGTCGAAACGCATGGTAATCATATCAAATTCAAAATCAGAAATTCTGTCTGTGATTTCTTTAATGGCAACTTCCGCTCCGCCAATCAGTGGAAAATATGATAGGGAAAATATCAGGATCTTTTTAGGAGACATCGAGAATTTTTTTGAGTTCTTCCGGGCTAGGACCTTGTTTGGGTTCCAGTTTAGGATTTGGGATTTGAGTATTGTTTGTAATTTGTGGTTGGTTATTTGTTATTTTATTTTCATCCACCACCGCCTTAAGCGCGTCTCGCAAAGCGGAGACGCGTTGAACATCCGGCTTGCGCTGATTATCTTTTTCTTCGCTGATTTTTTTAAGAGAGATCGGTTGCAGTGATTTAAATTCTGCTTTCGGTTCGTACTTGGTAATAAAAGGTTTTTGCGGAACGGGTTTAGGCGGCACGGGTTTAGGCACAACTGGTTTGGGTGAAATGACTTTACCCTCTTCATGCCAGTCGGCAATCCGCTTCTCAACCTCGCTTCTCGGCTTGGCAAAAACATTGCGAGAATTGTTAATTATTTCCTGAACATACGACGACCTAGGCTGTTGAATCTGTGGCAAAGTGGTGGCGGAGAACGGTTTGGACGATACCGAGTCAATCATCAGTTTAAGATAAATCTGACGCAATCCGAGATCGACCAAATCTTCGGCAGTAAAGGTGGCGGAGAACGGTTTGGACGATACCGAGTCAATCATCAGTTTAAGATAAATCTGACGCAATCCGAGATCGACCAAATCTTCGGCAGTAAAGGTGGGAGCAAACTCCTTCTCCAAAACATCGGCGTCATAAGCCCCCACGCGAAAGACTATCATGGTGCCAACGTTGCCAAAGACGGCGTCGCGCACTTCCTCATCCATCTGCTCTATGTACTGATGAGCCATGGTTAAATTAAGCTTATATTTGCGGGCTTCCGACAAAATATCGGCGAATGATCTATCGGCAAACGACTGAAACTCGTCCACAAAAAGATAGAACTGGGGCAGTTGGGCAAGACGAGAAGCTTTTTCGTCCGAACGCGACATGGCCGCGAGATACAATTTGGTAATAAGCATTGAGCCGAGAAGACGGGCGTTACCCTCTCCCACCCTGCCCTTGGACAGGTTCACTATCATAATTTTCTTCTCATCCATAATCTGACGAAGGTCAAAACTGGACTTAGGTTGGCCGATAATATTTCTGATTAACGGATTCCCAGCAAACTGACCGATTTTGTTCTGAATAGCCGGTGTGGCTTCCTGAGTATATTTGTCCGTGTATTTGGCATATTCATCAACCCAGAAGCTCTTGACCGAAACATCAGTAACATTCGCCACCACTTTATTCCGAAATTCTTTATCGGTATACATGCGATTCACCGCAAGCAGTGTCGCGCCTGGATATTCAAGCAGGGCCAAAAGAGTGTTCTGTAATATGTAGGCCATGCGAGCTGACCATGCATCCTCCCAGATTTTCTCAAAAACCGACATCAGACCATTGACTACCAGATGCCGCTTGTTTACCCCAACGTCTTCCATAATATTGAAAGACACTGGATATTCCATATCAAAAGGAGCGAAGTAGAGCACATCCCTAATACGTTCTTCCGGCACATACTCAAGAAGTTTCTCCGCCGTACCACCGTGAGGATCAATAAAAGCCAAACCGTTGCCGTTCTGAATATCTTGAATGGCCATATTCTCAAGAAGAGTGGATTTCCCCATGCCGGTTTTGCCGATGACGTAGATGTGTTTGGAGCGATCGTCGGCCTTAATACCAAAAGGTTTGCGCTCATGGCGCGCGTCCGTCTCGGCAAAATACGTTACTTTGCTTGAGTCATCCATTCAGCTCATTATACAATAAAAGACGAACTATTCTAGTAAAAGCGCTTCTTTTGTGTATTGATTGCTAGCACTCCACAACATCCAACTAGTCAGGCCAACATCATAAGTCGCTTGGATTTGGGCGCGGACTTTGTCCGGCCCGTAAGTAGCGCCGAGATTAAAGTCTTGGAGCCAAGGACGGAGTTTAGATGGAGTGGTCGAAGCTCGGCTTTGACCAACATTCCAAGCCACCTCCCTTTTGACCGCGCTAGACATAGCAATTTTCACTACTTCATACGGATGTTCAGCCGGGTTGGCAAAACCATTCCAAGTGAATGGATAGTGAGAAGGGTAAACCATCGGAGAGACGTAGTCAAAATATGGCAGGGCGAGTTCAAGTACTTGGCCAATGTTCATATCATGTTCCGCAGTAGTAGTCATGCCAAAAAGATCCACGGAAAGTTTGGCCCCCGTATCCTTGAGATTGTTATAGAGATATTCAAAAAAATTCTTGAGCATCTCTGGTTTTGTGGTTGTACCAACAGTCCAAGTATATAAAGTGTCCGTCATATTGCCGTCAGATGGGTAGCGGACATAGTCGTAATTAAGCTCATCAAAACCAAGCGCATAGGCCCGTTCCGAAAGCTCTACGATATAGTCCCAGTAGGGTTTGGCTCCGACATCGACGAAAGAAAGTTTTTTATAATCTTTCCACACTTCCCCATCACTTTTCTTTTTAACCGCAAGTTCTGGAAAAAGTTTAGTATAGGAAGGATCCTGGAACACTGAGACCCGGCCGATAACATAGATGCCAGATTGATGGAGTGTTCGAATAAATTCTTGCATATCCTCAACTATGCAGCCACGATGAGTACCTGTTTTAGGAAATTCATTTGGAATTGAAACTACTCCTGTGTAGTCTTTGATATCTATGACAACCGCGTTAAGTTCAGTTTCTTCTATAAGTTTTTGAAAATTATCTCTCCAACCGGATTCAGCCGCCACACAGGCGGTCATATAAATCGCTTTCAGAGGTTCGGGGGTCGCCAAGTGACTAATCAAAACAGTCTGGACGGTCGCTACTTGAGATTGTTCTCGCACAGCTACCGGCGCCACATAAGTAGACTCCAGAAGTGACGGCAACAACACGGACGAAACTAAGACAACAAAACCTATCGCGACGGTTAGTGTGAGAATTTTCTTAAACCAAAACATGGTCTAGGAAATTTCTTCCTGAATAGTTTGCTGTTTCAGAGTTTCTCTTTGCGCCTCTATTTCGGCCTCTCGACGTTTGTGAATTTGACGTTTTTGAGCCTTGGCTTTCAGAGAAAGACGTTTGTCTATGGTCGTCCAAACCGAAAGCAGGATAATGGAGAGACCTGCCACCACTTGAAAAAATGATTCCCAAAGACGAGGAAAACCAAGAAGAGGCAGAAGCGCTATTATCAAACCCAGCGTTATGATGATTCTATTTTTAGGCATATTTTACTTGCTTTTATTGATATTATACACGCTTTCTAATATCTCTACATCTTTACCGCTTGAACGCAGAAGTTCAATATTTTTCTTTTCCATGCTTTTCAGTACAGAAACCCCGCTGGAATCAGCCACCATCTTTCTATATATTTCTCTAAGTGCGGCAAAATCTTTTATAAAACAGTGTCCGCCGGCCCCTCTGCCACTTTTATGAATAGGGGAGGCATATCTCGTTGGTATAAATGGATCCACCTTAATTGCCTCTTCGATATTTTTCCAATTTACCCCCATTTTTTGCGAAAGACTATACATTAAATTAAAAAATATAATCTGCGTATAGCCGCTACAATTATGTGAGTATTTGATAATTTCCGCCTCAATACTCTTCACGGTGAAATGTTTTGGCGCTTTTGGTAAAATAGAGTGGACAAGTTTTGCCGCTTTTTTGTATTCTGATGTTTCCTTAGTTATACCAACGATATTTACGAATGGATATGAAGCATCATGTCTCGCAGTCGATTCGCTTAGAAATTCCGGAGAATTCAAAACAATAATGCGAGGAAATTCTTCCTGAATTTTTCCAGTTAGCCCCGGTAAGATGGTTGACTTCAAAACCGCGACTTTACCAACTCCAACCAGAGGCAAGATCTTTCGAATAATACTTGAGTCATATCCCTTTGGAGTGGTTGGAGTGGGTACTGCGACAAACACAACATCGCAACCTTTTATGGCATCTTTATTTTTATAATACGGTTTTTCTTTCGCATAACGGACAACATGATATCCGCGCGCTTCAAAATCATCGGCATAATTCTTACCGACGTAGCCCTGACCTATGAATCCAATCTTGATTTTACTCATCTGTGCGCGCACTAGGGGTTGAACCTAGGACCTTCCGAGTATCAGTCGGATGCTCTACCAACTGAGCTATGCGCGCAAACGCAGAGCAACTATATCAAAAACAGGCTTCTCAAACAAACGAAAGGGCCCAGCAGTGTATGTCCTGCCAGACCCCAAAAGTCACCCCGATTACTAAAATAAGTGTGGACACACTTGAGCATATTCAAGGTGATACCGATCACTAACATGTTCGATGGGAATTTTCTTCCCATTTGAATCCAAAACACAGATGATCTCTCCCGACGTTGATTTAATAACCGTCGGAAGGGATAAACTCCACTCCAACGCAGTCATCAGACCCACAAGCAGAGCAATGGCACAGACAATTTTACCCATGTTTCCTCCAACAAATAAATTTACTATCTATTAATATTCTATCACACTACTACCAAAAAAGTCAATAGGCATCAAAAAGACCGCCATATGGCGGTCTTTTTGATATCGTTCTCTATTTTGTTCCGTTTTATCTCGCCAAAGCTCTACAGAGCGTAGGCGGATAGGGTCTTTCCCCAAGCAGATCGATTTAGGGACTACGACCATCGTCCATTCCGACATTATATCGAAACATCAACACTATAAGCTGCCTCTATTCGAGACAACGATTTCAAATTGAATTACTCCACGAGCAGCTTCCGCTACCCGTGCCTTGTTACGACTTAGTCCTTGTCATTGAGTTTACCGTAGGGCACGTCAGACGTGCATTTTGAGTACTCCCAACTTCCCTGACTTGACGGGCGAATGCGATTTTTGGAACATTTCGCGTTCCCACGTAGCATGCAGATTTCCCGCACTACGCGAGTCCAACAGTTTTTCTATTCATCTGAGATTTGAGTAGTCTTATTTTCTCAATTCCTTCCTTTGTGAAATGTGCTTGTCTTTCTATAAGACGGGCAATTTCGTAAAACGCCTTAAAACTTTTACTTTTAGAGACGCTTTGAAGTTTATACTTCAGAAAGAAAGGAATTATTGTGTTCGAGATATCCTGCTGAGAAGACACTGAGTAACGATAACATTGGCAATGATTAACACGTACCTCCTTTTGGAAATACACCTTACCACATTTCAATGTGTTCTTCACTTTTTCTAGCAAGGGACGATCTTGTTCTTGCATTTTTATGTGAAAATGCATCTGAACTCGAACTCCAGACCGGTAAGCAGGCATATTATTCATGTTTACATGAAAACATCCTTCTCCATCGGTCAATCCTACTACATACTCATTTGAGACCATTGGTTTTGTCCTTCCCATGTGTCAATTATGTCATTAACTTGACGCATAGTACTACGACGCAGCTGACTTCTCATGTGCATAAGTTTCCATTAACACATGAGATCTCCCACGGGTTACGCATAATTCTTTTCCATACATCCTATAAATGCTTCAACGATAAATCTTCACTCTGCTCACCACCCTTTTTGTCGGTTCAGAGCTCGATTCGCATTTTTTATATAGGCTACATTTTGTTTCCAGATCCTCCGGACCATTCCTCGCGGAATTGGACCTATCTTTCAACTACGCTCTTTCTATGAGAAAGAGGAGTGGACTTTAACCACTTAGAACTATGCGCTGCCGGGCGCACTTATTTGTGAGTACAAGACTTGAGAACGTATTCACCGCGGTATAGCTGACCCGCGATTACTAGCAATTCCGGCTTCAAGGGGTCGAGTTGCAGCCCCCTATCCGAACTGGCGCCGCTTTTCTTAGGATTGGCTCAGGATTACTCCGTCGCAACCTGTTGTAGCGGCGATTGTATTATGCGTGTAGCCCAGGGTATCAAGGGACATGCTGACCTGGCGTCATCCTCGCCTTCCTCCCCCTCTCCAGTTTTGCAGTTTTGGAAATTTCCAAAACTGGAGAGGGGGCAGTCTCGCCAGACACTTGTAACTGGCAACGAGGGTTGCGTTCGTTACCCCACTTAAGGGAACAATTCAAATCACGAACTGACGACGGCCATGCATCACCTGTCTAACTGTCCTTGCGGACCCCCGACGTTTCTGTCGGGGTTCACCTAGATTTCTAACCCTGGTAAGGTTCTTCGTTCAACATCGAATTAAACCGCATAATCCACTGCTTGTGCAAGTCCCCGTCTATTCCTTTGAGTTTTAGCCTTGCGGCCGTACTACCCAGGCGGATCACTTAACGCGTTAGCTTCGCCTCTCAGAGGGTTGATACTCCGAAAAGCTAGTGATCATCGTTTAGGGCGTGGACTACCGGGGTATCTAATCCCGTTCGCTACCCACGCTTTCGTGTTTCAGCGTCAGAAATGCGCCAGTGAATTGCCTTCGCTTTTGGTGTTCCCCATGATATCAACGGATTTCACCCCTACTCCATGAGTTCCATTCACCTCTCGCATCCTCAAGTTTGGCCGTTTCCTCCGCAGGTCTCGGGTTGAGCCCGAGATTTTGACAGAAGACTAACCATACCGCCTACACACCCTTTACGCCCAATGATTCCGGATAACGCTTGGGGTACTCGTATTACCGCTGCTGCTGGCACGAGTTTAGCAACCCCTTATTCATGAAGTACTATCAATACCCCGATAAATCGGGATACTTTCTCCTCCATAAAAGATGTTTACGTCCCTAGGGACTTCATCCATCACGCGGCGTCGCTCCGTCAGACTTTCGTCCATTGCGGAAGATTCTCGGCTGCAGCCACCCGTAGGTGTATGGGCCGTGTCTCAGTCCCATCGGTGGGGGTCACCCTCTCAGGTCCCCTAAGCGTCATTGCCTTGGTAGGCCATTACCCTACCAACTAGCTGATACTTCGCAGGCCCTTTTCTAAGCGAATTGCTTCTTTAATCCTCACCCCGTAAAACGGGGCGGGGATATTATCAAGTATTAGTTTATCTTTCGACAAATTATTCTCGACTTAGAAGTAGGTTCCTACGTGTTACTACCTCGTCTGCCACTGTCCACGATAAATTTCTTGCGAAATTTATCGGGACCGTTTGACTTGCATGCCTTATCCACGCCGCCAGCGTTCATCCTGAGCTAGGATCAAACTCTTAATATAATTAACCCGGCCTCCGCATAAAGCTTCGGCGAGGCAAACGGAACAAAAGAGAAAACGATATGTATTCTTTTTGTTCGTAACGATCCTATAGAATCAGACTGAACTTACTGTTCTCATTCTCATAATTCATTCAACTTTGAAAGAACTTCCGCCTCAACCGCGGATTTATTCGTAGTTAAGACGTGAGAGTAAGTATACTCATAATAATTTCCATTGCAAGCCCCTAATTTTTCTGCCATTTATAGAAAGTCACAAGCAAAGGAGACGCTAGAAAGATTGAGGAATAAGTACCGGCGATGATGCCGACTATCAGAAGCAGGGCGAAATCTTTGGTGGCTGTAGAACCCACTAGATATAAAGCTAACAAGGTAATAAAAATAGTAAGAGAAGTATTGATAGAACGACCGATGGTTTGTGTGATAGATTTCCCTACTGTAATCTCGAAATCTTCGTGTGCATCTGTCTCTTTATTGATACGTAAATTTTCACGCACACGATCAAAAACCACAATAGTATCGTGCACCGAATAACCGAGTATTGCCAGCAATCCTGTTACAAAAAGCAAGTCAATCTCTATTCCCCAAAAGTACCCCAATACCACAAAAATTCCCGTAGGAAGAACCACATCGTGTGCTAACGCTAGGATAGTGGCTAGGCCATATTTCCACGATGAAACAGGTTCAGAAACCTTACGGAAAGCAAAAGTAATAAAGAGTAAAATCATCAATATCACCACTACCACTGCTTTCATGGCCTTTGACTTTAATTCCGCTCCGGCAATAGGTCCGATAGTATTTTGTCTTTCCACAACTGGAAGCCCGATGTTTTCAATGAGCGCGCGTCCCTCATCAGTAGTTAATTCTCTGGTGCGAATTATGTAGTTTGAAACGCCAGACAGACGAATTGAGAAGCCGCCCAGCTTAAGACTCGAGATTTTTTTCTCAATTTCTGCCTGTTCCGGTCTTTCCGCAAATTTCATTTCTGTCAGTGTCCCTCCATTGAAATCAATTGAGGCATTGAAACCATATGCAAACATCGCCCAAACAGATAGAACGAGCAATGCGCCGGAGAAAATAAAGAATGTTTTTCTGTAGCGTATTACAGACATATTATTTCTGGAAACCATTACTGAATAAAAATCTTTTAACTCGCGTATCTGTGGTTGGAACTATGACAAAAAGAAAGGTGCGACTCACAGTGATGGCGGTGAACATGCTGATGATAACTCCAATGCCGAGAGTCAGAGCAAAACCCTTAACTGCTGACGTGCCTAACCAGAAGAGAACAATGGCAGTGATAATCGAAGAAATATTTGAATCACGAATAGACAACCAAGCTCTGCTAAAGCCCTCGTGCAAGGCCTCTGAAATACTTTTATTTTTCTTAAGTTCTTCCTTCATACGTTCGAAAATTAACACGTTGGCATCTACCGCCATACCAATAGAAAGAATAAAACCGGCCAAACCTGCCGCCGAAAGGGTAACGGGAATAAGTTTGAAAATGACAAGTGAGAGAATAATGTAAAACGAAAGGGCCATTACCGAAACTAACCCGGGCAAACGATACCAGAAGATCAGAAAAAGTGAGAGTATAATAAGGCCGACAACACCAGCGCGCACTCCGGAGTTTAACGCGATCTCTCCAAGGGTCGCCCCCATAGTTTGGCTGGTAGCAAGCGTGATGGGTACTGGTAGAGCTCCATAATTTAAATTACGTACCAAGTTTTTCGCCTCCTCGGGTGTAAAGGAGCCGGTGATCTGCGCCTTTCCATTGCTAATCTCATCCACGATAACAGGGGTCGACAAAATGGCGCCATCAAGCAAGATGGCTAGGATCTCGCCCTTATGTTCGCGGGTAACTTGAGCAAAAAGCTCGCCACCATCCTTATTAAATTCCAGTCCGATCACTGCCGCGCCAGTAGTTGGATTAAATTCGACTCTAGCCCGAGATAAATAACGGCCAGAGAGACCGGTAGTTATAAATAATTCATCAGGAGATGCGTTCGGATTGGCTTTCAAAATTTCTTCCGCATCTGGATGAGCCAAACGAAACTCAAGAACAGGTGTCCGTCCGATAAGCTCAATCGCCCGATCAATATCCGTGATACCGGGTAGGCCCACTATCAGGCGCTCGTCTCTGTTGCCGGAGACCAGACCGGCGCTTTCAGTCTGGACCAACGGTTCAGACACGCCAAAAATATTAATCCTTCGTTCAATGACTTCTTTAAGAGTAGCCATGGCGCTGTCTACGTCTTCGATACGAGAAGTGTCGGCCCGATAAACAAGTTCGGTACCGCCGACTAAATCGAGACCGAAACTAAACGGAAACCTGGTACCCTCTCGCTCGCTCCAAACAAGAAAAGTCCCCAAAAGCAAAAAAAATAGCAATAGCGCTATTGACCAGATTAAGTATTTGCGCATTGAGGCATTATACGACAAATTTAACGACCGGCAATAGAGACTAAAATTTTAAGCGTTCGCAAGGCAATTTTAATATCCAAAAGAAATGAGCGATTTTTGATGTAATATAAATCATAAGAAAGTTTGTTAGTGGTCTCGAAAGTATCCACACCATGATGCGGATGTTCTTCTTGATAAATTTGCGCCCAACCGGATAATCCCGGTTTAATCAGATGGCGGACGTTATAATATGGAATCTCGTCAGTATAATGCTTGACTGCTTCCGGAAACTCCGGTCGCGGTCCGATGAGTGAGATATCGCCCTTCAAGACATTCCATAATTGAGGGAACTCATCAAGCCGGGTTTTCCTAAGAAAACTGCCAACTGCTGTTACTTTATTTACCAGGCCCTTACTCTGCCAATCACCATTATCATTAAAAATCATCGTTCGAAATTTTAGGATACGAATAATATGATTATTGCGCCCAACACGATCTTGATAAGTAAATATTGGCCCGCCGTCATCGAGCCTTACCGCGATGAAAACAAAGGGATACAAGAGGATGGGAATCAAAAGTAGTGGAATAGATATGACGATATCCATCAGACGTTTCAGTGCGTCATACCCCCAACGAGATCGGGTTGAGATATTTTCCAAAAACCAATTATATCTTAAAAGTGAGATAGGCATTCTATCGAAGATATCCTCATAAATTTTGTGCATGTCGATAAAACTGATTTTGGAAAAGATCAGATTGTAAAGATGGGGCAAGACCGGTTCCACATTCTTGTCGGCAAGATCGATGGCCACAACCGACACATCTTCCGAATAAATGTTAGAAACGATTTCATCCCAGAAACCTTTTTCGTCGGCGCGGTTAAGATCAACCGAGGAGACAAATTTCAGATTATAGATTGGATTATTATTAACCTCTTCGAGAAGTTTCTTCATTTCGTCTCCGGAACCGATCAGAATAGCATTGTCCGGATGACCGCGACTGATTCTAAAATAACCATACATTCTCCAAGAGAGAACGAGAACAAAAGATACCAAAAGATAGATAAACAGAATGGTTTTAGGAGTAATGCCAAAAAATGGTATAAAGTAAAAGAAAACTACGGCCAATGTCGAGTTTATAATTTGGGTACTGGCAAGCGCACTTGGCAATTTTGATTTCAGAATGACCGTGTGTTTCTCATATAAGCCCGCTATATAGAAAACTAGAATCCAAAGAGCAAAAAGTAAACTGAACGGCAACAAGTGTGTTAGCAATAAGTCCTTGGATGGCACTTCCAAACCTCTAATCAAGAGAGACAACCAAAGCGCCGCTACAAAAGAGCTAAGATCGCCTAAAAAAAGGACGAGGGGCTCTTTCCTATTGAGCAAACTCATAGGCGTGCATTATACAACAA
>Ga0209541_10015445_pt1 | contig 11397 bp, 17 predicted proteins | sample RifCSPlowO2_01_FD_184027 | JGI IMG/M metagenome (GOLD analysis project Ga0209541, IMG submission 184027) | Groundwater microbial communities from Rifle, Colorado - Rifle CSP2_plank lowO2_0.1 (SPAdes) (version 2) | ecosystem: Environmental > Aquatic > Deep subsurface > Groundwater | place...
GAGCGCCTTCGTGGACAACATTCCTTTTGCTGTCCATCACAACAACTTCTTCGCCTTTTTTCCTTAACATTCCTGCAAATGGCTTTGAATTCTTGAATACAATTTTATGTATTTTCTTAATCAATTCCAATGACAGATGCTCTTTTGTATTTCGAATGTATGATATGGCTTCGTCAACACCCAATGCTTCGGCAATGTCCTCTTTGGACTTATTAGGCCACTTGTCTTTTTCCAGAAGGTCTTTTACCTCTTCCTGGGTTAATTTGCTTCCTTCTATTGCATTTGTGTTGTAGGTGAATATTTTTGAGAATTTTTTCCAATTAGCTTCTGATAAATGGCTTATTTTTAATGGTATTTGGGATTCAAGCTTTCTTATTGCAGCTATTTCTTCGCCTGTGAGCTGAACCTGAAGCGGGTCCTTTATGATTTTGTACTTGTGGATTTCCTCAAGGATGAGCTTTTCTGCAATTATTTTTCTTTCTTCCAATAAACTTTGATTTAAGTCCTGTCCAAGATATTTTCTGAATTTGTGGACTTTTTTGCCTTCCCTGTAGGAATGTGAAAGGAAATACTTAATCCTTTTCCCGACTTTTCTTCTTTCTATGTGCATAAGTATAATATAGGTGACTACATATTTAAATGTTTTGATATTAGGTGACTACATTTTAGGTGTTTTGTAGTCACCCATTTGGATAATACTTTTTGTTGTAGCAATTATCACACATTCCGTCATGCCAATCGTTATTGTGGGCAGAGATTTTCGCTTTGCAATTTTTGCAGTTAAAGTCCATCTCTTCGTCATGCTTCATATGGAAAGTCCGCATTTTGATTTTCATATCCTCAGAACTCACGCTTTGGGCGAAATAGCCTTCCGACCAGAATTCATCTTGGTTTTTCTTTTTCATGCTTCTTCAACTTCCGATTCAGTCATTATTTTTGGCATTTTATTTGTCCTCAAAGTTTAATTTCCCGCATTTTGAACATTCATATTTTTTTATTACATGCAATTTTCTTTTACAATTAGGGCATATTGGGTTATCTTTAGCCCTCCAAAACTTAAATATATTGGCTAACGCAATGTTTAAGATTAACCACACCCATAAAACAATGCTTAGAAATGGTATTCTGATCTTGCTTAAATCAAATACTTTAAAATAATCTAATGCCAAAAATATTGATACAATAAGTAAAACTATTTCTCCAGTTCTCTCTACTGTTCGTTGAATTTTAGGGGAGATTATCTTATCTATCACTGTAATCTTCCTCCACAAAATTTACAATTTTCCATGTTAGACTCATTCATATTATTGCAGTAGGGACACTTCTTTTGCAATAAATTTTTTAGAAGCTCTGCTAATGCTATTCCACCCAATATTCCAAGCAAAATTCCTACAAGTTTATCTCCATCATTCCTGCTCATGTCCTGACCTCAACAGGAACTCTTATCTTTCCTGACATTAATCTTGGGAGTAATGAATCTCTGATTTGTGATAAATTATACTTATTAATATCGTTTGTTTCTATCTTTGAACATATTTTGGAAGCCATCCTAGAAAAGTTATCTGTAATCTCTTTAGGAGGAATTAAAATGCTTATATTTCTAATACCTTTAACATTTAAACTAGAAAAGATAGTTCCAGCGTCAGTATTCTTATTAGTTTGATTATTCCCATAAGACGATAAGAAATAATAAAATAGATACGCTACATTTATTTTATTACCTCTAACTGCCGTAATATTCCTTCCTATTCCTCCCTTAAACCAATAAGGTACTCTTGCAATTTTTTGTCCACCAGCATTTGTGAAAAGTAAATCTCCTTCTTTAACTAAGATATTTTTTGTCCATACTGTGTAATCCTCCTTAGATATATAATAGGGATTTGAAATATTTATACCGTGCTCATCTGTTAAATTATAAAATTGGAGCAGCATATCGCCATCATATTTCTGCTTAGGTTTTTTCGTATGCAAACAATCAGTAACTATCGCAACTTCTGGCAATTTTCCAATTTCCCACCCTTTCGGTATCTCTCCCAATTCAGAATCAACCATCTCTCCGCCTGAGCTTTTGTATGGCTTTCCTTTTTCATTTGGAAAATCAAAGTCAACAAACCAATGCTTGAAGATTGCCTGCCCGATTGCCTCTAAAGTTTTGTTCATTTGCTGGTTGAGTTCGATTTTAAAATCTAAATCTGAAAGAATTTTTGATATTACCTCTTGTTCTTCTAACGTCGGTAGTTTAACAAATAAATCTGCCAATAATTTTGTGGTTAAACTTCCCCTTGAACTTTGTGCATCTGAAAGCTGCCTTAATTCATCATATCGAGATAATAAATTGTAAAACAAGAAGAATGGGATAAGTTTTCCTTTATTGGCTCTTAATACCACAACAGATTGATTTATGTATGTATCTATCAAGCAGAAAGAGGGTTGCCCTCTTGTATGCCCTTGCCCTGCTCCTGCAACGACAACATCTTCTTTTTTCGCAAGTCTTGTACTGGAGTTATCTACTCCAAATTTAGTAATTTTTCTTTCAGTGTCTCTTATGAAGGTTTGTCTCGTTTCTCCTGATGAGAGCCATAGAAGATTACCATTCCAATATTCTTCTTTTCTGGTATTTGGAGTTCCTCCGCTGAATATTTGTAAAGTTACATCTTTTAATCTCTTAACTTCCCAATCTTCAGGAATCATTCCTATTTCAGTTTGCTTGAATTTTGATTTAGTCATCATGCTTTTTATCATCATTTAGTGTTTGGAGAATATCCGTTAAACAGTCCCTATGCCCCCAGCCCTCTGCGCTTCTGTCCACAATAATCATCAGCCTTTTTCTATATACTGGGATAAATTGCGGATTTGCATTGAGCATCTTAACAATATTTTCAAATACGGACTCAATGCTTGCATAAAATGATTCATACAAGTCTCCAAACTCATTTTCTATGTCAATTCCTTTTTCTACATAAAAAATCATTAGCTCGATAATATGCGCGGGATTTTTTGATATTTTCCTAAAATCAGATATCGCTTTCTTTGCTTCAATAAGTTTTATCCTGTCATCTCCTAAAGCTTCATTGATTTTCTTTTTGTAGTATTCCAAAGTTTCATTAATGCCACTTTCACCTTTAAGCTTTGCTTGCAGCCATTCGCTGTTTTCTTTTCTTAATTTAGCAAGGTCAAGGACAAGAGAATACAGCTCGTCATTGTCCAAGCTTCGCAATTTTCCCTTTAGCTCAAAGTTTTTCATATTCCCATTTACCCTAATATCAGATTGCTGATTTTCATCTTGTCTTTGCCTTCTTCGCCCAAAACTTTGATGTGTCGCCCAGATGAAACCTTATCTCACCTTCTGCTGTTCCATCATCGTTTATCTTCATCCATCCATCGCCATTTGCAGAGTCGCACTCATCGTTTCCTTCCCATGTGAAGTCAAAAATAATTCCTTCTCTATTTTTCTTAAAATCTCCCGACATTGAGCCTTGCACAAGCCCAAAATGAAACTCGCCCATTCCGGATTTTTCTACTTTGATGAATGCCTTTACCTCTTCATTAACATAATCGTTATCAAAATCGCTCATTTTTGTAATGCGCCATGCTCCAATAAAATCTTTTTTTCCTATTCCAGTTTGCTTGAATTTAGTTTTTTGCATTTTTGCCTTAATATATACCGCATACCAGCAATATTTATATACTACTTATACTACTACTCATTTAGTGAGTAAGTCCTGTTGAACGGATGACGCCTCAGGAATGGAGGTCAGGACAAGTAAGCAGGGTTCACTTTTTCTTAAATAAGTCATTCTTTTCCACCTTTATTTTGTCTCTAATTATGCTGGTATAACAATCACAATCTCCCTTTAACTTTGCTGTATTATATTTATAGCCAAATGAGCCGCATATAAAGTCCGTAACGATAAGCCCTTGATCATTGTATGATATTTCATGCAATATTTCGACATCCGGAATAACATTAAAAAGGCTGAAAAATTCCGTTTTCAGGTAATTTTCAAAATTCATTTTCTGATTTGGAGACATACACTTATCCAAGCAAATTTTAAGCTTGTGGCTTTTATCAATATCTACAAGAACTTTCTCAAGAAGAATTTTTATTAAATAATTATATAGTATAGGCAGATTATCTTTAAGCTTTTGTTGGGTCAGTTCTTTGTTTATTATTAAAGAATAAATATTAAGATTAATGTTTGCTATCCTTTTAAGGAACATTTCTCTTATTAAAACTGAAGAATTTGAAAATTTTAATTCTGCAATTTTCTTAGTTTTCTTTTTTAAGCCTTTCTGCCTGATTTCTTTTGGAATTCGGCAATATTTAGTATTATCAAATTCTTCCATTTTAACGGCAGTAATTATAAAATAATCGCTCCCATTGCTCATTCCCATGTCCCCACTTTCATCAACATAGATTATGCTCATTTTAACCCTCAGGAATCATTCCTATTTCAGTTTGTTTATATTTTACCTTTGATAGAACCATTTGATTAATCTTTCTTTTTCTTGTGACTTCTAAAAGTAAAGTTCCAAATTCTTTCTTTCTCTCATTTTTCAAACAGCCCCATACAAACAGGGCACGGCTGCACAACGCTTCCATCTTTTGCGATTGCCATAAAGTACGTTCTGCTGCATTCTCTGCAAACTGTCCTCTTGAGGTTTGCTTTTATATTCTCTTCCGCTATAATTATCCTTTCAATGCGTTCCATCTCAAAGCCTGTCAGCCATTTTTTAGTCTGGCTTGGCAATTATCTTTAACTAAATCATAATCTCTTTTTCGCAATGGATAAACTCCTTGCAGATGTTTAGGCACATCTCCTACTGACAGGCAGATATTTGCTGTAACTAGCCTCATCAGCAATTCATTTGTCTTGACTAAACATTTTTCATCGCTTATATCTTTCCTGCATTTAGGGCAGATTATATCATTTTTTACAATAAGTGTTTCTGATGCATTTTCAGGCAAATAGAAAATGTACCCTAATTCAACCTTTCTTGTTCCCTTGCCGCATTCCAGACATTTTATATCCATCTCCATTTTATCAGCCAAAAAGGAAAGTTTTATATATTTTTGATGCTCTACTCTAGTTTAACAGGTAAAACCAGGCAGACAGTGTACCGTATGGTGCACGCAAGGAGTTCTGTTTGGTGCTGTTTTTTCTACCAAACATTGTACACCTCCTGCTGTATCTGCAACATATCAATGAATTCTGAATTGTCATGCTCAACTTTCTGGAAAGCTGCCCAAGCAAGCAAATCAGCAAATTGCAGCCCAGGCCATGAATGTGAATAGCTATGCTGGATTGTGACCTTATATATCTGAGACTTTTCTCTTAAGCATTTTTCAAAATATTGGTTGAAATCTTCCTGAAGCATCTGTTTTCCTTTTGATTTGTCGATTCTTATTTCAACATCTACACCCTGCAAAATAATGTTTCTTGCAAGTTTTCCTGCTACGAAATTATAGCACTTATGCCTGTCATTCTTTAAGAAATCGCTATATACCTTTTTCTTTTCCAAGATCATATGAAAAACTTGCGCATTTTTGACTAAATTGAGCTGATTGAGCGCGTATTTTATAGTCTCATTTTTGAGGTTATTTGCCTTGAACTCAGAAAATACCCTAAGCTCTTTTTTGAACTTATGCCTTCGCATGTTTTTTACTATTCTTTCCAAAGGGGCTGGATTATCAATTAACAAGGCAGAGATTATTACAAACCTAGAACATCCTTCTTTTATACCCAAATCTCCGCTTTCATCTATGTACATAAATTTAAACATATTCACACCTCATACCCAATCCCTTCCAAATTCTTCTTTATTTCTTCATCAAGCTTTTTTCCTTCTTCCATCTGCTTTGATAATTCAGCAGTCAATCTTTTCATTTTCTCTTCAAATAATTCTGTGTCTTCTTCCTCTTCTTCTGCTCCGACGTATCTGCCAGGAGTTAAAATATGTCCGTGCTTTCGTATTTCATCAATTGAAGCAGATTTGCAAAACCCTAAAACATCAGAATATTTTCCGCCTTCGCCTCTCCAAGCGTGATAAGTGTCAGATATTTTTTTAACATCTTCGGCAGTTAATTCCCTGTGCCTTCTATCGTACATTACTCCCATTTTACGAGCATCAATAAACAAAACTTCTCCTCTTCTATCTCTAAATTTATGATTTTTTTTATCTCTAGCAACAAACCAAAGGCAAGCAGGAATCATTGTATTATAGAATAATTGCGATGGCAAAGCTACCATGCAATCAACTAAATCATTTTCAACAATATTTTTTCTAATATCTCCTTCTCCAGAAGTATTTGATGACATAGAGCCATTGGCAAGAACAAAGCCAGCAATTCCAGCAGGAGCGAGATGATGAATAAAATGCTGAACCCAAGCAAAATTAGCGTTTCCTGTTGGCGGAACTCCAAACTTCCATCTATTATCTTCCCTTAGCATTTCGCCCTTCCAGTCTGAATCGTTAAACGGAGGATTAGCCAGAATAAAATCTGATTTCAAATCCTTATGAGCATCATTTAAGAAGCTACCTTCATTATTCCATTTAATATTTGCATCTATGCCTCTGATAGCTAAATTCATTTTAGCAAGCCGCCAAGTTGTCTGGTTGCTTTCCTGTCCATAAATGGATAGTTCTTCTTTTTTTATAGTGCCTCCTTGATGAGATTGAACAAACTTGATGCTTTGCACAAACATTCCGCCGCTTCCACAACAAGGATCAAAAACTCTGCCTTTGTATGGCTCAAGCATAGAAACAAGCAATTGCACAATTGAACGAGGAGTATAGAATTGCCCGCCTTTCTTTCCTTCTGCATCTGCAAATTGTCCTAAAAAATACTCATAAACCCTTCCAAGAATATCTTTGCTTCTGCTTTCTTTATCCCCTAAACCAATAGTGCCAACTAAATCAATTAACTCCCCTAATCTTTGCTTATCTAATGATGAACGTGCATAATTTTTCGGCAATACACCTTTCAATGAAGAGTTATCCCTTTCAATAGAATCCATAGCATCATCAACTAAAACTCCAATAGTTGGCTGCTTTGCATTTTTCTGCAAATACTCCCATCTTGCCTCTGGAGGAACCCAAAAGATATTTCTTCCCCTGTACTCATCTATATCTTCAGGGTCTGAAAGTTTCTCGGGGTCATTTTTTAATTCATCATGAACTTCCTTAAAAGCATCAGAAATATATTTTAAGAAAATTAAACCAAGAACTACATGCTTATATTCAGCAGCATCCATATTACTTCTCATTTTGTCTGCTGCAAGCCACAATTTCTCCTCAAACCCCAAATTATCCCCGTTAGACTTATTCATTTTGCCCCCAATATATGCTGTCTATCCGTGCAGGATTAATAAACTTTATGCCTTTTCTGGGACATTATAGCATGAACTCCCCATAGCACCAACCACCAAAAAGCTTATATACATCCTTACAAGGTTCTATCGTATAAAAAAGGTGCTTTAATGGCTAAAAAAGAGGCTGGCAGCATAATTCATTCTCAAATAAGTTTAAATACCCAGAAATCTTACCCTAACACGTTGGGGTGGATAAATCAAAAAGGGATTAGGCATACTTCTCTAAAAAGGAGCTGGCATGAAAAAGAATAAATCACATAAAAACCACGAAGGCGAATGGGTTGCGGTAAGCGGAAAAAAGATACTGCTTTGTGACAAAGACCCTGGAAGATTGGTTGAAATGGTCAAAGAGCAGTTCAATGACAGGGAAACTGTGATAATGAGGGTTTCTGGCAAAAACCAGCTATTATTGCTTTAAATCAAAAAATGGCTGCTTCTAAAGGAGTAGTTATAGAATATGACACTATACCGGAATTTGGAGCTTCAAAAAGACCCGCCATCAGAATAAAATTTAACCCTTCCCAAAAGCAGTCTTTCTTATGCCTTCTTGATTCTGGAGCTGATTTGTCAATATTTCCGCTTTCGGTAGGCAATTCGATGGGAATTGATTTTAGTGAATGTGATCCTTTGGAAAGCCCTCCAAAACAGATGATGGGAGATATAAATGTCAGGTGCTATAAAAAAGCAGTTGGCATTTATGGCCCGTGGGGCAATGAGCCCATTTATCTCGAAATTTTGTGGATAGATTCAAGAAAAGTTTACCAAGTGCTGGGAAGAAAAGGGTTTTTTGACAAATTCAGGGAAGTTTCTTTTTGTGAAGAAAAAAAGAGAATAATATTAAGGAAATGACATACCTTAAGAATTAAAACTAATTTTTCCTCACCCACTCGCAAAACTCGCACTCTTCACTTGAATCAGGAATCTCTTCAGAAAGAACCTTCAAAGCCTTCCCAAAAAGATTCTCAGCATCCGAAACATTAACCTTCATCTTAACCAAGTCAGTGTTAAACAGCACATCCCCGTCAGAATCAACCTTGTTGGGATGGTAAAATAAAAGATAAGCGTAATTGCAAGTCTTATACTTATTCTTCCTAAGAAGAAAATTATAGATATTCATCTGGTCATTGTAATGGGCAGCAGTGTCATCTTTCAGGGGAAATCCCCTTGTCTTGTAGTCCAAGACAACAAGCTTCTTTGACTTAAGGAGCAAATTGTCAACAGCCCCTCTAAAAGTATTCCCATTGGAATCAGCCCACTGGATTCCTTTAAAATTGTTTCTCCACTCATTCAATAATTCAGCATTATCAAACAAAGTATACTTTCCCTTAAGTGAGGAAAGCTCCGGAGGCAATTCTCCCTTATCCCTAAATAAATCAAAATGAACTTTAAGAATCCTGTCCATTCCCGAAGGCAAAGATGGAAATATTGAGTCAGGCCTTTTAATTTCTTTGTTGAAATGCAGCCAGAAGCAGCGAGAGCATTCTTTCAGCAGCGATAATGATGATGGTGAAAATTTGTATGGCATTTTAATAAACTCTTAGTTACGTATATTTAAAACTTTATTTCTTTTCCATATTGCAAACAACCACTGGACACTGGACATCTGTGCCTAAAATATATAAACAAACTCATCCCTACTACTTTCTAGGTTGTTGAAAAATAATCTAACCCGGCCTCTGGAATGGGTTGAAAATGGCGTAAATCCGCCTAAGAACAATCCATTCATAATCAAGGAGGCTTTGAAACAAAACGCGAAAGCAAGGGTGAGTAAAAATGGAAAGTAGAAACGTGCCTGAAAAGAAATTCAGCACAGGTGTTATAACCGCCACAGTCTGGCAAAACCAGGGAAAAGGCAGAAATGGAGAAATAGTAGGATACAGAACTGTTTCTTTGCAAAGAAGATATAAAGACAAAAACGGCGTATGGCAAACCGCTAACTCTTTAAGGGTTAATGACCTGCCAAGGGCATCATTGGTGCTGCAGAAAGCCTACGAGTATCTTGTTCTAAGAGAGCAGGGAGTCGCTTCTGACTATGAAGTGGACGAAGACATAATAGAAGAGGTTATTTAACCTCTTTCTAAACAAAAAGTATAAAAAACAAAGGTGATTATAAAATGGAACAAGAGCTAATAGAAATAGAGCCAAACAACAAAAGGAAAAGAACATTGAAGATGGAAAAGGAAGAAAAGACAATTTACGACTTGCCAGGTGTAGGCGCGGCTACAGCAGAAAAATTGATAGCAGTCGGCTACACTGACTTGATGAGCATTGCTGTTGCAAGCCCTTCAGAGCTTATAGATGCAACCGGCATGGGAGATGCCTTGGCAAAGAAAATGATTGCAGTTGCCCGCTCCTCATTGGAAATGGGCTTTGAGTCAGGAGAAGAGCTCCTGAAAAGAAGGGAAAAAGTTCAAAGAATAAAAACAGGCAGCAAAAACTTTGATGCATTGCTCGGAGGCGGACTTGAAACAGGCGCAATTGTGGAGTGCTTTGGGGAATTCGGCTCAGGCAAGACGCAGATTGGGCATGTTTTAGCTGTCAACAGCCAGTCAATTGACAAGGACGCTGTTGCAGTCTACATAGACACAGAAAACACTTTCAGGCCTGAAAGAATAATCCAGATTGCAAAAGGCGCAGGGTTGGATGAAGAGCAAGTCCTGAAAAACATAAAGGTCGCAAGGGCTTACAACTCAGACCACCAGATGCTGTTAGCAGAGAAAATTGAAGACCTAATCAAGAAGCAGGGTTTGAATGTAAAGGCAGTCATTATAGACTCTTTGACAGCACATTTCAGGGCAGAGTTCATCGGCAGAGGCACTTTGGCAGACAGGCAGCAGAAACTGAACAAGCACATGCACGTATTGCTGAAGCTTGCTGATACCCATAACTTATGTGTTTATGTAACCAATCAAGTCATGTCAAAGCCCGACATGTTCTTCGGCGACCCAACACAGGCAATAGGAGGGCATATTGTTGCGCATGCATCAACCTTCAGGGTGTACCTCAGAAAAGGCAAGAAAGGCACAAGAGTTGCAAAGCTCATTGACAGCCCAAATATGCCAGAAGGCGAAGCAGGATTCTATGTTGATGAGACTGGAATAAAAGACGTAGAATAAATTTTTTTCTTTTATTTTTTATTTTTTTTCTTTAGAACAAAATTAAAATATTCCCTATCCCCGCTTCTAAAGGACTCATACGTTTCTGTCCCTTTTAATCCGGCAAAATCCGAGAAGGACTTATGAAGTATCCTCGGCACTTTTTGGATAAGCTTTAGCTTGCGGTTGTTGTCCAATTCCAAAGCCCTTAAGACATTTTGAGTTATTCTTTCCTCATTGATTAATTCAAAGCCCGAATGCACTAACTGTTTACGTAAAGTGTTGATTTCATCCTTCTTGCGAAAGTCAGCAAACAAGAAATGCCCATCTGGCCGAATTACCCTGAAGACTTCCCTCAAAAATTGGTTCATATTTCCGTAGCAATGTGAAGACTCGACGTTGACCACAGCATCAAATTTATTGTCTTCAAAAGGAAGGGATTCAGCATCTCCAACATAAAATGAAAGCCCTTTAACAGAATAAAATTTTTTACAGAATTTAATTAATTTTCCAGAAAAATCCATACCAGCAATGGAGTTTGGATTGAAGTATCGCATGATGTAAGATGAACCGCCTCCGCGCCCACAGCCTACCTCAAGCAAGTCTTTGTCTTTCAGGTTAATGGCGCTTGCAACATGGTGATAAAGCTGAATGCAATAGCGGTTCTTTTCATCAATTTTTCTAAGTTTTGTCTTTTCTGATTCAGAGGCGTACCCATAATTCATAAAAATGACCTGTGCTTCTTTATCCAATCTGGCAACATACTGATAAAATATTCTCCAGCCTGAACGCTTTAACCCCGGTGATACACCACAAACTATAGAGAACTTTGAAAAACCCTGTGTTTAATAATCTTTCTGGCATTTATTTCTCGTCGAAAACAAAAGATATAAATACTAGTTTGTCGTCTATAAACTCAAAAAAACAGG
>Ga0209541_10015446_pt1 | contig 11397 bp, 13 predicted proteins | sample RifCSPlowO2_01_FD_184027 | JGI IMG/M metagenome (GOLD analysis project Ga0209541, IMG submission 184027) | Groundwater microbial communities from Rifle, Colorado - Rifle CSP2_plank lowO2_0.1 (SPAdes) (version 2) | ecosystem: Environmental > Aquatic > Deep subsurface > Groundwater | place...
ACAGATTCCAACAAAATAATTTATTGCTTCCTTTAATGTTGTATCCTCTTTAATTATTTTAAAATAAAGGGAGTGGATTTTTTTCCAATCGCTGCACTTTTCTTCATATTCTTTAAAAATTTTAGTATCTTTTTTATAATTTAATCTTGCTTTTTTTTCCTTTCTTTATCTCCCTTTATTTCAAAAATATTTTTTGGTTCCATTTTTAAAATTTGTTTTATTCAAGAAAGAATAATTTTTATTTAGTTTTTAGGAAAACTAAAATGTTTTTTCAGAATTTCATTTAATCTTCCTTGAGGAAATTTTGTATCAATAACCATGTTCACTTTTTCTTTTTCTATAAAAAGGTGGATCCTCATATTTTCTTTTAATAGTGGAAGATACTCTCCTTCAAGATTAAAAAAAGGAGTATCTACTTTAGAAATTTCCCCACTATTAAATCCTAATTCATTTAGAAAACTAATAAATAAGTTGTGAAAATCATTTTCTAAAAGGATCACATAGTAATGGATATCTACATAGTTTTCTATTTTTATTATTTTTAACATTTTTAGCTATAAACAACTTTTTTTATCTTTTCCCATGGGGATATGTACATTTGTCAAGGGCTTTTTTATTCCTGGAACCCTTAATTCATAATTCATATGATCACTGTTTATAAGGTCTCATTCAGGCAACCTAAATATTTCTGATGCCCCACTTAAATAATCGCATTCCCTTTTAATGCCATATGTACTTTGTGGGTTTCCTCCAATCGCCAAACTAAATCCGCTTTTTCCTTGTGTAAATTTTTTTACTGTATCAAGTTCTTTATTAATTCATCTGCTTGGGCAAGATTTTCTGCTAAAAAATGGATTTCAAAAGAATTCTCCCCATAAACTGAAATGAAAAAAGCAGGTTTACCTTCTTGTCTGCTTTCTCCTTCTGCGTACGAGTAATTTCCTTCTAATAATTTCTTTTGTTCTCCTTCTGTTGAATATACTTTTATTTTCATTTTAGTTTTATCTCAAAATCCATATTTTTTAGTAAACACCTCAAATTCTTTTTTAAGATTTTTAAGATCTTCCTTATCTTTTAAATGACTAAACAATTCAGCAATTCCATAAAGCTCTCCATCAAAAAAATTATAGACCTCCCCCGTATATAAAAAAGGCAGTTTATCAAATGACGATTCTACAAATCCCCCTTTTTCAAAAGAGATTCTACCAGATTTCATAGAGTTTATAAGTATTTTACAGATTTCAACAAAATAATTTATTGCTTTTTCTAATGTGGTGTTTTCCTTAGCTATTTTAAAGTAAAGGGAATGGATTTTTTTCCAATCGCTGCACTTCTTTTCATACTCTTTAAAAATTTTAGAATTTTTTTTACAATTTAAGATGAATTCCTCTTTTACTTTTTTATCTCCCTTCATCTTAAGGATTTTGTTATTTTCCATTTTTAAAATTTGTTTTATTCCCCTGGTTTCTTTTTTTTAAATACACTATCAAATATTATACCCAATTCATCTTTATGGTGGGTTTTTAGTGGACCATATTTTACACTTATGGAATTATTCACTAAATCAGTGTATATTTTAATAGTTTCACCATTGGCATAATCTACAATTACATCTTCTGTTGTTCCATACCCCCAATCTTTACAGTTTTTTGCGAATTTGGCTATTCTTTGCTGTTCTTGCTGACTAAAAGTTGGCGTACCATAACCTGGTAGAGCTGAAGACTTCTCTTCAGAGCATTCTGAACACCCACACACGCATGGCAAATATTTTTTATTTTCCCCATACACGCACATCAACGTAAAACCTCCCATTGAATCGACAAATTCCTCGAGCCTTTGCTTCTCTTTTCTTAATCTAAAACTTTCACATATTTGCGTTAAGCTTTTCATTTTAACCTCCCAAATTAATGAGTTTTAGAATAACAAGCTTATATTTAAACTTTTCTCATTTTTAAGTGGTGATAAGGATAAGTAACTATTGGTTGGACTTAAAAAAAGGAAATCTCATGAATTTTTTACAGTTTTTGCAGTAGCATACCAAAACCTTGTTTTTTATCCTGATCCTGTAATTGTTTCCCGGAATAAAATAACTATAACAGTGCTTGCAGAACCTTCTTTTCAGCTCTTTAGGCATCCTCAAATTTACCTTCATTGCAATATTCCTTGCTTTTCTTACATAATCATCTGCAAGTTTTGGGTTTTTAGAGCATGTTTTTTCAGCATTTTCAAACAGCAAATAAATGCTTTCTTTGGCTGATTTTCTTTTCTTTATCTTTTTTCTTTTTTTATTTGACATTCTAAAAATATTCATCCAAGAAAGATTTAAATAATTATGCTTATCAAGTTAAAGCGATGGAAAAGACACTATTTGACTTTTACAAGGAAATGGAAAAGCATGGAGAAAATCCTGCACTTGCAGATAAAAATCCTGATGGAAGTTATGATTATATCTCTTACAAAGATATGCTTAAAAAGAGTGATCTATTCATTGGCGGGCTAATAAGGACAGGCATTGGCTATGGAAATTCTAAAACAGCAATTCTGGCAGAAAATTCAGTCAAGCACACAATTGCTGACCTTGCTAATATAATAAGAGGGGGAATAACAGTTCCATTATATACAACATACTCTCAAAAGAATATAGAAGAGATACTTGAAGATTCAGGCGCAAAAAATATCATAGTTTCAAATGAAAAACAATATAGCAAAATAGAGCCTTTGGAAAAGAAGCTCGGCCTTGAAAAAATAATCTTTTTGGATAATTGGGGGCAGAAATTAAAGCATTTACATTCCTATTCTTTTGACAGAATTTTGGAGATAGGCTATTATTGTTCCAGTGCTGAATTTGATTACACGCTCAAAAAAGTAAAACCAAGCGATACCGCATTGATAATGTACACTTCTGGAACTACAGGAAAGCCGAAGGGGGTTATGATCACACATAGGAATATAACAAGCAATGTTGATGCAACAAGAAACCTTTTTGACCTTTCAACAAAAGACAGGGCATTATCAATACTCCCTTATGGGCATGCGTTTGAACACACAGGTAATTTAATTTTGATGGTTAATGGAGCAAGCATAGCATTTTCAAAAAAAGATTATACAAATGAGATGAAAGCTGTAAAGCCGACAATTCTTATGGCTGTTCCTTCTCTCTATGAAAAGATTATTGAAAAAATAAACCTTAATTTAGATAAATCCTGCTTAAAGGAAAAAGTATTCAGGGCAGCATCATTTTTGAAATCTAAGGGGGTTTTGAATGATTTCCTTTCAAGGACAGTTTTCAAGGAGCTTTATGAAAAGTTGGGCGGCTCTTTGAAGCATTGCATTGTTGGCGGAGGGCCTTTGAATGAGGAGACAGAGAAATTCTTTTCTGAAGTTTTAGGGATTAAGCTGTATAATGGTTATGGAACAAGCGAAACCTCTCCAGTTATTTCAGTAAATACAGAAAAATTCCATAAGTACAGGAGTGTTGGGAAGCCGCTTTCAAATCTAGAGGTCAGAATTTTAAATGATGAAATAATTGTAAGCGGGCCAAGTGTCACTGAGGAAGGATATTATAATGCTGAAGAAAAAACAAATGAGGTTTTGAAGGAAGTAGATGGCAAGAAATTTTATTTTACTGGGGATAAGGGGGAGGTTGATGATGAAGGCTACTTGTATATTCTTGGAAGGATGCAGAATGATATAAGGTTGAGTACAGGGCAAAATTTAGGGTTAGCTGAAGAACTTGAAGAGCCATTGAAAGGATTAAGGTGCATAGAGGATTTAATGATACATGGGCAGGGAGAAAAATATATAACAGCATTTATTATCCCTAATTTTTCTTATTTAAAGAGTTTGAATCTGGAAAATAGTGTTGATGAAAAGTTATTGGGATTATATGAAAAACTTAAAGATTTGACTCCTGAGAATGAGGTTGGTTTTGATGAAAGGAAGATTATTGCTGTAAACAAAAAAGTTCATGATTTTGTTTTGAATGAGATTAATCTGAAGAATAATGAACTTGGCTTGGAGGAATATGCAAAGGTTAAGAGATTTGTTCTTTTGCCATGTGGATTTTCAGAGGCAGATGCTGAAAGAGACTTTCCAGAACTTTTAACACCGACAAAGAAGATTAAAAGGAAGCAGGTTCTTTCTTATTACAACCAGTTTTTTGATATGCTATATAAGAGATAGGAAAAGTATTTAAAACAACTAATTTTTTTGATTTGATATGCCTCAGTAGCTCAGCTAGAAGAGCAGCAGACTTGTAATCTGCAGGTCAGGAGTGCAAATCTCCTCTGAGGCTTATTAATTCAAAAGGGAGATGAGGTATTAACAACATATTTTATTCCAATTTTTTTAAAACTATCTTCTGAAATCTTTTCGGATATGCTTTAATATAATTTTTTAACTTTCTTCTATCAATTCTCTTTTTTATTTCCAAAGATGTTTCTTTAGACATTTTCTGCCTGTATAAAAACATATCAATAAATGTTTTTTCTATATCTGAATAAGGAAGGTAATACTCCCCCTCTTTAGAATATTCAAATCCAAAAAATTTTTTTTTGTTTAATCTTCTGATGTAAACATTTCCTCCAAGAACTTTTCTTATCCCAGTTCTAACTTTTCTTGTTGTTAAAATAATTGGGATTGTAGCTTGATCCCATAATTTATGATAACTTAAAGCAGACTGCAGCCCGATATAAGAAGGTTTGAAGCAAAAAACAGTAAGGGATATTTCATTATGTGAGGTGTAACATCCCTTAGCTAATCTATTTATTTTTCCTTTTTTTAAGAGGTTATTAATCAATAATTTTGCATAATTCTTGCCATTAACCCCAATAATTCTTTGAATAGATTTAAAATCCAAAACGACACTTCTCTTAAATAGGTCTTCAATTTTATCTAAATGCTTCCTTTTTCCCATTTTGTCCTTATATATCCAAAAATTTCTTTTGAAGAAGGAACAATGCCTTCAAGAATTATTATTTTTAAATCTTCTTCGTCTTCTGGTTTTTCATAGTTTTTAATGAGATTTTCAAGTTCTTTTTTGATTAAACTAAAGTTTCTTACAAATTTCAATAAAAAGAAAATATCCCACAAATCTCTGACTTTGTGTCTCTTTATATATGTTTGGGCTTTTTCTTTAATAAATGCCTCGGGAGTCAAACTATAAATACTAATTATAGTTCCGTCTATAGTTTCATAATCTGCAATAATCATTTCAGGCTTTTGGAAAGTTGCCTCAAATCTAACGGAAACCCTCTCAAATTCTAAATGGGAATAAACGCTTTTTTCCGAAATTTTCTTTTTTAATATATTAAACCCTATTTTTTTCAAATTTTCAAAAATCTCATCAATTTTTATTTTGTTTTTGGGTAGATAAAAATCAAGATCTTCAGAAAATCTTTTTCCATTGTAACACCTCCAAATAGCTGTTCCGCCATGTAGGATAGCAGTGTCTATCTTTTTGTAAATTTCTTTCACTATCAAATCTTGAGCATACGCTATCTTCCTGTGCGATTCTTTTTTTAACCTCAAGTGTAAGGGTATTTTTTCCATTTTTTGTGGTATTCTCTAAATTTATATAATCAACAAAGAATATACATTTATATATCTTTCGTTAATCAAATAGAATTTAATGGATTTTACTTAAATCCCATCAAAAGTTATCAAAATATACTTTTTCCGCCCAAGGCTGTCCATTTCTATTGCAGTTTAAAGTTTCAATCACCAGAACACAGCAAAAAAAGAGGAGATTTTAAAATGACCTTAATACGACGGAGAGAAAAATAGCAATATTTTTAAATAAGAAAATCGTATGAACTTATATGGAAACTGTTACAATCCCAAAAGAAGAATTTAAACTAATAAAACAGCAATTAGAATTGCTTATGCATTCAAAAGTATATAAAAGACTTCTTGAATTTGAGCAGAACATATCTAAGGGAAAAAAATTTACAAGTGCGGATTTAGGATTTTGAGGTAGTGGAAAAGCCAATAGCAAGTTATTTAAATTTAGAGCGTATAGACTGATTATGGGAACGGAAATTAAACAGATAATGAATGAATTAAAAATTATCAAACAAGAATTAGGTCAAATAAAGGAGTCTATGCCTAACAAAGAAATGTTTTTAACTGTAGAAGAAGCTAAACTTCTTGAAGAAAGCTACAATAATGAAAAAGAGGGCAAGCTCATTTCAAGTAAAAACCTGAGAAAAAGCTTGGAATTATGAACTTTGAAATTAATTATGATAAACAACCACTTGAATTTCTTAAGGGAATAGATAAGCATCTTGCTAAAAGAATTCTTGACAAAATAGATAAAATGTTGGTTAATAATCCTGTTCCGCATAATGCAAAGACTATTGTTGGAGAACACGGCGTCTTTAGAATAAGAATGGGGGGATACAGGGCACTATACAGAGTCAACTATCAAGAAAAACGAGTCGTGGTAGTTAAACTTGATAAAAGATCAAGAATCTATCAATAAAAAACAGCAATAAAAGACAATTATTTACCCACCAACAACTATTGTAGTAAGCTAATTCAACTAAACTAGAGCTTTAAACTTTCTGCCCGGAATCTGCCCAAGACTGTCCATTTCTATTGCAGTTTAATCGGTCAAATCCTTTAATCAAGATTGATAACCTCTATATATTATATGGCATATATTACTTCTAACTAGAAAAATTTAATTCAATAATCTTTTCCAAATCTCCAAGGGAGTTTAACTGAATTTTATTTTGGGAGATTGTATAAAGAATATTTTCTATATAGAGAGACCTTTTAGTTTCTCGATGTTCTACTACTCCCTTTAAATCAAATCCACTATAAAGTGTAAGATCATATACATATGCCCCTTCTACTGCTGCATAACGTATGGGTATAACAAGAAGATTTTTATCTCTATCAAACAAGAAAGCCTTGTGATCACGGAGTGCTTCAGAGTCAGTTCCTCTTTGTCCAATTACTACTTTATGGAGTTCTTTAGGGTTTTCTACATCCGTAATATCAAACAAAGCAATTTTTATTCCATGAAACAATGCAAAATCTTCTTCTGATTCAACAGTATCTTTTCCTATACCGATAAGATGATTTTCGTCATAAGGGTGGATGTAGTCAGAATAGCCTGGGATCTTAAGTTGCCCAAGAACTCTGGGAGATTTTGGATTGGACAAATCCAAAACAAAAAGCGGATCAATCCTTTTGAAGGTTACCAAATAACCTTTATCACCCATGAAACGTGCAGAGTATATTCTTTCTCCTTCAGCTAACCCTTCTAAACTTCCGACTTGATTCAGGCTTTCATCATATATATAGATATTATTTGTTCCGTAATCGCCTATTGTTGTAGCAATTCTAAAATGATCATTGTATTCATCCATGGAGAATTGATTAAGAACTCTCCCAGAAACTTCCATAGATCCTACGTAGGAAATTTCTCCATCTTCTAAAGCAAATTTATGGGCATTTGTTCCTCCGTTGCCAGTTGCCTCTGCGATATACAAATTATTAGCAGAAACATAAACATTCTCTCCAGAACCCACTATTGCTTTTTTATTAATAGGGCCTCCATTATTGGACATTGACAAAGAAACAACTGCAATCATATTTTTTGGATTAACCTGCTTAACAGGCATTTTTTCTGCTATTGATGTTGATTTTTCTTCTCCTTCCCCCTTATTGAGTGCATCAGCTGACTCCAAAAATTCTATTTGTCCACACGTTGTTATCGGCTTAAAAGGCTTCTTTTCTTGATCAAATTCTAAACCACTCTCCTCCCTGTAAAGAGGAATAATATCTTCTGCAGTGCCGTTTTCTAAAGAGTAATATCGCGGAACTGATTTTACAACAATATACACATAATCATCAATCTTTCGAGAGGCAAGATAGTTTCCTTCAAAATCAAATACCTTGATTAATGCGGGGCTTTCTCTGTTTCCAATGTCAAATAGTTGGACTGTTGTAAGAGAAACAAGTGAGGGATATGCCTTTTCTTCAGCACCATACACTATGTCATTAGAAGTCTTATACCCAAAAATTAAAAGTTTGTTTTCATCAATAAAGATTTCTAATGGGTTAAAATCTCCAAGAGAGGTTTCACTAGCTATCTTTGCATTCTCTGCAGGGTAAGCTTTGGCTATTATTAATCTGCCTTTTGCAACAGTATAAATATACTCTCCATCAGTCTTAACGATGTCTGCTTCATCAACCCCCTCTACCTGGATATTGGTTTCAGAGTAATCTGATGCACTTAATGTTCCAATCGATGCAGTATTCCCACTCCCAACTTCAGTTGCAGCAAACCCACGTTCGCTTCCTATATTCCCCATAACTGTCATAGCTTTCTCTTTCGCTCCTGCTTCGGCAAGACTTCCTGAATATGCCTTTGCTTCGCTAAAGATTTTTGTCAGGGAATTACAAGAATTAATTTTTATTTCTGGATTTATGAGCTTATCAAATATGTTTATCTTTTGATATTCTGGGCTTTCGGAAGTCTGCTGGTATAAATCTTTCCCAGGGTATAAATCTATTAAATTCACGGAAAAGAATAAAGCAGTAGCAATTACAAGAAAGATTGAAAGAATCATCCCAAGCTTATTTTCCCAATAAGGGGATCTTTCTTGGGCAAGGATTATCACTTTATTAGGAACTTTATAGATATTAATCTTATTCCCTTTAGCACTCCAATAAAATTCTTTAATTTCAACCAATCCGTTCTCAATTAATTTTTGGACATTATAGTGGACAGTAGACATTGGTATGTTAAGATCTTTAGATACGCTTGTTTCAGAAGCCTCTTTTTTTCTAAGATATTCCAAAATTTTATTAGAGGTTTTATTGGTCATTATCTCTGCTATTTTTTTTGCTTTTTCATCACCAAACTCAAACACATCAAATTTTTTCATATTAACAAATGTAGAAAAGTAGTTATATAAATGCTTTCTAAGTTTCAAACAGATTTGAAGCTATAGAAACTAATTTAAATCATTACTAATCCAAAAAATTCTTCTTCACAAAATCAACCATTTCAGAATTTCCTGCTGCATGGAAAGCTTTTAAAGCATATTCATACAATTCTTCTTCGATGCACAACGCCCCTAATCTATTTAACATTTCAGTTTTTCCCGTATGCTCAAACGCGAGAACTGCCAAGTCAAAATGGCGCTGTTCAAAAAAATCATTTCCCACTTCGACTAGCTTCTCTGTATTTCTAGCAAGATTCAAGGCTAGAACTCCCTTCATGCAATCTCCTCTCCTGATGAGAATTGTGCCTGCTTCAGTAAGCATCATTTTTTTGTTTTCTTCATCAAGCATGGAAACATCAATGTTCTGTATGCCCTTTGTGCGGATAATATCAACCAGCAGATTCATTGAATAGCTAAAGAAAAGCAGGTATAAATTATTTTCGCTTAGGAGTTCTATAACTTTCCATTAGTAAGTATCTTGAAAAAGAGCGCATTAGCTAATTTTTTTCTAAAACAAAAACCTTATAATATTGATTATCTTAAAAAATATAAAAGGCATTATATTATGGTGGAAGTTACATATTTGGCAGGAATGTCCTGGTTCGCAGCCCTGCTTATACTGGGTTTATTGATATCTTCTTTTGCGGAGAGAACCAAGTTTTCAGATGTTCTTTTTTTAATCTTTTTGGGTATACTGATAAAAACTTATTATTCAATAGATATTTATGACATATTCAGCAAGGTAGTACTTGTGACATTTAGCGTATTCGCTCTTATCATGATAGTTTTTGATAGTTCATCTGCTTTTAATATAAAGGAGCTTCAAAAGATTTCCCCTTATGTTCTAAAGACTGTACTTATATTTGCAGGAGTAGTTATGGTGTCAATGGGATTTGCAACACATTTCTTTTTTGCTGAAAATATATTTGATCTTAATTTTTTGCTTCTTGGAATTTTATTTGCAGGACTTAATACAGGTACAGACCCAAGCATAACACTTACAATGTTAAAAGGAAAAAATCATAAATTGTTAAAGCTTATTGAAGTCGAATCAATTCTTAACACCCCATTTACAGTAATTTTTCCCTTACTTATTTTAGGGATAATACTAGAAGGAAAATTTCAGACTTCGGGATTTGTTTTACAGTTCCTGCAGCAAATATTCACTGCAGCAGGTACAGGAATTATAATAGGCATCCTAATTTTTTGGATGATGAAGAATTATTATTCAAAAACAATATCCCCCCTATTAATAATAGGTGTTGTTCTTGGAACATACGCAATTGCAGAAAACTTAGGAGGTAACGGGGTTTTGGCAGTTACCGTTCTTGGGCTTGTTTATGGGCTGTCAAAAATAAAAGAAAAAGTTGGAATTACTACATTCAATAGGGACTTTACTTCATTTTTAAGGATTATCGTTTTCATACTTCTTGGGTTTATAATAATAATCCCAAGTTCAGTTGAATTTATAGTAAAATCAATAATGCTATTTGCTGTTTATATTTTTATCAGGTACTTTTCATTATACTTAAGCTTTTACGGTTCAGACATAACTCCTAAAGAAAAATGGTTTATGGCATTAAATATTTCAAAAGGAGTGGCTGTAGTGGTTGTTATTTTGATATTGAGCACCGTTAATATTCCAAACATTGAAAAAATTTTAAGTTTGACAATGTTATTCATTATTTACAGCATTATAACTGCAACAATTGCAAATGTTTTTGCTGGAAAACTGCTTAATTTGGCAGAATCAGAAAAAAAGACATTTGAAAGGTTAAAAGGTACAAAAATAAAAGCACCAAAATCTTTTAATGGGGTCAAGGAATAGTCCCAAAAGAATTAGAATTAACTGAGGAAGAAAATGCATAAGAACTTCAGGATAAGAACTTACCACAGAAGGGAACTTATTGAATCAGGATTTGGAAGCATCAAAAGGAAGTTTGGAAGCAGCGTGAGCTCTAAAAAAGCAAGGACAATCCGTTCAGAAATTTATGGCAGATTGGTCTGCCACAATATTTTTTCTTTGTCATTTATGAGATTCCGGTCAGAGCCAACACTTCCCAAAGATTTATAAACAATTTATTTTTCACCTAGTGGATGATAATAACCTGCAACGCCGATATAAGGAGAATAGATTATAATAAAATCCTCTCTGAAATAAAAGAAAAAGGATTTGAGGCAGATATTTTAAGAGGATTAGAAAAAAATCAGCGCCCAATTATAGGCTTAAAGGGGGACTGTTCTACTATTGATACTGGAGACTTTCTGAAATTAAAAGGAGTTTCTGATGTTAAAAGGATAAGCAACAAGTACAAACTAGCCAGCAGGGAGTATAATCTTGAAGATACTGTTGTTAAATTAGGGAACATATCTATAGGAAATGGATATGATGCAGTATTTATGGCAGGACCTTGCGCAGTTGAAAGCGAGCATCAAA
>Ga0209541_10015447_pt1 | contig 11396 bp, 12 predicted proteins | sample RifCSPlowO2_01_FD_184027 | JGI IMG/M metagenome (GOLD analysis project Ga0209541, IMG submission 184027) | Groundwater microbial communities from Rifle, Colorado - Rifle CSP2_plank lowO2_0.1 (SPAdes) (version 2) | ecosystem: Environmental > Aquatic > Deep subsurface > Groundwater | place...
CGTTTCGCGAGCCACAGTCGCGCGTTCTGCCATTGAACTACAACCGCCATAATTTAATTTAAGAAAATTCAATATAAAAACTTTGTTAGAAATAAAGCAACAGCTAGAAAAATTTTCTTTAATTACAATGCCGATAGTTAAGCATGTCAGCTGTCATAAAAAAATTAAATTTCTATTATTTATATATCTTTTGATTTTTTTGGCTCTGTCCGAAATTGTTTTTGAAATTGTGTTTTGATTTTTTAAAATCCCTGCTAAATTTTAATTTTGCTTCGCTCTTGGTTTCTTTTTTAGAAAAATGACGATAACAGGAAATTCTTGTCGTTGTTTCTGACAAAACAAAAGAAACTACAATGGTAGAAAAAACTAAATTTGTTCGCTTCGCTCTGGGTTTCTTTTTTAGAAAAAAAGAAACTACAATGGTAGAAAAAACTAAATTTGTTCGCTTCGCTCAATTGAAAAACCCGCCCCCAATTTTTAGAGAGATAATTATTCAGCCAGTTTAATCATTGACTAATTGCGTGATGAGTCGCTTAACATTAAATCTCAATCAAATTATTTATAATAATCTTAAAGTTAATTTAAATGAATTTTTGCAAATTTAAAATACAATTTTTGCCATCATTGACCAGATCGCTTCAACATGGCAGGCATCTTATTTATTCAATAAAAGCTCTATTTTTTTTGGGTTTTTTTTAATTTCTTTGACAACTGATGCAGGTCCGATAATTGTTATTGCCCCTAAATTTCCCTTAGAAATAATATTGATTAAACCATTTCTGAATTGATTGAAAAAGCCTTCTTCATCATCATTTGTAATTACTGCTAATTCTATTCCTTTAAAATTTTTAACATGCCCTGCCATTGCCATTGTATCGCCAATTAACCTTGTTTCTTCATCAGGCTCTAATTTCCCCTGCAAAATTAATATGTTGTTGTCTAAAATAATTTTCAGGATTTTTTTGATTCTTTCATTGCTGTCTAAATCTCTAATTTCGCTGTATGGCAAAAACTGAATTGAAAACCCCTTTATTTTTCCTCTTTTTTGTGTCATGTTATTACATCATATATATTGCAGTATATATTTTTAAATCTTTTTTGATAGCCTTAATAATGATTCGTAAAATTCTTCAAGATTTTTTCCATATTTAGCGCTTAATCCAACGACTTCATATTCCGGAAAAGCGGATTCAATTTTTTTTATGTCTGCGTTTTTTAAGTCAATTTTGTTTGCAACTATTAAAACAGGAATTTTTCTTGCAACCAAATTTCCAATAATTGTAATGTTGACCTGGCTGTATGGATTTTCAGCAGCATCAAGAACAATCACTACCATGTCCATATCATCCAGCCATTTTATGCTTTCGACAATTCCCTGCGTTGCAGTCTTTGCTCTTTCTTTTGCGTCCTTTTTATTCATTTTATATTTTAAAAAATCTTCATAATCTATTTTTGTTGCAATCCCGGGAGTGTCAATCATTTTGAAAGTCATTTTTTTATTTTTATATTCAATCTCAACTTTTTCTTTGAACTGGACTTTTCTTGTTTCATGCGGAATTTTGCTTACTTTTCCGATTTCTTCTCCCGTAAAATCTTTGCAAATCCTGTTTGCCAAACTTGTTTTTCCGGCATTCGGAGGTCCGTAGAATCCTAATTTTATGTCTTCTTTATTTTTGAATAAGCCTCCAAAAATATTTTTAAAAAAATTTCTTATAATTTTTATCACCATATTATAAATTTGTCAAAGAGGTTTATTAAGGTTTTGTATGATTTATTTTATATTTCTTAATTTATTGTTGAGAATTAATCGCGGTTTATTTTTCCTTTTTGGCAAAATTAAGCATGCCCCATTTTTTTCCAGAATATTTTTTCATAACATAAGTTACCTGCTCGCTGCTCCATCCAGATTTTCTTAAATCTTTAGCTATTTCATCATCTTTTTTACCTTCCTGTTTGGCTTTATGGAGATAAGTAACCATATTGTAAAGATCATTTTTATTTTTAAATAAATAATTTTCATATTTGTCTTTATACCATTTTTTTAGAATAAGGTAAATGGCAAATCCAATAAAAATAACAAAAATAATTATCAATGAAAAAATTAGCCAATTAAAGGGCTTGCCTGCTTTTTCCGGCTCACTGCCTTCGCCTGCGCTAACCTCTAAGTTCTCAAGAGAAGGAGAGGCAAATGCCGGCAAATTTTCAAAATTTATGTTTTCTGTTGTATAAAACTCTAAATTCTCGTCGCCTGTCAATTGCTTGGAATAATAACCAGATGAATCATCATAAGAAATATTTTCTTTAAACTTAATTCCTTCCATTGCTTTTACGAAAACAAAGAAATCTTCTTCAGCCCCTAAATCTTTTATATTTAATTTAAACACCTTTACAAGAGGTTCTTCGCCAGAATCATAAATTGCAGAAAATTCTTTTTGGGAAAGTTTTGCCTGAACATTATTTAAATTCCATGTTAAAAGCGCATCTTTGTATTCTTCTTCTAAATCAGCGTCGTAGCTTCCTCCAGCAATTGTTTCAATTGCGCTTAGCTCAATATTTTCTTTTTTAGGAAAAAAAGTCAAAGACGCAGAATCTAAAGTTTTGCTGAGCGACTTTGGCAATTCAATTTCAATAATCTGCGAAAGAAGATTTTGAAATTCCTGTTCTGTCCCGCTTTCTTTAATTAACAAATATTTACTATCTATATTTTGAAGAGCGCTTTCCATTCCGCTTAAATTCAAAACATTTTCAATTGCGCTGACGGAAAATAAATCATAAGTTGATACTTCTCCTTTAATATCTGATAAACTTTCTTGTTTTTCTTTTATTAAATCGGGCAAGACATCTTTTGCTGAACCAACTTCAATGTTGAAACTTTCTGAACTAGATGTTCCTTCGCTGTCTTCAACACTTATTATTAAATTATAATTCCCAGTTGTCGGATAAGTGTACTGAACAAAATTATTTAAAGTTATTTTGTCTATTATTCCATCGCTGTTAAAGTCCCATTTGTATTTTGAAATTGTCGCATTATTTGCATTTACTTTAACTTTAAAATTAGTTGGAAGCCCGGCAGCTGTTTTTAAGGGATTTAACGATATTATTTCTATGCCTTTTTTTACTTCAATTTGTTTTTCAAATAATTCTGTATTTTCTAGAGATAATTTAAAAGCGTATGTTCCAATATCATTTGAAACTGTGAAGTTTGCGTCATCTAAAAATATTTTTTGAGAATCTGCAGTTATTTTTCCAGAATCTTCTGATAAATCATAAATATTTTTTTCTTCCACCCCGCTGCTATAAGGAGAATCATATTCAATTTCCCCGCTTATTGCAAGCGTTTGCTGGACATTTGAGATTAATTTAATTGGAATAATGCAGTTTCTTCCAGCGCAACTTAGATTATCATATTTGTCTTCTATATAAGCTTCTATTTGTTCAGAAATAAAATCTCCTGCAGGAAGAGTATTTGAAATTTCCAATGTTCCGATTGCATCAAAAAATCTTGGCTGGGAAAACATTCTGTAAGCCGCGATTTCTTCATCTCCCGGATAACCTTTAAATCCGCATCTGTCATTTGTATAGGCATATGTTTTTATTTTATAATTTCCAGTTCCAGATTCTGCAGACAAGCAGGCATAATAATCTTTTTGTTTTGTAACAAGATAATCTATATTGCAATAAACAGAAATTTCGGCAGCTGATGCATCTGGAAGGGCGCATGATCCTATATCTTTTTCTAATTCAATATCATATAAATTCATTTTTAAATTCAAATTATCTGACGATGATTCTTTTTTCAGCCAGGCGCCAAAACTAAATCCTGGAGCTTCTGGAAGATTTATTCTCTGGCAATAAAGGTCTCCTGATTTTATTCCTCCCTCTTTTACTTGCGGGTCAGTATAATCAAAACAAGAATAATCTTTCGGAGCGCTCCACTCTTCTGTTTGATTATAAGATTTTGTATTTCCAATATCATTTGTTAAATCATTAAATAAATCTATTTTAAGCTGATTTTCGTCCGATTTAATGGCGTTGCTCGTGATGGTTAATTTAAAATCAGAAATTGAATCAACATTATCATTTAAAACAAACCCCATTAATTTTTCCTGTCCTGCGTTTAAAGTAATTTGTTTTTGCGTTGCTGGAGAAGTTTTGGTGTAAAAAGACTGGCAATTTTCAGGATTGCATATATAATCTGATTTAGAATTTGCATTTGTTTTTAGCAGACTAATTAAAGTTATTGAATTTCCAAAAGAATCTGAAAAAACAGAATTCGTCGGCTCATTTTGAAGAGAAATATTCATCCATCCTTGAATATTTTCCCCTTTTGAATATTTTTCTTTAATTGAATATTTTGGATTTCCAAGATTGTAATTTGCAAAAATTCCTGCTATTAAAAAAATTGCAATTGCAAAAATTAAGATTTTTTTATTCAGCATTTTTCATCAAGTTCTGCTTTATTTGTTTAATTTCAATTTTTAACTTCGGAATTTCTTTTTTAATAACTTTCCAAATAATTTCAATACTTACGGCAAAGTATGCGTGGCTTATAATGTTTCTTGTCTGAAGATATTTTTCCCAATTTACTTTTTTATATTTTTCCTTTAATTCTTTTGGCAGTTTAGAGATTGACTCTCCAATTATTTGAAGTCTCATGGAATTAGCGTCAATAGATTCTCTGTTTGATTTAAATTCGTTAAAATTCTTATTTTTTATTGATTTTTCAATTAATTCAATTGCTCTTAAGATATCATTCAAATAGAGTTCATATTTTGACATATTTAGCCTCTTTTTTTATATATATTAATTCTGGTTTTAGGTCTTTTTCAATTACTAAATCAATTTTTCTTTTAAATAATTTTTCCAAGAAATTTAACACATACAAATATTTGTCTAAATCAATTGTTTTAAATTCCACAAGAAAATCAATATCGCTTTTTTTGTGTTGTTTTTTTTGTAAATAACTCCCAAATAACCCTATTTTTTTAACCCCATTTTTTTTTAATTTTGCTTTTTCTCTTTTTATTTTCTCAAGAATTATTTTTGAAGTTAATTTTTTATTCACCATTTTTTTTCTTTTTAAAAAACAGAAAATAAATTCCTATAATTGATATTATAGTCAGCAAAATTCCAAATTTATTTTCTAAGGGAAGCCTGGTTTTTGCTGAACATGCTATTGGTCCAAATGTTCCGTCAGCGCAATTTGCAGGCTGAGGTTCGCTGATAGATGACCACGACGCTAGAATTGAATATTCTGAGAAACCATTATTCTCACAGTTTTGAATTTCAGTTTCTGCAAAAGCGCATGTTCCCAAATCATCAGTATAATATGAATTGCAGGAATTTGTCGCGCTATTCCAAGAACATCCGCAAATAGTTGAACCAGCGCAATCTGTATTTTGCGGTTCAAGAGCGCAGGAATTTTGAGCGCATAACTCTTCAGTATCATAATCTGAACAAAACTGATATTGGGCGCAAGTATCGGCGCATGCAGAACAAGTTGAACCTCCGCAGTCTATTCCAGTCTCATCTTGATTTTGAATCCCATCGGAGCATGCTGGAGAAACTGAACATGCAGAACAAGTTGAACCTCCGCAGTCTATTCCAGTCTCATCTTGATTTTGAATTCCATCTGAACATGATTCTGTTGGAGCAGTCAGCCATTCAACTTGCAAAATTGGACCTTCCAAATCATAACTCCCTCCATAATCATAGTCTATTACATGCAAAACAAAATAAAATTCATAAATATCGTCAGGATCATTATTTTTTGCTTTATTAATATCGGCTTGAGTAATTGTCCAATTTGCAATTATTTGCCAAGCGCTTATTTTAGAATCAACCATTAAATGATCTGCATCGATTCTTATTTTATCAGGACATCCAAATCCCACTCCAAAAATACAGAATCCTGCATCTTTCTCATAAATATCAAAATACCAGTCTGTTTTCATATCCTCTATTGGAGAATATAAAATCATTGAATGAGAAAATACAGGATGAACTTCTTGAATGACTCCTAAATTACTACTTATATTACTTATTTCAGAATATTCTCCTGTCACTTTATTCTGCATTGCCCAATATTTTTCTTTTTTACAACTTACCGGACTCCCCATACAAGAAAATCCTAAAGAACAAGAATTATCGTCTATAAAAAAATTACAATTATTATCTACACTATCACAAACTTCTATCTGATTAGGATGTATATTCGGATCAAGATCGTTGCAATCGCCAGAATATCCTGGTGAAGAAGGAGTAGCACAGATTGAGTGAGCAATAATCGCCCCTCCATAATTATCTCCATCTAAATCATTATAATGTAGATTATTGCCTTCATCTATTTCATTGTTACAATTATTATCTATATTATCACAAACTTCATTTAAATCGGGATTTACGAGATTATTCGTATCATCGCAGTCATTTCCCATTGTAGCTGAGCAACCACTTGGAACGCAATTATAAGAACTACAATAACCTGAGGGAATACTTGAAATATCCCCATCATAATCTACATCACAATAATATGTTATAGTAGGACAATTCTCTTCATTTATGTATCCATCACAATCCTCGTCTCTCATATTCGGACTACAAATTTCTGTACCGGGAGAATAAATAAAATATGTTGAGCCATCAGAGTTATCACAAGCAGAAGATTCAGAGTTACCGCAAACCTCTGATACTGTTCTGGTTGTTCCAATAGGTCCAAGAGTAGATACTGCTGAATAATAAAGGTCATCATCATAATCGTAACATATAGCTGTAGAAGATTCTCCCGTTGAAGAATATTGAGTATCAACATATACTACTCCATTAAATCCATTTGCAAAGTGTGTTCCAACATCGTGTCCTCCAAATATCCCAAATCTGCATTTTGTATTATACCAATAACCTTCATAAACTATTCTATAATCATTAAATGGATTTGTTTTTGCATCGATACATCCTGTTCCTTGTCCAAGACAAGTAACTTGATTTTGATCATAGCTTTCATCACAGTGAGCCCTAGAATAGGTCTGAGGAGGAGAAGGACCATGGTAAGCACAATATTCAACATCATGATTATCTGTGTCGGTACAATATTCAAAAGGATAACCTCTCCAATCTCTCATTACATTCTTAGAAGCACTATTAACAATTCCGCTAAAAACCAAAATTAAAAAAATTCCAACAGCAATTAACAAAAATAATTTTTTATTCACCATTTTTATATTTATATTTTAAGAATTTAATCTTTAAAAAATTAACTAAAGAGAAGGCTTTGTTGAAGCGAGCGACTTTGCGAGATAAACTTAAAAGATAAATGAATAAATTACGAGCGGGGTCGGGAGCAGAGCGACTTTGCGAGATAAACTTAAATTATTAATAACGAACGGGTCGCGAGTAAGCGAATAAATTAATATCCAAGAAAAATTAGTCTATGGCGAATTAGCGCGGATTCTATCTAATCACTTAATTTTATTTTCTTTTTTAAAAATGCAAATTAAAATTATCCTTTAATTCTCAATCTCCTACTTTTTGGAATGAAATTTCCAATTTTATTTTCTGAAGCTTTTCCGCATCCTAAAAGATCGTCTTTATATTTTATAACAACTATCCCTTTTAATCCAGTTTTAATGTTTAATTCTTTGCCAAGCATCCAATTTTCTAATTGTTCATTATTTATTTCAAAAATATTTTTTGTAATCTGATTTTTAAGAGTCTGAGTTCCTTCTATGCTCAATTTTATTTCATTCGTTGGAAGAAAAATCTTTGCAAAATAAATTCCAATTCTTTCAATAAAAGTTATCTTTTCTAAATTTTTTATCTGCTCTTCTGAAAAATTGCCGTTAAATAAAAAAATCTTTTCTTTTCCAATTTTTATTAAGACTGAATTTTCAGGAAGTTTTTGGATTCCAAATTGTTTGTTGAGTTTTGAAAGAATTTCTTGTGTTTCTTGGTTAGATAATATGTGGATCATTTTCTTGTAAAAATTCAAAAATTTCTTTTTGTTTATGGCTGTTTAATGAAACATGAATTTCCCCTGTAGACATTTTTGTGTTTAAAAATCCCAGATTTATTAGTTCTTTCAATGCTTTTTTATGCTCTTTTGTTCCCCTTAAATGATCTGGTAGAGATTTTTGCAGATTTTTTATTTCAGTGTGTCTTCCGCCCCATATATTTAAGTTAACTAATTTTCTAAGAAATCTTTTCATTATTGCCTTTTGCAAATCTTCCATTTTTATAAGAGATTAAAGTTATATTAAAATGTTTGTAAATTATTATGGAACATTAGTGTTTCAAAAAAGAAACATTTATAAATAATAAATCTTTAGAACATCTATGGAAACATTATTTAGACGAGCTTTAGGAGACAGCCCGAAAATTAGAGTATTAGAATTTTTAATAGAGGGAAGAGAGTTAGATTATAGTATTACCGATATAGCTGAAGGAGCAGAAATTGGAAGAACAACTTTATTCCGGATTTTTGATGACTTGATTAAAAGCAGGATTATTGTTCCGACAAGACAAATAGGAAATGCAAAATTATTCAGGCTTAATAAAAACAGCGCCTTTGTTAAAAAAATGGTTGAGCTTTTTGATGAAGTAATTATGAATAAGAAAAAAATTGCTGTTTAAATTTGTTTTTATTTTTTAGTTTTTTACGAATACTAAATTTGCTCGCAATAAATTGCTCGGATTTATTTATAATTACCCTAAACAGCTGATTTTTATAATTGGATTGATTATTATGGTTTTGCGTATAGGAGGTAATTTTCTTAATTTCTGCGAATGAGGTGAGCCGAGCAATTTCACGAGACAAATTTAAAAAATAAATAAACGAGTGGGATTGGGAGCAGGTATTTGAATTATTTATTTTCATTTCACCTTCCTAAACTTCGCTACAAAAAAGCCCTCTACCCGGAATCCTTCATTGGAATTGTATTTTGTTTTTGTCATTTTATCCTCTTAAATTTAGCAATGAAGAATCCCTCGGTATTATTGTCCTGAGGATAAATTCTTGCGCAAAATTTAACTTTTTCATCATATTTATTTCCATTCCATTCCACAATTCCTTCACGGCATTTAACTGGTAAATTAATCTTTTCAATTTTAATTTCATCTTTGAATTCTTTTAATGCAAAATCAATAACTTCCTCGTTTTCTTCTGGCGCATGCGTGCAGGTTGAATAAACGATTTCTCCGTTGGGTTTTAGAATTTCAAAAGCATTTTTAAAAAGTTTTTTTTGCAGTTTTGAAAGAGATTTAATAGTGTTTGGATTCCACATTAAACAAGTTTTTGGAGAGCTTCTCATTGTTCCTTCTCCTGAACACGGAGCATCTAATAAAATTTTGTCAAATTTTAATTCTTGTAATTTCAATTTTTCACAAAATCTAATCCCGTCGTCTCTTGTTATAATGGTGTTTGTGACTCCGCATCTTTCAAGATTTGACGCTAAAATTTGTATTCTTTGAATATTTATATCATTAGCAATTATTGTTCCTGTATTTTTCATTTGCGAAGCCATTTGAGTTGTTTTGCTTCCAGGAGAAGCGCATAAATCACGAATTAATTCATTTTGTTTTGAAACAAGCGCAATTATTGAGAGCATGCTCGCTAATTCTTGAATATAATAATAACCTAACAAATGTTCAATGGAACGGCCAAGTTCTCCCGGTTGCAATTCATTTTCAACAATCATCACTTCAGGATAATCTTTCCAAGGCTGTGAAATTTTCCAACTTTTTTCTTCAAGATTTTTTTTAAGTTCATCAGGAGAAATTTTTAGAGTGTTGCAGCGAATTGAATTTAATAATGGTTCTTGGATTATTCTTTCATATTTTTCAAAATCAGCTTGGCTAAGAAGTTTTTTCATTTTTTCTAGAAATTCTGGCTTTGGATTTATTTTTTTCATGATTAATTAAAGAAAGATTAGTTTTATAAAACTTTAAATATTCATTTAAATTTAATTTTTTATGATTAGCATTAATATTTGGATTTATGCTCTTGTTAGTGTTTTTATTGTTAGTTTAGTTTCTTTAATAGGCATTTTTACACTTTTCTTAAATTCTAAAAAACTGGAAAAAATTTTAATTTATTTTGTGGCTTTTTCTGCCGGTGCTTTGTTCGCCGGCGCTTTTTTGCATTTGCTCCCCGAAATTATAGAAGAAGCGGGATTTAGCTTAAAAATTCCCATTTTTATTTTATTGGGTCTTGTGATTTTTTTTATAATAGAAAAAGTAATCTTTTGGCACCATTGCCATGTTGCTCCAAAAAAACATGTGCACTCGTTTGCAATAATGAATTTAGTTGGCGACGCATTTCATAATTTTTTAGATGGCTTAATAATTGCTGCGAGTTATATCGTAAGTATTCCCTTGGGTATTATTACAACTTTTGCAGTTATATTGCATGAAATTCCTCAGGAAATTGGAGATTTTGGGATTTTGCTTCATGGAGGATTTTCAAAAAGAAAAGCTCTATTGATGAATTTCGTCACTGCGCTGGCGGCAGTTATCGGGGCAGTTATAGCTTTGTTATTGTCGGGAGTTGTTGAAGGTATTGAAACATTTTTAGTTCCGATTGCAATTGGCGGGTTTATTTATATTGCTGGAAGTGATTTAATCCCCGAATTGAATAAAGAGCCAAAAATTTGGAATGCTATTTTACAATTAATTGCTTTCATAGCCGGAATTTTAGTGATGGCTTTGTTGTTGGTGTTTGAGTGATTTTTTATCTGATTATTTCTATCATCTGTCTCCTGAATTTTTTGCTAACGTTCCTGCTCCCGTCTGTGCTCGTAATTTGTTTTAATAAATATTTTAGTTTGTCTCGCGCAAACGCTCGGGCTTTATGCAGGCGGGAATAAAAACCTCGTCTCTGTCGTCCAAAATAAAATTAACTAAACAGCACAAGCTAAAAAATTGCACGTCACCCCGCTTGCATTAAAGCCCTTGTTGGGCGTCAGTTTTATTTTTTTTAGGGGGTTTCTTTTTCATATCCTCTTGAAACTTATTATAAACTTCTGGGTCAAAAAAAGATGCAGATTGTATTTTGTCCTGATTCATAACAATTTTGAATTTGTCTAATGGGAGAGTGTCCTCATTTGTTATAGCGTCTATTACAGATTCGTAAGGGGTTGTAATCCACAATATTTTACTCTCAGTTTCCCTATATCCACTCGCTAAAGGAAGTATCTCCACATAGTTCGTTTTTTGAGGTGCGCTCACTGTTATGGCAAAACCAATGTACACCTTATTATCACTAAGAGAAATTGAAATAATTTTTTGATTCAAAGAAGCATCTAAAAGAAATCGTTCTAGTTCATCCCCGTACTTTCTTATAGAAATGATGAATCTGTGGTAATTTAACCATGTATGTTTAAAAATTAAGTTTACAGGGTACG
>Ga0209541_10015448_pt1 | contig 11395 bp, 11 predicted proteins | sample RifCSPlowO2_01_FD_184027 | JGI IMG/M metagenome (GOLD analysis project Ga0209541, IMG submission 184027) | Groundwater microbial communities from Rifle, Colorado - Rifle CSP2_plank lowO2_0.1 (SPAdes) (version 2) | ecosystem: Environmental > Aquatic > Deep subsurface > Groundwater | place...
TGTGGACGTTTACGAAAAAATCCGAACGCATTTTCAATTGATGCATTAGTCGTCGACGCCCAGCTCCCGTTGTTTTCCACCTAAACCTGTAAATCCGACCTCGCGATAAACTGTCGGCCGAACTAGTTGTGATTAGCAACTTCAAAAAACGCAAAAATTTTAAAGAACTTTTCGAAATTTATTATCTAATTTTAGATTATTCCAAATTTAACCCGAAGTCAATATGGTATGATCTTTAGGTGTCAACCTAACATACCCCTAAGGCGTACGATTACTTTTGCACTACGTAGACTACTCTTTGCCTTGGCAAAAGAATACCTTTTGGGGTTTCAAACTTCTCGCAGTAAGCTTCCAAGTAGTTTCTATCTTGGTCAGAGTCAAAATCTTCAAAGATCGGTACGCCTTGCAAAAATCTATCCATTTCGCTGATAGAATCATAATATTCATTGTAGTTAATGGCTTTTGCAAAAATAATCTTAAAACCTATTTGAGCGAATTCATTTTTATCTTTATCAAGACGTGATTGATTCCAAATTCCATATCCTTGTCCTCCTCCAAATACTTTTTTAAGATCAACACAATCTTTATTACCGATTCCGATTTCTAAGTAGTAACCTCCCTTTTTAAGCAATCGGTAATATTTTTTATAAAAACTAGGGCCGCGCCGACAAAAAATAATGTCAAAAGACTCGTCTGGGAAAGAAGTTTTTCCAGCATCCTCGAGATTAAAACCTACATTAACAATTCCCAGAGCCCTTTTTTTAGCCTCTCCAATATTCAATAATTCTTTTGATGTATCAACACCGTGTATGAAGGAAAAATGTTCTGACACTTCAAAAGCAAACTTCCCATCACCGCAACCAACATCCAGAGCGATAAAATCGGTTTTTGTCAATTCCAGCAGTTTCTCTTTAAAAATTTCTTCCGGGTTACCATTCGGATATTCAGAAGAATATTTAGGTTGATTACTGCCAAAAGCATACCCTCCAAATTTTTTTGCCACTTTGTCATAGAAATTAACCATGGTCCGATTATACACCGCTTGCAATTTCTCCTAAATGAGCCCTCATGGCGTCATTCTGTTCATTGCCAATTTAAGGAGCGTTTTTGCAAGACATGCAACCGGATCAATAATATGAACTTCGTTATATGTTTGTTCGTTTAATGCCAAAGGTATTTCCGTACATCCCACAACAATAACTTCCGCTCCTTGCTGCACAAGATAACCAGCAGCTGATTGTAATATTTTAACCGCATTTTGAGAAACAACCACTCCTGTTGCTTTAATTCCATATCGTTTATTATAAATTGCATCCATAACAGCATTTTGCTGAGACGAATTTAATTTAAGATTAATCGGACCAAGATTATTTTGTCTGATAGTTCTTGTATAAAGTCCAGTAATCAAAACACCATCTGTTTCCAGAATCCCAATCCTTTTAGTTTGTGGGTACTCTTCCTGTATCGTTTGCACTGTTGCATCCATTAAGGATACCCAGGGAATTGGCATCTTTGGTTGAAGTTCGTCTCTCCATGCATGAATGGTATTACAAATAAACGAGATAGAGCTAAATCCTTGTTTATGAGCATGGATGGCAAATGCAAGAATCGCTCGTTCTATCTCACGATAGAGCGAATCATCTCCGGACTGTCTTTGCTTTAACGCTGTTGTTCTATCAGGAAGAGGTGTTGTATTCGCAAGCATGTATCCAATGTGATCCTGATCAGATGCGGCTTTCGAATTGTATTTTAATAGGTACTCAAGAAATGGTATTTGTGATGCAGGACCAAGCCCCCCAACAATAAAAGGAACATGAACTTGACCGGATATTTTAAGTAGTTCAGCGATTGGTTGCATCGCGGAACATTATATACCTTCTATGTTTATGCTAGAATAGCCGCATGATCGCGCCAAGCGAAGCTTGGCTTATCCAGTTGGTTAAAGTCCAACCCACCTAACGTCTAACCAACAGGGTGGTACAGAACTCTCCATGCAGAACGGTAACAGACTGTGTGAAGCGAGAGGAACGGAGCAGGCAGGCCGTAACGGGAGTGAAGGAATTGAGCCCTGAAATTGTATAGAGATCTAGAGGTCAACCTTTTTCATGTATGGGAAGACAGTAGTCTTGGATACGACGCTAACGGTTTTAGTATCCACGAACTCTAGCAGGGTCTTAGACCACGGCAAGCCAGCGAAAGGATAGGACAGGAACTTGGGAGATCCACATATCTTGGGGTTCAACGGAAGAATAGGAGGTGTTTGACACAACAGTTGGACACGATGTAAACAATCCCGATTAAATCGGGAGAGTGAGCAACGCGGGGATGTGGAAGTCTGAACAGTTCGTAGTAAAGTGAAGGTGGGGTAATGCTCACTCATTCCATCCAGATACTTGACAGGATGGGAGCTTGAAGGAGCTGTCTACATGATGCTAGGGTTAGTAAATCTTTGTGCCATACACAGAAATGGAAACAAACACGGAAGATAAATTGATTCTAATAGCAAAGCGTGCAGGAGAGAAGCCTAGGTTAAAATTCATCTCACTGATACATCTGATGAATGCGAAGTATTTGAAGGAATGTTATCATTTACTCAAGCGTAGAAAAGCAAGTGGAGTAGATTTGCGAACACTAGAAAGTTACACCAAGGAAGAGATGTATCAGACCCTTGATGAGGTAGTCAGATTAATGAAAGCAAAGCGATACAAACCACAACCGGTACGGAGGGTATATATCGATAAAGAGAACGGGAAGAAACGGAGTTTAGGAATACCAACAGTTATCGACAAAGTTGTACAACTTGGAATGACACGAATACTGGAAGCAATATATGAGCAAACGTTTCTACCAGTAAGCTTTGGATACAGACCAGAGAGAGGAGCACATGAAGCGATCAAAGAGATCAATCATATGCTCATGGGGAAAAAGGTCAACTGGGTGGTTGAAGCAGATATCAAAGGCTTTTTTGACCATATTGACCATGGATGGATGCTGCGGTGTTTGGAGGAACGAATAAAAGACCCAAATTTTATCTCTCTGATAAAGAAATTTCTGAAAGCAGGGATAATGGAGGGATACTATATACCAACAAATGAAGGGACACCACAGGGAGGCATCGTAAGTCCAATGCTTGCAAATATTTATTTGCATTATGCTCTTGACTTGTGGTTTGAGAAACGGGAGAAGAAAGCGTTGCAAGGATACTCGCAACTTGTGAGATATGCAGATGACTTTGTAATCGGAATGCAACACCAGACAGAAGCAAAGAAGGTAAGAAGAGATGTGGAAGAACGACTGAAGACATTTGGATTACAGCTTGCAGCTGATAAAACTAAAATACTTGAGTTTGGCAGGTTTGCAAAACAGAATACAAAGAAACGAAGAGAAAAGAAACCAGACACGTTTGATTTTCTCGGGTTTACACACTATTGTACAGAAACAAAGGACAAAAGATTCATGGTAGGAGTACGAACCAGCAGGAAGCGGATAAACAGAGCAATAGTCACCATGAACAAATGGCTAAAAGGTGTAAGAAATCTGGTATCAACAGAAACGATCTGGGAGAAACTAAATGCAAAACTCGCAGGACATTACAACTATTATGGCATTAGTGGAAACTTTGCAGCAATTAATCGATACTACAACAGGACACGGACACTAACTTTAAAATGGATGAACAGACGAAGCCGGAAGAAAAGCTGGAACTGGAATGAATTTGAGAAATATCTCAAAACCTATCCATTACCAAAGCCTAAACTAACCTATGCAATCTACAACACGTATTAGTAAATATCATGTATCGGAGAGCCGTGTGCGGGAAACCCGCCTGCACGGTTCATTTAGGGGTTTCACTTGTTACCAAACAAGGAGGAATCTACTATGAATGATATCATTATTCGGCAATTAACAAAACAAGATTATAGAGGCGTCCGTAAAATCGACATTCTAACCCAAAAACAATATCAAGGATCAAAATGGAATAGTTTATCAAGGGTAGAAAAAGAAAAATGCCTAGTCTCCCGCAAAAACGAATTTGAGATTAATGTGAATTCAGGTTATTGTTTTGTTGCTTTGATAGATAATAAAATTGTTGGTTTTATCCTTTCCTATGAAACAAAACCATTTTTAGGAGATATCTATATTAGATATATCGGTATCAATCCTAAATACCAGGGACAAGGTATAGGATTGCTCCTATATAAAGAACTATCCTATATAAAGAACTAATTAAAAAAGCTAGAAAAAATAATATCAAGGTAATTAGATCTTTAATTAATCTGGATAATCCAAACTCTATGCGATTGCACGAAAAAGCAGGTTTCACCTTAAGAGACAGAAAAGAAGCTGTTTTGGATTTGGAAAAGAGTTAGCTAACTTTGCCTAAGGGCTCTGGATAAGATTTTTAATTCTTGATTATTTAGCACGCTAAATGGTTTATCTAAAATAGGGCTTGGAATACCGAGAACTTCCAGATTTGCCTTTGAAGGACCAGCATAATCTCTGCTTCTTCCAATATCTCCGACAAATCCTTTTGAATCTCCCGATCTATTGTAGTCGCTTATCGCTCTTTTTAGATCTGTTTTTATCTCTGCTCTAGATTTTTTGTGGCGTTCTCTTTTTGAAGATACTCCTGTTTGTTTCGCTATTTCGAACTCATCTAATCCTTCTTTTAAGCCACTTCTAACCGTAGTATTGCTTTTTGAAAATCGGAATAGCCGTGCTAATAGAAAATCTCGTCTATTTGATCTTATTTCTCTCTCATCCCTTGGTATGAAGCCTACAACACAGGAATCTGTCCTTGGAGGAGGCAGGAAACTTTCTTTGCCGACTATAGCTAAAATATCTGTATCAAAAAAAGTCTGTGATAAAAGAGTAAGATGACCAAAACCCGTAGAATCCTCATTTTGCGCTCTTAGTGAATCCGCATAACGTTTTCCTAAGACCATCGTGGCGCTTTCCATCGGGAAACTGATGATTTTTTTCAGAAAAGGTTCTGTAATATGATAAGGCAGACTGGCTATTATTTGTACACCTTCACCGTTTCTACTACTAACTCCCAGTTTAGTGAAATCAAGGGTTAAGACATCTCTATATATTACACTAAGCAAAGGATATTTAGTTGTTAACTCAGCTAAAACAGGTTCGTATCTCCGATCTATCTCAACCGCTATCACACGCGAAGTTCTCTCTGCTAAAGCTTCTGTTAATTGACCAACACCTGCTCCTACCTCAATTACTGTATTACCTTGCTGTACAGAGTTAGAGAGTAAATTTATAATGGATCCGTCTATTAAAAAATGTTGTCCAAGATTTTCGTTTGGGGATATTCCTAATCTATTTAGGCGTTGAACAACTTTTTCTTTATAATCTATAGAAACACCATCCTTTTCTAACATTATTGAATCCTTTTCTCCATCTAAATTGGAATACTGTTAGATAGGTATGGAATAGTAGCACTAATCTCATTTAGATTCAAATTATTATGCTCAAGTAATTTCTTGTTCAACTCCTCTAAGATTTTAATTTCTTGACTCCATTTCTCATTTGCCATAACATCCTTAAGTATCACAAGATTGATCATTTCTAGAATAGGATTGCTAATATCTGTTTCAGAAAAAGTTACAGTTCTATCATTACTAATAATGAGTTTATTCAAAAGGTCAAATGTTAATATTTCCCCGTTTTTTTTAAAGAAAACTAACTCTCTTTTTTTCAAACCATAACCTGTATTTAACTCCCAAGATACGCTTTTTCTAAAAAGAAAGAAGCATAAGTCTATATCGTGAATACCTAGATCGAACTTAGGGTCACTGGAGCAATCATTAGACGGTTTGGGTCCATATCTATAACTTGATACTCTATCTACATCCGCAGGTCTAATATTGTTTTTAATAAATTTAACTACGGGATTATAACGCTCCAGGGTTGATTGATAAAGAATCAGCTTTTTTCGGTTCGCTAATATCTCGAGCTTTTCGGCTTCGATGACCGATAAGCATATGGGTTTTTCACATAGTACGTTATAGCCGGCGATTAATAATTTCTTGACAATTTCAAAATGTGAATATGTAGGAGTAGCAACTATTACAAGATCAACTGGACGGTGATAATATATAAATTCCTCTATATTGCTAAAGTAGGGTCTGTTATAAACGGGCAATGGATCTACTATGAATTCCGCCCTCAGAAGATTATCGTATATTTTACCCATCTTTCCGTAACCTATTATTGCAAAATTCATATTACTTAATTAAAAAATCACAAAAGGATTCAGATAACACTTGCCACGATAAAGTCTTTGCCAACTTAAGATTATTCTTTCCTGCTCTATTTTTAATCTGCAAAGATTTTTTGATGCCTAATTTCCACGAAAGGACATTTTTATCTACCATAACTCCAGTCTGGCCATTTTCTAACAGCCATTCCATTCTTCCCTTGGGTATAACAATAGGTTTGCCAACGGCTAAATATTCGCTTATTGCAATAGGGCTACAATCTTCACTAATCGGAAAAACCAAAACATCGGAAATATTTGTATAATTTGGTACCTCATGTAATTCAACTGCACCACACTTAATAATGTTTTCTTTTTCCGGAATATCTTTGAAGAGAGGTCCATCTCCAACTATAATAAAAATCTGATCATCATCAATTGCTTCGGAAACGGTGAGTAATTGATCATACCAAGTACCAATTTTACCTGTATATACAATAAGGGTTTTATTTTCTGTTGATACCTTATATTTATGTTCAAATTCATTTTTCAATTTTTTAATTTGCTTATCAGTGTAAGGATAAAAAAGATTAGCATCGTAGCCATTTGGAATCATCTTGTATTTTTTTGTTTTCAAACCCCACCTTTTCAATGCATCCAGGATGACGGGAGACTGACAAACGACTCTATCGACTCTCTCGAGTGCTTCCAAGAATCCATATCGTAATAGGTAATATCTTTTGTTAATCCCAAATTCTCTCAGGTACATTTCGTCATACCAATCTATGCAATCAAATAAAACAGGTATTTTCATATCTTTCCCGATAATTAACATACTCAGCGGATTATCAATCATCACATAATCGAATTGTTTATCCTTTAAAAATAAATTCAGTCTTGTTCTTTCCTGAACAATAGCTTCTATGTCATTTAGTAATTTATGTTTGAAAAAGGTGAAGTGTATGTTTTTGGCATGTCTTGCTAAGTGCTGTTCCCTCTGAGGGAAACCGGACAAATAGGACTTGTTGAAATTTTGTAGGCTTAAAGCATAGGTACAATCTCCAACTTTTAGAATATTTTTCATACAAACCAACCCTTCAATGCGTTCTTAATTCTTAATATTTCTCGGCCAGTTAGATTCCATCTACAAGGGATGGCGACTATAGAGGAGGTCAGATCTAAGTATTTAAATTTTTCTCTGGCTGGAAGGATGTCATCGTTATAATAAATTATTGTCTCTATACCTTTGTTGCTCATGTATTTTCTGAAATCATCTCTCTTGTTAACTAATATATTAAATACTGAAAAAACGTGATAAGAATTTTCGTCCTCTTCTAAAAAGGGTTGTTCTCCAGGAATTACGCTTTTCAAGTCTTTTGCTATTTGTCTTTGACAAGCAATTCTTTTTTCGTAATCTTCTAATTCATATAATAAAAATTCAGCCTTTATTTCATCCATTCTTAAATTCAATGCTATTTTCTCTGTCATTTTTCCGTTTAACCGACCTGATTCTATAAAAATCTTTAACCTTTCGTAGTAGTCTTGATTATTTGTTACTACAGCACCTCCATGCCCATTTGTATGTAGCGATTTTGTTGGATAAAAGCTAAAACACCCTATTTTCCCGAATGTACCAACCCTTTTTTCTTTATATTTTGCTCCAAAAGATTGACAAGCGTCTTCGATAAATGGAACTTCTTCGGCTTTAGCCAATAGTGCATTGGGCTGGCCGAACAAATGAGTAATAACGTTCAACCCATTCTTTGGGAAAGTAACATTATTCTTTAGAATTGTTCTTATGAAGTTCAATTTATAGGTTAGAAGCCTCGCAGGCTGGTATGTTGCCGGAAATGTATAAGGATCAATATTTAAAGTTTTGTATTCATTCTTAAGTACCCAATAAGCTGCAAGCAGTGCTGAGGTTCCGCTATTGGTCAGAACAACATATTCCACACCCAAATAGTCCCTGATTTTTTCTTCTAATGCCTTGATATTAATACCATCAATCCATTTTCCAGAGTTGTATATTTTACTGGAGTAATGCGAATCTAATTTGTATAGAGGGATGGAGTAGTTCATTTTAGTAAATCAGCTACTAACTGCAATGAGCGAAAATCGAGTGGCGTATAGTTATTTAATATAAAAGCTTCCCCGTATTCTGTATCTGTTGTCTGTCCCCGCAATCTAGCACAAATCTCCAGTTTTTCTAATAACCATTTTTGTCCGGTCTTATGCTCATTATTTACGGATGCATATATTTGGAATGATTTAATCTTCCTCATTAAATTTTTTTTACTAACTGAGGAAACAATATCGAAATCAAATAGTGAAGTCATTTCTAAATCTATCTCACCTTGCAGTATTGCTTTAGCTCTCCATGTAATATCTCCACCACACAAATTACACCCGCTTTGAAAATTTGCCTCCGGAACAATTCCCCCAATGGTTCTATGATCAATATGCTTATCATTTTGGTTATGCGTAATGATAGTATCAGGTTTTACCCGTCTAATTTCATCAATTGTCTGTTGGACCAACAAACCTTTATCTTTCTCAACTTGCATGTCTTGGAAATTGAGAAAGTTTAAGCTGTATTTCAAGAACTTACTGCTTTTTTTTGCTTCTTCCTCTGCTCTTTTTTGCCTTTGGGATTGCTGCTCGTTATTAAAGTAAGCCTGATCATTACGGGTATAAAAAGTGACAAATACCTGGTTTCCGGAAGCTACAAGTTTATCGATTGTAGCACCGCACATTATTACCTCATCATCTGGATGTGCAAGTAATATAAGAATCTTCATTTCTTAACTCCAAGACTAGCAATATATTTGTTTCTCTCGTTGCAATTTGCACACATATTACATGAAACTATCCTTCCCTCTACCATTTCCGCATTCCAACAAGACACAGTTAGATCTAAAGCCCCCTTTTCGTATAAAAGTCTAATCAGTTCTTGTTTACTCTTAGCCATTGTTGGGAGAAGTACTCGTGTAGGTTGAAGAAATGACCTGGATAATACTCCTTCGATGGCTTGGTGATGAAAAAAATCATTATCACCAAAAACAAAATTATCATCCAGCATATAACCGATGGAAATCCCATCGGCATCAATCTGTTTTGCATAAATTCCTGCAAGTACCATAAATAGTGTATTCCGGCCGGGTACCCAAGCATCTGAATCACCTATACTCTGTTGTCCGAGTAGTCTGCTTCTGGTAAGTTGTTTCAGTAAATCAGTTTCAATTGTCCTAGTAGGTTCAAAACCTAATTTCTCGGGTGTGGTATTTACTAAATGTTCTTCTGCTGATTCTGCTGATTGACCGTACTTAATAAAAAGTGGGGCTACTTGATATCCCTCTTCCCTTAGAAGTAAACCTGCAACAGTACTATCAATACCACCTGAGTAGAGTAACACAACCTTGCGAGTTGGCTGTCTTTGCAAACCTTTTAATAAATCTTCGTTAAGTCTAGTTTTTATTTCTATCATTGATTTAATTTTTAATTTTCAAAATACTCAAAAACTTTTCAATTTCACTCTTTTTATCTTTATAATTGAACTCATTATATATAGAGTATGGTAATTTATGCTTTTTTACATAATTTTTCATCTGTTGTAAAGTGTCATGCACAATCTGTTTGTTTATAACGTTAGGTTTATAGTCGAGATTAACCCTATCCAAAAACTCTTTAACTTTTTGCCAATCGCTATTTTGTAAAAATGCGGTTATCAGCACACCCAAACTTACAATCTCACCGTGTAGGAAATGTTTTGTTCTATTTTCTATACAGTAAGCAAAAAAATGTTCGCCTCCTTCTTCTGGCCTACTGTTACCATAGAAATTGCAGAGTTCAACTTCCATACCAAGGCATGTAATTATGGTCTCCAATCCTTTTCTCGTACCTCTCCTTATTTCTTCTGCTTCGGAAAATAAACCCTCTAAAATACCCTTTGCCGTAATAGCTACAGCAGGTGAGTAAAGTTCTTTCGGATTAGCCATTCCTTGTTTGTTCGCGTATTCCCAATCATAAACACCTGTATATATTGATAGAACGTCTGCACAGCCACTAAGATGATATTTTAATGGTGTTTTTTTCAAAAGCTCCCAGTCCAATAAAATTCTATCTGCTTTTTTTGAAGGAATATATGTAACACAACCATTCTCTCTAAGACCCGTGCAATCTACCAAAAAAGCATCAGAAGAAATGATTGTCGGAATACAAACAATCTCTAACTTCCATTTATGAGCTAGAAATCTCGCAACATCAATAACCCTTCCTCCTCCTATAGCATAACCAACGTCAGCAGATATCTGTTCTTTGGTTAATCTTTCAACAGAAGCCTTATCGGCAGTCTGTATATAAATTTTTCCGGTAAAGTTTATACCTCTCAGATATGCCCCACATTCTTTTTCTGCAGATGGACTTGTGAATAAGACAGCATTTCTTGAATCTTCAAACTTTTTAAGATCAATCCATTCTATTTTTGGTAAATGATTTATTGTCTTCATATGATTTTGGTTCGGCTATAAAATAATAAATGGATGAAACAGATCCATTTGTCGAAAAGCAAGGTGAAAATAAAGCTCAGCGGCAAATTTATCTACAACAGCAGAGATATCATTCCTGTAAGCCTCTGGTTCAAGGCAGCTCATAAAATCTCTTAAGATATGGTCGATTATTAAGCGTTGTCTTGCCTCCCTTACATTTCTTCTCTTTAAAAACACCTGCAGATTAGCGTTTAGTGTTTGATTTCCATCTGCTAATTCGTCTTCAATCTCGCCTAAAAGAGGAAGCATGTCATTAAAACCGGAGGCGAAATGAGGATGGGTATAAGCTTGATAGCCGTAAAAGCTTAAGAGTTCGGGCGGCACATCCAGCAATCTTCCGCTTCTTTTGAAAGCATTATAAATTGGCGTACCGGGCTTCATCTCTAAATTTGCAGCAATGTACCCACTAGATTCTAAATCTTTTAGAAGTCTTATCTCCTCTCTAATGTTTTCTTTAGTCTGCCAATCAAAGCCAACAATAAAAGTAGACACAACATTAATGCCGGCATCACGCAAGCGGGCATTTAGAGCTTTAAGGTCAACACCTTCATTCTTTTTGTAACCCTGTAGCAAAGATTCAACACCTATATTAACAGTACTGAGCCTAAGAGCGCCAAGGGTTAACTCATCCAGGTTA
>Ga0209541_10015449_pt1 | contig 11394 bp, 10 predicted proteins | sample RifCSPlowO2_01_FD_184027 | JGI IMG/M metagenome (GOLD analysis project Ga0209541, IMG submission 184027) | Groundwater microbial communities from Rifle, Colorado - Rifle CSP2_plank lowO2_0.1 (SPAdes) (version 2) | ecosystem: Environmental > Aquatic > Deep subsurface > Groundwater | place...
GCATTAGGCAAAACATCGCTGCATTGAAGAGGCTAAACATTCCTAGAGGAATCTCTCTTGTAAACAAGAGAAATCCTCTTTTAACTATGGCTGTCTATAATCTCAGAAAGGTTTAAAAAGCAGTGCTCACTTCCAGACACATCAAGGTGTTACCTCATGGATATTGAAGAATACTTACGACAAAAACGCGAACTCGAAGCAAAAAAAGAAATGCTTGAAGCTAAAGAGAAGGTAGTTGACCATGAGAAAGAACGCTTCAAAAAAGAACAACGCGCCAAGATCTATGCAGAGCACGGCGTTACACCCAAACATACTGCTTCTGAGCACCAAGAGTTTGAACCTCATCATACCTATCGCCCTCCATCTTCCGGCCCTGGCATGTGGAACACTCTCCTTCTGTTCTTGATACTTATTCTTTTAGTCGTCACCTATCTCCTTCCTCGCTTTGGGGAGCCTCAAATTCGCGAGCTTATTCAGCAAGAGTCAGAAAAAAACAATGTCAATACTGAAGAGGAAGAAAACAACGAGATCGTAGAAGAAGTAGAAAAAGAACCTATAGAAGAAGAGGAAGAAGAGCTTATAGTTCCTCAAGGCCCTATCTTTACTATGTCTGTCAAAGACAATGAAGAAGGTCTTTTTGACGATGATGGCAAGATCGATGGAGAAATTTTAGTTTTAAACATTCAGAGCGGATTGAAATACTATGAAGACTTCACGCTTACTATCAGCAACAAGGAAACTGATCCTATAGTCTGCAAGCTTGACCGCAAAGTCGAGATTGACACTGACTTCGACGGCACATCCGACATAGAAGACAATGACGTTGACCGCTTCAAGATTGAACTTGATCCTAAATCTTCAAAATCTATAAATTCTGATGTCGTTCCAGGCACAGTTGAGCGTGGTATTTATGAAGGCACTGGATATATTCGCACAACCTATGAAACCCGCTGCTATTACTGCGAAGATGTTGACTGTAATAAAATTGATGAAAGCGCAGAAAGCATAGAAGAAGCATTCTTCCGCGTCTCGATTAACAAAGATGCTTTCTTAAATAATTCAACTAGCTGATCTTGTATTTTTTAGAACATATTGACTATGACATCAATTGCTTGCTTTGTTGCTTCTGTATAGAAATATAAACCCAAGATTACTGCAACCAACAATCCCATAATGATCCATTTGAGCATAAGATTTTCTTCTTTCTTATTCTATATAAAGTTATTTGAACCCATCTAAGGAAGACTGTTTATGGTCTTTCAAGATATCCTCAAAATGCTTCCCTATCACCACGAGAATGCTGTCCGCTATGGGCTGCAGCTGCTTATGTATATAATGCTCATAATCGATGGGACTTGTGTGCGCTTCCAAAGCTTCCGGGCCTTTTGTTGTCTGGATATATTCAATGATGCCTGTGCCGCTTCTCCCGATTTTTCTTGCAGCCTTGATATGGGGTGGAGTTGTTTTGGTATAGGACTCTACGGATTTTCTTATTCCCTTGCGATAAACTAACAAGTCATCATACTTTCCTTCCTTGAGATCCCGGACAAAGGTACGAATAAAATTGATAACTTCCTTGTCATGGAAGACCCGACCAAGCAACGCCTGCTGGAATTTCTTCGCTACATTGGTCCAATCTCTTCGCACAGTCTCCAAACCAACGTAAACTATTTCTTCTTTACCTTCATTGTCTACTAAACCAGCATAGCGTTTTTTCGCGCCTTCTTCTTTTTTACGCACCTGAGGCAGGAAAAACTTCTTGAAGACTTTTTCGAACTGTATTTCTAAGAAGCTTTTCTTCTTGTAGTTTTTTTGAATATAGTCTGTGAAATAATTATTAAGTCTTTGAGCAATCTCTACACCTAAAGCAGTAGTTTCTTTGTAATTTTTGTTCTGTGGATCAATAAAGCAGCTATCTGTATCGCCATAAATGACGTGATATCCCCATTCTTCTGCTTTTGCCGCCGCCTGCTGGATAAAGAAACGACCAAAGGAGGTAATGGCGTTAGCCATATCTAAGGAATAAAATCTACAGTTTGGATTTGCCATGACTCCGAAGATTGATTGTCCGCAAAAATTTAATTTTGTATTTCTGCCTGCTAAAACAGTATGATTCGGAGAAACTTCAACACAATATACATAGCCATCATATACCATCTCTTTTATATTTCTATATTTTGATACATAAGGTTCTATACCACGTTTCTTATTTATTTGAACTCTATGCATTATATAAATCTCATCATTATAAATGCCTTCATCTTCGTATAAATAACCATAAAGACCTATATGATGAACTAATCTCAATACATCTTGTGCTAAGAGTTTATTACATGTAGAATATCTCTGCTCATCTTTATCACCATCCCCCAGCATAAGCGTCTTGAAAATATAGCATAAAATTTTAGAGTCTAGTACAAAAACCCATTCGGGAATTTTCTTATCATAACTATCAGATCCACATTCTTTTAACAATATTTCAGCTAAAATTTGATTTGTAATTGTTATTCCTTTCTTGTTTAATGAGTATTTAAGACTCATCCTATCTAATAATTTAATAATCTCTTTTCTATTTTTTTCTTGCTCTTGAGCAATAATAATTCTATGAGATATTCCTCTCCATGAAACTTTTCCCGGATATCTTTTTGGTTTACTTATATAGATATAACCTTCAGAAATATACCACCCCACTAGTTCTAACCAATCTTCTATTTTATACTCTCTTGAAATTGAACTATGTTTTCTAGCTTTTTGTAATTTATTTCCTTTCCATTTAAAGCTAATTCCTAATCCAGTACATTTTTTGTCAATATCTATTTTTTTGATAATTTTGCCTTTTATAGGAATATGTCTTGGTAACCAAAAATTTTTAGTTGCTTTTTTATACAACTCTTGTGCTTCAAACCATTGATATCCTTTCTCAGTCTTCATAAAAAATCTATGATTTGGTGTAATAATAAAATCGACAGAATTACTTTTTATAGAAATCATTTTTCCTTTATAGGGATATTTGAATGTCTTCGTAACTTTATTTAATTCAGTTTGCTTTGTTTTTGGATTGAGTGAATATACAAGATCATTTTTCTCGACATCTGCTATATTCTTAATTCCTTTACTTGTTAAAATATCTGTATCTGAAGAAAAACAATTCATCATAATCTTAATCGCATAGGTACTTAACTTGTCTTTTCTCTTCTTTGCTGCGTCACGCTCTTTCCAGAGCTGTTGAATTAAATTGGGTAAAACACCTTCTTCACGTTTGAAACATGCACCATTTGGAGCTTCGATCAGATTCTTTTTTCCTTTAACTTGATTTGCTGGAACAAATGCATAAGGATCAATGTTGAAGGTACGCATGATGGAAGGATACAGACTTTTGAAATCGAACACAATAATATTGTCGTAGATGCCTGGTTGCGGCTCCAAGACATAACCGCCTTTAATGCGCTCGTCTCTCTCGAGATTTGCAGATGATGGCGCGACTACTTTTATTTCCTGCAAAGCTTTCAGATAGACAGAGTCAAGAGCAGTTATGGACCCCTGAACTCGATCTAAAGGCAAGCGTGTCAATAAGGAACGCCTAATAGTGAGCTTTAACGCATCTGATTTTTCTATAACGTCGTATGCTAATTTTGCATCCTTCAAGTTATAATCAATTAACAGCTGAGGATCTTTTTCAAAGGCGACATCAATTTGTTCATGCCTATTTGGACCTGAAAAGATCTTTCCCTCACCAACAAACATTTTGGAAGCAGTCTCTAGCTTGTAATCGTCCAACTTGATGTGTGACATCTTGAGCAGATGAATGCCGTCTAGCACCATTCTTCCCGGAACATCTGCTGAAGAATCCTTAAAGAAGGAATCGCTAATACGCAATTTTGTCGGCTTGTTTACACGTCCGAGACAAAACTCTATCTTGTTCTTTTTAAAACAATCCTGCAGATACTTCAAATCGAAATCAATAAAATTCCAGCCTGTGAGAATATCTGGATCTATTTCCAGCACTAATTCTTTGAAGCGCTCCAAGAGACGTTCTTCATCAGGAATAGCTTCTGCGTTTTTGAAGCTTCCTTTCTTCTTGATAAGTACCTTTTGAAAAGTTGGTGTGTATAGACCAATAGCATACAGATCTCCAGCATGCTTGTCAGTCTCAATGTCAATGGACAACACTTTGAGCTTGGGAAAATAGTCTTGGGTTGGTTTTATGATAGGATTAAGGTACATGCGATCTATAGTTCCTTCGGCAGACCGTTCATAATCTCCATCAATATCTATTGCACCTTTGAGATCCTTGTCAATCAAATATCGATTAACATAGCGAATATCTGCCTCATAACAGACAATGCCTGCATCAATAAACATATCTCGAACCAGAGGAACGTCTTTTGAAAGATCAAATGTGACTCTAGTCATTGGTTCATCCTGAAAATTCTTGAACTCTGTATCTGTATACTCTGCTTTTTCTAGCTTCTCTGCCTTCTTACGATCTGCTGACTTAATGTAGAAATAGGGACGAAAATGATCAATTGCCACGAAGGTCTCATTGTTCTCCAGACGACCAAAGAGATAGACATACTGCTTGTTCTCCTTGACTTCTGACGAGAGATAGACAATGAATCCTTTCATCTTAAACAAGAGTTACAGAATGTTTATAAGCTTTCTCAGCCAAATGTGAAAGTGTATGCCATCAATCCTTTCTTTGCTTTGATTTCTAGAGCATGGTCTGCTGGTTTCTCGTCTTTGAGCAGAGTATACAGAATAAAGTCTTTGACAGTCATTCTTCTCCATTCTTGTTTATCTATCTTATATTCTATTTCTATAGCTTGCTCGCCGCCCGCAACTAGATTTATTTCTTTACCGTGCCATTTGATATAGATGGTACCTTTTTCATTCATTAATTCTATATTATCTTTGTTATTTTTCCATGCTCCCCCAAGATAGAATCTATTTCGCTTTCGCTCTTCAGGCAATGTATAGTCCACTATTCGCTCTGGTTGCCATCCTTCTGCATTACCTAATTGGTCTCTGGAAAATGCGTAGCCAAAGTAAATCTCTGGTGTTCGTAAAGCATCTTCTACTTTAAAGACTGGTCCTTTAGTCCCTTTTTCTTCTTGAATCTGCATTTCTATTTTTTCTTCAATTCCTAATATTTCATTACGTTCGTTAATCAATTCCTGAATCTTTTCTTCTGTTTCTCTATATGCTCCTTCACCGATGTGATCATAGACAATAAATCCATCGATATCTATTAGATATTTTCTCGGCCAATATCTGTTTTGATAGGCAGTCCATGTTTTAAATTGATTATCTTGTACGACTGGATAGATTATACCAAAATTTTCTATGGCTTTTTGTACATTTTCTTTTTTCTGTTCAAATGCAAACTCTGGTGTATGTACTCCTACGATCACCAATCCTTTGTCCTTATATTTTATGTACCAATCGTTCAAATATGGGACAGTTCTTTGACAGTTCACACAACTATAAGTCCAAAAGTCAACGAGAATTATATCTTTCCCAATGTGTTCGCTAATTGTTATTTTTTCTGTATTCAGATAACCATTAGGATTAACTAACTCTTTTGCACGTTCATATATTGTGCTTTTTTTCTGAAGACGTTCTACTTCACTTATAGTTGTTGCTTCTTGTGCTTTTTTTGCAACATCTGTAACAGTTATTTCTTGTGTGCCTATCCTTTCTTTTGTTGTCTGCAAGGCTATAATAAATCCTACAATAAATACCACTACTATGACCAGCACTATCTTTTTTACTGTTTTTGTTCTCTGTTCTTTTGTCATGTTACTTTAAGAGGAAATAATTGACTAAGCTGAAATTTGCTACTAAATTGAGTGTTTGTGTGAATACTAACGCTCCTAAGATGATCAGCAATATACCTACAACTATGTTGAAATATTTGAGGAACCTACCTAGTTTTTGGATTATTTGCATTGCTTGTGTTGAAAATAGTCCCACTAAGAGGAAAGGTAACCCTAACCCTAAAGAATAGACTAATAGTAAAATAAAGCTCATTCCTGGTTGAGAAACTGCTAACGCAAACACAGATCCTAATACTGCACCAACGCAAGGAGACCAACCGACAGCGAAAGCAGCTCCAAAGACAAAGGAAGTAATATAACTCACGCTAAACTTTTTTCTTACGCGAATCTTATAATCTTTGTCCAAAAAAGAGAGTCTTAAGAGCCCAACTAAATACAACCCGAACACAATAATAATGATACCTCCAACTCTAGAAAGCCATTGTTGGACTGTGTACGAGATACTTTCTAGTACTGTATTTAACAACACGCCCAGTAACGCAAATACCACTGCAAATCCTAATACATAAGCAACACTATTAAAAAATATTTTCCAGCGCGCGTTCGCCGCATCCTTCAAGGAACTTCCCGAGAGATAAGCTAAGAACCCAGGGATTAAAGGAAGTACACAAGGACTGACAAATGAAATCAATCCCGCGATGAATGCAGCAATGAGCGTCGCTTCAACCATCTTATACTACTACCTTTTTTATTTCTTTTAAATATCTTGCTTTATCCCAACTATCTGGAGCTTTCAGCACTCTTTTTCCATCTTTGAGAATCACTTTCGTATGTTGATAGGAAATACCAAATTCTTTTGCTAACGCTTCCTCATCCGCATCAGTGTCGCTATCTTTATAGTTGACTCTGAAACCAATGATATCATTATCTGTTAATTCATTGAATGCTGTAAACGTCTCTTTCTGTTCTGCTTTACAAAGAGGACACCAGCTCGCATAGAAATATAAAAGAATAGTTTTTCCTTCCTGTTGTGCTTGTTCATAATCAGCTTGTGTAAATTCACGATATTCTGCAGTTGTTCCTGCTAAAAGATTTCCTGTATATTCTTTCTTTTCCATACCAGTATTTTCTTTTTGTATCATATTTCCTTCTTCTTTCTGCTTTATGGTTTTCTCAACTTCTATACTTTCTTGTGTTGTCGCGCATCCAGCAACGAATATGATCGTTAAGAGCACGCCAAATATTATTAATTCTTTTCTCATTCTTTCACTCCCATGTTATTTTTAACAAGACCACCAATGCAAACATTTGCAGAAGAGACAGAAGAAAAACTTGCATACTGACTTCAGGCACGTAATAGTCCATCATCGTTACATAATAGTAGAGTGATGTTACTTTCTCTACGAGCCAGACCAGGGCAATAATAAACAAACCCCATGTAAACTTCGCCTGAATCTTCCTCAAATTCTTTCCATAAATCCATAACAACATAACTAAGATGATGCTCGAAAGTATCGTCAATATTGTTGTACCTGTCATGATCCCTGCCATAGTTTTTCCTCCGCTGTTTTCTTTATGTACTTTTTCCCAAATCTTTCCCAAATTTGTTCCAAATCTCTTCAAAAACTTTCTTTTCTTGCTCTAGTAATTCTGACCAAATATAGGCTGTATTATATCTTCCTTTGTTTATGGTCTGCACAAGCTTATTTCTTTCTAATACTTCCAAATGATGTCTTATGGTTTTATAATCGAGTTCTAACATTTTCGCTAGCTGATTAGCGTTTGCAGGCCTTTTTTGCAGATGTTTGAGAATTCTTCCACGACTTTCCCCACCTTTAGTTCCTGCTAGAAGATACCACAACAGCCGTTTCATTCCAAATATTGCAGATTTCTTCTTTTTTATAACTTCTGGTCAGGAAGTGTTAGTTTCCACGCAAAGCCGGCAACCAGAGGTAAATTTATAAAAGCGTATGTAACTTTTTTCTCTGTGGGCTTGTGGTCCAACTTGGATAGGATGCGAGGCTTCGGTTTCAACCACTCTTTTGATGAGATGATAAGGAGTAACCTCGAGGTCCGGGTTCAAATCCTGGCAGGCCCATTTCTTTATTCTGATAGGTCTATCAGAAGTCATTTATAGTAGCGTTATTTTATACCTGCTATGGAACATCATTGCACTATCTGCCTCATGCCCATGACAGAATTGAAATGCAAAATTATCTGCTTTAATTGCGGCTATAAGCGAGACTGCTCTGACCCTTAGTTTTTAGGATTTCTTGGGACGATTATCCATGCAATCAGATAGACTAGAATACCTGCGCCTTCGCTCATCAATGTCAATAGAATATAGAGTAAACGCAACTGTTGGATCTATGTTAAAATATTCTGTCAAACCTCCGCAAAGACCTGCAATCTTTCTGTTCTTGTTGGAGAGATATAATTTATTTTTTCATTGTGTTTTTTTCCAGGTGTTCAACCATGCCTCAACTGTTTTTTCGTGCTTCTTGATGAATTGTCTATTCAATTGAATGCTTTCCAATGACTGCTCAATCGCACGTTTTGCGTGCGGCACAGGATGCTGTCTGAAAAATTCATTTATATCTTTTTCTTTCTCTTCTGTGCTGAAACCTGCAGTCACTGCCTGAATCACTTTCCCCATGATATGACCACCAGAACCATATCTCTTGTGATACTCATTCCAGTTGTCTTTGAAGAACTGCCATGCGAGATCTCTGCCGAATGGATTGCGCGCTATTCGCGCTACACCACCTGGACTATCCTGCGGACGAACTGCTGGAGACAAACTGTATTCCAAAGTCTTGAGCAAGAGTTCTTTCTGCTGGAACATACACATCGCTCCGAGGATGCGCACCTGCTCTTCCTGCAATTTTGCTTCTTCATGGAATTTTTTAAATTGCTCCCAAGTATTTTTATCACCAGTCCACGCTGACAGAGAATAAATGACTCCACGCAAATTTGAGTTGATCTCTTTGGTCTTCACATAATGTGCAAATCTTTTTTGTGCTTCTGTTTGGACGTTTTTTTCATTGCTAAATCCTGTTGTTGCCAGGACTGTGAGCCGCAAGAGGATATCTCTATGACTGTCTGTCTTCTTTTCTTCCCAACCCATCCGCTTCACTACCTTCTCAAAAATCCAGCGCGTCAAAGCGTCAAGATCATCTGCAAATTTGTGATCAATAAACATCATCTGCAGTTGGCCAATGCTTCCCGCAATATCAGACCATAAATTATAATCTGTCTCCTCACGAAGATGCTGCAAGAGCTCCAAGAATCGTGTCATATCTGCATAATGCGCCTCTGCAAGCGCGTAGCTGTTTCCTATCAATCCCAGCTTATCTAAAATATTGAGCTTTTTCTCCTGCAATGCCTGCAACTGCTCCTTGAACAAACGATCATCATATTGTATCCTATATAATCCTACTTGATCTTTATTTAGTAGAGTTAATCCTTTCTTCTGAATCCGGTGCTCTTTTTTCTCCATAAGCACGCTTTCTCTTTCCTTGTCTTGCTGCACTGCTATGGGAATGTTCCAGATGGCACTGTCTTCTTTTCTTCCACTGAGGAAATATCTTTCTTGTACAAGATCGATGTGCTTGTCTGTTGTTTTTGTCGTGATGAGAGGATATCCTGTTTGCTTTGTCCAGGAATCCATGATCTTTCCAACTGGTTTTCTTGATACTTGTGCAAGTGACTCCCATAAATCTTGTGTTGTGGCATTTCCGTATGCAAACTTACTGAGATAAGATTTCATGCCTTTTCTAAAGACTTCTTCACCCAAATATTGCTCGAGCATGCGGATGATCGATGCACCCTTATCATAGCTAACAGCGTCAAAAATCTCGGCAATCTGCGCTGGGTTGATGACTTCCACTTCGATAGGATGGCTTGTTTCTAGACCGTCCAAGCTAAACGCTCCGCTCTGATCATCATTGTAGAACTGCACCCACATGTCCCATTCTGGAAAGAGATGATCGACTGCCTTATATTCCATCCATGAAGCGAATCCCTCATTCAACCACAAGTCGTTCCACCAATGCATTGTCACTAAATTACCAAACCATTGATGCGCCAGTTCATGAGCGACGACGATGGCTACACGTTCTTTAGCAGCTACAGACGATATTTTTTCGTCAAAGAGCAAAGCAGTCTCCCGATAAGTGATTGCACCCCAGTTTTCCATGGCGCCAGACTCAAAATCAGGAACTGCGATGAGATCTGATTTTGGCAAGGGATAAGGAATGTCAAAATAAGATTCATAATATTCCAAGACCTTGACTGCAGTGTCCAAAGCGAATTGCCCTTGATGTTTTTTCTCTGGTGTAGTCCAGACACCCACTTGTGTTCCTCTCTTTGTTTTCTTGGTGTTGCCTTCGAACTCTCCTACTAAAAATGCAAGCAGATAAGTAGACATGATAGGTGATTCTTCAAATGATATCCTCTTGTTTGCTCCTTGGATTAGCTCTTCTTTGATTGGCATGTTAGAAATTGCCGTCAATTCTTTTGGAATGTGTAGAGTCACTTTAAATATAGCTTTCTGTGCAGGCTCGTCAAAACAAGGGAAACAACGACGAGCATCAGTCGCTTCAAACTGCGTTGTCGCCAGGAATTTCTTCTTTCCATTGACTTCATACGTGCTCTTGTAAAATCCGCGGAGATCATTGCGTAATTTACTCTCAAAGCGCAAGAAAACTTTTATTTCTCCCTTTTGCATCTTCTTGACGCGGGTCAATGTCACTGTCTGCATCTTTTCATTGTAAGCTACTTTTGCAATCTGCTCTTCTATTTTTGCCTCAAGAATAATCACTTCATTCACATGGAGAGTTACGCTGTTTGTAGATTCCAGCATCTGCACAACAATAGTTACATTTCCTTTACAAACTCCCTTGTCTATATCTGGAGCCAATACCAAGTTGTAATGCATAGGCTTACAGACATTTGAAAGAAGATATGGATTCTCTTTTTGCATACCTCATAGAGGTAAATAATCCTTTAAAATAGTTGCGTTACTCTTCTTGACTACAAACTTGCTGACAAATCTGCCAATTGCTCACTGATAGAAATAAACTGTTTTACCACATCAGACTGCGAGAGTATTCCCTTGAGATTGTCCATATCATCCAAGACGACGAGCTTTTTGATCTGATTCTTCTTCATCATTGCTGTCGCCTCGTTGATGGTTGCTGTCTCTGTAATAACGACTATTTTTTTCGTTGCTATCTCCTCTGCAGTCACTTTTTCAGGATCTAATTTTTTCAAGAGCACCCGATTGAGGATGTCTCGATCAGAAATAACACCTATAGGTTTTTTTGTGAGGTTGTCATCGACAACAACCAGCATACCGACGTCCTGATCCATCATCTTCTTCGCCACTATTATCACGGGATCTTCGGCTGCACAAATAAAGACCGTCTTTGTCATCAAGTCTTTTACTTTCATTGATTTCTGCTGGATTTCCAAGTTTAAATATCTTCCTTCGCCTTTGCTGAAGCTGTAGTATCCTGATATTAATGCATGGTGACTTTATCCTATAGTTTCGAGCACTCATATTACTTTATCCTCCTGAAGAACAATCCTATTAAGCTTTCTGGTTGCAGTTTGT
>Ga0209541_10015454_pt1 | contig 11392 bp, 10 predicted proteins | sample RifCSPlowO2_01_FD_184027 | JGI IMG/M metagenome (GOLD analysis project Ga0209541, IMG submission 184027) | Groundwater microbial communities from Rifle, Colorado - Rifle CSP2_plank lowO2_0.1 (SPAdes) (version 2) | ecosystem: Environmental > Aquatic > Deep subsurface > Groundwater | place...
AGCCGATGTGGTATTCGCCGCGCCACTGGAACCCGCGCTATGTGAAAATAAACAAAGATTCTGCCGGAGACTTTAATTATCTTTTAGCGCGCAGTGACTACGCTGATAAAAATTATATTTATCCGCGTCCGGCAGAGGTTAATTCTACATATATCCAGACATTCCAGATTTTAGGCGGCCGCGCAACATTTTATTTGTATGAAATTAATTAGACCTGTGTTGTTTTGGCAGCCACAAAGAACTCGTCCAGTGCATTTAATATTTTATTTTTTTGGCAATTTTCGGAAAGATCGATTCAATCAGACATCTCGGCAGGAATAAGCTTCTGGAATATATTGATGCCGCCAAAACGCCACAGATAAAACTTAGCAGCCTGCCAGAATGCATTGAGAATTGAAGACGGTGCAGTATGTCGGTGCGGAAAGCTTTCTGCATATCACTATAATTCGTCTTACTAAATTTTCTGAGACCGAAGAGCGGCACGGCAATAAACGCAGTATTATTTTCATTTATTATTTCCACGTGCTTGTTGTTTGCCAATCTCCTTAGCTGCTCAAAATTGTTCAGGAAAAACTTTTTTGTAACCATTATTTGGTTGATTGTCAAGAGCGAATTGATGTATTTAGTGCCGACGGCATCACATGGCTTATGGAGCTGGAATATCATGCATTTGCCAAGCGGCCTTAAATTAACATCATATTCGCAGCAGCTGATGTCTTTTTTTGTTTTTTCTAACGCGCGCGCCAACAAGTAATCGCAGTATTCATATGTCTCGCATTCTTCTGCGGAGAAGCGGATATAATCCGCACCGCTTATCTTTTCTGAAAGCTCATCTAAACTGCGTGCCAAGTCTTTTTTTGGCAGGACAGCCACTTTTTTTCCAAGTTTTGGCAAATCCCCGCGCACATTATCCCCGTGCGAGAGGATAGTGCCAAATATGTGCACATAGCTGTTTAGCAGATTATAGCGCTCTGCAATTTTTTTATATGAATTGTATGCGATGCGCTCTCTTTCCTTGCTATTCGCCAAATAGTATTTTATCTTTTTCAGCAAATCATCATTGTTTTTATACATCACTATCTCCTTATTTTCCCTGAAATACTTTAAGTACTCTGAAAAATAGCCGACCAGCTGGAATTCCCCGCACGCAGCAATTTCAAAGACTCTTCCTTTTATATGCGGCGGGCCATACCGGCTCTGTGTCGGAGACAAACTTATTTTGCTCTGCCTTGTGATTTTTATAAAATCCTCGGAATCAAGCGGGCCACCGTAAATCTTGCTGAACTCTGGATATTCTGACCAGCCATGGCCCCACAGCCGGATATCTATGCCATTGTCTGTCAGAAAGCGCACGAGCTCCGCCCTGTTTTGGACTGGCGTGCCTATCAGCGCAACGTCATAAATTTTATCGCATTTAGCAGATGCCTTGCTGGCATTCGCGCCCCAGATAGGCAGGGCATTGTGCAGGCCTTCCTGCTCATATCTGCCAAGGAACTGCGTCTGGCCCACGATAACATAATCGACGAACAGCGCATAATACCGCGACATTTTTTCAAATTGGACATCGTCATCGCCGAAAAACATAAGCGTTTTTGTGCGCGGCGACAATCTATTGACTTCCAGAATGGTTTGAATGGTAAATATTTCCCACGCGCCGAAAAATAATACATAGTCAGGATGCCTTGCGCTTACTGTCTCAAGAAATTTTTTCTTTGCGCCCTCGGGGCCAAGCTCGCGCTGCTCTTTGTAAGGGTCAAACAGCATTACTTCCCTGAAAAGCTTTTCCAGAGGTGGATACCAAAGCTGGCGCGGCTGGTGCTTTTCGCTTTCGCAGTGCCACATTGCAAATAGCAGGGTTTTGCTTTTTAAGATGCGCCGGACTTCATCAAAACTAATTTTTATTGTCATTGTAATCGTGCGGGTCTGATACCCCGCGCTTTAGCGCGCGATTGCAATTCAAAAATTCGCGGGTAAAGCGAGCATCGCAAAACCACGGGCTTTAGCCCGTGGATAGATGCGAGCAGCGAATTTTTGTTATTTTGGATTTGTGCGGCGTTATTGCGCGCAGGCCTGCATTTGGTGTGGCTACCACTAATCAAAAATTCTTTTAAATGTTTTGATTTGTAATATTTGAAGATATTTACGCAGCTATGTCAGTGCAATCATTTGCGCCCCAGGATCCAAAGGAAGCTTATTAAGACTTGCCCTATCAGGCACATAGGAGAACAAATGCGGACAATTTCAAGAATAAGCGTGGATTTTGAACTGCGCAGGCTGTTCAGGCGGCTAAAACCCGGAGTAGTCCTGGATGCAGGCTCGAAGAATTCGCCTTACAAGCAGTACATACCACATACAAAATACCTTCGGCTGGACATAGATAACGAAACTAAGCCTGACATATGCTGTGATATGCATAAAATTGAATGGCAGGCAGATTATTTTGACACCATTATTGCCACAGAGGTGTTAGAGCACCTTCACGGCCCGCAAACCGCAGTAAATGAGCTGCACCGCATCCTGAAACAAAATGGCATATGCATAGCGGCAGTGCCTTTTCTCTATCCATATCATGCCCACCCGAAGGATTACTACAGATTCACGCAGGATTCGCTGCGCCATTTGTTCAGAAACTTCGGCGAGGTTGAAATAATTCCGCACGGCAATAAAGTGCAAACAATTTGGCAATTAGTCACTGCGGGGCAGGCCGGCAGGATTTTAAACGTTCTGAACCCGTTGCTTGCGCTGCTTACTAGCAAGAAAGATGCAGTGTTTTGCAGCGGCTTTATAATTTATGCGCGAAAATAACTTAAACTCGCTGCCAGCCCAATTCCGGCTTTTCCAAAACATATGTTATTTGTATGTTTAAAAAATCTGGAAACCTGAATCTACCAAATATTTTCGCCAAATGCGTGTTGAGCGATAAGAAATCGCAGGTCTTTTTTTTATTCACGATGTTGAACCCCGCTTCATAAAACGCCCTTTCGTAATTCCTGCAACTCCACTCAAAAAATTCGTAGAAAAAGCTGTGCCTGTGCGGATGGCCGTGCGTCAGGAATTTCAAAGGCCCGCGCAGAAATCTTGGAAAGTTTGCGATAACATCGTGCCAGGTGTGCGGCAGTGTCAGGTGTGCTACATACCATATCGGCAGCGGCACGCTAAGTATGAGCTTTCCGCCTGGGCGCAGCGCCCTGTGCAGCTCTGCCAAATATGCGCCCGTATCTTCGACATGCTCGAGCACAAAATTTGAGATAAAGATATTTACTGAGTCATTTTTCAGTGCAAGAATCTGGCCATTAGAAACAAAATTAACCTTGTTGTTGAAGTTTAAGTTCATGCCGATTATCTTTTTGTTGTAAATGTTTTTGAATTCGTTATGTCCGCAGCCTGCATCAACAAGCACGCTTTTTTCCGTTGCGTGTGCTATAAGTTGCTCGGCTATGTGCGCGTAAGACGGGTTATTGGCTTGCATCATACGTATCCGTTTGGCAATAAATCACTAGCTTTAAAAATCTTTTACAAGGCTCTGTTTAATGGCAAATGTCGTGATTTTGCATAATCCGCGCGGCATACACTATGTGCACAACGCATGGGTGCAGGCAATCGGCGCGAAGGGCATGGCTGACGTGCACCCGTATCACATCAGCATACCGATAATACCAAGGCTTTTTACCACCATAGTAAATCTGATGAAAGTGCCAAAAAATACTGATGTGCTAATATGTGAAAGCGGCTCGTACATATTTACCGGCGTGTTTTGGAAAGCGCTGAGAAAAAGCCGGAAACTTGTTTTAATACTTGCTGACCCAAAGCTCCACTATTTGTCAAAGAAAGGCAACCTCATTAAAAAGCTGTATGCCTGGGCGCTCGGGAAGTTTGATTTGATAATAGCAGTTTCGCCCCTGATGGCTTCCTATGTTCCGGACAAACTGAAGCACAGAGTCGCAGTAGTCCCGACATTCGGAAAGAGCAATATGCGGCCAGTCAGGCTGGACATGGCCAGCAGGAACATAATATTCATGGCACGCATCTGCAAGGAGAAAGGCACGGATTTGCTGGTTGACGCATTTGCGAAGCTCAGGCAGGCCTATCCGGACAGCAGACTTTATGTTGTTGGCGTCAGCACATATCTTTTTGGGCAGGGCAACATGAGGAAAATTCTTGAGAGCAAGAAAATTCCTGGCGCGATATTTACGGGGCGCGTCCCTTCTGTCGAGGATTACATGGAGAAATGCTCAATTTATGCAAGCATGGCGCGCATAGACCCTGCACCGGTTTCTATTCTTGAGGCAATGTCGCAAGGCCTGATTCCAGTAGTGTCAAGGGGCGTAGGAAATAGCTATGCCGTGGAAGAGATTGACCCGAGTCTGGTAGTTGACAAGCCAGAAGACGCTGTGCTCGCAATAACAAAGCTTTGGAGCTCGCCACTGCTCATGCGCGAGTATTCAAGGCGCGCAAGGGAAATTGCAGAAAAATACAGCAAAGAGTTCAGCACAGGGTTGTTTGTGAAGGCTATTGCGCCGCTGCTGGGCTAGCGGCCGGCTTCTGCAGAACCAGGCATACTGAGTTGTAAACTGCGTCAAGGCTCAGGCCGGTGGCAAGGCAGGAAATTATTTTTAATGGATTCAGCCACGGGGAAAAATATTTTTTCCTAATCAGGCCGTACCCTTCAAATATTCTTAGTGCGCCGTCCACTTTAGCGTATGGCGCTTTGTGATCCAAATTGTCAAAGTAGTTTGCCACAGATAAGAATGATTTTACGTGCGGGAATGTCATTAACAAATACCTGCCTGGCTTTAAGACTTTATCAATAATTTGAGCGTACTTTACTCTGTCCTCAATTGTTAAATGCTCAAAAACTTCTATCAGGGATATTACATCGAACGTGCCTTTAATATCTAAAGTTTTGTGCGTGGCATAACCCTTGCTATTTGCTATTTTCAGAGCATCTTCATTTACATCAAACGCATGAAATTCGCATTTCCTGTGCTGTTTAACAAAATCAAAAAACGCGCAGTCGCCGCAGCCAATGTCCAGTAATTTATCGCCGTCTTTGATGTATTCCAGGAATATTTTTTTCGCGGCATCAGCATCCAGCAAAGAAAAGCCTTCTTTTCTATCCTGCCAAGTGTGAATCTTTACCATTTTCCCCCTGCCTGCCTGCAAGCTTCCATTTAAACCAGTCAACCTCAAATGTAGAGACCGTACACCGCTCATAGCAGTCCTGGCATGTCCTGTACACTTTTCTTAGCGCTTCAGCTTTGTCAGAATGCCATATTTTTTCAATTGGCTCTTCGCGCACATTTCCGAACCGCGGCTTGTGGATGCATGGAAATACATTGCCCCACGCATCTATGTAGATTTCATACTGACCTGCGTAACACGGAAGCGGTCGCCTGCCGGCTTTTATCCAATCGCGCAGGAAAACATTATAGAGGTTGCTGTTGTCATTTATTTTTTCTATTTGCTGCAGGATTGTCCTCTTTATTTCTTCGTTTATGCCCAATTCAACATCCGTGTTATCGCCATAATAAGAGCTGGAAATCTGCGCCACCTTGTATGAAAAATTTTCATCTTTATATTGCTGCCAAGTCTCATACAGATTTTTGTAATTCTCGCCAAACAGCGTCATGTTTACCGAGGCCTTAAGCCCGAAACTTTTAATTATTTTCAGCGATTCATTGACTTTGTCAAACCCGTTTTTTATCCCGCGAATCCTGTCATGCGTTTCCTGCAGGCCATCAAGCGATACGCCGACGCTGTCAATTATTTTGTGCTTTTTGTCAAGTATGCCCTTAAGCCTTAGCGGCGTGAAGCCATTAGTAGAGATAGATGGCTTAATGCCTGTGGTTTCGTAAATTATTTGTATTATGTCTTCTATGTCGGGCCGCACCAATGGCTCGCCGCCGGTTATTGAAATCGAAATAAGGTTTTTGAACAATCTCGCGGAAAACAGCTGCCGGATTTCTTCCTTCGTCAGCTCATTTGTCGATTTGTTTTTCCAGAAGTTGCACATTACGCATTTGCTGTTGCAGTTGTTTGTTACGGCAAACATGCAGTAAAGCGGATCCTTTGAAGCAGTTATTTTACTTTTTAGTATTCTGAGCTGCCGCTGGCCAAACTTTGCAATTTTTTCGGCACTAAGCATTTTTTATCCTGTCGTACTCCTTTATCAGTTGCCTTGCAATTTTTTCCGGCGCATAAGCCTCTGCGCATTTCTTGTTTTCGCTGCCAAGCCTTTCCCGCATTTTTTTGTCTGAAATAAGTGCGCGCAATTTGCTGTCCCACGCCGCGCTATCAAATACTGGTATGAGGCACCACTCATCTTTTATTACTTCCCTAAGGCCGCCCGCAGCAGAGGCGAGCACTGGCTTGCCAGCAGCCATAGCCTCAAGGCAAACGCGACCGAATGGCTCATCCCATACGGACGGCACTGCAATAATATCCGAGCACGAGTATATTTCAGGCATGCGCGCATGCGGCAGGCCACCTAAAACAATTATTCTTTTGCCCAAGCCCTCTCCGGCTATTCTGCGCTGTATCTTATCACTTAGCCTGCCATTGCCAACAATTAAAAAACTTGTGTTGGGCGCGCTATCTATAAGTTTAATCATAACTTCGAGCAATTCCATTATACCCTTGCTGTAATCAAGCGCGCCAATATAAGTTATAGTGGTGCCGCTCAGGCCCAGTGTTTCCCGCAGATCATCGTTTTCGCATGGAGAAAAAAACTCAGGTCCGACGGGGTTTGGTATTACTATTGTATCAAGTATGTTGAACATTTCTGCCTTCTCTTTAATAGTGTTTGATGCAGCAATCCGCATATCTGCATTATTCAGAACGCGCCTTGCCCTCTTGAGATAATTTAATTTGTATGCGTCCCACGGAATGCGCCACAATGATGCAGAGCACTTATGAATTTCGCTTAGGCTGCAGCCGCTGCACGAAGTGCCATCGCGCCGCAGCAGCGTGCTTTTCGGGCAGGCAAACCAATAGTCCCTTAATTGCACTGCGACAGGAACTCCGCAGCGCTTTGCAGCCAGTATGGCTGGCACAGAGGTCAGCCTGTCGTTTGCATGCACTATATCTATTTTATTTTCAGCAATAATTTTCTTAAAAAAACGCGATAGATATTCCTCGTGGAGCCTGAATATCGGCACCTTGGCGTATTTTCTGAATTTTATTGTTTTCAGCCCGAAGCAGCCATAGCTCTCGCTGGATGCGATTAAGGCATTGTGGCCAAGTTTCTGAATTGCAGAGGCTACTATGGCCATGCTGAGCTCAGCGCCGCCGCGCCCTTCCGTATAATAAGAAGTATAGAGTATATTCATAACAAATGTCTTTTGAAAAGTTATAAAAAAGTATTGCACAATTCTATTTATGAAGAAATGCCGAAACCAGAGAAAGATGGTGCTAAAATGAACGAGTATTTTTCAACGCGCTTCAAGTATGACAAAAGCAGGGATACGATCTGGGCTGAGATATGCAGGCATATGCAGAGATACGTTCAGCACGATGCCGCAGTAATTGACCTCGGTGCAGGCTACTGCGATTTCATAAACAACATACGCGCAAAAGAAAAACATGCAACTGACGTTAATGAAGGCGCAGGCGCATATGCGCGAGAGGGCGTCATTTTCCATGTGGCAAGCTGTACGCATATGCCTGATGTAAAATCCAGTTATTTTGACGTTGCATTTTGCAGCAATTTATTTGAACACCTCACTGACGAAGAATTTGGGAAAACGCTGCAAGAAATAAAGCGCATCCTGCGGCCGCAAGGCACACTGATTGTTTTGCAGCCGAATTTCCGCTTTTCAGCACGCGAGTATTTTGATGATTATACGCACAAGAAAATATTCACTGACGTGAGCCTGAAAGATTATTTGGAGTCTGCTGGCTTTGAAGTAATAAAATCCGTGCCAGGATTTTTGCCGATGTCATTTAAGTCAAAAGCGCCAAAAAGCGCGTTGCTTGCGCGTCTGTATTTGTTGTCGCCGATAAAGCCGTTTGCCAAGCAGATGCTGCTCGTGGCAAGAAAAAGCCGAGATTGAAAAGCATAAAAGCCTTTTTGTTCATCATCTAAATCATGCCGGAACTAAAGCGCATTTTGCCGTACATTATAATTCTGCTAATCGCAGCTTTCTTGTTCAAAGATATTTTTGCCCCCGGCATATTGACAAAGTCAGATAATGCAGTCCACGTTATCGAGGCTGACTATGTCGTAACCGAGGCCCTGCCAAAGCACCACTGGATAAATGGCTGGTACCAATACGAATCAGCAGGCATGCCGCTCCAGTTGTATTTTTACCAGCTTGGCTACTGGCTCATTGCATTTTTGTACTTTACATTTAACATTCCGGTTGAGCTAGCATACAAGATAGTTCTGGTTTTTGCGCACGTATTCCCGGCGCTTGCGCTGTATCTTTTGTTGAGCAGGAGATTTGGCGGCAAGATTGCATTTTTTCCCGCGCTTTTTTATTTATTCCAGCGCGAGAATGCGCGCATGTTTTTGTCCGGGATGTGGAACAACGGGATCGGTTTGGGATTCTTAATCTTGTTTTGGCATTTTTTGGACAAGTACCACGGAAGGCTTACATTTCTGCGCGCAACCATGCTAGGGCTTTTGTTCGGGCTAGTTATATTAGGGCATTACTTTACGGCCATAGCCGCTGCGTGCCTTCTGGCAGTTTATTATTTTATGCGGCTTAAAGGCACAGAAAATATTTTAGCAGAAACTGCGAATTATGCATGGATACTGCTGAGCGGCGCGCTTCTGACATTGTTTTACACATATCCATTCATAGAAACTTCTGGCTGGATATCAACTGAATTTGGATGGGGGCTTGGCAATAATATAATAACAGTGCTTTATACATTGTTCGGAATTTTCTTTTCACTGAAGCCGCAACTGCCGGGCCTGCAGATGCTTATGTCCGGCGATTTTGCATCCGGCGCGGCTACGCTCGCAGTTAGCACAATAAGAAATGCGCCGTTGCTCGCAATTGATTTTCTCGCCATTCTCGGCTTTTTCCACTATCTGAAGTTCAGGAGGCGCGAAAACAACAGCTTCCTGAATGCAACAATTTATTTTATTCTGGCATTGCTGGTGCTGGGCAGCGGCTTCTGGTTTTTGGTTCCGCAGTTAAGCAAGCTGCCTTTTCTCAGCGGGATTCTGGCATATCGCTTCCTTTATTATGGGCGCATCGGCCTCATAATATTGGCTGCGTACTGCCTTGCACGGATCTGGCAGAAAAACAGCGGCACAAAACTTGCTTTGCCAAAAGTGCTGTCAAAAAAGAAAAATAAAATTGCGTTTGTTTTAGCCGTGGTTTTCTCAGGTTTGCTATTGGCAGGGGTTTATTCACCGACAAAAGCGTATGTGCAGACATTTGATAATGCGCCGATACGGGACGAGACTTTTGAGGTGTGGGCATGGCTATCGCAGAATGTTCCAGACAAGCAAACAAGAATCCTGCAGCAGAGCTTTTTTGACAACATCAAGGAGCCGCTCATAGTACAAGACAGCATTTTTGCCGCGGCCGCAAGTTATTATACAAATCTTTCGTTTATCGGCGCGTGGGCAACGACGCCCTCGCCGGTTGAGCAGGCAACAAACACAGAGGGCGGAAAGATATTTAACAAATCAATAGAAAAAGTAATGCCGGAAGAAATAGCAGAAAAGGCGCGCACATACAACATAAAATATTTCGTTGCAGTTGAGCCGAAACTGCATGACAAATTGTCTGGCTCGGGCTCGTTCGTTTTGGAGAAAAGGCTTGAGCACTTTGCTATCTTCAGCCTAAAAAGCACGCCGCAGTATGTAGAGGCAGAAAAAGAAATAATGTATGCAGTAACTTTATTTGAAGACCAGAAAATTGTAATTGATGTTGCGAACATGCACGATGCTAATGTGGCGACTATAAAGACAACGTATCACCCGTATTGGCGAGCATATGCCAATGGAAAAGAGCTGGAACTGGGCAAGAATGAGTTTGGCATGATGCAGCTGAATTTGCCTGCCGGAAACTACGCATTGGAATTGGTTTATGTGCCAACAAAGCTTGTCTGGCCTGCTCTGCTGGTTTTGGCGATAGCCTTCGCTTCCGCAGTCATTGGCCTATGGCGCAGGCACAAACACGATAAAGCACGGCTCTGATTTTTGCGGACGGTAGGATGGGTTGCCCGCGCGGCGCAATTAACAACTTTTTTATATTTAACTGCATCTGGTGCAGTGTATGAAAATTTGCTTAATCGGCGATTACCCTCCGTATAAGGGCGGGGTTTCGCATTTTAATTTCATGCTGCACAAGACTTTGGCAGCACGCCATTCCGTAACGACGATTAGCTGGAAAAGAAAATACCCTGCCTTGTTTTATCCTGGAAAAGAGCAGAGGGTCGGCAATCCGGAATCAGGCAACGATATTTTATTCATTCTGGATTCTGTTAATCCGCTTACGTGGCTTTCCGCCGCCGAGTTCATAAACAAAAACAAATTTGACGCTGTTGTTTTCCACTGGCTGACGCCGTTTATGGGGCTGATGTTTTTCATAATCGCAAAACTCGTTAAAAAGCAGTCCAGAATAATAAGCATATGCCATAATGTCCTGCCGCATGAAAAAGGATTTCTTGATATTTTTCTGACAAGGCTTTTCTCTTCAAAAGTTGATTGCTTCTTGCTGCACTCCGGGCGCGAAATTGCAGACTTAAAGCAAATAATAAAAAATCCTAAGCTTGAAGTCGCATATCACCCCTTATATGATATGTTCGAGAATAAAAAAGTGCCAAGGGAAATTGCAAAAAAAAAGCTTGGTATATCAGGAAACGTGGTTTTGTTTTTCGGCTATGTGCGTGAGTATAAGGGCCTGAAAGACTTAATAAAATGCCTGCCCCATGTTTTGAAAAAGATAAATCTGACGCTGCTGGTAGTTGGTGAGTTCTGGCAGGGCAAAAAAAAATACACAAAGCTCATAAAAGATTCGAACTTGGAAAAAAACATAATTTTAATTGACAGCTATGTTCCGGACAACGAAGTCCAGAATTATTTTAATGCATCTGATTTGGTAGCTATGCCGTATAGAAGCGCCACGCAGTCAGGCAGCATACAAACAGCATTTGGCTTTGATGTGCCTGTGGTTTGCACTGATGTTGGCGGGCTTGGCGAGTCAGTTACAGATGGTACCACTGGTTTCGTCGTGCCAAAAGAAAATACGCAAAAGCTTGCAGAAGCAGTTATAAGATATTTTGAAGAAAGAAAAGAGAAAGAGTTTGTAGCTAATATAAAAAGAACAAAAGAAAGATTCTCGTGGAAAAATTACGCTGCATTGCTAGAAAAGTGCATATCTTAACACCTTGAGCAGCGAGGGAATGTGCAGAAGCAGGTTAGAGTAAGACT
>Ga0209541_10015456_pt1 | contig 11392 bp, 11 predicted proteins | sample RifCSPlowO2_01_FD_184027 | JGI IMG/M metagenome (GOLD analysis project Ga0209541, IMG submission 184027) | Groundwater microbial communities from Rifle, Colorado - Rifle CSP2_plank lowO2_0.1 (SPAdes) (version 2) | ecosystem: Environmental > Aquatic > Deep subsurface > Groundwater | place...
AGCAGACAATCCTGACTGCCTCATGAGCACGAAGATAAGCCCGGACCCTGCCAATGTCAGCAGGGCGGCAACTGCCACTGTGGCTGCCTCTGATGGCCAGTTCCAGGCGGGAAATCACAAGCTGAACTTCTGCGACTACCTTGGCTGCAGCCCGGCAGGCGGGTGCGCCGGGGCGGCGTTTTGCAGCGGTGTGGCTGTCAACGGCAAGGCAAGCGTATCGTGCCCGTTCACCGCTCCCGGCGCTGCCGGCCTTTACGGTTACTACTCCTGCATCGGCTCCGGCGTCAACAAGATTGACCTGGTCGTGTGCGACCTGAAGACGACCTATCCTGATGCTGACGGCGACGGCTTCGGCGCTTTAGCTGGCGCTGTCACCGGCTGCGACGTTCCTGCCGGCTATGTTGGCAAGGGTGGCGACTGCAATGATGATTTGGCGGCTGTCAATCCCGGCGCTGCTGAGTACTGCAACGGCGTTGATGACAACTGCGATGGGCAGCTTGACGAAGGCTGCGACGATGACGGGGATTTGTACTGTGATGACACCATTCCATACGGCTCCGGGCTGTGGCAGTTGTCAACAGGCGCTGCCGCGTGGCCTGCGCGCATTCTTCCCGTATCCGCAGTCTTAAACGGCCGTATGTGGGTAATGGGCGGGGCAGGAAAACTTGCAGGTTCACAGACAATCTTTAATGATGTCTGGAGCAGCACGGATGGGAAATCGTGGACTCAGGCGACGGCTGCCGCCGCGTGGCCTGCAAGGAGGGGGCATGTTGCCGTATCGTTTGACAGCAAGTTGTGGGTGATGGGCGGCTCCAAAAGCTTAAACGGCGCGAACAGTAATTTCCTTAATGATGTCTGGAGCAGCACAGATGGCAATGCATGGGTTAAGGTAACGGGCAATGCACAGTGGAAGAGGAGACTTGGCCCTGCTGCTGTCGCGTTTGACGGCAAGCTGTGGGTGATGGGCGGGGCGGTCCCAAACGGCGGGGGTTCAGGCTTTGCGCGCGTCAATGATGTCTGGTCTTCGGCAAGCGGCAGCATCTGGAACATGATTAGTCTGGGCGCTGCATGGCCTGCAAGGTACTACCACGGCGCTGTGGTTTTCAATGGCCGAATGTGGGTAATGGGCGGCAGAAACGGTGCAGGAGCAGTACTTAATGATGTCTGGAGCAGCACAGACGGAAAATCCTGGACTAATGAAAGTGCTGCCGTTCCCTGGTCTGCAAGAAGTTCGCCCCTTGTTGGCGTGTATAATGGCCGTATGTGGGTAATGGGCGGCAGTAACTTGGAAACATTCCTTAATGATGTTTGGAGCAGCACAGACGGAAAATCCTGGACTAAGGAGAGTGCTGCCGCTCCTTGGTCGGCAAGGGCGCTTCGCTTCAACGGCGTGAGCTTTGCCGGTAGCGAGTGGCTCGTGGGAGGTTCGGCAGGCACTGACATTTCCGGCAGCCTTAATGATGTCTGGAAATTTTCCAGCACTGCTGCCACGCTTGCGTGCCAGCCTGGCGACTGCAATGACGGCGCTGCAACGACCAAGCCGGGGGAGGTAGAGTTGTGCGGCAACGGCGTTGATGACAACTGCGACGGGCAGCTTGACGAGGGCTGCGACCCTGACACCTCACAGGCTCTCTGCACGGCAGCTGGCAAGAACTGGCTCGGCAGCGGCGAATCCGCGCCGTTTGGCGGCTACACGGCAATGGGCGCCTTGGAGTGCTGCGGGGATGACTCCGGCGAATATTTGAGGATTACGCCAATCCCCGGACTGGGAGAGCCCGTGGCGTGCTGCAACGCGCTTACAGACTGCGTTGACCAGTCAGCTGCATGCATCGCTTCGGGCACTGTTCAGGGAGCTTTCAAATGCAACGGGGGCGTCTGGGAGGCTGCTGACGGCGACATTGATGAAGCGACATGCAATGCCATTGCAGGCACTGGCCACTGGGCCATTGGCGGGGAGATTTCCGGTTCGGCATGCTGCGGCGATGACGCTGGCGAGAATGAGCGTTTCAGGGAGTGCTCTGGTGCCGCCTGCACGACCCTTGCCTCTGACAAGGCGTGCTGCAACACGCTCACAGACTGCGTCTTCAACGATAAGTGCTACTACAACGTGAACGAGGCGCTGCCGCTGGTAGAATCTGAGAACACCGCCTTCTGCAACGCATTTAACAAGAAAAGTGCGTGCACTAGCGGCACGAGCAAGGGCAAGTGCTTCTGGAATGACGCCATAAGCCCGCCGTGCAAGCCCGCTGCCACGAAAACAGCTGTTCAGTTGGGCACCAAGACCGGGACGACGTCCTTTCCTGCGTATGCTGATGTTGATGGCGACCTTTCGGATGAAGTTTGCATCGCCGCCAGCCCTGGCCAGTGGCAGGACACTTCCGGCTCGATAGGAGGTGTTGTGATGAACGTGACAGACCCTGTTGCTGGCGCTGTCGTCAGGGTGCTTGGCACTGTATTCAAGGCGATGAGCGCTGTTGATGGCAGCTACAGCATAGCAGGCTTGCCTTCAGGAAATTATGACGTTGTTGCTGAGAAGGATGGCTATGAGCAGGCGTCTTCCCTTTCCCTGTTCGTGCCTGACAGCGGCATCGGTGTTGCTGACTTCACGCTGGTTCACCCGTTGGGCGGTTGCGAGGATGACTGCACCAAGGTTGGCAGCAACCTTTGCGATTCTTCATGCCACGGGAAGGGGAAGTGCTGGTTTAGCAGTGATGGTATCAAGGCGGCCTGCCATAACTCGTTTGGCATTGGCTACATGCCTGACGGGAGCTTTGTTGACTGCTGCATGGGTCCCACTTACAGCCCTATCAAGGCGGTGCCGAGCGTGCCTTCTGACCAGGTCATCATTGGCAGGAAGCCGATTCTTTACAAGGGCAGGTTCGTGAACATGGTTACGATAGTCTTCAACAAGTGATTGGCTATGCTTGGCAAGCGGGGCGCGATTTGGGTTTCTGCCGTCATCTACGTGCTGATTGGTGTTGTTGTCCTTACGATAGTCATTGAGGCCGGGATACCGCTTATCAGGAGCTTGCAGGAGAGGGGCAACGTGAACCGTGCCAGGAACACCTTCACCGCCATAGACGGCCAGATAGTCGAGGTTGCAAGGGAGGGGCAGGGCTCGCAGCGGGTGGTGCCTCTTGAGGTTTCTGAAGGCACCGTGAAGGTGGAGGATGGCAGGCTGAGGTGGAAGATTGAGACGACTTCCAAGGTGATGGAGCCGAGAACGAGGGTTGACCTTGGCAATCTCGTGATTGCTTCGGATGTTGACGTGTCTGCTTCTGACCATGTGAGTTCCCACATACTCCAGAACTCAAGGGTCCTGGTCAACTTCACCAGGTTTGGCAGCAGCGCCAACCATTCGGCGATAAACACGTCCTCCCTCATCAACTATGTCCAGTTCAAGGACACCGGGGCTGTAACCAGCGGGACGTTCACTTTTTTCATCAACCAGAATGCCAGCACGACTTACGGCACCGGCTACACCGAGCTGCTTCAGGCCGGGACAGGCCTTACCAGCGCCACCCTGAAGGCGTTCGTCAACTCCACGCTTTACGAGTACAGCATCCTTCTCACGCTGGATAGCAAGGCGGACTTCATCCGGGCTGAGATAGAGGACTTCAGGGTGAAGTGACTGGAAAGCGTACAGGCCACTCCTGGCGTACTTATCGAGGCAGGTCAATATCAAGGCAAAAAGAAGAGTTATCGTCAAAACCCGGCAGCATACGCAGGGAAGTGCTCGACAGGGTCCTGCAATGGTTTGCTGATGACCGCATAATAATCCTGACAGGGATCAGGAGATGCGGGAAATCCACTCTCCTCAGCCAAATCATGGAAAACAAGGCAGGATGGTGCTATGTCAACTTTGAAGATGAACGGCTGCTGGACTTCGAGGCGCAGGATTTTGAAATGCTGAATGATGTTCTTGTTGAAGCATATGGCCCGTCAAGGACGTATTTTTTTGATGAGATACAAAATGTTCAGCGGTTCGAGACATTTGTAAGAAGGCTGCAGGATGAAAAGAAAAAAGTCGTTATAACAGGGTCAAATGCTGCGTAATGCAAGGATTATTGGAAGCAATGGACTCTTTCAGATTAAAAGAAGGGCTCATACTCACTTTTGAACAAACAGATGACCTCAATGTTGAAGATAAAAAAGTCAAAATTCTTCCGGCAGCCAGGTGGATTTTGGAGGGCACCGGGCAACTTGCGTTTTAGCCGGGTAATGCTGGCAACTCCCGGTCTAGAACCTTTTTGGCTTTTTCGTCCTGAACTGCCGGTTTATCAGCTCGTCTATCTTTTCCACGAAATCGTGCGCCTCCGTGAACAGGACATCAAGGTGGCTGCCTTTGATGTCCCTTATCTGACGGTACATTATCTTCTTCTGTAGGGTGTAGAACTTGTTCACTGTCGCGGCATACTTCCTGTGGAGGCGGTTTGGCCCGATGAGCTTCTCCTCCAGCATGGCTGCGACGTGGTCAGGGCTTGGCGGCGTTGCCCCCGTCATCATCAGGGCTGCGTGGGCTGCGTCAATGACTGCCCAGTAAAGGTCTATCACCGCCTGGAGGACGTGCCATTTTGCGTTGTGGATTGTCCTTGGCGCCCTTGCAAAATATGTCCAGACGGCTTCCTCGCTGGGCCGTATCCTGCCTCGCATCAGCAAAGCCCTCAATGGGTCAAAAAATCCAGTGTCAAGCAGCGCAACGCCATCCCTCAGGATGTTCATCCCTATTGGGTCGCCGGCGCGGATGTATTCCCAGAACGTAGTCAGCTTGACTGTTGTCACGTGCAGCCGCGTTGAGACCTCTGTGACTACCTTCTCCACTATTATGCGGTATGCCTCTATGAGCTCCTGGGTCTGCATCACGGTAACGTCATCAACAACGACAAGGATGTCAATGTCGCCCCGCTTGCTGACAGTATGCTTGGCTGTGCTGCCGAACAGGACTACTGCCTTCAGGAAGTCGCCAAACTCCGCATGCATTCGCTTGGCAAACTCGTAAGCTGTGCCAAGCTCATCGCGGTTGTAGCCTTTAACATTAGGATTGTCCTGCTTTGGAATGTCAAACTCCATGCTTCCCCTCTTTTTTGCTGCTAAACGCTTATAGCATCAGGGTATTTAAAAATATATCGGCTTGAGGTTCTGTTAAGGTATCGGGACTTGAATCAGCCGATTATAGAGAACTTTGAATAACCCCATCATTTATGACTTTTGTTCAAAGTTCTCTTAGACAACTTTGCTATAGAACAGGGATAATCAAAGTTGTCTATAGCAAATCACATAAGTTTTCGTATCTTTTCCAGTGATTTGACTATGGTCACGGGACTTTTAGTCCGATTCAAATACAGTTGCAATTTCCCGGGCAACGTAAAACTTGTTCCTTTTCCTGGCAGTGTATTCGGTCACTAAACCGATTTTAAGTAAATTATCGATTCCTCTTTTAATCAGGGGGTAATTCTTTTTTATTTTAAACTCTATTATGTGCGGGATGCTCCAGTAGGGATTTTCAAAGAAAAGGTCTGCTAATGTAAAAGATAATGGAGTCGCACTTATTTCCTTCAATCTTTTGTGATAGTCCTCCCTGAGCTTTATTAATATTTTAATTTTTTTTGATGTCTCTTGTGAAGTCTGACATACGCCATCAAGAAAAAAATTGAGCCAGCTTAGGTAATCTCCCTCTGCCCTGACTTTTGTCAATAAATCATAATACTGCCTTCTGTTTTTCTCAAAAAAAGGAGTTACATAAAGAACGGGTTCTTCTATTATTTTTTGTTTAATCAGGTAGAGTGTAATAAGCGCCCTTCCTAATCTGCCATTGCCATCTTCGTATGGGTGTACTGTTTCAAAATAGTAGTGCATTAGAGCAATTTTTATCAGACGAGGAATATCATCTTCACGTTTCATATACGCAAAAAGATCTTGCATTAAGGATTCAACTTTTTCGTAATGAGGCGGTATAAAGCCCGAGTTTTGCCAAGTTTTCCCATCAATCCAGTTTTGAACCCGCCTATATTCACCTAAATTTCTATGAGAACCACGCACCCGTTTTAGCAGGTTAAAATGCATTTCGTTTATTAAATCTTTATTTATGTCTACACCGTTTTCTAATCTTTTCAAGGCCTTGTCTAAGGAGTGGATATAGTTTAAAATTTCTCTTATGTTTCCCACATCTTTTTTCCCCTTATTTCCTGCTTCACTAAGAAATACATCTGTTAAGGAAACGTTGGTCCCTTCAATTTTCGTGCTTAACCAAGCTTCTCTTCTCTTGTACGCTTTAATGAATAAATCAAGAGTACTTCGGGTTATGTTTTTGGCAAGCCCCTTCAGCTCCCCCACGCAGAGGTTGGCATTTGCAAGTAGTTTTATGGTGTTATTAGAGAAGACTAAATCATCCGGAAATTTTTTTGGTAAAAAATAGCTATACGTTTGTTCAGAACCATCAACTAATCCTTTGCCCTCTATCACTGTTCCCGCTTTGCCGTTAAATCTATTTGACTCCATATAACATTAATAAGAAGGCTTATATTTATACTTTTGCACCAAAACGTTAATATGGCTTCCTCAATTTCGAAATAATGTCCTAAACATTACTAATCCGACTCGTGGTATCGTTTCAGACGGCGTTGCGTGGAAATTCAATCTTTTCTGATGAGAACGTAGACTTTTCTGCCTAAGAAACTTTTTGGTGCGTCTACTTTTGCCCCTGTACCGTATTTGGTTATTGTTTTTTCGTACATTGTTTCTATATCATCTGTCAGGTGTAATTTTTTGTCTTGCATGGTTATCCTTCTCATTTTTGCTTAATACATATGTATACATATTTAAATATTTCGGTGCTGCATCACAATAATATATATAAATATGTATTATAATTGTGTGTTTATGCCGAATCTTCCGAATAAAGAATTCAGACGAATGGTTCCATTACTAAGCGAGAAAGGGTTCTACGAATATGAAACCCCTCGGGCAATATCCTGGCCAGAGTATAACCAGACAGAAGTCGAAAACGCCATAGAAACCTTGCAGTTCATACGGAATTCTGTAGATGAAGCTGAACTTATGCCTTGGAAAGGCAAAGTAGGGAGACCTTTAACCAATCCAAAGAGCCTTGCTAAGGCAGTGCTGGCTTGTGAGGCTTTGGGCTTTACAGAGCGGAATGCTCAAGGATGGCTTACCATCCTTAGTCCTTTTCTTGGTATTCATGAGAAGCTGGATGACCGCACTATCGGAGAGGGGTATGATAAGCCTGAAGTGGTGTACGTGTTGAAGCAGGTTTTTGAGAAGGGAAAGAGTAGTGATGGAAGGCTTTGCGGGGATGGTACTGGTTTGGAAACAAGCAGAAAGCAGAATTATGAGACCAACAAAAAGAGTGACGAGCATATGACGAGCATTGTTGATTCCAGAGAGGTTGTGCAAACATTTGATGTTAGCGGTGAGCAGGAGTGTCGTGCTATGCACAAGCTGATTAAGAACGTGTATGGTGGCAGCATCCGTTTGGATGCTGGTTTTAATGATAGGGAATTGGTAAGCGAGATTGCTGAAAGAGGCATGGTTGCTTATGTTTTTCCAAAGAAAAACAATAAGCTGAATGGCGATTTTGCGTGGAAATTCATGTACCTTGAATTGTACATGGATGTGATGGGTTGGCTTACTGAGTATCACATACGCAGCCATAGTGAAAGTTTTCATTCAAGTTTTAAGGCGAGAAATGGTCTCATTACGAAGCGGAGGTTTACTGCAATTCTAAGCCAAGTTACTGCCAGGATTATTCTTCATAACCGAAGACGGCTTTCTTACTTCACGAAGTTGGCTTCCGCCAACTAATAACCACGCAACGCCGGCCTGGAGTGAACCTGCACAAGTTTTTTATATTTACAAACCTTGCATGAGCCTGGTGATGACCATGGCTGATTTTATTGCAAAGGTTTTGAAAGCGGCTGGAACTATTGTGAAGCCGGGAGTTGTCCACGCCCACTGCGACATTCCTTGCGGCATTTACGAGACTGACAGCGCCAAGACAGCCGCTGATACGGTTTACCAGATGACTGAGAAGATTGCAGAGCTCAAGGCACCAGGCGAAGACCCGCAGGCTCACAGGGACTACACAAATGCCGTTGTGAGGATGATAGCTGAGAAGGAGAAGCAGGCACAACTCTGCAAGGAGCAGATTCTTATTCTTTGGACCGATTACTTCAAGGAAGAGCACCTTGCCAGGTTCCCAGGCCTCCATGAAAAGGTTTGGAAGGCAACCAAGCTCTGCTCCCAAGCCAAGCGCACTGTTGACCTTAAGGCCGCCCAGCAACTGAAGGAAGCTGTGGCTGAAGTCGCAAGGATTTTTGCCGAGACAAAGAAGTAATTCACGATGTTTTCTTTTTTTCCTTTCTCAATGCACGTTGTTAAAGGCCACAGCATGCAACCAGCCATCAACGACGGCAGCAGGGTTGTCGTCCTCAGGTGGGCTTATATCTTATCGCAGCCGAAGGCCGGCGATGTTGTCGTTTTTCATGGCAACGACGGCAAGGAATACGTGAAAAGAATAATAAAGGCAGCAAATAACAGCTGGATTGTTGAAGGGGACAACAAGAGTGATAGCAAAAAGTTGCCTGCTGTCAAGAGGGGTGCTGTAATCGGCAGGGTTATTTGGAAGTGTTGACATCCCTCATCACGGAGCATTCGGTCAGAGACCAGTGCAATTCCACCCATGGCGGAATGTACAGTCCTGCCCTGTAGGATTTGTGGCATGAACAGCAACCGCTTCTGGCTGATTATAGCATCGGAGCTTAATGATGGCAAGTCATAGTCGCTCCGATGCATATAGGAGAGGAAAAATGATATCTTCCTCTCCTATAGAGAACTTTGAATAACCCCATCATTTATGACTTTTGTTCAAAGTTCTCTTAGACAACTTTGCTATAGAACAAGAATAATCAAAGTCGTCTATAGTCAAGGACAGAAATGAAAGGGCGCGACCATCACGCGCCCAGTTTTCTTTTATGGCAAAACGAGTTTAAGAATTCTAGCAGGCGCTGGTGTGAGATAGGCAATTCACTGCGGGTTTCGCTCAACCCGCAAGGGTTCTTGCCCCACCAGCGCACTAAACCGGTTCGATTTTTTATATTGGTAGCAGGTTTAATGCTTCAAAATACATAAAAGGAGAATAAATTGCTATCTTTTTGGAGTCACTTAACAGCCAACTTTAGTATCTCAAGTATTTGCTTTCCGCTTGTTTCCCAGAAATCAATTATTTCCTTTGCCTGGGATAGAGACGCCATTACCACCCTGTAATGAGCATCATGTCTGATGCTTTTGAATCGATCCAAATAATTCAGCTTAACCTTATCCTTGATGTCCATCTCTTTCAGAAGGTCTAGAGTTATTCCATGATTGGACGGATCATAACCAAGAAGCCACCATTTCGCCATTCCCAGCTGGCGCACAGATTCATACACGGCAGAAAAAATGATTGTAGCGCTTTCTTCATTTAATGGAAAGGTTTTAGCAACCCGCGCATTTGTCTCTGCAAATGCAATTGCCGATTTTACCCTTTCCTTGTCCAACTGCTTTAGCCTAAGCTCTCCCGTTTTCACCAAGGATGCAATCGCTTCTCCTTTCATTTTTGAACCTCCAAAAACCCACTCAATACAAATCCATTTGCGATGTTGTTGAATAGACTAATGTCAACTGCATGCCTATTGAAAAGGTGAATCTGAATCTTCTTGCCGATGCCTTTCTCAAATTCTCCCAATTCCTTCAAAGAGAGTATTTCATAATTTTCGACTTCGGCAGATTCGATCGCAATGTCGATATCAGACGTAGTAATATCAGTGCCATATCGGAAAGTCCCGAATAACACAACAGCCTTAGGATTCTTAAAATGGTCAACCAGAAATTCCACCAGGCCGCTCCGATAAACAAAATCAAGATTGTAAACTATCTTGCTTCTCTGGAAATACCAACTCGCTTGATTGGCCTTTATCCGCCAGATCTTACTTAATTTTGTGATTTCAATAAAGCCACTTGTGTGGTAGTCATCCAGAATGGCACCTATGTTAGATTTGTTTACCTGCGCTTCTATCGCCAAATCACTTAGGCTAAACTCCTTGTTAGGGTACCGAAACAAAACTTCAGCTATCCGTTGCCTAGCGGTTTCGATATATAACGTTTGTTCTATTTTGTTACTTTGCGATTTCTTCATATTACATACGTTATAATATGGAACTATATAAACCTTTCGACAGGCGTTCAAAAATTTCAAACAAAAAGAAGGCAATAGTCCTGCTACGGAATAGCAAGGATATGATGCGGATCACACTCCGCCATCAGTTATGAGTTAGTAGCCCCGCCCGGATTCGAACCGGGGTCCCCAGCTTTCTTCCCAATTGCCCAAAGGCTGGTGTGTTTGGCCGCTACACTACGGGGCTATGGGTTGAAGAATGGATGAAGATGTTTTAAAGGTTGCGGCTTGGCTGGCATTAGCCGGAAGTGGACTTTTTGCTGAAACGGTTCTCATTTTTTTACTATTAATAAATAACTAAATAATGGGAAGGCTTAAATATGACAAAAAATTGCCGTTAGTGAGATGGTAACCGCTGCTGCAGACTGGCTCCTTAGTGACCTTGAATGCGTTGTGCCTGAAGCACCAGCGCTCATAACAGGGGGCGTCCGTGATATGTGGCAGCTCTATAAGGCGGCTGCTTGTGATAAGGAATTGCTGTTCAATCTTGTGGTGTTTGACACTATCACAGCCAGGGACGGCTTGTTGTTCCCGGATTTTTTCAGGGCTGTCAATTCTTTACTAAGGAATCAGCCATCAGGTTCCGGAAGTCAACTTGAAGCAGAACTCGAGGAAACTTTTTCTGCAATGCACCGCAACTGGAGTATCCTGGGGCCTTTCTTCGACCGCCATCCGGAACTACGCTACCTTAACAGGCACAGCGCCTTTGGACATGCACTCAAAGAATTTGCGGATAAGCTCCCATCATTACGCTCATTGGCTGCTCCACTATTTTGGTCTCTAAGCGAATATTGCCGCAGCAGGGATAATCTTAACGCATATGCGCTGCTGGATGAAGAGCTGTTGAAACAGCCAGCCATAGGAACGCTCTTTGAAAGAGCGGGTGGTGAAGTTCCAGGAGAGGTTCGTATCAACCTTCGGCCATACGGCCCACAGGGCGGTGAAATTGCTCCCTACCTTCGTTTGCTCAAGCACGGCGACCTTATTGGATTTGGAAGAATCGCCCGGGCTAGCACAGAAGGGAAAACTTTTGTTGCACTTACATCGCTCCAGACCGACCTGCTAAGGAAGGACAGCGTGAGGGGCATGAGGCAGGACCTTGAGCTTCCCACAACGTTTTTTCCGGATGTTAAACGGAATGAAAGTGGCGGGTATACTGTC
>Ga0209541_10015457_pt1 | contig 11391 bp, 15 predicted proteins | sample RifCSPlowO2_01_FD_184027 | JGI IMG/M metagenome (GOLD analysis project Ga0209541, IMG submission 184027) | Groundwater microbial communities from Rifle, Colorado - Rifle CSP2_plank lowO2_0.1 (SPAdes) (version 2) | ecosystem: Environmental > Aquatic > Deep subsurface > Groundwater | place...
TCGCCCATCTCTCCAAGAAATCGATATGCTTTCCTTGTCAATAAATCTATAACTCCTTCCAAATCACTTTCAAGCCCGTCTGGAATTTGTACGCGTACAGCATTTTTACTCAAACGATCGAGAATGGAAGCAAATGACTTTTCAAAAGATGCGCCCGTGCGGTCAAGTTTGTTGATAAAACATATGCGAGGAACTTTTCCTTCGTCCGCATAGCGCCAGTTCGTTTCTGATTGCGGTTCAACGCCAGCAACACCGTCAAAAACAACAACAGCGCCGTCAAGCACACGAAGCGAGCGCTTCACTTCCGCAGTAAAATCAATATGCCCCGGCGTATCAATAATATTAAAACGATATTTTTTTGATTTATCAGTGGCATCATCGCTCGTCTTTACCCAAAAACAAGTAATTGCCGCGGCGGTAATGGTGATGCCTCGCTCGCGTTCTTGTTCCATCCAGTCAGTCACCGTTTCTCCTTCGTGCACCTCGCCGATTTTATGGGTTTCTCCTGTATAAAAAAGCACTCGCTCACTTGTTGTGGTTTTCCCAGCATCAATATGGGCAATAATCCCAATATTGCGTACCCTCTCTAGTGGATAATCTCTTCCGTCTGCCATAGCGATTTTATTTACCAGCTGAAATGGGCGAACGCTCTGTTTGCATCAGCCATTTTATGCGTATTTTCTCTCTTCTTGTATGCCTCGCCGTCTTTTTTACTTGCAAGAAGCACTTCTTCAAAAAGTCTTTCTTTCATTGGCTTGCCACTCTTTGCGCTTGCGGCTTCAATAATCCAGCGCATGCCGAGCATCATGCGCCTTTCTGGACGAACCTCGCGCGGAACCTGGTAGTTTGCGCCTCCAATTCTGCGCGAGCGAACTTCCATAATAGGAGAAACATTTTCAATTGCCTGTTCAAAAAGCTTTACCGGATCCCCGGCGTTTCCTTTTTCTTTCAGGTCGTGAAGCATGCCGTAGACAATTTTCCGAGCGGCATTTTTCTTGCCCTCTCCCATAACATAATTAATGAACTTGGCGACTTTTACCGAGTCATACTCTAAATCCGGTTCTAATGGCTTTTTTGCTTTTATCTTTCTTCTCATAACTACTTGTATCGTGAAACTTATAACTTATAACTTTTTGAGATCCTGGGTGCAAGATTCAATTTTTATGTCTTTGCTTTCGGCTGTTTTGCGCCGTATTTGCTTCGCGACTGGCGTCTTCCCGAAACACCTTCCGTATCAAGCACTCCTCGAACAATATGGTAACGAACACCCGGCAGATCTTTAACTCGTCCGCCGCGTAGAACTACAACGGCATGCTCTTGAAGATTGTGCCCAATGCCCGGAATATACGCCGTCACTTCCATACCGTTCGTAAGACGAACACGAGCAATTTTTCTGAGCGCCGAGTTCGGTTTTTTAGGCGTTGTTGTGCTCACTTTTATACACACACCTCGTTTGAAAGGCGCATTGTAATAGACGGGTCTATTTTTATTGTGGTTAAAACCTTTAGCAAGAGCTACGGCTTTCGATCGCCCTCGTACTTGCTTTCGTTTTCTTTTTACCAATTGATTTATTGTCGGCATACAGGACGTAACTCTAACCGCTTTGCCCTTAAAAAGCAAGTATTTGGGGCGCATACTGCCTTTCATGCGCTAGATTATGGAAAGACCGGTAAAGATTTTAAAGATTGAATAAACAAGACTGGTAAAAATATCGGCAAAAATAAGCACGAAGAAAAAAACAAAGAGAAACATAGAGATAAGACCATAGCGTGCAATGTTCCTTTCAAAAGCAACCCAGGAAATGTAGTAGCGTCGCGGCAAGAATGACGCAACAACTTTTGAGCCGTCGAGTGGCGGAATTGGAATAAGGTTAAAGAAGGCGAGCATAAGATTCATAAGAACGATGAGCCCCGCCATACTTGTCACACTGTCTGGAAAAACACCGAAACGTATTAAAAAAGAAAAAAAAGTTGCGATAAAAATATTCGCAAGCGGACCGGCAAGCGCTACAAGCCCGGGGCCCCACTTTCCGTTCCGTAGATTGTATTCATTGTATGGCACCGGTTTTGCCCACCCGAACATAAAAGGTGAGTTTGTAAAAAAGAGCATGAGGGGAAGAATAACCGACCCAAACGGGTCAAGATGGTGAAGAGGATTTAGCGTCAGCCTTCCCGCAAGCCGTGCGGTTGGGTCACCTAAAATTTCTGCAACATATCCGTGGCTTACTTCGTGTACAACGATACTCATAATAAGCACGGCGATGCTAAATATAAAAAATTCTTGCATAACTGCTATGATAACATGGCAGTCTCGAAGCTTAAAACTTGTATCTCGCAACTTTATTAGGATAGTTATATTTAATACATGGGCAAACTTACCTTTCATGAGGAATTGAGAAAAAATATGGATGAATACGCCCACCTTATATATAAAGTTACTCGAGGGTTCCCAAAGGAAGAATTGTATGGGACTACTTCCCAATTGAGAAGGTCTGTCCTTTCTGTTTCCTTAAATTATATAGAAGGATACGCACGCATGAGAAATAAAGTTAATAAAAATTTTCTTGAAATATCGTACGGGTCACTCCAAGAATCCCGTTATTTGCTGGACTTTTGTTTGAAAGAAGAGTATATACATAGGAACGATTATGAGAAAGCATCGGGTTTGGCTGATAAAATAGGCGCCATGCTTTGGGGGGGTAATCTCAAAGTTATAAACCGTAGAATATAAGATTTGGGTTATAAGTTATACGATTCAAGTTACAAGTTACACGATATAAGTTATGAGAAATTGTTTTATTTGCAAAAAAGGGAGCCAAATGGGCGGAGGGTACTCAAATCGCATTCGCGCGACTAAATTTAATCCTGTCGGAAAACGACGTAGACAGCCAAATCTACAGTTCGCAAAAATTCCCGGCTCTGGTCGCGTTAAAATCTGCACCGGGTGCCTCAAAGCCGGCAAGCATCTCACATTTAAAAAATAAATTTTCATCTATTGACTAGAGGTTCCGCCCACTATACACTAGCCACGGAATTGACCTAATTCCTTCATCGATAAAGGTAGCGGAAACTACCTCAAAAAAGGAGAAATCGTGTACGAACCGAAATGGAAGCCCGTGTGGGATAACACAGACGCCACAGGCAAAGTCTTCGTGGCCTTGGACATTCTTGAGACAGTGCACAAGACTGGAGTACCGCTTCCGTACGACATCGATCCGCTCATCATACGAGAGGGGCTCCGAAGACAATTCAAAATCATCAAACACCCAGAGAACATTCTCGTGCCCGAGAAATATCTCACGACTGGTGTGGATCGCACGTTGTATGTAAATGGCTTCATCCTTGCGGCCAAAGACATCATCCACAGATTTTTGTTCCAGGCGCACGAAGTACTCCATGATTCTGCGCTGTGGGCATCACTTCCAGAACAACTCGTTGAATCGCCCGAGGCTGGGCTAATAGGCAATAAGCACTCGGCACGGCATTTGCTTCGCAACATTCTCGATTCGACAAGACAAAAGTAGTGTGATTCCGAATCCAAGATAGAACCAATCTCGGATGCCCCGCCAAAAACGGGGCATCTCCTTTTTATTTTAAAGACAAGCTCCTCCCGTCGGTTGTAAATACAATCGTACCGCTCTCGTCGGTGCGCAGTATCGGAATTTCAAATTTTTTTAATCGCAGAAGCACATCGGGGTGCGGGTGACCGTATGAATTATCTTTTCCAACCGATATAACTGCATACTCTGGACTTGCAAGCCCTAGAAGGGTTTCGCTTGTGGATGTTTTTGAGCCGTGATGCCCAATTTTGAGCACATCAACATCTAAATTATCTTTTTCTAATTGTGAAATATACTCTTCAACAGATACCGGAGCGTCTCCGGTAAATAAAAAAGTGTTTTCTCCGTATGTAAGTTTTATGATGATAGACGCGATATTCGGCTCAACACCCAAAAGGTCGCGGTCAGGATAGAGTATGTCGGCATACGTATCATTGCCTAAATATATACGCTCGCCACGCGCTCCTTGTATGTACGGAATATTTTTCTCTTTTATGATTTCTTCAAAACGTCTAAAACTTGCTGTATCGCGCGGTAATCCCGAATCAAGCACGACGCCAACCGCATATCTTTCGAGAACATCGGAAAGCCCGCCGATATGATCTTCGTCTGGATGTGTCGCGACAACCACATCTATAGAGCGGTCATAGAACGGCATCAATGCGCCTAATTCAAAAAGAACTTTTTTGTTTGGGCTACCGCCGTCAATAAGTATTTGTATTCCTGCCGGACTTTCAATAAAAATTGCATCCCCCTGACCGACGTTCAGAAATGAAACACGAAGAATGCCTGTGCGCGTTTCGCTCCAGACTCCATAAAAGAGTACCGCATTAACGCATAGTAAAATAAGGACACCATGCCACCTAACTCTTCGGAAGTTCATCTAAACTTTTCTTTAGCTTTTTAAAATCCTCTTCAAGGTATTTTTTTGTACCCTTGTTATAAATAGACGCGGCAGGATGGTACATTGGCATAAGTAAAACTTTTCCATACGGGAGCGTGGCAATAAATAATTCGCCATGAATCGCGCCAATTGATCCCAGCCTCCGTGCAAGACCGTATCGCGTCATAATATATTCCATTGAGAATCTACCTAGTGTAACAATTACATGCGGTTTGATTATGGAAAGTTGCCTATCTAAAAATGGCGCGTAGAATTTTATCTCTTCTGGTGTTGGGTCGCGATTCTCTGGAGGGCGGTCCTTCACAATGTTTGTTATGTACACATTCTCGCGAGGAAGCGATATAGAAAGCAGTAGTTCGTCAAGAAGCGCCCCTGCGCGTCCGCAAAAAGGTCTTCCTGTTTGCGCTTCGTTTTTCCCCGGAGCTTCTCCCACAAAAATGGCGTAAGCATCATGGCTTCCTTCTCCAAGGACTGGATAATAATTATTCTCTTTTCTATATGCATACAGAGGAGAGTCTGTGCAATTCCACACCTCATCACATATTTCTTTAAGAAGTTTTGTCTTATTTTTGGAAATCATAGATTAAACATACTATAACTCTGATTTTTATGGATACGCCCTACCAGAACGACATACGATTAAAGAAATCGACAATAAAAAACTGGTATTTTAGAATAATTGTTGCAAAAACACCAAAAAAATATGCAACGCCACTGCTTGCAAACCCGGCAACGCCGGTTAGAAATGAAATAAACATAGCAAGAGGCACTATCGGAAGTATGAGCATGTTGACGATAAGAGAAACGGGAGACACAACACCTCCCATAGCAATAAGAAGTGGAAAAACAAAGAGTTGCGCACTTAAAGTTGCCGAAAAAATTCCACGCACATTGAGACGTGTTGTGATAAAAGAGAGATAGCACTCGATACGAGGCGCGCAATAAATAAGGCCGAGCGTTGCCACAAAAGACAGTTGGAAAGATGCGTCAAAAAGCAATACTGACGGGCTCCATAACACCATAAAAAATCCACTAACTAAAAGCGCTTGTTCAATTTTATATATGCGCCCGTAATACGGCGCAAAAACTACAAGCCCCGCCATTATCCCCGCCCGAACTGCTGGCGCTCCGGCGCCAGTCATGACAACAAATAAAAAGATTATGCAAATGCCGGCATATACAGACACCGCCCGCGGAACAAAAAATAACGCCTTCATCAGTGTGTCGGCAACAATAGTGATATTGTACCCCGACAAAACAACGATATGAACGATACCGGTGTTTCGAAACGCCTCAAGAAGCTCTTTGGAAAAACCGCTTCTTTCGCCGACCGTAATACCCGCACCAAGTGTCGCCTCTGGTTCGGGAACAACTGCGCGTATGTGCGACACAAATTCATTTTTAAGATAAAAAAGTTTTTGCTTGAGAAGAAAGGATGGTGAATCTGTTTTTTGAAGAACCTTCACTCTCGGATAATGCATTTCATAGTGTATGTTCTTCCTTTCCAAAAATTTATACCACAAAAATCCGTTTTCCGATGAAAAATTTTGAGGAATGCGCACTTCTACCTCAAAAAGAACCCTGTTTCCGTAAGAAACTTTGGAAAAAACGTCGTCATATACAAGAATTTTTTCGTTTCCAATAGATGCTACATAGCGGGTATACCGTTCGCGCCGTTCCGGTTCTTCCATAACAACACCTTCAAACGTTGCTCTCTGTCCGAGATATTTGTCTAATAAAAAGTCCTTTTCTTCCGCCATATCCATTCTCATAATCCCAAAAAGGGCCCCACAACATCCCAATAAGGAAATTAAAAAGACGGAACTGCCCGAGGCGGGACGATAGTATATCGCAAAAAAGAGAAGGACAGACGCCGCACCAAGTCCAATCCATATAAAAAGAGACCCGAAATCAAAAAAGGAGCGCATACACACTCCTCCAAAAAATGAAATTATAAAGACATTGAGCGGTCTCATTATTACTGGAATCCTATTTCTCTATCCATTACCATGTTCGCAAGTGCGTCCGCCTTTTTGTTTTCTTCTCGCGGAATGTGCATAAATGAGACGCCTGAAAATTCGCTTACTCGCATATTATGAATTTTAATAAAATACGGAATAAGGCGGTTTTCTTTAATTTGGTATTTGTGTGTAAGTTGCCGTACACAAAGTTCGCTGTCCATACGGATTTGAATATCAAAATTCTTGACTTTGTCTTTTCCAAATTTCTTCTTCATCGTAAGCAGGCCAAGAAGAACAGCCTCATATTCCGCCTCGTTATTCGTCATAATGCCAAGCGATTTGCCGACATGAGCAAGCTCTTTGCCGTGCTCGTCTGTAATATATACTCCCGCTCCAGCTGGTCCGGGATTTCCGCGAGAACCTCCGTCCGTATACATGATTATTTTCTCTTTCATAAAGAAGATTCTCTTAACCCAAGTATGCGCAAGCGAAGCGATGGATATTTTCTGAATGTATTTTTTTCAATGTGTCCAAGAATATCTATTATAAGCCCGGGCCTCGGCGCATATGCGCTATCTTCGTCCTTATTCCAAAAAAATCGTATTGCCTCAACGGTCTCTCCGCCGTCTTTTTTAAAGATAAGTTTTAAATGATTCTTTTCGCGCCCAAAAAATTCAACACCCGCTATGGAAAGTCCACGGAATAAAAAGAGGGGTTTTGGGTTTCCCCTTCCAAAAGGAGCAAAAAGCTGCATTTCGTCGTATGTGCTCCAGCTAACATCTTGAAGGAAAAGTTCTTTGTCGACAACAAGCTCAGTATCTTCTTTGCTTTCATCTCCGTTCTTAAGGCTCTCATATATAAGAGATAGTTCTTCTGACAGCTTCTCACCTTGGTCTTTTGTAAGAGAGAAACCTCCTGAGTGTTCGTGCCCTCCGTAATTAAGAAAGCATCCTTCTCTGACTTCGCCCATTAAAGATACGACATTCACACTTCCGTCGCTTCTGCACGAACCACGCAATGTTCCTCCTTTTGTTCCGCCCCAGAGACATACCGGCCTTTTATACTTCTCCATAATGCGGTGCGCCGCAAGACCAAGCACGCCTGGCTGCCACGATTCTTTTCCGAGCGATATGAAACCTTTATCGTCGCCTTCGGCAAGCATCCCATCTGCTTCTTTTAGGATGTTCTCAACGGTCTTTTTTCGTTCTTCATTCTTCACAGATAAGAATCTTACAATATCAATCGCCGTTACGTCGTCTTTTGTTGAGAGAAGGGTAAAGGCATCGCGTGGAGTTGCCATGCGGCTTGCCGCATTTATATGTGGCGTAATAACAAAGTTCACATCGTCTTCGTTTACATGATCTCCGTGTATGCCTTTTTTCTGAAAGAGTTTGAGGAGCCCGACGCGTCGCGTTTTTTTAAGAACTTGAAGTCCGAAAAAAGCGAGCGCTCTATTTTCGCCGACAAGCGGGACAATGTCAGACATTGTTGAGATGCCCGCAACATCAAGAAGCCATTTTTCTTTTCCGGCTTGAAAATCCGGAAACGCTCCGCTGAGGAGTAACGCTTGCACAAGTTTAAACGCAAGCCCCCCGCCGCAAAGATGTGAAAATGGATATGTATCGCCCACTTGATTAGGGTTTACGATGGCATATGCCTGTGGGAGCGTTTCTCCGGGTAAGTGATGGTCGGTGATGACAACATCAATACCAAACTCATTGGCGAGGGCAACTTCGACATTGTTTGCGATACCGCAATCGATTGTCACAATGAGCGTTACGCCCGCTTTTTTAAATTTTTCAACTGCAGGAATGTTGAGACCGTATCCCTCGTTATAGCGATGCGGAATATAGACCTCAAAATTCTGGAATCCAATTTCTTTGAAAAAATCGTGTAGGACGACACTCCCTGGTATGCCGTCGGCGTCATAATCGGCATATATGATGATGTTTTCATTCTTTTTGATTGCGCGGAGAATTCGCTCTACTGCGCGGTCCATACCAAGAAGCCCAAGAGGATTGTGTATATCGCGTTCATAATCGGGGTTCAAAAAAATGTGAGCATCGTCTGTGGTCTTTATGCCACGAGCATAGAGGAGCTCGCGAACAAGCGGAGGATAGAACGATAAGTCAGCGCTTGCGGTATCGGAAATTCTTTCCCGAAGAGTCCAGTTTTCCATAAAACTGATTTTAGCATAAAATATCGGTATGACTTCTCCGGAGTGTATTTTTTGTAAAATAGCGGGAAAAGAAATCTCGTCACTTATCGTCTACGAAGACGAGTTTGTTCTGGCATTTTTGGACATAAAGCCCGTCAATCTCGGGCACACGCTTGTCATACCTAAAAACCATTACGAAAATCTATACGATTGTCCGGACAAAACTCTAGAAGTACTCGCAAAAAAAATACGCGATATTGCTATCGCGGTTAAAAAAGGCACAGGCGCCGATGGTATTAATATAGAAATGAATAATGAAAGGTCTGCGGGGCAGATTATAGACCACGCGCACTTTCATATTATCCCGCGAATGGCCGGCGACGGTCTCCGCCATTGGCAAGGAAAGGAATTTTCTGAAAAAGTCCTTGGAGAGGCGGCCCAGAAAATCAAAAATTCTTTCTAGAGAGAGCGCTTTAAACGAACGATTCCGCTTAAAATAGTAAGCCACCCAACGATACTCGTTATGCTTGCGGCCAAAAATGATAGCGGTCGTGGCGGGAGAAAGAAATTAAGAGATGCCGCGCACACAAGAATGAAAAACCCGAATGCAATAATATATGACTTGTGTGTGATATGAACATCGCCCTCTTGACTGCCTTTTTTCCCCTCAGCTATAAAGGCGACAATAATTGAAATCCCAACGATAAAAGGAATTAAACCGATAAGTGTGCGCAGAAGCCCCTCCTCTTGCACTATATAAAAGTAGTACGGATCTGCGTTAACTCGGATTGCGGGTGATGAATATAGGATACTCGCAAAGAAAATGAGCACCCCAAGCGCTATAATTGTCGTAAATAATCTTTTCCTTGTCTTCATATTTACGATAAGAGGAATCCTTGAAGCATAGGCAAGCGCCGCATATAGAAAAAAATATGAGAGGCTCGCGGCATAAGCAATCAAGGCTTCGTCCATAAGCACAATCCCCGGAATCGCAATAAAAAAGAGAAAGAGGGCTTCAAAAAAATAGAAGAAAGAAAATAGTTTTATGTTTTCGTTGCCACGTATCTTATACGACCTCCATAAGTGCGCAAAAATTGCAACGGTAATCAGGCACGCAACGGAATTAAATATAGAAACAATCGGAATCATTCCTTTAGTATAGCAATAATCGATCTGCTTTGAATATAAGCGTAAAAAGCGCGGCGCGTCTCATCTCTTGATGAGCGCGCCGCGGAAAATGTTGGTGTAGCCGGAGAGATTTGAACCCTCGACCCCCGCATTGCAAATGCAGTGCTCTGCCCGTCTGAGCTACGGCCACACCGTGAGAGTATGATAATGAAAATGTATAGAGAGTCAAATCTTCCAGACCGAAAACGCCGGGTCCCAAAACCCCTGCCTGCCCTCCATGCCCCGCTAACAGTGTAGGGATGTTGTTAGAATTGTGTTTGAGAGGAGGAACGATGCGACGATTTACATTCCTTCTTTTGTTTGAGAAAAAAGTGTACTCTCTGGTGTTCTAGCAAACTTCCGCATTTCGACATCAGAAAATACCCTTTGAACATCGGTTTTGCTGAACATCATCATTAGTGGTCGTGTCGATTTTTTTGGGTCTTTTGCATCTGGGATGGAAAATCCAATATATTCAACCTTTTTTCTTTTCCTATTTCTAATCCAATCTATCGCTGGAACAAGGCCAGAGTCGGAACTTACGACAATGGCTGTGTCGTACTTATTGTCAAAAGCACCTACTAATAAATCTGTTGCGATTTTCACATCTATACCTTTCTCCCTCATTCTTTCCGTGTGTATCTTTTCTATGCCTATCTTTTTAAGCTTCTCGTACTCAAGAACACGACTATCAACAATGAGTTCTTCCACTCTTGTTCGTAGCTTGCTTGTCTTAATATCCCAGCCATTTTTCTTGAGAACAGTAAAGAGTTTTGTCTGTTTTGACATTAATTTCTTGCTCCGCGCGTCACCCTCTTTTTCACGAATGGAGCCCTTATAAAAACGCTTGCCATTTTCACTGACAGTACGACCATTAATGAGAAGTTTTACAAAAGCATCAAAGTCAAAATCGTTCTCTTCAATACCGAGCTTCTTTATGACTAAGTGGTAAAAATTACCACCATCTATGTACACAGAAATTCTTTCCATTTTGTGATTATACCCCAAAACGAAACCCGCACACTCTTGCGAGGCGCGGGTGACTTATGACTAGAGTATACAAAAACACTGTAAAAAATCAATGCCTTGTGGAAAAGCTCAATAAAAGCTTACATTTCTTGTGTTTTCTACCCCACTCCGTAATTCACTATTTCTTTTCTATCGGTTTGGAGTATGTGGTTGATATTAATGAGAGATTGGAGGTGACAAAGACCTTACCCTAAAATAAGTCCTGTATAACTTAACAAAAGATACAGAAAAATTACAACAAGAATAGTTATTGATACTTTACTCCATATACTTGAACCTATCCCCGACATTCTTGACCGTCTAAATCCTATGACCGCAAAAATCAAACCGAGTGCTGGGATAATTAAATGCAAATAAAAGAGATAAAGAATGTTCAACAAAAAAGTGACAGAATCTGGTAATTCTCCGTGAAAAATATTTGTAATTAACAATAAAAAAAGATATATCGTCAGAAATATAAAACCTAAAATCTCATAGTTGTTGTGACTTGGTACCCTATCCTCTTCCATACCATAAGTCTACCGGATTCCGTAAAAGAATCAATAGCTTGGAATCAGTTGTGAGGGAGTTTGATAATTAATTCCCATATGCGTGCGCTCGGTGTTGTAGTATG
>Ga0209541_10015458_pt1 | contig 11391 bp, 8 predicted proteins | sample RifCSPlowO2_01_FD_184027 | JGI IMG/M metagenome (GOLD analysis project Ga0209541, IMG submission 184027) | Groundwater microbial communities from Rifle, Colorado - Rifle CSP2_plank lowO2_0.1 (SPAdes) (version 2) | ecosystem: Environmental > Aquatic > Deep subsurface > Groundwater | place: Rifle...
AATTCCTAAAGTAGTCTGAGTCAAATCATTGGTGCCAAAAGAAACAAAGCTGATTCCTTCCCGACAGATGCGTTCGATTTCCCAGCAGGCGGCAGGAGTTTCCACCATGATGCCAAATTCCACCTCCTCGCAGGGTTCCATACCTACTTCGCGTAAAATCTCTTTGGCTTTTTTCACTTCTTCTGTTCGAATGACAAAGGGAATCATTATTCCCATATTAGTCATCCCCCGGTCATGCAATTTTTTAATAGCCGCAAACTCTGCCTTAAGGATGCGCGGCTCGTCAAGCAATCTTCGAATAGCATGCCAACCGATCATAGGATCAGTTTCCTGCGGCTCTTTATCTCCGCCTTCCAAATTACGATATTCGTCCGAGCGCATATCGGAATTTCTTACCCAAACCGGCTTGCCTTTCATGGCTTGAGCAATGCGGCCGATACCTTTGACCAAAAGTTCTGTGTAATCTTCATCACGATCCTGACGGATATATTCTGCCGGATGGATGCCTCCTTCAGCAATGATAAATTCCAGTCTTACTAAACCTACTCCGTCACTATGGAGAAGAGAAGCTTCTTCCGCTCTTTCCGGAAAATCTAGAATCAATTTGACGTCTGTAGCTGTAATCATAGAGGGAGCATAATTGCGAGAAGGCACTTCTCGAGGCATAATCTTTTTCACTTCGACAATTCCTTCATAAACTAAACCGCGAGTGGCATTAACTGTAATGGTCTGACCCTCTTTGAGAATTTTTGTGGCTACTTCTGTGCCGACAATGCATGGCATACCCATTTCTCTGCTGACTATGGCTGCATGAGAAGTAAGGCCCCCTTCATCTGTAACAATAGCCGCTGCTTTCTGCATAGCTGGAACCATATCGGGATTAGTCATATAAGTAACCAGGACATCTCCTTTTTTCACCCGGTTCAGTTCACGAGCATCTTTGATAATGACTACTGGACCCGAAGCTGCTCCGGCACAGGCAGTTTCTCCTTTGACTAAGATTTTCCCTTCTTCTGTGTCTGCATCTTTTCTGCTGATCTCATCGTCTCTTTCTTTGCTTCCAATCTTTCCTCTTGCTTGGAGGGTGGTGATTCCCCGGCTCTGGACAATATAAATCTGGCCTTTTTCTATTGCCCATTCAATATCTTGGGGAGCATCATAGTGCTCTTCGATCTTTTTGCCTAGTCTAGCAATCTCTACAACCTCTCTGTCGCTTAAAACCTGAAGTTTTTCCTCTTCTCCGTCAATTTCTACTTGGATATTTTTTCCTGTTTCCGGATCTCTGATAAGCTTGATTCCCTGCCGTTTAAGCTCTCGTTTGGTTATTTCTAAACTTTTTTTATCGATTAGATATAAATCGGGATTGACTGTGCCAGAAACTACATACTCCCCTAAACCCCACGCTCCTTCAATCACCATCTCGTCCAGATTATTGGTGCTGGGATTGACTGTGAACATTACTCCGGACTTCTCGCTGTTGACCATCTTTTGGACTACTACGGCAATAAAAACTTTTTCATGCGGAAAATTGTTCTTGATACGGTAATAGATTGCTCGAGCAGTGTAAAGTGAAGCCCAACAATCTCTGACTGCGTGCAAGAAAGACTCTCGGCCGCGGATGTTCAAGAAAGTGGCCTGCTGGCCGGCGAAAGAAGCGCTGGGTAAATCTTCTGCTGTAGCTGAGCTTCTCACTGCTACAAATTCACCTTTCCCTTCCATGATCTGCGCTACGCCGGCCGTTTTCTTTAATCCCAATACATCATAAGAATCAGTAATCTCTTCTTTTATTTCTTCAGGAATTTCCGTAGAAGTGATCAACTCCTGCACTTTTTCCGCTGCTCTTTGCAGTTTATCTGTATCTTCTACATCAAGACCGGAAAGGAGAGAAATAATCTTATTTTTGATATCTGTTCCTTCAATAAATTCTTTATAAGTTTGGGCCGTGATGACAAAGCCGGAAGGAATAGGGAAGTTATTGTTCCACATCTCGCCTAGATTGGCTCCTTTTCCTCCGGCCTGGGCCAGATTCTCTTTGTGAATATCTTTAAACCATACGACTCTTGCCATGCTATCAACCTCTTTGATATGAGGAAGTAAACTATTTAGTATTTAAATAGTTTCCTCAAACTAGGTGGTCGGCTACACCAAAAGAGATTTAAACGCGAGAATACTTCTTCTGTAGATGATCAAAAAAGAGGTCTGGCCGATAGTTGTAATATTGGTACTTGTTATTTTCATTGCTGCGTGTGGGGAAGAAGAGGTTAAAGAAAAGAAGATTAACGCTTCTATTAGCAAGTTCTTTGTTCAGGATATTGGAGAAGAATATCAACTTATCCTAGGATTTAAAGCAGGAACAAAAGAGATTACTCCAGACGGAGAGTTGACTATTAAAGTGACGGATACGCTAAATGATGAAGAGCTTTACACACAGAAGCGGCCTATTGCCGCAGAAGACTTTTCTGAGCAAACCATCAAATTGGCCAACGATACATTTAATGCAGCAGTTATCTATCTTCCCAAAGCGGAAATAAAAATTGCAGCTGCCAAAAAAGGAGAGATAAAAATAACTTTTGCTTCAAATCTGACAGGAAAACTCAGCAAAAGCAAGGAGATTTCCCTGCCGGCAATAAATAGCGAAGAATTAGAGCAATTAAATGAAGAAAAATATCTGGAAGAACATTTTACTGCCCAGCAAAGCGTTGATGCTGATATCTGGCAGATTGAATTGACCGGCTTTGGCTATTTTGAACCAAAAGTAAAGGACGGGAAAAAAGAGAAACATTATCGCTTAGATTTAAAGATTACTAACAACGGAGAAAAAGATAAATCATTTGCTCCTGGCAGCTGGATGATTGCTGCAGGAACTAAAAGCTACAAATTGCGCTCTCTTAAAGAGAAATCTGCGGGACTGCTCAGCTACAGCAAACCGATAAAGGCCGGAGAGAGCCGGGAAGGATTCTTATTATTCGAGCCATTGCCGGAAGAGACGGCCGAAGCCAAACTGACATTTAAATTGGGCAAAGAGACTGTAGAAATAAATCTGCCATTAGTTGGATAATGTGAATAATTAGTTTTTCTTTATTCTTTTCTTACTCGTTCGTTTTCCTGTTTGTTTGTTTGCTTCCTCTTTCTTCTTTCTTGGCGCATGCTTAAAGAAGACTCTGGCTTTTAACAATCTCGGGCTTCTCTGAAGAGCGCGGAGGAACCTCGGCAAGAACTTGCTGCCTTTTTCTACTTCCTGCACCTCTTTGGCCACTACTCTTTCTACTTCTAATCCTTCATGCAGTATCTTTTGTGATTCCTGAGCCAATTCAGAAAACCGGAAAAGAAGAGTAAGCTGCTCAAAAAGGCGAAAGACTAGATAAAACGGAAAAACAGCTAGGATATCCAGCCAGTAATAGGTAAAGAACTGTTTAAGGGTACGAGTACGCTGGTACTTAAAGATAAGATCCAATACAAAGATAAAGATGATGATGCTATGGGAGATATCAAAAAAAATAGAATACTTTTCCGCTGCTCCGGTCAGGGAGAATTCAATGATAATCAAAAAGGTAAGAAGAATCAATAGATAGGGTATGCTTATATCCACCACCAGTTCCACTTCCTTCAAAAACTGGCTCCACTGCCATGCTTTAAGCGTCATACCGGGAGAATCTATTCTGGAATATATAAAGGTTATAGCAAAGTGTCTCATTAAAACAGTAATTCTTAAAAAATAGGCCGTAAAACAAATCCAAATGGTCTTGTGTATTGTCGCCTTACCTGTTTTCTTGGTCCTTAGTCTGTTCAGTGTGAAATACCGCCGACTGACTAAAGAAGCTTGGCATTGCCTGACTAAAACTGTCACTTTGCGTAAATGTGAAAGCGGTTTAGATACTCGTATCAAAGCAGAAGTGACTGGCTCTTTGATGCGATGGCCGAAGATTGCCGGATTTACGTACCATTATTTTACCATCCTTTCCTGGCTTTTTTTGATCCTGCTGACTGCCAGCTTTATCCTCTCGGCTCAAGGAGCGCACACTTATTGGCAGTATGGCAACTGCAATGGCCCGGATTCTACTGGCTTTTGCGTTTTTGATCCTTTGGGAGAAAACAGCAAAATTTCTACCAGCCAAAGCTGTGAAACTGTAGAGAAAGAACCGATTACTGCTCTGGCCAATACCGCGGGATTTACTTTCGGCGAACCGACAGCTAAACTGACAATTATTGAATTCGGCTGCTACTCCTGCCCATATACTTCAAATGCCCAGCCAGTAATCCGAGAAGTTTTAGAAAGATACAAAGGCCGAGTAAAATTAGAATTCCGTCATTTTCCAATCAGTACTCATCCCCTGGCCCGAGAATCGGCAGAAGCGGCAGAATGCAGCCAAGATCAAGGGAAATTTGCGGAATATCACCAACTGCTTTTTGCCGAACAGGGAACAATCAAAAGCGAAGAAGATTTTTTTAATTTGGCTGGGAAAGCTGGTATTGATCAAAGCAAACTAAAAGAATGTTATCTCAGCAAAAAGTATGCCTCTTTGGTGGAAGCGGATTTTCAAGAAGGATTAAAAGTCGGTGTACAAGGAACTCCTACATTTTTTATCAATAATCAGGCCATTGTCGGGCCCAAGCCGTTCAAGACATTTAAAAGAGTAATTGAAGAAGAATTAAAAAAGACTGAATAAAAAAAAGAAAAAATGAATCCTGAAAAGATAAGAAAAGACTTTCCAGTTTTGGAAAAAGGGATTATCTATCTGGACTCTGCCTGCATGAGCCTGCGGCCCTTGCCCGTGATCAACAAAATAAAAGAGTACTATGAACAGTATCCGGCCTGCGGAGAGAGAAGCCAGCACAGTTTAGGAAAAAAAGTGACAGAAGAAGTGGAGAAGAGCCGGAAGGAGATTGCAGAATTCATCTCTGCTAAAGAGAAAGAGATTATTTTTACTAAGAATACTACTGAAAGCGTTAATCTGGTGGCTCATTCACTTGGTTTTCGACCAGGAGAAGAGATTATTATCTCCGGCAAAGAGCATAACAGCAACCTGCTGCCTTGGCTGAAGCAAAAAGAAGAACGCGGAGCGATTTTGCAGGTGATTCCGTTTAATCAAGAGTTCGATCTGGAAGAATTTCAAAAGAAACTCAACAGAAAAACTAGACTGGTTTCAGTGGCGCATATTTCTAATTTAGATGGAACTTCTATTCCGATAAATGAAGTGATTAAGCTAGCTCATGAAAATGGTTCTTTAGTGCTGCTGGATGGAGCTCAGGCTGTGCCGCATCAAAAGACAGATGTGAAAAAAATTGGGGCAGATTTTCTGGCTTTCTCCGGCCATAAGATGCTGGGGCCGAGTAGCGGAGTGCTCTACGGCCGAGAAGAACTGCTCAAGCAGATGAAATCATTCATTGTCGGCGGAGGAACAGTCAAAGACAGCCATTATCATTTTGCGGAATGGGATGAATCACCAGCTAAGTTTGAAGCAGGATTGCAAGATTATGCCGGAATGATGGGCTTGGCAGAAGCAACTAGATACTTGAAGAAGATTGGTTTCAACGAGATACATGAACACGAAATTCTGCTGAACAAGATGGTGACGGAAAGATTATCCGGCAAAGTAAACCTGGTGGGGCCTTTAGCTGCAGAGAAGCGAGAAGGAATCTTTTCGTTTAATATCAAAGAGCTGGATTCCCATCTGATTGCAGGAGTGCTAGATAAGTCAAAGAAAATTGCAGTGCGCAGCGGAACTCATTGTGTTCACTCTTGGTTTAATCAACATCATCTAAAAGGGAGCGTACGAGCTTCGTTCTATCTTTATAACACGATGGAAGAAGCGAAGATTTTCTGCGAAGAGGTGGAGAAGATTGCTCAGCATTTTTAGATATATCTTTGGTCCCAGTTCTGCAGATTATATCCCCAGTTCAGAGAACAAATATGAGTACGCAATTTTGAAATATTTTCCCCGTCCAAAAGAAAGCGAAGAAGATGAATTAGGAATTGTTATTTTTGACGGCAATTATTTTGAGGCTAAACTGCGGGAAAACTTTCATCCGGAGAAGAAGCATTTACGAGCAGAATTCTCCCGAGTAGAAGATGAGATCGGAATCTTGGCTAATCACTTGAATAGCAAAAAAGAAAAAAGTTTGAAAGAGATGATAAATGCTTTCTCTCGGGAAGATCACTTTCGCTTCGGTTCAGCAAGAGTGGATTATGGTTTAGGAACTTAAACCGAGGCTTTAGAGCGCCTTTTCCGCCGGCACGTTGGATAAAAGAGATGTAATGCCCAAACCTTTATTAATAAAAAATGATTTCTTCAGTTTATGCAAAAAGAGGTGCATATAACTGGCAGAGGAAAGATTCTCAAGGAGTTCATTCTAGGAGCCCAGGATGGAATCGTTAATGTATTGGGATTGATTTTGGGAGTGGCTATTGCCACCAATGAAGTGAAAATTGTTTTAGCGGCTGGCATCTCTGCTCTGTTTGCTGAATCTATCTCTATGGGAGCAGTAGCATATACTTCTTCTAAAGCAGCCAGAGATTTTTACCGAAAGGAATTAAAAACAGAAAAAAGGGAGATAAAAGAAGTGCCCAAGGAAGAAGAAAAGGAGATTTGGAATATCTATCATAAAAAAGGTTTCCGCGGGAAACTGCTTTCAGATATCGTAAAAAAAATTAGCAGTGATAAGAAGCTCTGGGTGGAGACCATGATGAAGGAAGAATTACGATTGTTTCCTGATGAATATGATAAACCTATAAAATCCGGCATTTTTGTATTGGGAGCGACCGTAGCTGGCTCATTGATTCCACTAATTTCTTTTTTCTTTTTATCTGTAAAATGGGGAATAATAAGTGCCTTAGCGTTATCTTTAATTGTCCTATTTGCCGTGGGAGCAGTAAAAAGCAAATTGACTATCGGCGATTGGAAGAAAGCCGGATTGGAGATGGCAGTAATCGGCATGGTTACGGCAGTGGCCGGATTCATCGTCGGCAAATTATTAGAAATATGGTTGTTATAAACCGAGATACACACACCAAGAGATTAAAGGCTTTTTGAATACGCTCTTGGAAAGGATCGATGAATTATAGGAAATTTCGCTGGGTTTAAAACCCCGCACGCTCAGAAATGCTATATTTCTGGCGCACCAAAATTCCCACTGGAATTTTTTGGCTTTAGTGCGAAATTTGCTATTCCAAAAACACGCTAATTGCGAGGAGCGTAAAACCCCGAGCTTTAGCTCGGGGTTAGCTTCGAGCAGCGTGTTTTTGTTATTTCGTTTTACTCAAGACCATAGAATTGAGGGAGATAATAATCTTGCAGAGAGAGGATTGCGGAAAGCAGTAATTATTCGAAAAATAAGCGATGGAAGCAGAAGCGATAGTGGGGCAGAAATATTAGAAGCTCTGCTTTCTGTCGTGGAAACGGCAAGATTACCGAAGCAGAACCCGCTTCTGTTTATGCATCAAATCATTGCTTCAGAAAGGTAAACAATTACATTTTTCCGATAGATATTTAAAATGAGAAATAATACATCCTCTATCTAAGAGGTGATATAAATGGCTAAGAAAACAAAGAAACAAGTTTCATCTTTCAAGAAATGGCATGCCGCGCCATTAAATGCCTCGTTTATGGCCGTGTCTATCCTGGGCTTTTTTATTACAGTTTATTACATATTTGACCTGATGGGCCCAACCTGGGGATTGACTTTCCTTATCTTCTTCATGCTGATGTTCATTGCTTCTATGGTAAGCATGACTAAGGCACCGATAGAGTGAATACGAGAATTATTTTTTATATTCATCTTCAAAGAATTCTTTCAGCCGCTTGGCCGTCTTTTCTCCTACACCCGGTACCTGCTTCAAATCTTCTTCAGAAGCGTTGACAATCTTTTTTATGCTGCCGAAGCTGGCCAGCAAGTCTTTGGCCGTTACTGGTCCGATGCCTGGAAGGGCGCTGACAGCAAACTCTTTCTGCTGCTCAAAGGATTCCGGCTTTTGAAAATGCAAGTTGAAAGAAGTGTCTTTCTCCTGCTCTCGCCTGGCCATCACTGCCAGAAGAGAAGCTGTTTCTTCGGGATCTTTTGTCTGAAAAATAGGGATGTTATATCCTAACATGATGGCCGCTAAAGCTCCTTGGATAGCATGGGGATGGACCTGGCGGAGAGCATAAATGTTATCTGCGCCCATAATGATCAAAACTGACTTTTCAAAATTTCTTTTCAGCTCTTTGGCCTGTTCCAATAGTCGACCGTCAATTAGAGAATTGATAAAATCCTCGGGAGTTTTTAATTCGACAGCAGTCTTGCCGCTTAGAAGATAATCTGCGCTTTTTAGCTGCTCTAATTTGACATTGACTCCCTGATCGATTAACTCCTTGACTAAGCGATTGTTTTTTTCACGATGGTCGGCTAAGATAAGAACGGTTTTACTGGAAATTTGGGAAGAGTTTGAAGCAATGAACGAGGAAAGAGGAGACTGGCCGTCGGTCTGGGCTACGGATGGTTCTACCTTCGCTTCTTTAGCTTCAGAACAAGAAGATGGAGAAGAAGAATTTTTAAGATTTAAAGAACCCATCTCTTTTTTAATCTGTTCTAAGACTCGGTGCATCCGTTTTTCTTTATGATGCGCAGACCAGCGATAGCCGACATCCCGCGTATCGCCAGTGATTAAAACCTTCAGTTTGCCGCCGGCCAGACGGCCGGTTCTTCCCCTGCGCTGGATCCAGCGGATAGCTGAAGGCACAGGCTCATAAAAGATGACAGAATCTACTTGGGGAATGTCCAACCCCTCTTCTCCGACAGAAGTAGATATAAGAACTGAAAACTGGCCTTGACGGAAATTATCTAAAATCTTTTTCTGCTCTTTCTGCGAGAGGCCGGTCTCTCCCTTCTTTACTTGGCCGACAAATATTTGAGAAGAAACATTTTCTAACCGCTTTTGCGCTTCTATAGCAGAATCCCGGAATTGGGTGAAAACAATTATTTTAGCAGAAGGAGATTTCTCCAATTCTTTTGTGATTAAAACGGATAGCTTCTCCAACTTAGGATGCTTAAGTTCTTTATCTTTCAGCTTTTCAGTCAAAACTAATGCTGCTTTGAAATTTGAGTCAATTACTAAATTCTGCACAGCTTTAACTTTTGAATAAGGAGCTTCTTGCTGTAGGCCAGAAAGGTATTTGTATAACTGCGGCAATCCTTGGCTTTCTAATAGTTCCAAAGCATGCTGCACCTTCAAGGCTTCGGCTAAAAGAGAGATGGTTTTTAATATGAGAAAATCTCTATCTCCAGAAGCAAGAGATGCATGGAGCTGAGCTTGGACTCTCAATAATTCTGTTTTATTAAGATACTGGCTGCGGAGATAGCCATGTTTTTTTGCTTCTTCGATTTTTGATTTAAAGCAATCGCTCAAGCATTTTTGAATCTGTTTGAATTCTTCTGGCAATTCCACTTGAATGTATTCATATTCTACCGACTGTATATATGGTTTGATGTCTTTATCTTTAGAGGTTCTCACTTCCACTTTTTCGATAAGCAGATTTTGGCAGACTTCTTTGATCTTTTCCAAATCTGATCCCGGAGAAGCGGTAAGAGCAAGAATTCTTGGATATTTAGCTTGCTGCTGATACTGCTTAGCCAACCAGACATAAGAATAATCTCCCGTAGCATGATGGGCTTCATCAAATACAAGCAAGGAGACTTGGCTGAAATCAATGGTCCGATTGATGATATCGTTTTCCAATCCTTGGGGGGTGCTGCTAATGATTTGGCAGTTCTGCCAAAGTTCTGCTCGTTTGGTTGGAGAGATCTGGCCGGTGAGAAGAGCGATCTTCTCGTTTTCTATGTCCAAGTGTTTTTTGAACGTCTCGGTATGCTGCTCACAGAGAGGTTTAGTGGGAGCAAGAATAAGAATCTTTGAATTAGGGTAAATATGAAGACGCTGGGCGGCTAACATCAAGGCAAGGCCTGTCTTACCCATGCCAGTTGGCAGAACGACTAAAGTGTTGAATTTTACGGCCGTGTGAAAGATAGTTTCTTGATATAATCTTGGCTGGAAATCTTTGAGCATAAGGTATTCATATTTTAGACGTTTAATTAATTTTCTCTGGCAGAGAGTCTAAAGGGCTGGCTATTCTAAACAAAGCAGGAGCTGCTAAATGAGTGTAAATCATAGTCGTATCTAAGCGAGAGTGGCCGAGAAGGGGCTGAACTTCAGTCACGGCATATCCGTTCTCTATCAAATGAGTAGCAAAAGAGTGGCGAAGGAGATGAGGATGAACTCGCTTGACCATTCCGACTTCTCTGGCTGCCCGGTTTAAGATGGCGCGAATAGAAGAAGTGCTGTATGGTTTATCTGAGTATCCAGTAAAAAGAAAAGAATCTATCTGGAGAGCATTAGTACTAATCCATTTTTCCAAGTCTCCTTTTAATCTTTGAGCGAGAATAAATGGGCGGTCTTTTCCTCCCTTGCCATCGCGCACCCAGCCATAGCTTTTGTCCATCTGCAGATCTCTTACCCGAAGATGAATCAATTCGCTGACGCGCAATCCGGAAGAATAAAGAAAACGAATCATAAATCTTTGTTTGGAATTTTTTATGGAAGCAAGCAAGAGAAGGGTTTCTTCTTGGGTGAGAAAATCAGGCAGGCGGTGTCTGGTCTTAGCAAAATGAAGATTAACTGTTAACCGACGGTGAAGAACCTGCTCATAAAGAAACTTGAAGGCATTGAGATAAACATTAAGAGTGTTGCCCGGAGCTCCCTTCTCTGTCAAGCGATCCAAATGATTTAAAACATCCGATTTATTCAACTCGTGAAAACCTTTTGGGGTGGTACGAAAGAATTTCTGTAAACAAAGAGTATATGTTTTGATGGTTTGAGGCCGAAGACCTTGTCTCAGACCATGCTGACGAATAAGTTCTGGTAAGTTCATTGGGGAAGTTGTGTGGCCGGAGGTTTATATAGATAATGTGAGGTTGACTAGTGGCTAGTGGCTTATTTTCTATATGGCAACAATAAAATGACAATGAAAAGAGCATTAGACAATAGGGGCGGATTTTCGCGTTATGGGCCGAGCAACGACAAAAGTTTCCCGAATAAATCGGGAAAAAATCGGTAAAATCTACCGATTGTGCATATAAAGAGTTAGTTCTAATTTTTGGCATTTTCTGCTGAAAAACCATTACTCTCGCCTGCTGGCTCGTTCCATTTGCCAAAAACTCTGCGGTGCTCAGACTGCGGTCTTGCGCTCCTCGCCCTCCATCTCTCTAAACTCCATCTCTGACTGCGGTCGAGGGAGTTTAGGAGGTCGGGATAACTAACATCGTTAGTTCTAATTTTTGGCATTTTCTGCTGAAAAACCATTACTCTCGCCTGCTGGCTCGTTCCATTTGCCAAAAACTCTGCGGTGCTCAGACTGCGGT
>Ga0209541_10015459_pt1 | contig 11390 bp, 10 predicted proteins | sample RifCSPlowO2_01_FD_184027 | JGI IMG/M metagenome (GOLD analysis project Ga0209541, IMG submission 184027) | Groundwater microbial communities from Rifle, Colorado - Rifle CSP2_plank lowO2_0.1 (SPAdes) (version 2) | ecosystem: Environmental > Aquatic > Deep subsurface > Groundwater | place...
GGAAAAATCCAACAACTGTGGATAATCTCGGGAGTCGATATTTCTATTCTACATTGAAAAATAAGGGAATTTAAAAGTTATCCCCAAACAATCAACAGGTTGTTCTGTCAATTATCCACACCAACTCTCGAGCACCGAGAAATTGAAGGTGTTTTTATCAAAATAGCTAGAGAAATAGAGCGGAATGGGATATTTCGATTAAGACATGGAAATGTCTTGCATATATTTAATATTTGTGGTATGGTGGCATCATCTATGGAACGCATCATCATTCCGGTAAAAAGAGTCCCGTCAGAAGTTGCAACAAGAACACTGATGGCTACCATCGGATCAACACTCACACTGGGCGTGCTCGCGGGAATGTTTCTTGGGAACACCCTCTCCCTACCTTTTTCAGGGAATCCCACAAGTTTCCTTGGCGGTGTCGGTGCGACCGCCCTCGAACAAGAAACAACAGCGGGAGCAGCTGCGCCAGCGGCACCCAAGGATAACGCCGTTTCCCCTGCCACCACAGCAACCCCGACCACTGAACCAAGCACGCAAGTGGCCGAGGTAGCGCCTCAGGAAACCGTGAGCAGATCCACATTCTCGGCAACAGAGAGAGCGGCGATTGAAACAAGCATCACAGAGAAAAATATCGCGATCGAACAAAACATCCGGGAGATCAAGCGGCTCAAAGACGAATCGGTGTTGCTCATCACCCAATTTGATCAAAACTGCGGTGATTGGAATGACACGTGTGCGACGACCTATCGCGACACGCTCGAAAAAAACAACACCGCCTACGAAGAACTCTTGGTAACCCAGCGCGCACTCTACGGAGAGCTCGCGGAGGGCCAGCGCGCACTGATCGACGCCGAATAGCGCAAAAAGACGGGGGATATGCACTCTTGCTCCGGCAATCCCCACATGGGAAGATGAAGATATGATAAAAAAATTCATTGAATCTCACCCAAAGAAGATCATTATCGGCGCCCCGATCATCTTCTTGGTCATCGTCAACCTCACCGGATCGCTCATCTCCGGTAATTTTTTTGCCTTCAGCACGAAACATAATTTTCTCGTCGTCGGGAGTGAGGTCCCCGTCACACTCACGGTTGCCGCAAAAACCCCCATCAACGCAGTGGGTGGCACCATCATGTTCTCACCCGAATCACTGAGTGTGCTCTCCACCTCCCGCATCACCTCGATCATTGATCTCTGGGCGGAGGAACCTGCATACTCGAACACGAACGGAACACTGCATTTTTCGGGCGGTATTCTCGGCACAAGGGCAAATGAATTCGTACAGGGCACGATCATTGTGGTCAATTTTGCTGTCCTCAAAGAGGGCAAGACTACGATTGCTCTTGAAGATGGGCAGATCCTCGCCAATGACGGCAAGGGCACCAACGTGATCTCCGGGAGTAAAACACTCACGGTGTACGCACGCAAACCAGGCATGCCCACACCCGATGTGAACGGCGACGGAATACTCTCCGTCAGTGATGTCGATACGCTCTATTGGAAAACATTCCGTTCATACAACGCTGCATATGATCTCAATCGCGACAGCAAGGTGAACTGGACGGACGTTTCCCATCTCATCAGCTTGCTCTAGCACTCCCTACCCCAATCGCAGTGGCGGGTGTTTGGGTGCTTGCACTCTTGGCTGAAGTACAATACGTCCGCGCGAAGTGGTAGGTTTTGACGCTGATGTCGTCGACGTTGTTTCGGGTATTGCCGCAGCGCGCACCAACGGTTGCTTTTGGTGTTTTTTCTTGAGCAAACGCATACCAAAGAGTGCGAGTATGATGAAAGCAAGGAGCGCCACAGGGACGAAAGGATGGCGCGTCATGACACCAAAGAAGGAGGCCGACACGGAAAAGCTGATGCGCTCACTTTCTTTTGAAATGCCACCCGTAGTATCGGTCGCACTTGCCCACACCTCATAGAGGCCGGGAAGGAGTGTTGCCTTGCTCACAAAATTGGCGGCCCCTGATCCGTCTGCGACAACATTTTCACTGATCGGCGCAGCGCCATTCCGAGAAAAAGAGACGGCGAACATCGCGTCCTTTGATCCTTGGATCAACAACCGAAGCGGCTCTCTCTCGTGTTGCGCTCTGTCGTGGAGCGTGAGGCGCGGTGACGGGAGGTGGGTCACCTCAAACGAGCGATCGATCGAGAGCGTGTTGCCGGCCTTATCAACCGCAGAGGCGTGGAGCACGTGAACCCCGGGAGTGAGCCCCTTGGCCTCAAATGGCTGCACCCCGTCGGACACAAACCGCACCGCCGCTTCCCCATCGATGGCCATGAGGTAATGCGCGATCCCTGAAAGCGCATCGGTTGCATCAACGGAAAAACGTACATTCGGGTCTGCGGTGTTGCTGCGCGGCACTTCGTTTACCGTGAACTGATCGGGAGGTGTATGGTCAATGCGTACGGCATAGTCGGTGGTGAAGGACGCCGCACTCGGCACCTCCGCGGCAAGATGCAGATACCAAACACCCTCATCAATGTTGTCGATCGTCTTTGCTGAAATGGGTGGTGCATAGCGCACACGTGCAAGACCGTGTGCTTTCGTATCAAACCCTAAACGGATCGCCGTGACCCCTTCCTCCACATGAAAGAGGAATTTGCTTGATGTTGCGCTGTACCACGCCTCCTGATCGGGGTGCGTCGCCGAGGTAATGGTCACTGGGGTGATCGGTGGTGTGTCCGTTGCAACACCGAGCACTTCACCAAGCGGTGTTTCGTCTGTTGCCTCAGAAGAAAGATCTTTGGGGTTCACCCGATAGCGCCCGTCGCGAAAACCGGTGAGCGTATTGCCTCCCGTGCCGTCTGCTGCATGCACCGCAGCGCCTTGTTCAAAATGGAGAGTAAATTCACCCGTCCGAAGTGGGCGGATGTGGAGCACAAGCACAAGACCACGATCAAGTGCGGTCGATGTGGCAAGCATTCCTCCAAACGACACGAGTCCGAGTGCTTCATCAATGATCGGTTCTTCAGTCCAAGAACTGACGAGCGAACCTTCTTTGTCCACACTCGTCACGGCGACCATCTTGGGGTCATAGCTCAATTGCGCTTGAACAGCATTAACCAATTGTCCGTCTGAAGAAACGAACACGCGGAAGGTCACTCTCTCGTCCACAACAAAGCCGCCCATTTCCGGAGCTACCTCAATGGTAACCTCTCCTGCCTGCGCAAAGAAGGGCATGGCAAAAAACGGCATAACCAAAAAGGGAAAGAGCACTCTACTCAAAAACAAACGCATGGTCATGGTATTTTCCATTGAGCAGTTACACCAACTTTTTTCCGTCTCACCAGCTCTTTACCAAGGGCTACCCTTGGTAATTGCTTACGCCTCTTCAGTATACCCGCCATTGCGACGGCGGTAAAAAAACCACACCAGAAAGATGAGCCCACACAACGCCGATCCTCCGCCAATAAACCACCACAAGGTGGGGGTACCACCCTCTCCTTCAGCAAGGGTAGATTGTATGGATTGCACATCTTTCGGAGGAAGGATTGCCTCTTCAATATTTCCGGCATGATCAAGTGCGCGCACGATCACGCGGCTCCCAAGGGTTTGATCACGAAGGACGTATGGACTTGTTGCGGTGACAAAAAGTGCCTTTTCACCAGCTTTGCCACGAGTAAACCCGAGTTGCAACGGATCATCTTCCGCTATTTCATAGTGATGCACACCACTCTGCTTATCCACCGCAGCAAACACAATGAAATATTTTCCCTGAAAGGTGTTTTTATCCTGCTCGAGCATAACAGTAAAAGCATCCGGTGGAGTGGTGTCGCCATGCACGATATCGAGCCATTCGTTCTTTCCTCCAACCGATACCAGCTCACGCGTATATGACCCAGAGCGCAGCACCAAGGGTGCGACTGTTCCCAGCCCGTCATTTAAAAGCACCTGTGTCTCCGCACCAAAGGTAACGGGGAGCGGCTCGGGTCCCGTAGCAACCTTTCCGCCGACCATGTTGCCCGGGAGGCTGAAGATCACTTTGACCAGTACATTGGTTTTTTCCGGGTCACCCTGTATGCGACCGCAATAGCCACCGGGGATTCCACCCGCAAATTGCACCACTCCCTCGGCGAGGTCGACACGTGGCGCTTCTGGCCAGAGCGTAAACAATGATTCACCGTTCGACACTGCGACTGCCTTCATCCAGTCGGTCGGATAGTGGAGGTCGACCGAAGCAGCATTCACACACTCACCAGGGGCCGTATCGAGCCGCACAGTAAGCACGAACGTATCTCCGGGACCGAATTTCCCCGCGGGTGGATCGATCGAAAGCGTCGCGGCAAAAACTGGGAGCGGCGCAAGAAGGAGAAGTGCAAAAAGTGACTTCAGAAAAAAATGGTTTTCAAAACGCATACTCATGTGTCTCTGTATTATACAGCAATGCACCTGTAGGGAGAAAAATTTTGCCTCTTAAAAAACTTCACAATTTGGATACAGTCCACTGAGTGGAAGGCGGAGGAGGGATTTTCGATGCAATTCAGTTTTTTATGAGGAAAGTGTTTGAGGGGGCGTATGAGTGATACGTCCGCCAAACCTTTCAGAAATAAAAAATTGAAGGGCGCGAAAATAACCCTTCGCCTAGCCGGTCCAGTTGAAGAGGAGGATGGACAAGTCGGTCAAATTCACCCGTCCATCCCCATTCAAATCGGCTACCGCATGATCGGTCCCCCAATGGAACAACAAGATCGAAAAATCAACGAGATTGACCTTGCTATCACCAGTCAGGTCACCCGTCCCCGGGGTCCCCACATCCCTGAGACCAATATAGAAGCTGACCGCCTGACTAAAACCGCTTTTTGCCTGCGTTCCACCACCCAACTGCTCGAACATACTCTTCACTGTATGAAACGCCTCATCCTGTAGCCCATCAAGCGGTACCGACGCGCTCCAGAGACCGGACGGTGAAGACGTTGCGAACGTGTGGGAGGTGTTTTCTTTATTGATGAATACGGACACCGTGACGCTAGGAGCGGTGAAGCCAAACACCTCAAGTAATTCACCAAGCTTCACTTTCTTTGACTTGAGGTCGATCGTTGGAGGAAGAAAGATATTGGAGACGGTGGTGACCGCGTTTTGTGTCACCTGAAAAGTTGTCGTGAGCGTGATCGAACGCACACCACGACCATCGAGCGCCCAGAAACCAAACGTCGTATGTCCCGCAGTGAGATTGCTTGCTTCGTAAGAAAAATTCCCAAACGCATCTGTTTGCACCACACCCACAAGCACGCCGTCTTTGAGCACGTTTACCGAGGCGCTGGGATATGCTTTTCCTTCGAGAATGACCCGTGTTTGCGCGCGGATGGGCACCGTTCCCGTGAATGCACCGCCGGCACCACCACTGCTCGCCGGTACGGGGGGCGGAGGAGGGGGTACCGGTGGAGTGGTCGTCGAGATCGGTGCGGACTCTTGGGTGCAGCTCAAGCTACACAGATCGCCATCAGTATTATTTCCATCGTCACATTCCTCAAGATAGAGCGCCTGAAGTGTCCCGTCGCCACAATATGGTCCGTACGCAGCACACATAGCGGTACAGTGACGCGATGCAGTAGATGAACTATATGCTCCGTCATTAAAGATCCCTCCGTCACACACCTCTCCGGTATCAATAACACCATTCCCGCAGATCGACACTGTGATGGTCGTCGTTGCCACTGCCGCAAAAGAGATCGTGGGCACACCCATACCAATGATGGCGCACAGCAGCAAGACAACCCGAAAGACAGGACGAGCACGCTCACGCAGTGCGTTAGGGGTGGGTACGGAAACGCTCGATCGCACAAATGCAGCCATAGACATGGAGCTATCGTTTACGAGACAGATCAACGACGCCGCTCCGGATATTACCCTGTCGTGCTCGTGGCGCTACTTGTTCCCTGCTCTTGGGTGGGTCACGATATCTCGGTTCATCATTACGACTGCGTCTGTTTCGCCGACGCTTTCGTTGCATCAAGTAAAGTGCGGCGAACACGAGAAGGACGAGGAGTGCTGCGGGCACCACTACGGAGAGTTGTTGCGCAAGCTTGAGGCCTTCAAATCCATATTCCTCATATCCCGTGATCGTCCCACGCGGCAAGATCGAAAGCGCAAGTTCGCCTTGCTGGGCGTTTCTCGTCTCGTCTTTCTCGATCGAGTATTTGACGCGATAAGAGCCAGGGGGAAGCCATGTCGGTAAATATGCATAGACGCGTTTTGTATCAAAAGGGAGAATCTCTTCAATGTCATTGGTGTGCGCTGTTGTTTCCAAGAGTTGCTGTCCGGTCACGTCATAGATCTGCATCGACACCTTGTATGGAGTTGCCGGCACATTGCCAATATTCTCTATAGACATAGCAAACTTGATCTTGCCGGGGAAATTGAGCCACCATTTTTTATACCCCTCTTCCGCCTCAAAGAGCTCAACGCGGCGCACTTGGAAGTTGAACACCTTGTCGACGACTTTCACCTGGACATCAACCTGCGCACCGAGCGCAAGGGAGACTCCGGTCGATTGCGCCTGGAGCGACGACGTACGGATACGAATGTTTCCCTTATACTCACCGAGTTTCGCATCGTCCGGTACGCGCAAGGTCACATGGATCTTCACTTGCGACTCACCTTTGGGAAGCAAAAATTTCATCCCCTTATCAAAAGAGAACCACGACTCGATCGCAGGGAGATTGAGTGCCAACTCGGCGTTCAGATCTTCAACAGGATCGCTGCGTACAATGACGATCTCCTGTGTAAACTCGCTCCCCCGACGAAGCGTATCGTTGTGCACATACGGTGGGGTAATACCAAAACCGGCGAAGGCAACATTCACCATTGCTCCGTAAAGGAATGCCGCGCTTGCTAAGAGAAGGAACCCTCGTTTCATGTACGTATGCCGGTTGGCCGGACCAATAAAGCTAGAGTCTCAAGCGTAATCCCCGAGCAATTACTGCCAGAAACTCCGCTCACTCGTGATGCCAATAATCGTATTCTGCCCAAGGTAATCACCCGACAACGTGATCGCGGACGGTATCGCAATACCCCAGTGCGTCGTGACATAAGCCTGAGTCGAGGTCGATGTCGACTTGAGCACATGGGCAAGGAGAGTTGCTCCCGGGTTCACGAGCGTCGCAACAGCGGAAGCATAGGAAATCGATGAGGTTGCGTAACGCTGGTTGGCAACGAAAATGGTCGAGGTCGCGTTTCCCGAACATGGTGCGGGGTATCCGGGACACATATCCGTACCATAGAGGCTTTCGTCGATACCAACATTGCCCGCCGCGCGGACGTCAGTGCGATCAAGTGCGGTATCACCCACGGTCCCTGTGTCTTGTCCCGGCTGCAATCCACCGTATTGAATCGTGGTCGTTGATACACTGTAGGCCAAGAAGCTCGTGACATCATTACCTGTGGAACCCTCAACGAGCGAACTTGATGCGGAATTGTTGTCCCCCGCCTGTACGGACGCAAGCCAATTTTCAGCAAAGTACGTTGGGTCGGTGAGTGGTCCACCGGTACCATCCGTCGCGTCCGCCACATACCAAAGCGGGAAAGTGCAATCCCATACCACATCTGAATCATCAGTACCGAGACACGAGGTTGAGCTTGCGGTACAACTCACCGCCCACGTGGACGGACTTACCGCGTTGGGATAGCAATTATTGGCATTGTACTCACCCGACTGATCGCAGCCAGACTGTGTGATGCCTGAACGGTAGACATTGGTAATCGCCGAGACCACTTCGGGTGTTGCAGTGGTCGTCTCGCAGCTATTTTGATCCGTAACCGTAAACTCCGCCTTGAAACCACTCGTTTGACCCGCGGGATTAGTCAACGTTAAATTACCCAAGTTGTCGGTGTCGATCAAACTGACCGATGCTGCGGCGACGGTGGGGGCAACATTCGATACAACAAGACCAGAATCAGTCCCCTGACTTCCACCCGATGCCGCAAATCCGCCGTGGCTGTCAATGACAAACCCATAGGCAGTGAAGGTGCCATCAGGGTCGGGGTTGGGAAGAGTAAAGGTCGACGAGGCATCAGCAAGAGCGAAACTTGTCGATGATGCCCATGTCCCACCAGCACCACAGGCACTGCCGGTGAAGTCATTTTCCTTACAGACAAATAGTTTAACTCTATCTTGGTCGGTACCCGAATACGTATCAGGGTCTGATGATGTAGAGTACCACGTCACCACTGCGCCGGGATTTGCAGGAGAGGTGTCGAGGAATGCAGTGAATGTCGGGCGATGATTCACGACAAAGGGTGAGTTGGAGTCGATATCACCAGTTCCCTGGGTGGGCGTTGAGTTACACTGTGCGCCAACTGCGACCGCGTCACAAACGAACGCCCACCACTCATTGAACTCGACCATTGCTGCAGTGGTGGTCGTCGAAACGGAGGCCATAGTACCACTCGTTGTGAGCGAGGAAATTGCCCAACGATTTGCGAGCCCACCTGCGCAGGATGGAATACCACTATCTACTGGAGTTGCCGCACCATTGGTTTTACAAATAAGCAAATAGTAACTATCACTTGATGAATCGGTTGCGGTCGCGTTCCATGTGACCAAAGACCCCGCATTGGTTGGCGTTGATGAAGACGAGGCGGGAACCTCAAAGGCATTCACGGTCCACTGCGGCGGTGTGTTCAAGACAGTGACCGATGTCGTCGCGCTGTTTGCCTGTGCGACATGTCCACGAGGAGTGTCGGCGACCAATCCGAGTGCAATAAAACACATACCCAGTATTGCCGCGGCGATAGTGAGCTTTCCTCCAATCGTTGTGTTGGTGTTTCGAAGCGTCATAAGAGAGACCTCACTACTATTATACACAAAATGACAGGTGCACACTCAAGAGTTATGCACATTTTATTCACCATATTTCCCCGCCCTATCTCGCCCGAAGACTTTTTTGTGTCACAAGAACGGATAGCAAAAAATCCTACGACTATTTGTAGCGAATGGCGTCAAGCGGATTCAACTTCGCCGCACGCCGAGCTGGGAAAAATCCGGTTCCGAGTCCGACAATGGCCGAAAAAAGCGCAATAAAGAGGATGAAATTGATCGGAAACGAGAACAACGAGACCGATTTGCCGCCAAAATTCGACGCGGCAGCATTCATCAGCCCGTTCAACACGAAACCGATACTGACACCAAAGAGAATACCCATGATGCCACCCAAAAATCCCACAATTGTCGCCTCGGCAATGAACAGGATCTTGATGTCTCCTGACGATGCGCCGAGCGTACGCATGATCCCGATCTCTGCGGTGCGCTCAAGGAGGGTCACCGTCATGGTGTTGAACATACCGATCGCGGAAACCATGAGTGCGATGCCGCCGAACACACCGAGGACCGCCTGAATTCCCTGAAAGATCTTGTTGGCTTGCTCGACGGTCTTTGAGAGCGCCGTCACCGCATAACCCTTTTTTACGATCTCCGCTTGCGTGGGGTCGAGAAATTCACTTTTGGTGATGCGCACCTGGATCTTATCGTACGTGCTCACCGCGACATGACTTTGCAATTCTTTCAATGGAATGATCGCGGCGATAAAATTTTCATCGTTCGTCACCGCTATGACTTTATACGATTTCTCGATTGCCACTTGTTCTGATTCATCAGTCCCCTCCTTCAAGATAAACACACGAAAGGTGACGTCCTTGCCCAGCGCATCCTTCGGCTCTTTGATCCCAAACAGTTTGAGCACGGCTTTGGTCAGAATAACGCTGTTCGCATCTTTTGTCTCATTGCCGTCCATAAAGAGATCGCCTTCAACCGCGAGCGCACCCGAGTAGCGGAAGAACGCCGGCTCTGCGCCTTGGAGAAACGCATTGCCCGATAATCCATCGATCGTAATAAGTGCGGGCAAGCTCGCGAGCGGAGTCACATCTTTCACGTTCGGCAGTGCTTCGAATTCGGTGATAGAACGATTGGAGAGCACGACAGCTTTCGAGGGTGGATTATTTACCGACAGAGAAAGCAGCGTCTCACCGAAGACGATCTGTTCGAGAATAATATTCTGGAGACCGAAACCGAGCCCCACGAGGGTGACGACCGCACCGGTGCCAACACCCATGCCCGCGATAGTAAGCCACGTGCGAGCAGGGTTCGTCTTAAACGCACGAGTTGAAAGCATGGCAATATCAGGCAGGCGCATATATGTTCCATTCTACCGCGGCCTCAGGAGTTTGCACATGTCAATTTGTTGAGCAAAAAAACTACAGTATAAGCGCTATCGCGCTTATACTGTAGTTTTTTTAGATGAAGGTATCAGCTACATTTTTACTCCGCCTGGTCTTTCACATACTTCCACAAGACAATATCTCCCGGCTTCAGATAATACTTGCCCGCCACGCGCGGTTCGTAGGTATTGTTGATCCAATATTGCCAACGCATATGTGCGGCGCCGTCGTTCCTTATGGTATCGATCGACTCAATGGTGGTAGCTTTGTTGCCGGTATCCTTCGTGAGGAGCGCGATCTCTTTTGCGCTTGCGATCATTCCGACAAGATCCATGACCGACATGGCCTCATGCCACGAGACGGTATTCCATGTACGAATGGTCCCGTTGCCGTAATCGATCATCAGGTTGACCGAACTCATCGCCGCAGGAGTATCCGGTGTCCCACCACGAACCACCACCGTCTTTTCAAAGAACGTCGCACCGATGAAGATACCGAGAGCAAGCGCGATACAAACACCGCCAAGCAACATGCGGTAGCGAAAGAGGAGGTGCGTGAGATGCCGCCAATTCATGACCTTTATTATACTCGCTCAATACTCGCTCGTGCAAAAATCTTAGTCGCATCTTGCTCTGGGTAGAACAAAATGCGACATCCTCGAGTTTTTCAGCTACACACTTCGTGCGTAGGAAAAATCTTGGTCGCATCTTGCTCTGGGTAAAGCAAAATGCGACATCCTCGAGTTTTTCAGCTACACACTTCGTGCGTAGGAAAAATCGGGAAAAAAAGCAGCGCCTATGCGCTGCTTCCCGAAAAGAAAAATGATTTGGTGTGTGGATTCCACTCAATACCGCATAATGCAAGCAAGTACTCGTCATCACGTTTCTGTGAACGACCCTTTTTGAATGCCGTTGGTGAACGCATCCACTCGAGTACTTCGATATGGTCACTGCCTATGAAGAGACGAAACGCAAGCTCGTCTACCGAGGTGATATTCCTTTGCTGCATATGCCCCGCAAGGAGGAGTGCAAACTCCAGCTTTTCTTCGATCCGGCACAACCCCAGCGCAGCGTACCCGGACAATTGTTTGAGCTCAGGACGAGCGAAGAGTTGTGTGAGGCGCTCCATCGTCTTCTTTGCGCGTTCTTTCAATTGCCGTGGCGTCGGCAAAGAGGCCTGAGTATGCTTTCGCGACATGAACATCTCCCGTAGTAATCTCTCC
>Ga0209541_10015460_pt1 | contig 11390 bp, 9 predicted proteins | sample RifCSPlowO2_01_FD_184027 | JGI IMG/M metagenome (GOLD analysis project Ga0209541, IMG submission 184027) | Groundwater microbial communities from Rifle, Colorado - Rifle CSP2_plank lowO2_0.1 (SPAdes) (version 2) | ecosystem: Environmental > Aquatic > Deep subsurface > Groundwater | place: Rifle...
TCTGCGTGTAGAGCGGGATGGTCGCGAGGAGCTCCGCAATGTGCTTGCCGCAGTCTTTCTTGTAGTAGATCGTGCTCGGCTCGTACCGTCCCTGTGCGATCTGCTTGCCGATTGCTCTCCGGATCTCTTCCCTCTCGTAATCCGCATCGATGACGTTCGGGCCGCGAAGGCGGAACTGCTGGCGCGATCCCACGTTGACGACGGGGATTCCGAGGAAGGAAGCCTCCTTGATTCCGGCCGAGGAATTGCCGACGAAACAGGCGCATTTCTTGAGCAGCGCCATGTATTCGTCGGGGAGCACGTATTTGGCGAAGCGGATGTGATGCGGGTGGCGGTTCTCGCGGAAGACGCGGATCGCTTTTGCGACGTCATCCGTCCCGGCATCGACATTCGGCCAGAACCAGAGCGTCTGCATGCCGGAATCGTTGATCACCTCGAGGAGGAGCGTCGTGTGGTCGCGGTTGGATTCCTCGGTCGTCACGGGGTGGTGCATCACCATGAGGAACGGTTTTTCCAAATCGAGCGGATCCCCTACACCGTACCGGTTGATCGCATCGGAGGTGATCGTCGCTGCGTGCTTCTCGATGTACTCGAGCTCCGGACAGCCCACATTGAAGACGTACGCCGGGTTCTCGCCCATTTGCACGACGCGCCGGCTGGCCAGATCGTGAGTCACCAGGTGGATGTGCGCGAGCTTGGTCACGGCGTGCCGGACGCTCTCGTCGATACTCCCCGTCACGTCTCCTCCCTCGATGTGCGCGACGGGGATGTTCATGTAGCTCGCGGCAATGGCGGCGGCAAGTACTTCATACCGGTCGCCGCGCACCACGACGACGTCCGGTCGGAGGTTGTCGAACGCGGTCGCGAATTCCGTCACGCCGATGCCGGTGGTCTTCGCCATCGCCACCGGGTTGCCGCCGGCGAGCGTCATAATGATCCGTGCGTCCGCGCGGTACCCGTCCCGTTCCATTGCCGTGAGCACGTCGCCATACTGCGGGAGGATGGCGGAGGCGGCGACGGCGATCTGCAGCTTCAGGTCCTTTCGCCAGCGGATCGCTTCCAGTACCAGCTTGCTGCGGCTGTAGTGGATATGCGACGTGATGATGAAGCAGATTTGGCGCATGGGGGCTACGCGAACAGCTCGGCGGTCAGCGGATCGTATTTTCGCACAGTTTTCCTCAATTTCTTACCAATAATCCGCTCGAATTCCGTTGCGGGCAGGCCCCGGTTCCCCTTCGCCGGTCGCATGGCGAAAATGTCCCCCTTCGCGAGGACCCGGCCTTCCGGGAGATTCCTGCCTGCCCGGAGCACCTTGTCGAAGTACGGCCGGAACGTGTTCAGAGCCCCCTCGAGCTCCCGGGTTCTCTCTCCCAGATAGGGCGCGGGGTCGGTGCTCTGGAATGCCCCGGAGCGGATGCGGGTCACCATCTCTTTCATTTCCACCGGCGTCATCGAGACCTTGTGGTCCGCGCCGTAGAAGCCGCGCGACAGGGAGAAGTGTTTCTCGATGACCGTGGCGCCGAGCCGGGCGGCGGCGAGCGCCGCGTCGTAACCGATCGAGTGGTCGGAGAATCCGATTGCCGCATGCGGATACTTCTCCCGCAGGAGTTCCAGTGTCGCGAGATTGAAATCCTCCGGGGGGCACGGGTATTTGCTGATGCAGTACAGGATGACGAGGGGGCAATGGCGGAGTGTGATGTATTGCCCGACCGCGTCCAGCTCTGCGAGGCTCACCATTCCCGTGGAGATTATGACCGGTTTGCCGGTCGCGCAGACATAGTCCAGGAGGACGTGATCCCGCACGTCCCCTGATCCGATCTTCCAGAGCGGGACGCCGATCTGATCAAGCTTCTCTGCGGCTTTGCGGCTCATTGGTGTGGAGAGGAAGAGGACGTTCCTCTTCCGGCAGTGCTTCTCCATTTCCCTCCAGAAGCGCATCGGCGTCGCCTCGGTGTTGCGTTTGACCCACGAGTACCGATCGCTCTGCGGGAAGTGCGGGGAGACGATACGCACGTCAAGTTGTTCATCCTCCGCATCGTGCGTCTGGAATTTGACCGCGTCGACCCCGGCGTCGGCTGCGGCATCGATGAGAGCTTCGGCATTCCTGGTGTACGTTTCCAGAGATTGATCCTCTTCCGTTTGGATGAAATTTTTCCCAATGTCTGCGACGATGAACACGCGGTTACCGCCGATGATTGCCTCCGTGCCCGGGATCCGGATGGGCGCCATGTGCGCGCATTTTAGAGGAAAATGGGGGGACTCACCGTTATTCCTTTGCTAATCTGGCCGCAATGCCTTCAACGAAACTGAAGAAAATGGGCGTCCTGCTTGCAATGTTCGTCGATTACGCCCGTTTCCGCCTGCGCTATCGGCATTTCGCCGCGAGATGCGGAGTCGCAGATCCGGACAAGACCGTGCTCATCGTCAGTCTCACAGATTGGCTGATGCAGGTGAAGATCGAGGCGGTGCTCGCGAAAGCATTGCAGTGCCGGGGATACACCCCCGTCATTCTCACGAACAGGACGGCGCGGTGGGCGCAGCTCTATTTCCGCGCGTTCGGCGTCACGCGGTTCATCTTCTTCGATCAGATGTGCGATAAAGAGGTACGTGACAGCGACAACAGACAGACGCAGGAGATTCTCTCCAGTGCCTCGTTCGCTTCCATTCTGGAAGTGACCCGCGATGGTATCAACGTGGGGCAGCATGTTCTCTCGACGCTCGTGCGCAAGATGCGCAATGGCAGCATCTCCTTCAGTGATCCGGAAGTGGGAGTCCAGTTGAAACAGCGTTTTCCTGCCTCTTTCCGGACGGCGCGGGCCGCGGAGAAGCTTCTGGATGACATTCGCCCGTCCGCGGTGCTCTTCCTCGAAAAGGGCTACACGCCGTATGGCGAAGTGTTCGATGCCGCCCTCAAGCGTGGCTTGAATGTGATTCAGTATGTCCATTCTCACAAGAGCGACTCGCTGGTCATGAAGCGGTACAACGAAGGGAACCGCCGGCAGCACGTGTTCTCTTTTGGCAGGGAGACGTGGGAGCGCGTGAAGCGGCTTCCGTGGGACAAGGCCCAGGAGGAGGCATTCATGGCAGAGATCAAGGAGGGATACGAGAAGGGGACGTGGTTCAACCGGAAGTTCCTCCTGAAGGACAAGAAGCTGAAATCCCCGGAGGAAGTGCGCCGGCAGCTCGGACTCGATCCGACGAAGAAGACAGCCGTGATCTTCTCACACGTCCTCTGGGATGCAACATTTTTCTATGGGAGGAACTTGTTTCTGGATTACGAGGAATGGCTGATCGAGACGGTGAAAGCCGCGTGCGGGAATGACAGGGTGAACTGGCTTATCAAGCTGCACCCCGATTATATCTGGAAGATGAAGCAGATGGGGGACACCTCCGAACCGCGCGACATCATCGCGCTCGATACCCGCATCGGCCGGCTTCCCGATCACGTGAAAGTCGTCCGGCCGGATACGGACATTTCCACGTACTCGTTCTTCGCCGTCATCGATTACTGCATCACCGTGCGCGGGACGATTGGCACCGAGACGCCATGTTTCGGCATTCCGGTCTTCACGGCGGGGACAGGGAGATTCTCGGGACTCGGTTTTTCGAACGATTCGGAAACGCGGGAGGAGTACCTCGGGAAAATGCGCCGCATCCAGGATTCCCCGAGGCTTTCACCGGAGGAAACCTCGCTCGCGCGGAGGCATGCCTGCCATCTCTTCACCCGGCGGCCGCTCACATTCACGTCGTTCAGCCTGATTCGCGGGAAAACCGAGGCGCGCGGCAGTGATATCGCCATCCACGTCAGAACCCCCGCGGACATTGCGAACGCAGCGGATCTCAACGCGTTCGCGAACTGGGTGCTCGATTCGCGCGACGAAGACTACCTAAATGCGCCATGAAGCAGGACATCCCCCGTTTCGTGCAGGACGAAGCCTACACGCGCAATTTCGGCGAGCAGTGGAACAGGTACCGGGAGGTGCAGCTCGACAGCAAGAACGGGACGACGATCACGCGGGACCGTTTCTTCTCCTGCACGAAGTGGACGGCGGAGGAACTCCGCGGGAAACAGGTGCTCGAGGCGGGATGCGGCGCGGGGCGATTCACGGAGATACTGCTCGGACTCGGCGCAGAGGTTTTTGCCTTCGACTATTCGTCCGCGGTGGACGCATGTTTGAAGAACAACGGCCCGCATCCGAGGCTCCACGTCGTGCAGGCGGATATATTCCGTATTCCGTTCCCGGAGCGTTCTTTCGATTACGTTTTTTGCTATGGTGTTCTGCAGCACACGCCGAATCCGAGGGGGGCGTTTTTGCATTTGGTCCGGTACATGAAACCGGGCGGAAAAATATCCGTTGATTGCTACCGCAGGACGTTCCGTCTGTCGCGGGGCTTCCGGCCGAACAGATGGTCGTCGAAATATCTGTATCGTTGGCTCACTGCGCGCTTGCCGGTCGGTATTCTCCGGCGCATCGTCGAGTGGTACGTCCCGCGCTGGCTCCCGGTCGATGATTTCTGCGGGAGAATCCCGGTGCTCCGGTCCGTCGTGCCGCTCCTCGTTCCGTGCTGGAATTACCGCGGCATACTGCCGTTGAGTGCCGAGCAGCGGAAAGCGTGGGCGGTACTCGACACGTTCGATGCGCTCTCTGCGCGGTACGACAAGCCGCAGCGCACGGAGGACATTCGGTCGTGGTTTCAGGAAGCGGGACTCGCGGATATTGACATATTCAAAGGGGGCAATGGGATTGTGGGGAACGGGAGGAGGGGAGGGAACAAGGGCTAGGATTTTCTTTCGTACCACATCTGGAAACACAGCAGCGTCCAGAGTCGCCAGTCGTTGTCAGCTCCGCTTTCCAAATGCGGTCTGGCAATTTTCTCGAAAATCGCTTCTTGGAAGATGCCCTGTGATTTGAGGTATTCCGGCGAGAGGAGTGATTCGACAATGGGTCGGAGCCTGGTGCGCATCCATCTTCCGGTTGGAAGAATGAATCCTTTCTTTTTGGCCGTCATCAGCTCTTTCGGAAGTAACTCTGCGATTGAATCTATGAAGAGATTCTTCGGTTTTTCAGGCGTAATGCGCTCTTGATGCGGGATGCCTAAGACGAATTCAGCGAACGGACGATCGAGGAAAGGCGTCCGTGCTTCCAGAGAATGCGCCATGGAAAATCTGTCGGTCATCATGAGAAATTCCTCCGGCAATTGAAGTTCCAGATCGACGAAAGCGACGCGGTCGCGATCATTATTCGAAGGACAATTTCTCCATATGTTTTCAATCAGGGAAGACGTGGAACGCAGATTTTGACAATCCGCCAGCAAGTCAGACCGCTTCAGCCCGTCCGTGAAGTACGGATAATGAATGCTGCCATGAGGAGATGCCGCCAGATCGGAAAACGCACCCCCTTCACTTTTGAACCTTATTATCTTCTTCAACCTCGCGCCGAGTGATTCGTAATATTTCCACTTCCCGTAATTTGAAAACAGCTCGTCGCCGCCGGTTCCGGTGAGTCCGACTTTCACGTCCTGTGCCATCTGCTTGAAGACGAACCATGAAGGGAGCCCGCCCGCATACGGCTCATCGAGCGCGTCGATCATGGACGGGAGTGCTCCGATCAGGTCATCCTCCGTGATCACCATTTCATGGTGTTTCGTTCCCCATTTCTCCGACACCATTCTCGCGAGCGCACGCTCGTCCATCTCCGGCGCGTCGCGGAACCCGACAGTGTAGGTGTGGATTGGCTGGCTGCTCTGGGAGGCGAGCGCGCCGACGACGGCGGGAGAGTCGATGCCGCTTGATAGGGAACAGGCAATGGAGACATCACTCAGAGTCCAGCGCTTCACCGCTTCGAGGAATGTGCTCCGGATCATCTCCGGATTCCAGGGGTGCGGCGCGAATGATGGTTTCCAGTATGCAGAAACGTCGAATTCCCGTTTCCAAATATCGAATGTGAAGGAGCTCCCTGCTGGGATTTTGCGCACCGAGGCGTAGATGGTCGCCGGTGCGGGAACCGTTTGCACGGTGAGGAAATCGTAGAGCGATTGGCGGTCGATTTCCGTTGATACCCACGGAAGAGCGAGAAGACTTTTTATCTCCGATGAAAAACTCAGTTTTCCATTTTCGAAGCAGTAGTGCAGAGGCTTGATGCCGAAGTGGTCGCGCGCGCCGAAGAGAACGCCCCTCCGCTTGTCGTAGATGACGAACGCGAACATGCCGTTCAGATGCTCCGTCATGCGGTTCCCGTCCCGTTCGTAGAGGGCGAGGAGCACTTCGGTGTCCGAGTGATCCGTCTTGAACGGGTACTGCCCCGCGAGATCACGGCGCAATTCCGGCGCGTTGAAGATCTCGCCGTTGAAAACGATCCGGATGGACCCGTCGACGTTGCTCATCGGCTGCCTGCCGCCCCTAAGATCGATGATTGCGAGGCGCCGCATGCCGAGGTGGACCTGGCGCCCGGTGTCAGAGAACGCGCCCTCTCCATCCGGTCCGCGGTGTGCCTGGGCTCGGTTCATCGCATCGAGATACCCCGCGTTATCCCTGCCGGTGAACCCGACGATTCCGCACATACGTGAATTTTACATGCTATCCTCTTCTCCATGCACTTCTGTACGATCCTCACGAAGGAGTTCCTCCTCCAGGGAATAGCGCTCTACCGCTCTCTGGAGCGGTTTCCGACGCCTTTCACGCTCTGGATTCTCTGCGGTGACGGGGAGTCGCTGCTGGTGCTGCGGAAGGCGGATCTCCCGGGGGTCATGCTCCTCACCGTCGCGTATATCGAGGCGCACTATCCGGAGCTCCCGCGGGCGAAGAGCGGGCGCACCCCTTACGAGTACATCGCGACGTTGAAACCGTACCTCGTCCGGTTCCTTCTCGAGACGCAGACCGACATGGATGCGGTCTTCTCTCTCGATGGTGATCTCTGGTTTTTCTCCGATCCGGCGGCGCTTTGGGAGGAACTGGGCGGCGCGTCCATCCTCTTAAGCCCGCATCGCTTCTCCCCGCATCTCGCGAAGCTGCAAGTGCACGGGATGTACAACGGAGGATTCGTCGCGTTCCGCAATGACGGGAACGGGAGGGCGGCAGCCGTGTGGTGGAGCGATGCAGTGCGGGAGTGGTGCGGCGACCGTGTGGAGGGCGGGAAAAGGTCGAATCAGAAATATCTCGAGGAATTGCCGAAGCGGTTTGCCGGGGTGAAGGCGGCAACGCATCCAGGCTTCAACACCGCGCCCTGGAATCTCGATGCGCACGTGTTCGCATGGGAGGGGGGCCGGGTGCTCGTTTCCAGAAAGCCCATTGTCTTCCACCATTTCCACCACCTGCGGTTCCTCCGTCCGTGGCTCCTCGACCCGTCGCTTGCTCTGCACCGGACGCGCGCGAACTGCGTGCTGAAACGGCGTGTGTATGCGCCGTATGTCCGGGAATTGCTGGCGGCGCAAAAGTGGTTGAGGAGGGAGTGCGGGTTCGATGCGGCGTTGGGATCCGTGCGGTACGAAGAGGAAAGGAAGGGGCTCGATCTGCTTTTGACTTTGAGCCGCGTGCGGCGGAGGCAGTGGTTTATCGTTTTGGCGGGCAGGATGCCTTGAAAACCGTACCGGGTTCAGTTTTTTCCGCTACACTGTCACTGTTATGGGCAAACGGGTTGTTGTTACCGGGGGGGCGGGATTCTTCGGTTCCCACGTTGTTTCCGCGCTCAAGCGGCGCGACTGGGTCGGAGAGGCGCTCGTTCCCCGGAGCAGGGTGTATAACCTCGTCGAGCATGATGCGGTGGTGCGGATGTATGAGGACCTGCAGCCGGACATCGTGATCCACATGGCGGGGGTCGTTGGGGGGATCGGCGCGAACCGCGCGCATCCGGGCAAATTCTTCTACGAGAATCTGATGATGGGAGTGCAGACGATGCACGAGGGGTACGTACGCGGCATTGAGAAATTCGTCGCGATCGGAACCATTTGCGCGTATCCGAGAATGACGCCGACGCCTTTCTCAGAGGAACATCTCTGGGACGGATATCCGGAGGAAACCAATGCGCCGTACGGGCTCGCGAAGAAGATGCTCCTCGTGCAGGCGCAGACGTACCGGCAGGAGTACGGGTTCAATGCGATTTACCTTCTGCCTGTGAACTTGTACGGGCCGGGGGATAATTTCGATCCGGAGAGTTCGCACGTCATCCCCGCGCTGATCCGGAAGTTTTCGGAAGCGAAGGAACGGAAGGAGAAGAGCGTGACGCTCTGGGGTGATGGATCGTCGACGCGGGAATTCCTGTATGTGGGAGACGCGGCGGAAGCGGTGGTACTGGCTGCGGAGAAGTACAATGGGCCGGAGCCAGTGAATGTCGGGTCCGGGCAGGAGATTTCCATTCGGGATTTGGCGGAGGTGATTCGAACCAAGATCGGTTTTGAAGGGGAAATTACATGGGACGTTTCGAAGCCCAACGGTCAGCCGCGTCGGCGGCTCGATACCTCGCGGGCGAAGAAATTCTTCGGATTTGAGGCAATGATGCCGTTTGAAAAAGGGCTTCTGGAGACGGTTGCGTGGTATGAGGAGGTAAGGCGTTCTGAGCTGTAGTACGATAGGAACACATTTTCACGGCAATACATTGGACCGGACCCCTTTTTCCATCGCCGCGTTCCCCAAGCCCATGATCGGGCATATCGGCGTGATCCAGCGGAATGCCATCGGGAGCTGGTTGCAGCTCAAGCCGAAGCCGCAGGTTCTCTTATTCGGAAACGAGGAGGGGGTAGCCGGGGTCGCGGCGGAGTTCGGCATCGAGCACGTTCCGGACATTTCGCGCAATGAGTTCGGGACCCCGCTGCTCGATGATGTGTTCACGAAATTTGAGCGGCGGGCCGCGCATGCGCAACTCTGTTATTCCAATTGCGATATCATTCTCTTTCAGGATGTGAGCGATGCCGTGGCGGCCGTCCAGAAACGATTCCCAGAGTTCCTTTTCGTCGCCGAGTGCATGAATATGGACAAGCGGGACGCGATCGATTTCTCACATCCGGCATGGGAGCGGGCGCTAAGCGCGGAAATGGAGGAGAGGGGAACGCGGCGCGCGGAAGCGTCCGATTTCTTCTTCTTCATGAGGGGCATGTACCCGCAGTATTTGCCGCTCGCCCTCGGCCGCCCGTACTTCGACAACTGGATCATCTACGACGCGCGCCGGAGGCATGTGCCCGTCGTGAACGGGAGCGGGAGTGTCTCCGCCATCCACCAGAACCACTTTTACAGTGCTGTCCCCGGCGAGAAAACGGGGCAGCATAGCGGTATCGAGGCGAAAATAAATCTGGAAACAATCGGGAGCCGCGACTGCGTGTACTGGCTCACCGATTGCACGCACCGGTACGTCCGCGGCCATGTCCGCCGCAGCGTCACTGGGACGATGCTCGTGCGGGAGAGGGCGATGGCGTTTCAGCGAAAACTCAGGAAAGTCTTTTTCTTCTGTTCCTGTCCTCTGAAGTCGGTGCTCCGAAAACTCGGGATGCTGTAGTCGAAATACTATTCGCCAAAAAAGTTGTATAATGGCGAGCCGGTCGTTGCCGTACCTTACGCTCTATATACCTCTTCAATGCCATCCACCATTCGTTCAATGCTGTGTTCTCCTGCCCATGCCCTGCACGCGTCAGAATTGATTTTCCCGTCGTTCAGAATCCATGTCATGCGTTCCGCGATTTGCGCAGGGTTTTCCGGGTCGACGTGGAAGCCTGTTTCCCCCTCTTCGACCGCTTCCGCGGCGCCGCCCGTTTCCGGCCCGATACACGGCACGCCGTACGCATTCGCTTCGATGAAGACGATCCCGAACCCCTCGAACGTGTTTTCATTCGTCTGTGCCGGCATGAGGTAGAGATCCGCGTTACCGTACAGGCGCGAGATGTCCTGGTCCGGGATCTGTCCGTGCAAATGAACGAGGCCGGAGAGTTGCAGTTCACCAATGCGTCTTCGGATTGATCGGACGTACGGATCATTCTCGTTGCATGTTCCGACGATATCGAATCGAAACGGTGTTTGCGTCTTCTCCCGGTATATGGCGCATGCTTCGATCGCTTCGCGGACGCCTTTGCGCGGTTTGACGCCGCCGGCAAGGAGGATATTTTTTTGTCTGCCGGTCGCTGGTTTGTCGCGCGCATCGTACGGAGGAACGGCAATGCCGTTCTTCACAACCGTTGTTTTCCTCTTGAAATCAGCGCCTCCGTTTCCCAAGGCCTCCGCGACGGCATTTTTCGTGTATTCACTGACGGCGATGAACACCGGTATCTGCCGGTAGAACCTCTCTGCGAGCTTCTTCGACCACTTCTCTTTCAGTACGCGTATTCCGTAGCTTCCATGGATAGTGAGCACGACCTTTGTCTGCTCTTCCCGTGTGAGGTACGGGACCAGAAGTGCGTACGGCTCGACGACGATGTGGATGACGTCCGGACGGACGGCGGCGATCACCTTTCGCAATCTCCGCGCGGCGAATCGGGGGGCAAACGGCATCGTCATGCACCTGATGGGTGTTGGGAGGATGGCGTACTCCCCCCTTTCCAAACCGCGCCGCGTGCAGGTGCGCACCTCGTGTCCGCGTCGTTCCAGCCCTTTTTTGAGTCCTCTCGCGTACGTGTACCATCCGCCGGGGCTTTCGAGCCTCTCGCAGACGAGGAGAATCCTCATGGAATAAGGATAGAGAAGGGCTAGGATGAGCGCCAATGGGTTTCTTCGATGCGATCGGTCTCACGCGCAAGATCACCCGCCCACGCATACGGGCGTTCCTGGAACGGTACAGGACGGATGGCAAGACGCTCGACATCGGGTGCGGGAACAGGCTTTACGGGGATCTCTTCCCCAACGCCGTGTCCGTGGACAGAGCGCCGCGCGAGGGCGTCACAGTCGACGTCGTTGCCGACGCCCATGATCTCCGTGCGTTCGGAGACGGCTCATTCGATACGGTGCTCTGCACGGAAGTTCTGGAACATCTTCACACGCCTGCGCAGGCGATCGCGGAATTTCGGCGCGTGCTCCGGCCCGGCGGCACGCTCCTGCTCACGACGCGCTTCGTCTATCCGCTGCACGATACTCCCGGCGATTACTACCGTTTCACGAAGTACGGACTCCGGCATCTCCTTAGGGATTTTGAAATCGTGGAACTCATCGAAGAGGCAGGCACGGTCGAAACGCTCGCAGTCCTCTGTCAGCGGATCGGATTCCAATGCGACACGCTCTGGCTGAAGCCTCTCAAATGCTTCTGGTTCCTCTCGGCGCTCCTCTTGCGCGCGCTGCGCTTCGTCATTACGAGAGAATTTGGGGACATCGGGCACGGGAGGGAGAGTCTTTTCTCATCCAAGAATGAGCATGAATCTCACTGAGTCAGGGACGGAGGAATGGTAGCAGAAAGTTTGGGAAGGATGACAGAGAACAG
>Ga0209541_10015462_pt1 | contig 11387 bp, 12 predicted proteins | sample RifCSPlowO2_01_FD_184027 | JGI IMG/M metagenome (GOLD analysis project Ga0209541, IMG submission 184027) | Groundwater microbial communities from Rifle, Colorado - Rifle CSP2_plank lowO2_0.1 (SPAdes) (version 2) | ecosystem: Environmental > Aquatic > Deep subsurface > Groundwater | place...
CTTTGCTGTTATTTGCTATGTCTTTTTCCTTATTTTCAGTTATAGTTTCATCTGCACCATCCATAACAATTTCTTTTTGTACATCACTAGCATCCTCAGTATCATTTCTTATAGAATAAATATTTCCATTTATTTTATTTGCCTGCACATCTTTTAAATTTGTAATGAATTCGCAAAGACTTTCTTTCTTTTCGCCCTTCAACGGATAAGCATTAAATACGTGTATTAAAATTTCATCTTCTTTGTATGTTTGTCCTACTCTCACTGGAATAATCTCTTTATCTATTTTAAATATGCATGCTTGTCCATTTTTGTCTGTTCCAATTAGTGTTAAATTATAAGCAAAAGAATTTTCAATTATTAAAAGACTAAAAAGAATTATTAAGGATAATTTTACAAATAAATTTCGCCTTGCATTTATTATGTTTTTCATAGTCTCCAGTATATCTTCTATTATATTAATTTTATGTAAACTATACAAAAAATATCACCAGACATTTTTATGATATAAAAAGCTTTCAAAAAGTATATAAACTTGTATAAAATTCAAAATATATGATTGACGTTGACAGAATTGTTTCTATAATATCTCTTAAAGGTCCGGTTATTCCTACAGATTTAAAATCGTATATAAATTCTGACACCATTTTTTTAGGGGCAATTTTATCAGATTTAGCTTCAAAAAACAAGTTAAAAATTACTCATGTGAAAAAAGGAGGAAGTCCATTTTATTATATCCCAGGTCATGAAGAAAAATTGCAGGGGCTCAGCAGTCATCTTAATGAAAAAGATATGAGAGTTTATGATTTGCTGAAAGAGAAAAAAATTCTAAGGGATACTGAATTAACCCCTCTGCAAAGAGTATGTATGAGATCTATAAAAGATTATGCAGTTCCATTGGAGATCAAAGGGGGGGAAGATGTTTCATTATACTGGAAATGGTATTTACTTGGCAATGAAGAAGTGGTAAATATGTTAAAACAAGAGTATGAAATAAAATTAACTAGTATAAATAAAAATATACAAGATGAAGTTATTAAAGGAGACATTACAAGCTCTGCAGAAGATTCTGAAGCTGCTAATTATCTAAATAATCTGCCTAATCAAAAAGAAGGTAAAATAAATGACAATCTGAATAATAATATAAAGAATAATATTAAGAAAAACGATGTTCAGCTTGCAGATAATTTTGATAGAGAAAACAACAATATCACTTCTCTTTCAAAACCTAAAATAAAAAATAAAGTAAAAGAAGGAAAAAAATTAAGCCAAATTAAATTAAGTCAAAAAGAATATGAGATGGAAGCAGTTATTAATGATGGCATGTATAGTGATAGCCTCTATCTAAAAACAATAACCTTCCTGTCTAATAATTCAATTACACCATCTGATATTAATATATTGCGGAAGGAAAAAGAAATTTCAGGGAAAGCGACCCTGTCATGTGATATAGGAAATATACATTTCTATTTTCTTGTCAAAAATAAAAAAATCTGTAATCATAATGATGTAAATGATGCACTTGTAAAGGCGCAGCAGTATCATCTAGCTTTATTATTTATTTATACAGGCAGTCTGACAAAAAAAGCGCAGGAGATATATCATAATTCATTTAATAATATAATATGCAAAAAGCTTTCAATGAATGATGAAATTTATATTTGACATACACTTTTAATATTAATTAGCTATACAATAAACGTGAATAACAATGGGAGTATCATTTAAAAATTTAGTTAATGGAAAATTGATATCATTGAATGATCTTAAAAATAAAACTTTGGCAGTTGATACTTTCAATTTATTGTATCAATTTCTTACGACAATTAGAAGCCCAGATGGCAGTTTGCTGACAAACAGCAAAGGAGAGGTCACTTCTCATTTAATAGGTTTATTCTCAAGACTTGTGCCGTTTTTTGAGAATGGTATGAAACTGATTTTTGTTTTTGACGGAAAAGTTCCGGAACTTAAAAGAGAGGAGCGTGAAAGGAGAAAACAGGCAAAACATTCAGCGTATGAAAAATATAAAACTGCATTGGAGTCAGAAGATATAGAATCTATGAAAAAATATGCAGCGAGAAGTGTAGTATTAAATGAGGATATACTTAATTCTGCTAAAGAACTTATTCAATTGTTTGGCTGTCCTATTGTGCAGGCTCCAATGGAAGGGGAGGCGCAGGCAGCGCATTTAGTGAAAAAACAGGATGCATATGCTGTAGTTTCCCAAGATTACGATTCTTTAATATATGGGGCGCCAAGATTTGTAAAAAATTTATCTTTGACAGGGAGAAAGAAAAAAAAAGGCACATTAGCATATACAATTACAGAACCGCAATTGGTTACTTTATCTGAAGTATTGAATGATCTGCAAATAGACTTAGATCAGCTCATTGTTTTAGCTATATTAATAGGGACAGACTATGATCCTAAGGGTGTTAAGGGTATCGGGCCTAAGATTGGGTTGAAAAAAGTAAAAGAATATGGCAAGGATTTTGATAGGTTGTTTGGAGAGCTTGAATGGATTTATCCTTATTCATGGAAGGAAGTTTATAATACTATTAAAAATATGGGTGTGACAGATGATTATTCAATTAAATTTAAAGAGATAGATTATAATGGATTAATTGATTTTTTAGTTAAGAGGCATGGATTCAATGAAGAGAGAGTGACTAATAATCTCAATAAAATATGTACTACTAAGAATCAATGTTCATTAAATAAGTTCTTTTAGAGTGAAATTTCAAAACAACAAAATTCTGCTAGTCTATGGCTTTCAATATGGAATTTTGTGTTCCAAAAACCATATCAATGTTACCTTCGAAGAAACATCCACTTTGTCTTTGATAGATGGTTTTTGATAAATTTTATTAACTGAAGCGGTTATATCTTAAATATGTTTTGTGTCAAAGTCAAAAAAAATGAAGCTGAAACGGCAAGGAAGGAGTTAGCAAGCAAATGTATGCTTAATGTTAAGTATAAATTTACATCAGATAATGATTTTGTATATATCCCTGTGATTGAAGATATAAACGATTATGATATTCTTAAACAATATACTGTTGTTAAAAAAGAGTTTAGTCCGTATAAAGAAACACCTCAGTCTCTTAAGACCGCTTTAGAAAAAAATATGAAAACTGAGGAATTGAAAAAGATTAAAACTTCATACGATCAAATTGGTGACGTAGCTGTTTTAGAAGTAGATAAGAATTTAAGAAACAAAGAATTGAAAATAGCCAGAACATTATTAAATATCAATAAAAATATTTCTACAGTTGTAAGGAAAGATAACGCACATTTAGGATTATTTAGAATACAAAAATTCAAGTATCTGGCAGGAAAGAAAAAGAGTGTAACTATACATAAAGAGAATAATGTTAAAATAAAGCTTGATATCAATAAGGTATATTATTCTCCAAGATTAAGCACAGAAAGAAAAAGGATTGCATCGTTTGTCAAACCTGGAGAAGATGTTTTGGTAATGTTTTCAGGGTGTGCTCCATATCCATGTGTTATTGCAAAAAATGCCAAGCCAAGGATGGTTTATGGAGTAGAAATAAATCCGGATGGTCATAAATGTGGCATGGAAAATGTCAAATTAAACAAGCTAAATAATGTATTTCTTATTAATGGAAGCATCCAAAAAATTATCCCTAAATTTTACCAGTCAATACTTGGATTGAAATCCCATTATAATCCCAAGCAATTAAAAAAAATATTAGTTAAATATCCCCAAGTTATAGAACTGCATACTTTTAAGGAAGATTTATTCTCAAAAAGAAAAAATCTTGAAGCTGCAATCATAAATTTAAAGAAAATGAATATCCCATTATTCATTCACTTCCCTTTATTTGGAAGCAAAGGACAGGTGCATATGTCTTATAAAAATTTTACAGAAGCCAAAAAAATTATTGAAATTACGGGCGAGATATGTAGAAAATACGATATTAATGCAATAATCCATCCATGCGGAAGCAGAGGTCTTGAAATAAGCGAAGACGAGCTTATTGAAAGAATTAAATATTTTAAAAAATATTTTGATTATTTTTATTTTGAAACGACATATAATGAAAGTTTATTCAAAGACGATAAAATTATTGAAATTATCAAAAAAACTGGAATTAAAAATGTTTGCATTGATATAGCTCATCTCTTTATAGAACATAAAAGCACAGATAGAATACTCAAATTAATTAAAAAAATACAAGTTGTATCAAATACATATTTTCACATATCAAATACTGACGGCAAAACGGATGCATTGAACTTGAGAACTGGAAAGATAAAATTAGAAAAAATTCTACCAATTGTTACATATGGGATAGTTGAAGTAAGGAGCAGGAATGAGGATTTTAAAAAAGAGATGCTTGAGAGTTATGAATTTTTAAAGAATTTTGTCAAAAAATTTGACAGGATTGTAATGCCTGCTCCGCATAATGCAGATAAGTTCCTTAAATATGCCTTACCGTATGTAAAATCAGGCGGCTTTGTGCATTATTATTGCTTTTCTCATGAAAACAAATTCAATAAAATAAAAGAAAAAATTAAAAAAGAATGCAAAAAAGCTGGTAAAAAATGCATAATCAAAAATATAGTTAAATGCGGCCAGCATGCGCCGTATATTGTCAGAGTCTGTGCAGATTTTCAAGTGTGGTAATAATGAATGAGATTGAAATTAAAATATTAGAAATAGACGTCGAAGAAACAATAGATAAACTCACATCTCTCGGCGCCGAAAAGATATTTGATGGAGAAGTTTGTGCCTTTTTCTACGATACGCTCGACAGAAGACTGGCAAGCCAAAATAGAATTTTACGTTTGCGCGTTTTAGGTGATAAGGTTGAATTAGTTCTTAAGGAAAAGTTAGAATCTGACGATGATGTTAAAGCTAGATTGGAAACAGAGTTATATGTAAGTGATTTAGAAACAGCAAAAACTCTGTTAGGAAAACTTGGATACTCTCTTGTTGGATTATCAACTAAGCATCGTATTTCATACAAACTGCCAGATGTTAAATTTGAGATAGATCAATTAGCTGGAATACCTGCTTATTTAGAGATTGAAGCAAATAATCCAAATATGCTTAGAAAATATGTTCTAATGTTGGGATTTACTATGAGGCAAACAAGACCATGGTCCACTGAAGATGTGCTAAAATACTACAGCAAACCACAAAAACAATAAACTTTTATAAATCAAATTAAATTTCTAATAGCGCATACGATGACCGAGTGAACACCATATGATCCTCACGGAGATGATTTGCGGAAGTAACTTGGGAGTATGCCTTTTTAATTCTTTTTTCTATGCTTGCTACTTCCGTTAACTAAATACCATCCTGCTACGAACATCCAGATTATATTTAATACTACAAATATCCATCCTTTTAACTTCCATGCATAAATCACCAAAAGTAAAGAACCTGTCAAATTTAATGCAGAATACACTTTATGGCTCTTAAACTTATTGGCCTCTTCTATATAAAATCCTGCCAATAATAACACAAGACCTATCGACCCTATTATGTTAAATAATAACGTTACCATCTCTTATTCTCCATTTTTGTAATTTTTTAAATCCTAAAACCAATCTATTCGTTTGTGTCATCCAAACATTTCTAAGTATTTTGCTTCTTCTTCTTGTTGCTTAACTTTTTCAACAGCTTTTAAAAAATCATTAGTGCATACTTCTACTCTATCTTCTCTGATTGCAAAATATCCTGCTTCTGTGCAAACTGCCTTAATTTCTGCACCGGAAAACTCTTCCATCTTGTCGAGTATCTTTCCAACATTTGTTTCATTATTTAGCGTCATTCTGCCTGTATGGATATTAAATATTTCTTCCCTTCCTTCTTTATCAGGTGTTGGCACTTCTATGAGCCTGTCTAATCTTCCCGGCCTGATTATTGCAGGATCTAAAATATCTTTTCTATTTGTGCATCCTATAACTTTGACATTTGACAAACTTTTGAATCCATCCATCTCTGCAAGCAATTGCATGAATGTTCTCTGCACTTCTCTTTCTCCAGAAGTTCCAACTTCAATGCGTCTTGATGCAAGGGCGTCTAGTTCGTCGATGAAGATAATTGAAGGGGATTTTTCTTTTGCAAGCTGAAATATCTCTTTTACTAATTTTGCGCCTTCCCCTATAAACTTCTGAACAAGTTCAGATGCAACAATTTCTATAAATGTCGATCTAGTTGACGATGCAACAGCTTTTGCCAGAAGGGTTTTTCCAGTTCCAGGCGGGCCGTGTAGTAAAATCCCTTTAGGTGGGTCAATGCCTACTTTTTCAAATAATTCAGGTTTTAGCAAAGGCAGCTCAATTACTTCCCTTATCTCATTTATTTGTTTGGCTAATCCTCCCACTTGGCCCCATTGAAGTCTGGGCTTTTCTATTATTACAAATTTTTCTACATTGAATCTTCTGTTATTTCTTATCTTCTCTACAACTGTAAGATTTTTTTGTTCAACTAATACACTGTCCCCTGGCAATAGACCTTTTACTTCAAGGGCAATATTAACATAAAATCTGTTTCCATTCGGCGTTTTGATTATAGCTCTGTCTTCAAGAATCTCAACGATATCGCAAACCATCAATGCAGGCTCTTTAAAACGTTTAATTTCATTCTGCAATTGTTTAACAGTTTCTTTTAGCAGTTTATTTTCTTGCTCAAGCCTGTGAGAATCTATAGTATAACTATACATAACTGATTCTAATTCGTCTTTTATCTGCGTTTGCATATAGTTAGTAGCTTTTTATAATTTATAAATGTCGCGGTTTTCCATAAGTGTAGTCGCTGATGAAAAAGCATGTATGGATTGTTCGTAGAAAACCGTGATCATGCTCAAGAACCACTACAATAATACTCTCTCTGACTAGGTGGTTCTTGACACATTGCGCATATCCAATAATTTTTTAAGCAAGTTGTTTTACTTAAATTAATATGTATAAGAAGGTGATATAATGTTAGATACTAGAGAAGCAAAGTTGGCTGAAATTTTAACTGGATATTCTGTAAAAATAAATAAAGGAGATATAATCCAAGTTGACTGTGGTATTGAAGCAAAAAATCTATCATTGGAAATATGCAGGCTAATTTTAATGAAAGGGGCATTGCCAAGAGTGGATGTTCAACTGCCTGGATTTGCATATACTTACTATAAATATGCTACTGAAGATCAATTAAAGCAGTTTCCTAAAATAAGGATGTTCGAGGCAGAAAATACTGCAGGGAGCATTTCTATAGGTTGCGAGTATAACACAAGAGAATTGACTAATATTGCTCCTCAAAAAATATCGATGAGAAGCACAGCAATCAAACCGATATCCGAAGTTGAATTAAAAAAAGATAATTGGGTAATATGTGAATATCCTACGGCAGCATTGGCGCAGGATGCTGACATGTCATTAGAAGAGTATGAATATTTTGTTTTCAATGCATGTTTAATTGATTGGAAAAAATTATCTAAAGAAGAAGACAAACTAAAAGAATGGTTTGACAAGAGTAACCAAGTCAGACTAATTGGAGAAGGCACAGATTTAAATTTATCAATTAAAGGAAGACAAGGAATTAAATGCTGCGGAAAAAGGAATATGCCTGATGGCGAAGTGTTTATAGCACCTGTTGAAACAGATGTTAATGGTCATGTGACTTTTTCATTTCCAGGCATTCATGGCGGGAGAGAAGTTGAGGGAGTTTACTTGGAGTTTAAAGATGGAAAAGTTATAAGGGCAAAAGCTACAAAGAATGAAGATTTTCTGCATAAAATGCTTGACACTGATGAAGGTGCTAGAAGATTAGGTGAATGGGCAATAGGATTAAATTATGGGATTAAACAATTTACAAAACAAATTCTTTTTGACGAGAAGATTGGAGGAACAGTGCATATGGCATTAGGCATGGCATACAAAGAAGGCGGTGGAGTAAACGATTCTGCAATACATTGGGATATGATTAAGGATTTACGGAAAAAAGGAGAAATATGGTTTGATAACAAATGCATACAAAAAGACGGCAAATTCTTGATAAACATAGATGCTGATTTTAGTTTGAAGTAATTATACTGAACATATGATAAACAAGATGTTATGGGAAATTTCGCATGGTTTTAAATCCCTTACTTTAGTGCGAAATTTCCCATTCAAAGAAATGCTCACAGCATTTCTTGAACATGAAATCTTGCGAGATTTCATTGTTCCAAAAATCCCGTAAGGCGATTTTTGTTATAATAAAACAAACTCAGTCTTTACCTGCTTGAGGGAGAGCAATGATGTTATTTTGTCAATACCTTTTCTTGAGATAACATTCTTGACTAAAGAATAATATTCTTCCTGATCTTTAACGCGGACTTTAATGATCATCTCCCAATCACCAGTGATGATGTCAACACTCTCAATCTGCGGATGTCTTGCTAACTCCTTACCAATCCTCTCTGGGTTTCCATATTCGTCTGGGGATAATCTGAGAAGAACATACGTGCAAAATCCTTCATCAATTTTGCCATAATCAAAAACTGCTTTGTATGTTTTAATGGCCCCTTCTTTCTCTAATTTTTTGATATTGTAATGGATGGTTGTAGACGGTTCTTTCAGTTCCCTAGCTACTCTCGCGATTTGCGGAGTGCAGTACCCTTTTTTGAATAATTTGATTAATCTTGGTGTTATATCTTTCATATTTTCGTATAATATTCAATTATTTATAAATTTTTAGCTGAATATTCGTATTTTATGCAATAATATATATTAGCGAAAACAGCTATTCTTCTGCTATGTCACGATTTAATTGGGGAAATAATCTTGAATCGGAATGCTCTATATACCAAGAAGTAGATGAAAAGCTTGATTTGAAGAGTATACTGAAGAGAGCATTTGAACGTCTTCCAGTCGAAGAACAAAAAAATATCATCGAATTTGCAAAGGGGCTTGGTTATGAATTAAAATATAAACTAACTGAAGATGGACGTGAACACTTTTTACAAATAGTAAGAACAAAAAAATACAAACAGTCGTTAGGAATTGAATATTAGTATAGATGCATCAATTGGCATTAAAATCTCATTTTCCACAAGTGTATATCACTGTGGCTTGCAACGATTAAGCAAGTCGGTGGAAAATAAAAATCCCAACCACCGCAAGCGGGGGATTTTTAATGTTTATGATACCCAGTCAAATAACAAGATATAAGCATAATCCAATCGTCGCAAGTGACTTGGTATCATAAACAAATGAGAACAAGAAAACCGATCCGAGCCCAACAGGGCGAACATACCACCAGTCTATAGCAAGCGGTGACTGGTGGTGGTCGGTTTTCTTTGATTCAGTGCATTGATACAAAAATGAAACAAATAACTTTAGGAGTGGTTGATATAAAATGGAAATCGAATCATTAGAGGTTAAAGCGCAAAGATGCGCTGGTCATCCGTATCAAAAGAAAAGAAGATTTAGCTAGATTTATCACTCAAGAGCCTCTCATTGATACGCATCCTTCGTTGGGAGGAATATCAAATCTTTCTGAAGTTGATGCATTATACTTTGGTATTGGTTTGTGCAATGGAATACCAATGCTAAGCACAGGCTTGCCGGTTGATGTTTTGAGTATGATTTTAACCAGTGAACAAATAGATGCAGAAAAACATATACTGATTGCAGATACTCATGCAATTACAAATGGTTTTGATGCTTACTCTGTTGTTCGACTAGCTGGGCAATATCAAGAAACACTTCAAAGAGCCATAGAAAATATGAGTTTTAGTAGATGGCAAGTAGTTAGAGCTTCAGAGATTGACCAAAGTCAAGCATATATGGATATTCTTAGGACAATAGAAGCATCCCATGATTACATTAAAAGAGAGCTTGCAGATATGCATTGGTTCAATCATGAACATGGTGTAAATCTCAAAGTAGGTTGGGCACTAAATGGAAGCAAAAACTCAGATGAAACAGCATTCGATGCAGAGTTTCAACGGCAATTTGGAGAATTGCTGTCATTTATCTATGTAGTGCCAGGCAGGACATTTGATCCTAAGAGACTTCGCTCTGCGCCATACTTTTGTACAAATCCAGAGGAAAGAATATTGCTAAATGCAGGTGAAAATGTCGCGAATAAAATAGCTTCAGCTCAGGAACGATTCGGTGAACAAGCAACAAGACCATACGAGAAATTCCTAAGCTTAATTATTAGAACATACAACAAAACTATAGAACCTGCAGAAGGAGAATCACTAGCTGAAAGATTACAATACATCATTGACAGGTGTACAAAATGAAACAAAAAATATTAGGGGTAATTGGAGGACTAGGGCATGAAACTGGATGTAATTTTTGTCTTAATGTAAATAAGAAATTCAAACCGCTTACAAAAAGACAACCTCACATTTTATTAGATAATCTTCCCATATCTCAAGAAGCAGAAGAACGGTTGATTAATGGAGGTCCGTCTAAAGAACACTTAGATTTGCTGATGGAATCAGTTCAACGGCTAAATAAACTTAATGTAAGTGTGATTGTTATTGTCTGCAATACTGTTCATATATTCATTGATGAATTAAGAAGACTGTCAAAAATACCTATATTAAGCATCATAGAAGAAACAGCCAACAAATGCAAAGATATGAATTTTATGAAAGTAGGGATTATTGGATCAACTAAAACAGTTGAGTCAGGAATTCATTCAAAAGAACTTAAAAAATTAGGTATTGATGTAGTAATTCCTAGTCAAATAGATCAGCGTTTTGTGAGTGAATGTATTGTAAGAATAATAAACAATACTATTAATGATGACGACAAGGAAAAAATGATTAAAATTATAAAAACACTTGAGAAAGAAGGAGCTCAAGCAATAATTCTCGGCTGTACTGATCTGCCATTACTTATATCTAAGTTTAAATCTAATGTGCCGATCATAAATACTATGGAACTATTAGAAAATGCTGCTGTAAGCAGTTTATTGGGGGAGAGCTAAAATGATTTTATTGTATGGTAGCATGGGTATGATTTCTACACTAGCTGCTGAAGAGAAGCTTAGAATAGTAAGAGCTAAGAAAGAACAGGAATATTGGAATTTTCATGCTGAAGAGCTTGAAAGACTTAAAAGAAGAGTGGAAGAAAGGAGACGTAAAACTCCCTCTGAACTTCTTGTTCAAAATCTTGAACGAAAAACGAGTGAAATAATTAGCAACCCTCCTAATGAAGAAGAAGAACGATTCTCTATGCTTGAATACGATGCAGGTACGCCGTTAGAGAAAAAAGACTTAGAGACTAAAGACTTAGAGACTAATGAACGGTTTGCCATGCTGGAATTTGACTAATGGAGGTAAAAAATGGAACTTGCACCAAACACTTTTGGAAGAATTGACGATGAAGGCTGTCTCTCCACCGGGTGGTTAGAC
>Ga0209541_10015463_pt1 | contig 11387 bp, 11 predicted proteins | sample RifCSPlowO2_01_FD_184027 | JGI IMG/M metagenome (GOLD analysis project Ga0209541, IMG submission 184027) | Groundwater microbial communities from Rifle, Colorado - Rifle CSP2_plank lowO2_0.1 (SPAdes) (version 2) | ecosystem: Environmental > Aquatic > Deep subsurface > Groundwater | place...
CGTCAGATACTTAACTTACGACTACTCCCGCCTGACACCAACATCCGCCACTGTTCGCCGCGGAGCGCTTGAGGCCTTTGCCGACCCATCACACAGCCTCTGCTCCGACTTTACCGATCTCTTTATAACTCTGGCCAGGGCAGCCGGGATTTCCGCCCGCGAAGTGCAGGGTTTCGCCTACTCCACCGATCCTCATCTACAACCTCTAAGTCTGGTTACCGACGTTCTCCACTCCTGGCCACAGTATTGGGATACAACCCGCAACGTCTGGGTCAGTATCGATCCCACCTGGGGTAAAACCACCCGGGCCGACTATTTCTCCCAATTCGATTTCTCCCACTTCGCCTTTGTTATCCACGGCCAGTCATCAACCCAGCCTCTCCCGCCGACCGATATTGACGTCAACTTCGCTCCTTACACCGAACCTTCACCCCCTCCCCTGGACATCTCCTGGATCAGGCCGTCCCAGTTCGTTCCGGTTTTTCCCATCCGCACCACCCTGCGTGTAAGAAACAACCAGCCCTGGGCCCTTTACCGTCTGCCTATAGAATTCGACTCTGCTTCCCTCCTCGTAGAAATCCTGCCGCCCTACGCTACAGCCGATCTGCCGATTACCATCAGAACCCCACTATGGCCCAGTTTCCAATCCCGTTATTACACTGCTTCGGCCGGTACCCGCCGTGTCACCTATAATATAGGTGCCCGTTACTTTCTCGCCTGGCATATCACCCTTGGCCTCATCGTCTCACTCATTATCATCACAACTGGCTTTGTTGCCTACCGTTCCTGGAGTCTACATCTTCAAAGACGCCGGAGGAAATATCCTCTACGTGGGCAAGGCCAACAATCTTAAGTCCCGGGTTCGCTCCTACTTTGCTCCTCCAATTCGTCTCGGCCCCAAAACCGCCGCCCTCGTTTCCCAAATTGACTCAATAAGCCACATCCCGGTTCGATCAGAACTCGAGGCCCTGCTTCTGGAATCCCGCCTCATTAAAAAGTTTCTCCCCCCCTACAACATCGCCTCCCGTGACGACAAATCTCCCTATTTCATCCACATCACCCGCGAGCAGTTTCCCAAGCCAATAATCAATCACGAACCAAAAAACTCTCTCTCCGGTCCGTTCTTAAATCGCCTTACTCCAACCAGAATCCTTCGCCAGCTTCGAAAAATTACGCCCTACTGCACTGCACCCCGTCCCGTCAAACGCCCCTGCCTGTATTCCCACCTGGGACTGTGCCATCCCTGTCCAGCCACCGGCAACCAAACCACCTACCTCAAAAATATTGCGCGTCTCAAACGCCTCCTCCATGGCCACTTTTCATCCGTTAAATCCGAACTCACACATCTGATGAAATCAGCTTCAAGCGCCCAAGATTACGAACAGGCGGCCGAAATCAAAAAATCCCTGGACTCACTGAATTATCTGTTAACTTCTCCCATCCGCCCGGACGACTACATCGCCAATCCCAATCTCATTGCCGACCGCAATCTTGAATCCATCGAGTCTCTAAAACAATTTCTTCCGGGCAGCCTTCACCGAATAGAATTTTACGACAACGCTCACCTTGCTGGAACCCATCCTACTTCCGCCATGACCGTCGCCATCGATGGCGAGGTCAACCCCCATAACTACCGCCACTTCACCCTCCACACCTCTGATGATATTTCTATGATGAAAGAAGTCCTCACCCGCCGACTAAAAACCGACTGGCCAACTCCGGACTTAATAGTTCTGGATGGGGGATTGCCCCAATTATCCATCATTGCTTGGAATATTCCAACAATTGCCTTGGCAAAAAGAGAAGAAATCATTTATTTACCAAACGGGAAAAATATCAGTTTACCTAAAAATAATTCTGGATTATTACTGCTGATGCGCTTGCGCGACGAAGCCCACCGCTTTGCCCGACGTTTACATCATAAACACCGCAAAATACAAACTCTAAATCCTAAATCCTAAATTCTAATTTGGTAATTTGGTAATTTAGTATTAGAATTTGTTTAGAGTTTAATATTTAGATTTTAGAATTTATGCTAAGGTTATTCCTCCGTTCCGTCGCCATCAACCTCGCCAGTGTTTATCTCGCCGCCCAGGTTCTGACCGGCGTCATTACCTACGTCGGCGGCTGGCAAACCCTTTTTCTGGCCGCCCTGGCTATCGCCCTGGTCAATCTCTTTGTCCGGCCCATCGTCAACTTACTGCTTTTGCCCATTCACCTCATCACCTTGGGCGTCTTTCGCTGGATCGCCAACCTGGTCACGCTTTATTTAGTTACCTGGCTCATCCCCAACCTCCAGATCCATTCATTTGTTTCCCCGGAAATCAATCTCAAATATCTGCTCGTCCCGCCAATTAACTTTACCCCTTTCGGCGCCTTTCTGGTCGCCACCGTCACCCTGACCCTAATCTTCCATTTTTTGTACTGGCTCCTCCAGGACTGATATAATGACCCCATGAAACTTCCGCTTACTATTGTGCAAATAATTTTGGGCGTTTTAGTGTCCGCCCTGATTCTGCTTCAGGCCAAAGGTACCGGCCTGGGCCGCACCTCCTTTTCCCCCATGGCCTACCATTCCCGCCGCGGCTTCGAGAAACTGATTTTCAGGGCCACCATTATCCTCACCTCCCTCTTTGTTGCCATCTCTGCCGCCGCTTACTTCGTGATATGAACTATGCCCAAATCCCTCCGGTTTTACTTGCGCTTTACTGCCGCGCTGGTGTCCCGCCACTACCGTGGGATATTAGCCGGCCTGCTTCTGGGAACATTGGCTTTCTTCGTCCTTCCCAAAATTCTCCGCTACCTTCCTCCTATCCGATCCACTCGAACAATAGGCATCGTCGCCCAACCCACGCTTTCCGACCTGCCGCTGGCTATCCAACGCCAGATTAGCCTCGGCCTGACGGCATTGAACCCGGCTGACTCACCCGTACCTGCCATAGCCGACTCCTGGACCGCCACCGACTCCGGCAAAATTTTTCTCTTCACACTTCAATCCGAACTGGTGTGGCAGGACGGCCAACCTCTGGTTTCATCGGATATCAAATACAACTTCAAAGACGCCAAAGTCGAATATCCCGACCCCACCCATCTCAAAATTATTCTTCCCGATCCTTTCTCCCCCCTGCCATCGGCCGTTACCCGACCGCTGTTCAAAAAAAAGCTGGTGGGCGTCGGCAGCTACCGGGTAACCAAAACCAGACTTAACGGCTCCACTGTCGAATCTCTCACCTTATCTCCTGTGGACGGCACTTCCACTGCTCCAAATCTCCGCTACAACTTCTACGCTTCGGAAAATCAGGCCCGCATGGCCTACAAGCTCGGCCTGGTCAAGTCCCTGTTGGACATCCAGGACCCGGCGGATCTCAAAACCTGGCCGGGAACGGATGTCTCCCGTCAAACCCACACCGACCGCTATGTGGCCGTCTTTTTCAACTCTCAAAGTCCGCTGTTTTTCGGCACTGCCGGCCGTAATCTCCGCCAGGCTCTGGCCTATGCCGTGGACAAATCCCGCTGGCAGGCCACTGTCCGCGCCGCCGGACCGATCGGTCCGGATTCCTGGGCCTTCTCCGCGGACATCAAAAAATACGATTTTGATCTGGACCATGCCAAGCAGCTGCTAGCCAAAGTGGACAAATTGCCCGATCCGCTGGTTCTGACTACCGTCCCGGCGTATCTAGCCCAGGCCGAAGACATCAAACAAGATTGGCAGGCCGCAGGCATCACTACCGAAGTTCAGGTGTCGCTTGACACCCCCGGCGACTACCAGGCTCTGCTTCTAGCCCAGGCAATTCCGGCCGACCCGGACCAGTACTCGCTCTGGCATTCAACCCAGGCCGGCAATATTACCCGGCTCAACAACCCCCGCATCGACAAGTTATTGGAAGACGGCCGTAAAACCTTGGACCAATCGGCCCGCAAAACCATCTACGCCGATTTTCAAAGGTTTCTCCTCGAAGAATCTCCTGCCGTCTTCCTCTTCCATCCCCATACTTACACCATCTCGAGACAATGAACCTTACCTTACCGGTTGTGACCTTTGCGGCGCTTCTGGATTCCATTAACCCCTGTGCCATTTCCGTCCTCCTTCTCACCATTGGTTTTTTAGTCTCCCTGAAAAAAACCCCGAAACAAATCAGCCTCATCGCCGGAATTTATATTTTCGGAATTTTCGTCACCTATATTCTGATCGGTCTGGGCATCCTCCACGCTCTCACGTTATTCGGAATTTCCCGGGCTATCACTAAATTCGGGGCACTTATCCTCGTAATTACCGGCATCCTGGGCTTAGCCAAAGTTCCTCTGGGCATTCCCGGGTTTATCAAGCCCTCACTCGCCAAGCTTATTCAACAAGCCACCTATCCCGCCATGTTTTTCCTGGGTGTCCTGGTCGGCCTGTTCGAATTTCCCTGCACTGGCGGCCCGTACCTGATGATATTGGCCCTTCTCCACGACAAAGCCACCTTCACTTCCGGCGCAGCGTATCTTATTTACTACAACCTCATTTTCGTCTCACCCTTAATCTTAATTACTCTTACCACCTACAACCAAACACTTACCTCCAAATTTGAATCCTGGCGCAAATCTCATGCCAAACAAGCCGATCTCTACTCCCCCATTGCCATGATTATCCTCGGGGGTGTAATATTCCTCCTGTAATGGACCTCAAAACCTTATTGAAAAAAGTTGACGACTTTAAAAAGTCCGGCCCGGTTGATCTATCTCTTGAGGAGGATCTGTCCATAGCCGTCATGAATCTCATTAGTTTGGAGGAGCATTTCTTTTTAACCGCCGAAAAGACCGGCAAAAAGACCGAGTATCTCAAAATGATGGACGAGGTCAGGGAGATGAGAAAAGAACTGCTGGCTAAGATGATCGACCGCCATGAAGGCGAAACCTGGTGTATAACGAAGCACTTGCTGGCCGCCACCATGCGCCTCATCGAAGTTGGTACCAAAAGCCACGACCAGACATACTTTGACCACGCCTACAAACTTTACTCGCTCTTCTGGGCCCTCCGCTTAAAGTTGATCGATCTCCCCGATCTCCCCAAGATCCCCGATACCCCCGACAGCCCAATGAGTCTCCAGGATATTACCGCCAAACTCGTCGACTGCTGCAAAGAATGAACTCCAAATTAGTCGTATCCGTCCTATTGGTCATACTCGTCCTATTTGGTACCGCCATTTTTCTCACCCGTGCTCCGGCAGCACCATCTAATCTGGATTCCTTTGCCAAATGCCTGGCCGAAAAAGACGTCACCATGTACGGCGCCGCCTGGTGCTCCCATTGCCAGAACCAGAAAAAACTTTTCGGAACTTCTTTCCAATACGTCCCGTACGTCGAATGCCCCAACGTTCCCAAGCTCTGCGTAGAAAAGGGGGTCGACGGCTACCCGACCTGGATCATTGGGGACACCAAGCTCGAAGGCGAACAGACCCTATCTAAACTCTCCGAAATCTCCTCCTGTGCACTTCCCTAGCTGCGGGGCTAGGATTCGAACCTAGAATATGCAGATTCAAAGTCTGCTGTCCTACCATTAGACGACCCCGCATTCTGTGGGCCCGGAGGGAATCGAACCCTCAACCGCTTCCTTAAGAGGGAATTGCTCTACCGTTGAGCTACGGACCCTTGGTGCTCCCAGGAGGAATTGAACCTCCATCTTTTCCTTAGAAGGGAATTGCTCTATCCGTTGAGCTATGGGAGCAAACGGGAAGCCAATCCCAATTTTACCTTATTCCGCCGTCTTTAAGGGAAGCCCATGCCGCACACTAGCACATGAGTGGCACAATTTAGAGTGGGCTCCCCTCAAAAACGGCGGTCAATAAATTGTCAAAGCACTTTCGTCTTTACCCTACGTAGCTTTAGCGAAGTAGGGCGAGTACTCATCAGTTCAGCTTGTATCAGCTGAAAAGTGCTAAGTTCGTGGTTCTGGGTTGGGTCGGGGGTTGTATGAAAATTATAATAATAAATATAATTTCATTGTAATGATTACTCATTACGCCCTCAACTTACTATCCAAAACCACGAACTCTCTCGCTCCTTCTTTTCTAGCTCACTTGCCAGACTAAACGCAAAAAATGTTTAGTAGGAAAGTAAACTTTCCAAGAAAGAACTCAACCTAACCTTGCGGTCAGGGCGAGAGGCTATCAAGCTAAGCTTGACGTCCGATCATGTCTGTCAACTCTTTGTGGAGTTGATTTAAGTCCAAATAGGACACAGTTTTGATCGGGAGAGAATTAGATTTTTGAGCGGGGGCGCGTACGTCCTTGAGTCTGTGCAGAACAAGAAAAACAGTTCTGTGCCTCAAGTGATCAGACTTTACAGTCAGATCCCTCATTGACGAACACGCCCCCCATCTCGCTAGCCTATCTGCCCATCTGCCCAAGGGTAAACCCGAGGACGAAAATCAAAACAATGAACAGAATCGGCAACATCAGCAAAACGATCACAAACAACACGATCGCTGCCATCCCCAAAACCAACCATCCAAAGAGGACGATCGGCACTAAGACTAACACCAGGACAAGAAAAGCGAGCCCCAGCATCAGCATGCGAATCAAATTGCCAACCGCGCGGATCATGATCACCAGCACAAGCGCTAGCTCCCGCAAAGTCCTGACCAGGACAAAAATCGTCAAGGCCAAAACCAAGAGGATCAAAGCGATGATCAATGCGCCCAACAGCCACCATATCCACTCGGGAACGTTTGTCGCACAAGGCGGCGGGGGGCACTGCGCCGGGCAAGGTTGTATTTCAGCGCGCAGGCTTGAGGACTCTTCGGTCGGACTCGGAGTGCTCGTTGGTAAAACGGGCGTGCTGGTCGGAATGACCGGCGTGGAACTCGGAGTGCTCGTTGGTAAAACGGGCGTGCTGGTCGGAATGACCGGCGTGGAACTCGGAGTGCTCATCGGGACTTCTTTCATCACGAAAGAAAGGAGAATAATGCGATAGGTGCACTGCTCTCCCGAAGTCGGCAACTTGCCGTCTTCATCATTAACCACAACATCTGTCAACTCCAATTCCTGATCCCACCACTCGGCCGGGATCCATTCGACGCTGAGGATTTGAGTCCCCGGCGTGATTTCGTAAACTTCCGTCCACCCTGTGCGGTTCGAACCGTCAAGCCTTTTTCCGTCACGTTGAGTCGTCGCTTGCCAATAGTCACCACTATCCAGAACCAATTCGATGGTCAGATCTGGGAGCGGCTCACCATTCAGCTGCGCACCAATTTCAACGAGAACTCCGTTCTCACATCCGGGTTCCGGCGTCTGAGTCACTTGCGTGGGCTCGGGCGTTTGGGTAACCACTGTGGGTTCCGGCGTCTGAGTCACTTGCGTGGGCTCGGGCGTAAACGTGGATGTGGGCGGTACGGGGGTTTGAGTCGGGGTGCTAGTGGGTCGAGGAGTGTTGGTGGGGCGTGCGGGAAATTCAATCTTCACAGTGCAAACGCACTTCTCGGTAGAGCTGTGCCGAATGCTTAAAGTGATGGTCTTCTTTCCGAACGGGTCACTGTAATCGTGAGATTTATTGCCTGAGCCGGACGAGTTGATGGTTTCATCTTTTCCATCACCCCATTCCAACTTGGCCACATCAGTGCCCACCAATTTCACATCGTACCCGATCGTCACATGGCCATTGTCATTCTTGCTGACAAGCCACATCCCCACTGAAGATCCCCCACAGCTCGAGTTGGCATATGCCTTCTCGGGCTGCACGAACGCAACCGCCACGATGGCAATCGCAACGAAAAACAATCCCGCAATCGCTGCGAACTGCTTGCTGTGCAAGAGTCCGCGGACGCGGTTATTCAATTGTCCCACCACGAAGTGGAGGGTGACGAGCAACGAGCTGTTGACTGCGTTCATTTCCTTATCTCCTATTTCTGAATAGTGACTTTCTTGACTTTTCCGTTCTTCAAACGAACCTTCTGTGTGCTCGATTGCATACTGACCTCCTGTCAGATGCAACAAATTGAATTTCACTGTCCTCTTTGGGGAGAACTTTTCTTGGATCTTTTGGGTCCAAGACGGGTATTTAGTGTGAAAACACTACCCGAGTCTGTTTGGGCCTGGTGTACTGACCAGTGATCCTTTCGCCGGGGATGGCTAAGGTTCATCTTTAAGCTACTTGTCACTTATCGAGGGATGCGATCCTAAGCTCGCTTCGGCTAAAAGCCTACGTGCGGCATCGGGATTCGCCCTGTCTCGTGCGACAAGAGCAAAAAGGAGCGGGGTTAAAACTCTTCCAATTGAGAGCACACAGGATTGAAATATTGACAAATTAACCTAATTATTCTAATTGTTCTAATCGCAGATAGACGATTGACCTAATTAGTCTAAAGAATGATATAAAAAGTTCTAATTGACGGACTATGAATAGTCAATGTTACTATCCGCTTATGGACAAAACCGACCAAATCAAACTTCTGCGCGAAGAACTAAAAGAACTCAAACAAGATTGGTGGTTTAATCACGGAAACAGCCATTCAAAACTAAGCGACCAACTCAAAATAATTACAACCGAACTTCGTGACGTCCATACCAAACTTGATCAATTACTTCAAAACAAAAAAGTGGTAGTATGAAATCATGCTCACAAACTCAGATCTAGCAAAATTCCGTTCCGGTGTCCGGCAAGAAGTTAAAACCCAACTTAAACCTGTCCACAAAAAGCTTGACTACATTGGCAAAAAACTGACAGTTGATTTTGACCATCTCGATCGAAGGGTCGGTGATCATGACAAACGGCTCGACCGAGTTGATAATCATCTACACTTTGAACCAATTCCTTCAACCCTCCCATCCAAACATATTCAGCATCTTCAATCGCAACTTGCGAGATAACAACTTCAATCCTAAGTGCTCCCAACTGGAGTACTAATTCTCTCTGACCCTTCGTAGTTCCACGTAGTGGAACGCAGTAGGGTCTTTACCTCTCTTTTTAACGTGCTAGAATTAAAAAGTCTCGTATTCTAGGTCAGCCTACAAGCTATTTGTAGAATCACTAGGATACACCTATAGGTTACCATAACCAGGTCGTTTTGTCAAGACCTTTAAGTGCTACAATAAATCTATGGATCTGGTCGTATTGAGCTTGAGAGTTCCCCGGGAATCCGAGAACACCCCCGAGCAGACCGCCCAGCTTCTGGCCTCCCTGGCCAAGGCTACGGCCAAAAACGTCCATATCAGCCTGGAGGTCACACTCGAGGCCGGCCAGATCACCTTCTGTGCCGTCTTCCCCAAGCATCTCAAAACGTTCGTCTCCTCCCAGCTCCTGGCCACCTACCCCGACGTCGTCATGACTGAAACCAAAGATTATCTGGAAAACTGGCTGACCGCAAAACAAGTCAACTTAAGCATCATTCGCCAGCGTTACGCCTCTTACTTCCCCCTTCGCGATTACGCCGATTACAAAGAGGTGGATCCTATGCTGCCGCTTCTGGGAGTTTTTTCCAAAGCAGGGGAGTCCGACAAAGTTCTGGTCCAGTTCATTCTCACCCCAGCTCCCAAAAATATTCAGACTCACGCCTACCGCTACCTCCATCCTAAAAGCGAAGATCCAAAAGAGAAACCAATCGTCGAGGGGAAAAAACTTATTGAGGACAAATTATCACAACCTCTCGTCGGTGTCTCAATTCATTTTGCCACGTCCAGACCCGAACTCCTTCATGATCTGTCCGGGGCCATTTCGGTCTTAAACCGCCCCGACGGCAACTCGCTGATCGCCGGCCGACTATGGAGCTGGCAGCGCCGCGCTCTCTGGCACAGTATTTATGACCGCAAGCCATTTATATCTTTTTTCTCACCTTTGCCAACACTCAATGTCATGGAGCTCTCATCCCTCTGGCACCTGCCGGGCGTCTACACCAAACTTCCCAACGTCGCCTGGGCCCCGAGTAGTTCATTCGTCGAAGCTCCGGAGAATTTGCCTATTCATTCTGCTGCATCCGCACCTGACACCAATTTCTTCGCCAAAACCACTTTTAGAAATCAGGAAACCACCTTCGGCATCAAATTGGCCGACCGCCTGCGCCACGTTTATATTTTGGGCAAGTCCGGCACCGGCAAATCCACCCTTTTGGAAAACATGGCCGTGGACGACTTCAAAAAGGGCAGGGGAGTGGCCTTCATCGACCCTCATGGCGACGCCTGCGATAATCTCCTCAACTACATCCCTGCCTCCCGAATAAATGATGTCATATATTTTAATCCTGCGGATCGTGAATACCCAATACACTTGAACATCTTAGAGTCGTCCGGACCCGAAAACGCCGAACTCGTCGCTTCGGGCATAGTTTCTATATTTCACAAGCTCTACGGCCACTCCTGGGGCCCGCGTCTGGAGTACATCCTGCGCAACACTCTTCTCACCCTCACCCAAATCCCCGGATCAACCTTACCTGACGTAGTAAAAATGTTAACAGATTCAAAATATAGAAATTCGATCTACCCACAAATTAAAAACCAGCAATTACTGGACTTTTGGAAAAACGAATTCGATCGTCTGGAAGAGCGCACCCGCACCGAACAAATTTCCTCGATCTTAAATAAAGTCGGCCAGTTCGTCAGCTCGCCCCTCATCCAAAACGTCATCTCCCACCCCAAATCGACAATCAATCTGGAGGACGTGTTAAACTCCGGCAAAATTTTAATCGCCAACCTCTCCCAGGGCAAGCTGGGCGAGGACAACTCGGCCCTCCTGGGTGCCATGCTCATCACCAAACTCGAATTGGCCGCCATGAGCCGCGTCGACCTGGCCAAAGCTGACCGCCAGCCGTTTTTCCTGTACGTGGACGAGTTCCAGAATTTTGCCACCGAATCATTTATTAAAATTCTTTCCGAAGCCAGAAAATACGGACTGGGCCTGACCCTGGCCAACCAGTATATCGCCCAGATCCCCGAACCTATCCAGAAGGCCATCTTCGGCAACGCCGGTACGGTCATCGGCTTCGTCATGGGCTCCGAGGATGCCCGGGTGATGGAAGCCGAGTTCGGCGCCAAGTTCACCAAAGAAGCCCTGGTCTCTCTGCAAAAATATCAGATCGCAGTGCGCGTCACCGTCGACTCCACTATTTCCCAGCCCTTCCTAGCCACCTCCCTGCCTCCCTTAAAATCATCCAATCTCAACCGCGAAAAAGTCCTTTCCTCCTCTCGCCAGCGCTGGGCTAAAAAAACTTCCAAATCTTAGCCTTCGTCTTCAGCCCGTCGACCCATTTCCCGATCTCCTCCTGCAGCCTGTCCGCCTCGTCTGTCGCAATCTTCGCCTGCTCCATAACTGCCTTTTCCACGCCCAACTGCAATCCGATTCTCTCCCGCAGCTGCACCATGGTCATGCCTCCGTCCGCCAGCAGTTTGTCCAGATCCTGGCCTTCCTGCAACCCTTTC
>Ga0209541_10015464_pt1 | contig 11386 bp, 5 predicted proteins | sample RifCSPlowO2_01_FD_184027 | JGI IMG/M metagenome (GOLD analysis project Ga0209541, IMG submission 184027) | Groundwater microbial communities from Rifle, Colorado - Rifle CSP2_plank lowO2_0.1 (SPAdes) (version 2) | ecosystem: Environmental > Aquatic > Deep subsurface > Groundwater | place: Rifle...
TATATTCGATTCATGGGGAGACATATTCACGGCAGTATTTACCAGTGTCAGAGCTGTCATCGATCAGGTCCTCGATATTAACGGGGCGCTCAAAGCAATTGTTGGTTTTTTCGGTGGAACCATTGCAGGCTTGGTTATAGGCATTGCGATGCTTTTTATTATGTTTAGAATTTTCTTTATGTTACTTATGGCCTACGCTATGATAATTATTTTAACTATGGCCGCCCCATTTTTCTTCTTAGTTCAATCATTGCCCGGCAGGAACGGGGCCGGTGAATGGTTTAAACAAATGGCTTCGCAAGTTGCAGTCTTCCCAACCGTTGCCATGATGTTCATTTTTGCCGGTATCTTGGGGGGAATTCCGGAATTAGGTGGAGCAAACTCAGGTGCGATTGGCAGCGGGCAAGTCGGGGTTTTCCCGCTTCTTGCAGGCGGGATAAATTCGGAAGTTATCGGAGGCCTAATCGGTATCGGTATTTTACTTCTAACTCCGCAAGCGGCTGAATTAGTTAAAAACGCTATCGGCGTCAAAGGCCCGCAACTTGGCGCAGGCGCCATGGCCGGCGCAGCAGCAGGCGGAGCCGTAGTTGGCGCTGGGTTAAGTAGGGGTGGTAAAGCTGCCGGTGACTACGCGAATACTTATAATCCAGTTTCAAGAATGTTGCAGGTTAGAAAAGCAAAAGAGCAAAACCAGGTAGCCAAAGATTCAAAAACTGGAGTTTGGGATCCTGAATATCATGAAAGGTTTGGGGGCCAACCACCACAGAATAGACCAGAATGATTTATAATTTTACCTTTGCCTTCCGCTTGCCTGATTAACACTTTGTTTTAAGAATTCAGTAAATCCCCCCCATATAAAACCAAATAGAGCAAAAAACGGCAAAACGACTGGTACGTGCTTTGCTTCCCAAGCAGATTTTCTACCAAATTCAAGAGTCTGTCTCAATCTCCTGAATGGTGTCGTGCCAAGCATCGCCCCGAACGCACCCGGCGTTTCAAACTCTCCAACTTTTGGTACGCCCATTGCCCCACCTACTGTCATACTCTTGAAGCCCAGCAGTTTTCTTTTTTCGTGTTCAACTTGCTTTCTTTCCATATCTCCTCGTGCCTCCAGAGTATCTGCTACATGTTCACCTGCAACTGATGTAATATTTGGCGCATCAAATAGCCTCCTTCTATGTTTGCTATTAACATCCCAGTGAGCTCTAAACGCTAAAGACATAAAGGGGAACTGCCTTGCTCCACGTGTTGAATAAAAAGTTTTCGTTTTATCATTAAGTTCAATAAATCTCTCGTTTGTCGGGTTAGCAAGATATGCCTGAAATCCCTGCGGTCCTGCATATTCTCTGTGTTTATCACGATCCACAAACACATCTACCATTTCAAATTTTCTAATCTTTCCAGCCTTAACCACTTCACTAAACTTAAACTTTTTCTTATCTTCGGCATCCGACATCGAAACCTCACCGTTTTCAATCATATCCATTAAAGCCGCATTCCTCATCCAACCATAAAAATCCTCGTGGTATTTCGCGTTGTCAAAATCCCACCTTTGCATCATTTCCTGCGTCCTTCTTTCGAGATCGCTCTTCTGCTCATCGCTCATAAAATTTTCCACCCACCTAACCATCGTAGAATTTTGGGGAAACAAATAATGGTGTTTGCCGGGAAGGTGCTGTTTCCAAAGACGGTTAACATCATTTTCTTTTGGCCTACCCCGATTTTCATTAGTGTCATGATAAAACTCCCAAATGTGATCAATGCTCCTGCCCCAAAACATATTGGTGCTTTGGTGGATAACTATGCTTTCAAAATCGTCGTCAAGCCCGCTGGTTGTATCACGGCTGTAAACACGAATGCTGTCATAATTGGACCACTCAAACATCCAAGTCGTATGATAGGCATTTTTATTAACCGAATCCAAAAATCCACCCTTCTCAAGATCATCAACATCTACCCGCAGGAGAGCAGAATCCTTATCAACCTTTACGTGAAGACCCAAATCCTTAAGTTCAGCTGCAAGCCCGCCTCTAAGCTCTTCTTGCCTTAATGTTAAATAAGAACGCCTAACCAGAATCTCTTCTGCCTTTTTTTTACCGTCATCAGTCGTCAAATCAACACCATTCTTCTCGAGTACCCCACGGACTATGTCGCTTTCTGCCAGTAAATCCAGGCCACCCTGCGCCAAAAACTCAACGTCGTCTTTTTCAACATACCCAAACGCACCCTGCATAGTCTGCTTCTGATGCCACTCTTCTACAAGTTTATGGGTTACTTTAATACCATTAAAAACTTTCTCTTCTGCGCCTACCTTAAACTTCAACTCATTCTTCCTTCCCCATATCTGGTCAATGGTGACCTTTCCTGCTAGGCCTTCTTTATCGATTTTTGCCTGCATTTTTAAAACAAAATACTGCCTGAGATTTTCTACTTGACTTTTGAAATCGTCATCAACTTTACGGTTCATGCTTCTGGCAACTTCGCGAATTTCAGAATCAGAAAGTGGATTTTCAATTGCACGCCGAGTCAACTCCTCAACCATATTCATTTTTATCCTATCCTGCCTTAACTTTTCACTGTACTGGGAAAAGGAAATGTCAAACAGATTCACAGCCTCGCCTTTTGCGTCTACAAATTCGCGAAATCTATCATCTCGCGAAAACCGCTCTGCAAATTTCTCCCACGTCTCGTCGTCAAAATACTGCTGGAAAATACCAAGCATTTCCTTTGGATTCATATCGTTTCTTTCCATAGTTATTCTGAAACTATGAAATGCTCTGAATGCTTCCAGCTGAGCAACCAGATCATCTCTGAGCGCACGACCTTCTGGTGTATCCGGAGCAATTGAACGTACCAAAGTAATCGCCTCATTGGCGGCCGCACTTAGCTCTTCGACGCTAAAATCCATACTCTCCATCTGCGAAAAAACGGTGGTCATCTTTTCGGGAATTTCCTGCCAAATTGGAATAACCTCTGTGGATTGTTTAACTCTAACTGTCTGTTCCAAACCTTCAATTAGCTTGATTACTCTCCATTCACGGAGACCAGTAGAATCTTCACCGATCATACCCAACAGCTTATCTTTTGCGCTCTCAAGTGTCTCACCCCACCCGGCAGAAATCATTTTGAGGTAAGTCGTTGCATTACTGTCTATATCACCCACCAGTGAATGCTGCCTTTTTTTGTCCATCATGTTAAATTGGGAATTGAATTTCCTATCAAGTTGGGCAACCAACCCATTATCCTTTTCAAGAACTTGCGATACCCGGTTTCTGATATCAGCCGGGAGTGAATTGACAGCCGCTTCATTCTCATAAAAAGCAGACTCAAGCCCTTTTGCGATGAAGTAAGCTTTTTTGAATTCTGCAGGCTCATCGGCTTCGGCGAGTTTTTTTACTTCTTCAATTTTCTCGTTAACGTCTTTTAGGGCCGCATCCCAGTCGGCGCCCGTCGTCTTACCTTCTTTAGCAAGTGTGAGAAGTTTATCGGTAGCTTCTTTTGTTGGAATTTCAAATTCTGTGTCTCTCTGATACGCTTCAACTTCCCGCCTACCCATTCTCGGCGCTGCTTCTGCTCGCTCTCGCATAGCCTCAATTCCAAAGTCATTTATACCTTTTGACAACGCCTCCTGAACCTGTACAATTGAACCATCGCTAGCCGTAAGTCCCCCGCGCAATTTGGTATTTGTTAGCTCCTGCTCAATATTTTGAAGAGCACTGCTTTTGTCTTGACTGGATCTTGCGCCTGTAGCGACTCTTTTTATTTCTCTAATGTAGTTACCAAGATCCCCGGCTACCGCACCTTCATCAGGCAAATCCGCCATGAAATCATTAACATCTCCACCTCGGATAGGGACAACAACTGATATCCCTTGTTCTCGAAGCCATCTCCTTTTTTCTATATCTGGTCGTGTGTTCCAATCTTTTGGGAATTCTATTTGCAGGTTGATTCCTTGTTCCTCGAAAATGTTTTGTAGATGCTCTTTGTCTAAACTGGTAACACCGCTAACAAAATATTTGCCGTCTTCAGTCTTTAATGACTCAACGCGATGATCGGAAAGCGTCTTAAATGGATCAGTATTTACTAGTTGAAATCTTTTTTTATCTGCTGCTGAAGTTTGAGCCTCAGGATCAGGCAGTCCAAAGGTTTCGTACATTTGCGCACGAGCTTGGTCTATCTTAGCTTGATCAACTTTCGGCTCTTCGTGATCTTTTTTGTCAGTTTTTTGACTTTTCCCGCTGTCATCCTTACCGCTCTCATCGTGGCGGGCTCTATCATCTTGGGGACGAACTCTTAATTCATCGTCACTTTTACCTTTTTCGGCTGGTGCAAGCATACTGTTATTTTAACATTTATAGATCCTTCGCCTTCGCTCAGGATGACAATGTGATAAGAAAAAACCTAAGCAACAATTCAACAATTTTGCAATTTAACAATATGGAAACAAATCAATTAATATCAAAATTGCCCGTGAAAAAATTCCACTTTTGCGTCCATGTTTCATATGCTATGGTGGCTATAAGCCACAAAGGAAATGCAGCAACATTCTGTCCCGCAAAACATAGCATCTTTCAAATTCAAGCTCTTTGGCAGCTTAACTGCCCGACAATTTTTCACCCTAATAATCCCTCTGTCTTTAGCTGCAGTCCTTTTCTTTTCGGGCGTTCCGTCTATCATCAGAATTCCACTATCCTTTGCAATCGGCGGCTTTGCATTCTTTATTGCACTGGTGCCTGTTGGCGGAAGGCCTTTTGACCAATGGGCCGTTGCTTTTATTAAAGCTGTAATGTCCCCAACCCAGAGAGTCTGGGTCAAAGAGAAAAAGATCCCTGAATTCCTGACCATGATCATTGCTCCTCCAATTGATAATCAGCAGATTCCTGAAGAATTTACCAGCAAAAAGAAGGAAAGGCTTATGGCCTACCTTAAAACTTTGCCCAAAGACAATGCTTCCCCGCTTGATGTTAAAGAAGAAATCGCTCTTCAGGATATTGACTATTCAACTCAAGCAGTTGCTTCACTAGAACCCGCAAAGCCAATTCCCACCGAAAGCTTGCCTCCGCCAATAATCTGGCCCAAGGTGAGCATTCAACAGCGACAGCAACCTACAATTACCTCAACATTTGCACCCGCCGATGTTCAACTCCCATCCACGCCAATACCCTACCTTGAACAAGCTCCTAAACCTGCTCGGCCAAAAGTTTCGCTACACGCCAAACCTTATATTCTTGCCGGAGTTGAAAAAAGAATAGCGGCAGCAGAGCCTGCCGAGCATCAATACGTCGAACTTGTTAGTGAACCTACTGTGAGTCTGGCTTCCGATACCAACTATTCGATAGACAACATAATTCCCGTAAGAACTTGGGACAACAGAATAAAACTTGTCCATGGAATAGGCACGACCCGCGCCCGTAAGCTCCACTTTGCGCCTCCTGTAAATTTCGATATTTCAAAACTGCCAATCCGCGGGGAAAAAAGGTTTGAAATCTCCGACGAGCTCAAAAAGCGTTTCCAACTTGAAGACGTTAACCCACCGGTAGTACTGCCTATTGAAAGGGAACCGGGCCTGATACCGCAGGTAACCAGACCGCTGATTTACGAGAAAACACAAAATATTCCTCAGAAAGCAAAAGGCGCACCCGGTCCAACTGGCCAACAAGTACCCACAACCGCTTCTGCACCTCAGAAAAGTGACTCTTCTCAATTCTCTATCACCGACCTCAAAAAGCAGGAACTTGTTAAAAAACAATTGTCCAGCGCCGAAATCGTGCCTTTAACCAAAACCCCTAACGTAGTCTCGGGACAAGTAGTAGATACGAGTGGTACTGCAATTGCCGGAGCTGTTCTGGTTATTAGAAACGAGCAGGGTATTCCTGTAAGAGCCCTTAAAACCAATAAGCTAGGGCAGTTTCTTTCTGCAACCCCACTAACTAATGGCACCTACAACATTGAAACCGAAAGCGAGCTAGCAACTTTCAACCCTTTTTCGATACTTCTTAAAGACCAAATTGTTTCGCCGATTGCCATAGTTGCCGAAGGAGCAAAATCAACTTAAAAAAAATGAGTAAAGATAAAACAAAGGCTTCGACTCAAGAACATTTGGATATCGAGGATATCACCGAAAACATGGTCATTTTAAAAGGCGGCAATGTTGCCATGATTATGTCCACTTCGGCTGTAAACTTCGATATCCTCTCGGAAGCCGAACAGGACGCCACCATATATGCCTATGCCGCTTTTCTAAACTCGCTATCATTTGCTCTGCAAATCATGATCAGATCCAAAAAAGCCGATATCACCAGCTACTATCAGCACTTAGAAACTTCTATGCGCGAACAGCCCAATCCCGATCTCAAGCGGCAGATTCAAAAATATATGGAGTTTATTCAGTCCACTGTACAGCAAAAAACAATTCTGGATAAACAATTTTATTTGATTATTACTTTTTCTCCGCTGGAACTCGGGATTCGGGGCTTGAAAAAACAACCGGCCAACAGAAACAAATCTAAGGCTCAGGTTATTTCTGAAGCAAGGATCAACTTGTTTCCAAAAAGAGATCACATTATCAAACAAACGGCTCGTCTTGGCTTAACTGCTCAGCAGCTTTCGACAAAAGATTTAATCGAACTTTTCTACGATATCTATAATCCGGCACCGACAGGTACCCAAAGGATTATCTTAGACACCGCCTCATATACTGCTCCTATGGTCAAACCGGCCATCGAATCACCAATGCCGGCCCCGCTGTCGAACATGGGTGGGACATCTAACGTTCCTCCTTCACCAGTTGGCGCAATGCCTATGCCAATTCAACCAGCAGCACAAACAATCGCGCAACCACTACAGCCGGCAAACCAGCAAGAAGCTCTTAAAAATCTCCAGCAGGCAACAGCCAGTGCCGCCCAGTTTGTTTCCCAGCGTCAGCAGACTATCGCTCCAAGCCAACCGGTTGCCGCGCCACCTAGTACCAATCAAACAGCACAACAACCAAACCCTTATAATGAAACTCAATAAATTTATCACCCAGCTTAATCCAAAAGTAAAACCAGCTACGAATCAGGAGCAAGAGTGGAGCAAGGCCCTGGCTGCCGGCATTGTTTCCGTCAAAGACATCATCGCTCCTCCCGCAATAGAGGTCGATTTCGATTTTATAAAAATAGGCATGACGTACTACCGAACAATCTTTGTAATTGGCTACCCAAGATATGTGCAGGCAAATTGGCTGTCGCCTCTAATAAATTTTGAACATACTCTTAGTACTTCCATGTATGTCTACCCCATTGAAGCCAAAGGAGTGTTAGACGATTTAAAGCGCAAAATTACCGAAATGGAAGCAACGATAACTGCCGATATCCAACACGGCCATGTAATTGACCCTGCAGTTCAAGCTGCGCTTGATGATGCCCAGGTTTTGCAGGATGAACTTGTTAAGGGACAGGAGAGATTTTTCCAATTCGGCCTGTATGTGACAATTCCCGCCGATACTCTGGAAGAACTGGACACATTTTCCAAGCAGGTAGAATCAACACTCGGCTCACTTTCACTTGTTCCCAAACACGCCACACTGCAAATGGAAGACGCTTTCAAAACCACACTACCCGAGGGAACCGACCACCTCTATATAACCCGCAATATGGACACGACTTCTCTGGCAACAACCTTCCCTTTCACCTCTTCATCGCTTACTTCCAACACCGGTGTCATGTATGGGATCAACGAGCATAATGGCTCGTTGGTAATCTTCGATCGTTTTACGCAGGAAAATGCCAATTCGGTGATCTTTGCTAAATCCGGTGCCGGCAAATCCTACATGGTTAAACTTGAGGCGCTTCGATCACTCATGTTCGGTACGGAAATTATCATTATCGACCCTGAGGAAGAATACAAAAGCCTTTCAGATGCAATTGGCGGTGAATACATTTCATTTGATTTTGATAGCCCCGCCAAAATAAACCCCTTTGATCTTTCGGGAGTTTACGAGGAAGACGAAAACGAACTTGGCCTAAAAATTCTTTCCCTGCACGGCTTTCTCAAAGTAGTTATGGGTAAATTAACACCGACCGAAGACGCCATTATCGATAGGGCATTAGTTGCTACCTATAAAGCTAAAGGCATAACCCCTGACCCTACAACCCAAAAGAAAGAACCGCCCTTAATGGAAGATCTTTACAAAGCCTTAATCGGTATGGAAGAACCTCAGGCCAAAGGGCTCGCGGACAGGCTGGAAAAATTCGTCAAAGGTTCTTTAATTGGCATCTTTAACCAACAGTCAAACATCGATATCAAAAATACATTCACTGTCTTTTCAGTCAAAAACTTAGAAGAAGAACTGCGGCCAATCGCCATGCATCTTATCTTGGATTTTATCTGGACCAGAGTTAAAAATGATATTAAAAAACGCCTGCTGATTGTCGATGAGGCATGGTATATGATGCAGCATGCCGACAGTGCCACTTTTATGTACAGCATCGCCAAACGTGCCAGAAAATATTACCTTGGTTTAACTACAATTTCTCAGGATGTTGAAGACATTCTTGCTAGCGACTACGGCAAGGCTATAGTTACCAACTCATCAATCCAGATTCTGCTTAAACAATCACCGGCCTCCATTGATAAACTTGGCGAAGTTTTCTATCTTTCCGAAGGGGAAAAACATTTACTTCTTGCTTCCGACGTTGGTGAAGGTATCTTCTTCGCCGGCCCAAACCATGTCGCAATTAGAGTTATTGCTGCGCCGGACGAACACGCACTCATCACTACAGACCCCAGGGAACTTTTAGAAATGAGGCAAAAAAGCCAAGATGTTCTTAAGCAATTCGAAGAACCGATTAATAAAGAACCACAGCCAACTGTACAACCTAATGAACAGCAAACTCAAGCCACAATCCAACAACCTCAACAGGCTCCAGTTTCACCGCCTCAACCACAAAACCAAGCGCCAAGCCAACCACTAACACCACCAAATCAAGCGCAAAATCAATAAACAAATTGTTAAATAGTTAAATTGTTTAATTGTTGTAAATGTAACAATTCGTCCTTTCTGATATCATTTAATTAGGCCTGCGCTTATTGTCTTACGGCTATTGTCTAATTCTTTTCTTTTCTGCTTTAGGCCTTAGTCGTTCAGCGTTCAGCCTTTACTAGATGCCTGCACCAACTGCCGCTCAAGTTAAAACGCTCGTAAACAGCAGCTACAATCGTGTCGCTCCGGCATTGTCGCAAACATTAAATGCTGAACTCGGCTCAATACTAAAATCAATCCCCACTTTAAAAGGTCAAAATATTGCCCCCATATCTCAGGCAATTGCCGAAAGCGCATCAAAGGATATTCTCCAAAGCTTAGGCAGCATCCATGACGTGCGCGATATATCCAAAGTTATTTCAGTTGAGACTATCAGGAATGTCGAAGCAAATGAAGCAGTCAACCCCGGCCTTGAAGACATCGACCTCGAGGGTATTTATAAACAAATAAATAAGCGGGCGGAGGAAATTGCCAAACAAAACGGTTTAAGTGAACATGCAGCGCTGCAGGGTATCTCAGACACGCTGGACCTTCCCCAAAAAAGCGCTGCAGAAACCGCTCTTATTTCCAAAGAAGCAGAAAATTACGCCAGAGAAGAACATCTTATCGGAACTGGAGAAACCGCAGAAAGCTTAAAAAAGCACTCCAAGGAAATAGCTGAAGCTTATCACAATGAATTCGCAAACCAAGCAGCACTACTCATGGGAGGTAGATCCGCACCTACCTTAGAACAAGTCAGAAAAGCCAAAGAAGAATCCTACAATCGAGCCTACAGCGCAATAGTAGCCAATCTTAATAAAACGAGTAAGTACCAAGAGCACCTTAGGGATTTTAGCCAGAATGTCATGCCGATGCTCGGGCTAAGGCCCCTGTCTCCAAGAGAAGAAGAGGAACTTGGTGTTGGAGCTGCCGAACCGAATTTGAGCTCATTTATAAACAAAACTAAATTTAGTGCAAGAGGCGTAGGTTTAGCTTTGGCGAGTAGCCCGCGGGCTCAAAAAGAAGCATTTTATTCCCTTCTTACTCACAATCAAGACCAATTCGAAGCTGATTATAAAGAAGTATCAAACCAAGTCGAACAATTTAGTAATCGGCGTGACTCACTGACTCACAATCAGCGAAAAGCGTACGTTGATGCCAGAAAAAGGTACGCGGTCCTTAAAAATGCCCGTAGTTTTAGCAAAAATAATCCCGGTAAAGTAGCAACTTACATCGACACTTTTCAGGCAATGGAAGCAGGCTACAGGGCAAATTGGGCAGCTAGACGTGCGCGGGAAACTTTGAATGCTCTCACGGGGGGAGTCCCCAGTATTCCTACTTTTAGTGTGCCTAGCAGGACAAGAGACGTCTTTATGTCCAAAAGATTCTTCGGAGGTTTAGCATTTACAAGAAACAATTTTAAATTCGGTTCTGCCAAAGCACTTTCAAAAGTAGCCCAAGGTGCAAACCCCGAAATTGCAATTGCTAGGCAAGCTGCCGGTCCAATTTTTAACGCCGCCAAAAAATTTGTTGCCTTAAATCTTGCCGGATTGCTTGGCTTAGGGATGTATTTTTTAGCACTCGGCAAAGCCGTCTTCATGGGTTTTGTTATTGGCGCTAGCATCGGTGGAACGGCTGGCGCAATTGCCGGCGGAATTATTGGTTTTCAAATAGGCGTAGCTCTTGCTCCTTTCACGTTTGGTCTATCCATCCCAATCTTTACAGGCTTGGGCATAATGGTAGGTGGTGCTGCCGGTGCCTTTCTAGGTGGAGTCGTTGGCGGCTTTATTGCATATGGCTTGTACGCAGGTGGAGCAACCGCAATCACAACCGGGGTTGGGGTTGGAGTAGGTAGTGTTGTCGGTGGCGTAGCCGGTGGATTTATTGGTGGTGCGCTCGTTGGTGCGATTCCGGTTATCGGACCATTTTTGGCGCCCCTTGGAGTTTTAGTAGGTGCCACAGTTGGCGCTTACGTCGGTGCAGCTGTCGGCGGTTATGCCGGCTATCTCTACGGCCACTATGTAGTCGGCACAATTGGAGCTCAGGCAACCGGAGCTTTGACAGGCGCCGCAATCGGTACATTAATTTTCCCTGGAGTTGGCACAGTAATCGGCGCAGCTGTTGGCTGGTTAATTACCGGCGGCTGGGTTACAGTTAAAAACTTTTTTGCCGGTGCTTTTGCCGGAACTACTGCAACTGCCGGCGGAATCCTCGGCGCAATTACCGGCGCTGCCGCTGCTGTCTGGAGCGGGCTTTCCAGCGCTGGGGGTGCTGTTTTGGGATTTTTGGGCAATGTTGGCGGGGCAATCTGGGGAGGATTGGGCGGAGTTGGAGTTTCGGCATCAACCGCCCTAACTCCCGTTGCTGCTACTTTCGGTGCAATTA
>Ga0209541_10015468_pt1 | contig 11384 bp, 8 predicted proteins | sample RifCSPlowO2_01_FD_184027 | JGI IMG/M metagenome (GOLD analysis project Ga0209541, IMG submission 184027) | Groundwater microbial communities from Rifle, Colorado - Rifle CSP2_plank lowO2_0.1 (SPAdes) (version 2) | ecosystem: Environmental > Aquatic > Deep subsurface > Groundwater | place: Rifle...
GTATTTCCCCCAAATATTGTTATGATAAGACTCTACATCTCGCACAGACTCTGCTTCCAATATGTCATAACGGCGATCCATTTCCTTGGCGGCCCATTTCAAGGCCAGGATTGTTTTTTTGGCATCAGTTATCACCGGGGTAAGCAAGTGCGGGATATTATTATATAAAGTGAGCTCTACGCGCTTCGGATCTATCATTATAAATTTCAAATCGTCCGGCCCGTTTCGATAAAGAAGGGAAGTAATCATGGAATGTATAGCTACTGATTTTCCAGAGCCGGTTGTGCCGGCGACCAGACAGTGGGGCATCCGGGCCAGGTTACCAAATACTGGCTTACCTGAAATAGAGCGACCGAGAGCTATCGTCAGAGGTTTTGCTGAGTTTTTGAATTTATCATCTCCAAGCATAGTGGCCAGACCGACCAGAGACTTTGTTCTGTTTGGAATTTCAATACCAACCAAAGATTTTCCTGGAATCGGCGCTTCTATCCTGATCGGGTGTGCTGCCAGCGCCAAGGCCAGATCATTTTGTAAAGCGATAATGCGAGACAGCTTCATTCCTTCGGCGGGTTTCAATGCATAACGAGTGACGGTCGGTCCTATTGTTATTTCATCCATTTCTACTTCAATGCCGAAGTTTAGGAGCGTGCGCTTTATTATATTTGCATTAGCTTTTATGTCACCAGTATTTGGTTTGCCTTGATCCTCTTCTAACAAAGAAAGCGGAGGAGGGACATAAGTAGAAAGATTCGCTTTTCTTTTTTTAATTGGCATCTCTTCTTCGTCATAGTCTTCTTTCTTTTTTCCGACACCCAAAGCATTCTTAATTTTTTCTCCAGTACTTTCTTCTTCCTCTTCAACCCCCTCTGCCTCTGGCATCTTCCCCTTATCAAGGGGAGAGGCATCCTCCTCTTGCGGAACTTTTTTCTTTGTTATAAAAGTCCAAAGTTTTTCGAAAAATGGCGCGAGTTCTAATTTGGCGTCAAATATTACAAGAATTGAAATTATTAAAATTGCGCCAAGAAAAATAATACTTGCATAAACATCAAAAAGGGAGACAAGAGGTGTTGATAAAATTTCTCCCAACAATCCGCCAGAATGTTTGCCCGAGGCAATGTCTATCATTCCGAGGCCAGAGAGGAGAAACATTGTTGCGCTGATAACGCGCGTCCATCCGATATCCGGGGTTTCTGATTTCAAAAATGAAGATCCAAGCAAAACAAGTAGAGCCGGGAGAAGAATATATCCGACGCCCAAAAGAAAATAAAGTTTTTCGTAAATAAACTTGCCAGCAACGCCGCTCATACCAAATGCGGACATTAAAAAAAATAATGCCAAAACAAAAAAAACTATTGCCATTATCCCATGCTTTGTCTGAATTTTTAGTCCCGAATATTCCCTCAGATATTCTTCTTTGTCTCTCTTCTTGCTTCCATTTTTCGCCATACAGGTATTTTAGCATGTGCCGGATGTTTCAGCCAGAATAATTTTTAAAATGCAATCTGTCTGGCGAAGCTTCGCCAGCGAACTTCTCGTCGCTCAAGAAAATAATGGTCGGAGTACCTCCTTTATTTTCTAAGCTCCTGCGAAAGGCATTTAAAAAACTATTCTGGCTTCCACTTTCTTGCATTTTTTCTTGTCCTATATATAATGGACAAATAATGTTAGCAAGCAATAAAAATCTAAAGGACGAGGCAGTGGACCTAGATATTCCCATAAAGGACAACTTCCTTTCTATTTCCTATACAAAGGCAAATAAGCTTATTACTGCACTTTATATGGTAACGGACATAATAGACAAAGGAGAACCGATTAGAAATAAATTAAGACATCTGGGGGTAGAGATTATATCGGACATACATTCTATTCCAACAGAGGCGAGCAATAAAATTGCTGAAACCGTGTCCTTTTTAAATATTGCTTCGGCTATGAATTTAATTTCCGAAATGAACTGCAGTATCCTTAAAAAAGAATTTCTTGAACTTAGTCAATGTATAAAAGAATTTGCACAGACTAAACCAACATGGCTTGAGGAATTTTTAGAAAATTCCTCTCTTGAGGGGTGGTCAAAAACCGGGGTGGATAAGTCTATTCCACCTCCCTCCAAAGGGTACTCCTCAAGAGAGGAATTAAATTCTAAAGGACACACAAGGATTGGTGTCCAAAAGGGAAGTACTTTAATGAAAGCTCTGTCCGATAAAACTCGTCTCTTGTTCAATAGTAATTCTACCAATGCAAATAAAAATTATTTTAATATATTAAAAAAACAAAGACGAGATAATATAATTAATATTATTAAAAACAAAGGCGGGAATGCCACCATAAAGGACATAAAGATCAAGATAAATGCTGGAATACAGGGAGCACTTACTTTTAGTGAAAAAACATTACAAAGAGAATTGATGTCCATGATAAAAGATGGTGTCCTTAACAAGACAGGAGAGAAGAGGTGGAGTAGATATTTCCTAAAATAGCGTTGCCTGCCCGCAATGCTAAAGCATAGCTTTTGCAGGCGGGGAGCAGGTATTTTCTTAAATAACCTCACCCCAGCCGTCCCCAAAGGGGAGGAAGGAATTCAAAGCCTCCCTCTTCGGGGAAGGTATGGAGGGGGTTGTACTTGCATTCTAGTTAAAAGTATGAGAATATAGGGGCGTGGAGTTATCCACATAATATATTGCCGTATTTTTCTGGGATATATTATAATGCTCTTGTGATTACAGACCGCACGATAAGTGTTTTCTGTGTTCGCAAATTATATTTGTTTTCATTCACGATTTCGTCGAAAAAATCTTGAAGGAAAATAAATTGTAAGGTCATTGAAAACCGAATACCTGCCCGAAATGAATTTCATTCAGGCGGGGTTATTGTTTTCAATGTAAGTTTATCTCTGTTCTTTATTTATTTGTTCGCTCCATTATTAGTTTTAATTATTAGTCATTTTAGTTAACTTGGGCGGATAAAAAATGAAGATAGGAAAAAATGCGCTTTTAGTTTTTCTGCCGAAGAGGTGGAAAGTCGAAACTAAATTAATGGCGTAAAATCCCAGTAGTAGAATTTAAGAAATTTACTACGGGACAAAAATTAGAAAAAATTTATGAGTAATTTATTAAAATCAAAATATCTTCTTGGAGTTATGATTGTTGCGGCTGTTGTTATTGCTTTCGCTTTCGCAATGTTTGCGACGACAGCTTTGGCGGCTGACTGTTCAATCACTAGCACCTTGAGAGTAGGTTCAAAAGGTGACCAAGTTAAATGTCTTCAGGCGGCCGTCGGAGCCACTGCAGATGGCATCTTCGGTCCAAAAACCAAAGCTGCTGTTGTGGCTTGGCAAGCTAGCGTGGGCTTAGTAGCCGACGGAGTATTCGGTCCTAAATCAAATGCTGCTTGGTCCGGTGGTTCAATGAGTATGACATATCCAGCAGGCTGTACTTCAGGTACGGGCTATAGTCCTACCACAGGTATGCCTTGTACAGGTATGATGAGTGGTTACCCAGCAGGTTGTACTTCAGCTTCAGGATTTAGCGCAACGACTGGTCAGCCATGCAGTGGCGGAACTGTCATTAGCGGTCCTGTCGGAGTTTCTCTCGCTTCAGATAATCCAGCTTCTGGAACTGTTGTTGCAACTCAAGCTACGGCTGACATTGCGCACTTTACCTTTACCGGTAGTGGCACGGTTACAGCTGTCACATTAAAACGTATCGGAGTTTCTGGCGATTCAACCCTTTCAAATGTCTATCTCTTTGACGGAGCAACACGTTTGACAGATGCGGCTTCGGTGTCAAGCAACGGTATAATTTCATTTAATGTTCCTGCCGGTATCTTTACAGTTAGTGGCTCAAAAACTATTTCTGTGAAGTCTGACATTTTGACCGGCACTTCCGGTCAGACCGTCGGTGTGATGCTGGCTACATTTACGACTTCCGGCGGTACGATGACTGCAAATCTTTCCGGCAACATTCACACTGTCGCTTCTGCGACTCTGGCGGCTGTTGCTCTGTCAGGAACAGTTACTCCTACGGGAGCAACTCTTAGCCCTGCTGCAAATGTAACGGTTTGGCAGGCAACTTTCAGCGTCTCTCAGAGAGATGTTTGGATGAAGAGAATTGCATTACGTAATACGGGTTCTGCTCCAGCCAGCGCATTTATCAACTTCAAACTCTATGTTAATGGAGTAGTAGTTGGAACAGCTTCTGGTCTGGATATTAACGGTTATGTAACCTTTGATCTTACTGCCGCTCCAGTTCTTCTGGTGGCTGGTTCACGAGTTGTTCGTGTTGATGTGGACTTAGTGTCCGGCGCTTCACGCACGGCTCTATTCTCACTTCGTCAAGCGGCTGATGTTGACTTCGTTGATTCAAACTTCGGTGTGAACATTGCCCCTACTTCTACTCCATGGGCTTCGGCTACAGCCAATACTATCTCTGGTTCGTCCGGTGGTAGTCTGACTATAGAGAAAGATGTTTCTTCACCTTCAGTTAGGGTTGTCAACCAGGCTAGCGATGCGAATATTGCTACCTTCAAGTTCACAGCTTATGGTGAAGCGATAAAGGTAGAGACTCTTCGAGCAACCTACGCTTCTTCAGACGTTGCTATTAGTGAACTCCGAAACGGTCGTATCTTAATTGGTGGTGTTCAGTACGGTTCATCCACTACTCTTAATGAAGATAGTCACGCAACAACAGCTTACACTTCATACACGGTTAATTACACCTTTATGCCTGGTGTTCCTGTAATGGTGGAATTGCATGCTGATATCTTTGACAATGATGGAACAGACAGCATTACTGCAGGCACTGATACCATTAATGGCTCATTGGCTATTGGTAGCTCCAATGCGACTCGTCAGGATTCGTTGGGTTCATTCAATGCTCCGGCTGTCGCTGTCACTTCCAACACTCTGACTATCTCTACCGCTTCCATTACTCTGGCAAAAAATAGTACATACGCTAACCAAAACACAAGTCTTCCTTCAACCAACTTTAAAATTGGTTCATGGAATCTAGCGGGATCTTCGGTTGAGGATGTATTACTTACAACTCTTGGATTTGATATTAGAGAAGGATTAAGTGGTACGGAATTCGATGAAGGTGATATCACCAATATGTATCCGGTTGTAAAGAACTCTTCAGGCTCTATCGTTGCTCAACCTTCGCCTATCGCGACCTTGGGCACTGGCGCAGACCAGAACTTCTCAATCAACTACACACTGGTGAAGAATACCAATGTAACCATTGAGCTCTTTGCAAATCTGGCAGATGATACTCTGGATATGGTGGCTGGTGTTTCTGGTGGTACTGATGCTATTGACGCGACTGACGGATTTGATACCGTACTTCAGGTTTCCGGTACTTCACTTGTGAGTGGTGCAACAGTTACTGGGGGCAACGGTACGACGACTGTCGTTGGTCAAAATGTCGCTTTTGCCGCCGCTACAATCACTACATCTAAGGATGCTTCATCTCCAGTTACGGCTATCGCATATGATAACCAGACTTTGACAACCTTAGCTGCGAAGTTTGAAACAGTTACAGCTGGTTTCAGGGTTACCGACCTTACAATTACAGTAGGCGCTAGCGCTGATACGGTTGTCCAAAATGTAATGCTTTACGATGGCGCAACTCTTGTCGCCACAGCTCCTTTGAGTACTACCACAACAGCAGTATTCTCAGGTCTTGCTTGGGAGGTTCCAGCTAATACCAGTAAAGTTCTTACTGTTAAGCTACAGCTTGGAACTGTTGGTGTAAATGCTGGTACAACAGGTTCTACAATTACTACATCTATTGCCGCCGCTACCGACTTTACTGCTGTTAATACTTCAACTGGAGCATCAGCTACTGGAGCAGGGACTGCAACAGGTAGTACTACCTACGCTTACGCTTCTATCCCTACAGTCACAAAGGTTGAGCTTACAACAACTGAGGCAACTTTAGCTGCGGGAACAAAAGTGCTTGCTAGGTTCACTGTTGCTAGCAATGGTGGTACTGTAGCTTGGAAGCAAGTTTTGTTTGACATCACTAAGATAGCCGCTCCAACCATTGCTTCCGTAACATTATGGGATGTAACTGGTGGAGGTAACACAGAAATTACTTCTGCAAAAGTATTCCAAAACGGAAGTGGTGGTGTAGCTACGACTTGTTCTTCTGATAACACAATTTGTGAACTTCTCATTAGTGTCGGCACAAACGCTGACGACAATGTAGAAGAGCAAGTTAGTGGTTCAAAGACTTATGAAGTCCGCGCAACTATTGCTGGAACGTTGGCTGCCGCTAATTCTATTAGCACAAGTATCCAATCCAACTTGGCACACGTAACTTCTGTAGCCTACACTGGTACTGACAATGATCTCACTGTTGACGATGCATCATTCGTCTGGAGTGACATCTCAGCTCAGAGCCACGATACTGGTACTACTGACTGGACTAATGAAAACTTAGTAAAGGTCTTGCCTACGTCAACGTGGACAATGACTTACCCTAACTAAGTCTAAGTAAATAGTATTAGTTAAATAGCTTTTAGATTGGTCGAATATCTATTAGCAAACAAAAAGCCATCCTGAGCCTTAGGGCGAAGGGTGGTTTTTTGTATTTGCAATTTTTATTTGTTTCGTGATATGCTTGGAGCATGTTTGATTCGCTTATAAATCCGAAAGCTTTAGGGGAGGTAAGCAAAGACTTGGGGCAGATTTTTTTTGCTTCTATTTTTCTTTCAAGTTTAATGGGTGGAGATATCAATTATTTTGTAGTTATTATTGGTTTTGTTTTGTCCTTATCATCTTGGTCGTTTTACATTATTACTAGGAAATATTAATAATTAATTTATGGATGTAAATTTTATGATTAATGCATATATATTAGGAGCTTTAGTTCTTATAGCCCTTATTCTTTTGGTTATTCTTGCAAAGAAGAATAGTTAAAGTCTATGACCCAAGAACAAAGAAATCTTATTATTAGTGTGGTTGCCATAGCTTTAGTTGTCGGCGGAATTTTTTATTTTCAAGGACGGTCCTTAAAAGAGCCTCCCCAAGGACCGTCCTTAGAAAATCCGGCACCGGCACCGGAACCCACAGCCGAAGAACTTTTACAACAGAAGGTGAATAAAGCAAATGCAGAAGAATTAAAAATGCAAGAAGCAGTAAGAAAAGCCAAATGGAATACTGCGATGGACAACGCTCGGGCGGCTTTCGGCAAAGGGGAATATGATAAATCAATCGCTTTTTATAACGAAGCCTTGTCTTATAAAAAGACAGACACTGTTTATTCAGGGCTTTTTGTAGTATATAGCGCGCAAAATAATATAGATCAAGCAAGAGTTGCTATTGAGGCGGCTATTAAATTAAATCCCTTATTTACCGAATATTGGAAATCCAAACTTGCCATGCTGGATGAAAAAACCAATGTTTCCTATCAAGACCTGCAAACTATATATAGTGAAGGGCTTTTGAAAGTAGACCCGAAAACAAAGATAGATTTAGTGACATATTTTGCGGGTATAGCTGAAAGGAATGGGCAAATCTCTGATGCTATCTCTCTGTGGGAATACGCTAAAAACTTATATCCACAAAATGTGTTGATTTATCAGGCAGAGATTGATAGGTTGTTATTAAAATAATGAGCAAGGCGAATATATTTTTATAACCCTGTTAAATAAATTTTGCGTTGCAAAATTTGCCATACGTGGCAGGAAGTATATAATAAACAATATTATAAATCATGTGCCATATGGCATTTAACAGGGTGACGATTTGTTTATTAAATTAACGAGCGAAGCGAGAATAATTTTAAAACCCCAGTTAAATAGCTTTTGTCCAACAAAAGCTAAAATCCAAAGGATTTTATTTAACGGGGTGATGATTTTCTAATCGCTACGCTCAAGAAAATCAATCATGTCAAAAAATCAAGTTGTAATCATAGTTGTTATACTTTTAGTTGTAGTAGGAGTTGGTTTTTGGGCTAAGAAAATGAATAAAGAGGATGGATATTCCGTAGTGTATATGACAACTGGGGAGGTATACATAGGCAAATTGTCTAGTTTTCCGGACTTTGAGCTTACGGACGCTTATATTTTTCAAGTTACTAAAGACGTAACTGATGAAACTAAAGCTAATTTCCAGCTTCAGCCTATAAAAGAGGCCCTTTGGGCGCCTAAGAGTATGCACCTCGTAAAGGACAACGTTGTCTTTTATGGTCCGCTCATGTCCAATAGCAAGATTGCTGAAACGATAGCAGGGCAAGGGAAGTAATCTTTTGAGAGTTATCCCCCACACCTTTCTTGGTATTATTCTGCTTTTTCAATAAAAGTACCCCTATACCTCCATATTCTCGTAAAAAACTAATTTATTGAGATGATTTGACTATCAGAATAAAAAGCTATACCAAAATAGGTGTGGGAGTTATCCCCACTTTATATTGTGTTGCAATATTTTTATATTGTATAATTATATCTACATTAGCGAGTCGAATACGCTTTTGTTCACCCACCAAAATTTTTTTAAAATTTAGGCGGGTAGATCTTGAATTATCTAACAGTGCATTTCCTTAAGGGTATTGTTAGGTAATTGAGTCCCGACGTAAAGTCGGGATCCCGATCCTCAATATAATTATTTGGGCGTCGGGAGAAAACTTTATTATTAGTGTTTATTATTATTAGAAAATTGACGAGCAATGCGAGTTAAGATTTTGAAGTTCTAAATTTTTATACTCACTTCGTTCGTTAAAAATTATTCATGAAAAAATTATTTAAAGGTTTAGGTTTAGGTTTTCTTGCTCTAGCTCTGGTCGTAGGAGTTGGTGCAAGTCAAGCAAATGCGGCTATCACTGTGGCAGTGAACGCAATCACTGAAACAGGCGCGCTGACAATCACTGGCGCAGTCGGTTCGGCAATGGGTTTTGCAACCACGACTACAACTGGTGCTATTAACATTGGTACTGCAATTACAACAGGCGCTACAAGTCTTTCAACAACAGCTACGACTGGTGATATTGTTATAGGTGGAACTAGTCAGACTTCTGGTACTACTCTCATTTACGGTGGTACTGATACCGGCGCTGGTACGGCGGCTGGTCTATCTTTGACCCCGGGTACGGCTGGAACTCTTGTGCTCGGCGCTGCCGCTGGAACAGGCGCAGTTTCTCTTGGTACATCAAGCGCTGATCAGACAGTTAATGTCGCTCAAGGCGCTGCAGTTAAAACTATCAACATTGGTACTGGCAACACTTCCGGTGTTACCATTATCGGTGGTACAGCAGGTACAGGAGCAATCACCCTTGGTTCGTCTACTGGCGCACAAACGGTTAACGTTGGCACAGGTGTAGCTGGTGGTGCTCAGGTTGTAAATATTGCAACGGGTGCAGCTAGTACTGCAACTGAAACTGTAAACATCCTTACTGGCGCGGATCCTACTGCGGCTCAGACATTAAATATCATGAGTGGTGGTTCTGCAGCTGCTGGTACGCAAATTCTTAACATTATGTCTGGCGTAAATGTTGCCGCAGCTACGCTCAATCTTTTAAGTGGCGCTAATGCGACTGCTGTGGAAACTATTAACATCGGTACAGGAAATACAACAGTAGCCGGTGGTAAAACTATTCACATCGGTGACGGGACACCAACTGGTACAAACTTAATTACCATCGGTAGTAACGCGAATGTTGCTTCTACTACTACCATTAGAGGTGGAAGTGGAACAGCGGCTATCGCTCTTACTCCTCAAACAACAGGAACAATCGTAATCGGTGGTTCTGCTGGAACCGGAAATATAACTCTTGGTTCATCTTCTGGTGACCAAACAGTTATTATTGGTGGTGGCGCTGGTGTCGCAACAGTCAACATTGCAACAGGCACTGCTGCAAATCTTGTTAACATTGGTACAGGCGGTACTGGCGCGCAGGTTATTACTATCGGTAGTTCTACTTCGGCTGTAGATTTTGGTGCTACTGGTGTACGTCTTACCAATGATGGTGATGGAGCAATAACCCTTTTAGGTTTAAGCGCTGGTGCTGATGAAAATTTAACACTTAACCTTGATGACACTGCAAACGAAGCTGTCTTTAGTACTTCAACAGGTGTTACTCATTTAACACTTACTGCTATTGGATTAAAATCTACATCTGCAAGCGCAGGTATTGGTTATGCTACAGGAGCAGGTTGTGCTGTTACTCAGATTACAAATCGTTCCACGGGTGTGACTTGTGCAGGTGTTTCTGGCGCAATTACGACCGACACTACAAGTCTTGCTGCTGGAGCAGAAGCGACATTTACTGTTACAGATACTTCTGTAGCTGTTGGTGATACTGTTATTGTAAGTGTTCGTTCTGGTGCAACTAATGCAGGTGGTATCGTTCCATTCGTATCTGCTGTGGCAGCTGGATCATTCGACATTACGTTATCAAACGTAAATGCTGCTGCTGATACGGGTGCAATAATTCTCAACTTTGCTGTTATAAAAGCAGTTAGCGCATAATTATTTTGTTTCTTAAGTAATTCATTATTAACAAAAAATATGCAGGGTTTTTCTCGAAATTTTCTCTAGGTCGAATCCTGCATATATAATCTTAAAAACAAAATGATTAAAAAATTAAAAATTAGTTTACTGGTAGCTGTCTTGTCTCTCGCTGTCGGAGTCAGTTCTGCTAATGCGGCTGATTTAACGTTCAACACAGATACGACGGCTACAGTTAATGGCAACAATTACTTCATTGGGAGCGGATCAGGAGCGACATCAATAGTGGTAGCGGCGACAACGCTTACTGTAGTCGTTCCAGCTTCAACGACCTTTACTTTCGTTTCTCCCGGTAGGCACACTCTCACTAACGATGGAAGTTTGACTGCTGTCTGTACGAATACCGAAAGCACTTTAACCATTAGCACTGCTTCAACGGTAATCATCACACCTTCTACGACTGCTTGTGGAGCGATTAGTGGTGGTGGTGGAGGAGGGGGAGGCGGTGGTGGAGGAGCAGCTGCACCCGCAGCTACACCCGCTACTCCAGCCACGCCTGCAACTCCGGGGACAGTTCCTGGATGTGGAAATAGAACAACTGGATTCAGCACATCTACAGGTCAGTCATGTGCTGGAAATACATCTACAACTCCAGCTACACCTGCCACACCAGCGACCCCAGCAACTCCATCTGCTTCTTACAACTTCGGCACCACTACCTTAAAAAACGGTAGCAAGGGCGAAGCAGTAAAGGAACTGCAGAGATTCTTGAATGCAAAATTGAATCTTGGCTTGACAGTTGACGGAGCCTTAGGTCCGAAGACCATTGCCGTTATCAAACAATGGCAAGCGGACAACGGCCTGGCGGCTGACGGTCTCATCGGTCCGGCTACAAAAGCTCTGATGAATGCTATGGCTCAATAATTTTTAGAATTTTCTAAAAATT
>Ga0209541_10015473_pt1 | contig 11382 bp, 6 predicted proteins | sample RifCSPlowO2_01_FD_184027 | JGI IMG/M metagenome (GOLD analysis project Ga0209541, IMG submission 184027) | Groundwater microbial communities from Rifle, Colorado - Rifle CSP2_plank lowO2_0.1 (SPAdes) (version 2) | ecosystem: Environmental > Aquatic > Deep subsurface > Groundwater | place: Rifle...
AAAATATAAAAGCTTTAATTGTTCTATAAAATATATATTCTAGGCAAGTGTTACTAGACAACCATACACGTAAACAATATAAACTATTTAATTCTTCTAAAAATTTGATGGATAAAATACTAAAGTTCTATTCAAGAAAAGACATTCAAAAAGAGATATTTAGATTATCTCAAAACAGGGAAATAGCAGTTAAATATGGAGATAAGGGCTTTGGAAAACGCCCAGATATATTGCAGTATCAAGCAGATATTTTAGAATTAGCAAGGCAAGGCGTTACTTCTTTTCATGGCTCTGTGGAGAGATGGAAAAATCCTCTAGAATTAAAGCCAGGAATGACAAAAACCAAATTAGATGCTCTTCGTTTAGGTTGGGATTTAGTAATAGATATAGATTCCAAATTCATAGAATATTCAAAATTAGCAGCAGAATTAGTGATAGAATCTCTAAAATTTAACAACATCAAAAACATATCTGCAAAATTTAGTGGTGGCACAGGCATACATATTCTGATTCCATTTGAATCTTTCCCAAAAAAAGTAAAAAATCAAGAAACAAGGTTATTATTTCCAGAAGCACCCAGAGCAGTGGCAGAGTACATAAAAAAACTGATAAAACCATTTCTAATAAAAAAGATAATTTCAATGAGCAAAATAGATGATATCTCAAAGAGTTTAAACAAAAAACCATCTGATCTGCTAGAGAAGATATGTATTAATTGTAAAATACCTGCCATTACTAAAACATCAATAAAGCTTAATTGCGGTAATTGTGGAAGGGAAGAAATTCTGGCCAATATAGAAAATAAAACTCTAATTTGCGTAAATTGTAATTTTACTTTAAATATTCAAAAAAATGTTATGCATGATGAATGTCCAAGATGCAACAATACAAAAAATTTTGTTAGTGGAGAATTTGATCCTTTTAGGATAATAGAAATAGACTCACAATTAATCTCCTCTCGCCACATGTTTCGTCTTCCTTATTCTTTAAATGAAAAAACTAATCTTATAAGCATCCCTATAAAAATAGATCAAATTAAAAATTTTAAACCTTCAAAAGCAAAGATAGAAAATGTTGAAATAGAAACCTCATTCTTAGACACAAAAAACACCTTAGAAGGGGAAACTAATCAGTTATTTATGCAAGCTTTTGATTCATTAGAAAGTAAACAAGAAACAAAAATAAAAAATACAAAAGAATATGAAATACCAAAAATAGCAATTAAAGAAGATTTTTTTCCAGAGTGTATAAGGAAAATGCTCTTAGGCGTTAAAGAAGATGGAAGAAAAAGAGCAGTTTTTGTTTTAATCTCATTCTTACAGCACATGGGCTGGTCTTATGATATTATACAAACAAGATTATTGGAATGGAATAAACTGAATTATGAGCCACTAAGGGAAGGCTATATCCTTTCTCAAGTAAGCTGGTTCAAAAAACAGCAGAATAAAATTCTTTCACCAAATTGCGATAATGAGTCCTATTACAAAACATTGGGTGTTTACTGTTTCAACTGTAAATATAAAAATCCCGTTAATTATGTTAAAATAAAATTAAAAGAGGTTTCTAATGCAAATAGTAAGCGCTAGTTGGTTTACATCCCATGGTTACTGCGAATACAAATTTTTTTTAGAAAAAGTTCTTAAAATTGAAGTTCCAAGAACGCAAGAAATGATTTATGGTTCTAAAGTTCATAAAGATAAAGAAATTATTTTTTTAGAAAAAGCAGAAGAAATGACCTGGAAAGAGTTTTTAGAGGCAGAAATACCAATGATTACGAAAGAGGTCGAATTTGAGAAACAATTAGGGGATATTTTATTATTAGGAAGAGTAGATGAAATAAAATCAGATAAAACAGGAATTTATATCATAGATGATAAACCAAATCCAAAACCCTATAATTCAAATAAATTACAACTTTATGCTTACTGTCTTTTGTTCAAAGAGACTTTCAATAATCTGTTAAATAAACCAATATTTTCCATTCTGCGTAATAGGGATACAAATGAAGTTGTTTGGTCTCAAGAGTTCAACAAATACAAAGAAAATGAATTCTTTGAAACATTCCATAGACTAAGATCAATTTTATTAAAAAAAGAAGAGCCAATCCCGACCACAAATCCGAATAAATGTAGGGCCTGTATTTACAATAAACTAAACATATGTGATAAATCTCTAGCAAAAATTTAACCATTTTTAAGTAGTTAAAAATAGTATGTGTTTAGCTAAAACCGAAAATAGCAAATTCGTGAATTATTTTTAAAAAATGAAATAACTTACGATAAAGTCTATGAAAGTTTCCAAGGTTCCTTTGATTATATGAAACATGCAAATACTTGCAAATTAAGAAAAGATTTAAGTAAAAAACTAGAAGAATATTTCCCAAATCAGATATCTGCCTTAGAAATAAATAGGATGATTAAATTTTCTAAGCTACCAATCATAAGATTCTAGCAAAATAATCCAACAATCTCATCAAAATCTTCCCCAGAATAATTTTCCTTGTATTTTTTTAATAATTTAATTAATTTACCAGAGTCAACTTTTTTATAATAATTATTTAAAAATTGACAAAAACCGGTAACGTTTTTAGGTCTTTCACTATATTTACATCTCTCAAAATCGATTAAAATAATTTTTTTACCAACTATAATGTGTTTTAAGGGATGATGCATTTCAAATTTATCCACTTTTAATTTATCTAAAATTCTGCACTGTCTCAAAACTTCCCTAACAACTTTCTTTTTCTCATTTAAATCCACTTTTTTAAAATAAGCTAATATCCTATCACCTTTAATAAACTTGCAAATAAGAAAATTATCATTAAAATAATAAAGTTTAGGTCCAATTCCACACTTATTAACTCTCTTTAACCAAATGCCTTCGTTTTTTATGCTAGCAACAGCATCACTTTCTTTTCTTTTAATTTTTATTATAAAATTAAATACTTTATACACTTCAGTTCTTTTCCCCTTAGCATAAACCATAAAAAAGCATTAGGGAAAACTATTTAAATAAATAACTATAGTTCTTATTAAAAAGGGGTTGCTAACTTGAAACTTAGGTTATTTGCTATAATATTCCTATTACTCTTAATTCCTCTAGTTATTTCTAAACCAATTGATTTTGATAAAGCATACACTTGGTTATATGGTCAGCAACCCACAGATGTAACCCAAGCAGCTTTAACAGCAAGTTCAATAGCAAAAATAGATCCAGCAAAAGCCCAGTTGTTTATAGATTATCTAAAAAACAATAAAAATCCTTCTCAACCTTGTTGGCCAAAATCAACCTGTGATTCCTCTTCTACCGCTTTTGTATTACTCGCTTTAAACAATGGAATCAATATAGAGGGAGTTTCAATAGAAGAAGTAAAAAACTGGTTAGAATTAGCCCAACAAAATGCCCCTTTGCCAGGAACATGGAATTTACAAATAATTACTTCAGGAATAGGTACTTGTGATTTAGCCTATGCTAAAAGGGGCTCTTTAAATGAAAATCCAAGAATAGCATTGTCAGTAGATAAAGGAAAGATATCATCCCCTTCTTGCTCCCAAGGTCAAACTTTTTTAGATATTCGTTCTTGTATCTCACAAGATATCTTCTCACAACCATCAACCAGGATCAGGATAAATTGTCCTACTTTATCAGATGCAAAAATCTCAGTAATTTACATAGAGAATAATGCTTATTATCTTGTTAGCGAATCGGTTTCTACAACTACAGACATAATAATAAATAATGGTTATTATACTAATTTAGATTCAACTTATTACTCAAATTGGGCTTTAAAAAGAAGCCTTAGTGATGTTGATTCTTTATTATACTTAAAGAAATCTTCTAATATTAATTCAGTAAAAGACAATTCGTTGCTTTTTTTAATCACCAATAATCTCTACTATCAATCAAGATTAACTAGTTTGAAATCACAAATAGGTGGGTATTATGGCCAAGTTCCCAATTTATGGGATAATGCCTTAGCCGCCCTAGCTTTAGGCCAAGCAGATACAGATTTACAAGAATGGTTTGGCTCTCAACAAAATGCTAATGGTTATTGGCAAGATACAAAAACTACCGCTTTAATTTTATTTGCTTTAGGCGGTACAGCTAATTTGCCTGAATGTGTTGCAGGACAGCAAAAATCATGTGGTCCAGGTGTTTGTGCTTTAGCAACCCAAACTTGCACTTCTCAAAACACCTGGCCAGGCTGTACTCAAACAGATCTTGCTAGATCTGGTTATAGCGCAACAGAAATATGCGGCAATGACAAAGATGATAATTGTGATGGATCTGAAGATGAAGGTTGTGATTGTGATCCTGCTTTATTTACAACAGAATCTTGTGGTTTAGATATAGGAATTTGTGAATTAGGAACAAGAACTTGTGATCCAATAACTAAAAAATGGTCTTTCTGTCAAGGCGAAACTAGACCAAGTGTAGAATCTCCAAGAGACGGAAATAGTTGTTATGATAATAGAGATAATGATTGCGATGGTGTAATTGATTGTAATGATCCAGATTGCCAAATAGGAAATGATTGGGATAGGGATAGTATTCTAAATGACAATGATCAGGAAAAATGTACCCCTCGCTCTTGTTTAAGTGATGTCATAAGAGAAGGCAGACCAGAATTTTTAGGCAAAGCTAAAGATCAAGATTCAGATGGAATTTGTGATAGTTTAGATCAATGTGATAATACTCAAACAGGTTGTCCAATTTACGGAATAGATCAACAAAAACCAGGTTGCCCAAGTGACTGCTCAATACAATCCTGTCGTGAAGGTTCAGATACTTTTTGTAGATTTACATCTTGTGAAAATGATTGTGGTTCAGGAGTTTTCAATACATGTGATTATCAAGAATGTTCTTCAATTTCATCAAGTTTAAGTGGTTGCATCTTTATTCCAAGTTCGGTGCCTTGGTTATATAATAGTTGTATTTCTTGTAGTTCAGGTTCCTCATGTTCTTCATACCAAGATGAAAGAGATTGTTCCTTAGATCCATGTTCAAAAGGCCTTTGTCAATGGGCTAATAATGTATGTACAGAAATTCCTAAGTCAAATTTCTATAAAGATAATGATAATGATGGATTTGGAAATACAAGAGATACAACAAGAGCAGTTACTCCACCCCAAGGCTATGTAGCAGATAACACAGATTGTGATGATTCATCATCATCAATACATCCAAATGCTCAAGAAATATGCGATAATAAAGATAATGATTGTGATCCTTCAACACCAACGGATATAAACTGTGCTTGTACTCCTCAAACTACACAAAAATGTCCTTTACCTCAAAGTAATTCATTATGTACCCAAACATGTACAGATCAAGGACAATGGTCTTCTTGCGATACATCAAGAGCTGGTCAAGAAAGCAATCAGGCATCATGTTCTAACAGTCAAGATGATGATTGTGATGGTTTAATTGATTGTAATGATCCAGATTGTGGTTTCGATGCTTCACAAGGAACAGGAGATTGCGATAACGATAGAACTTGTGATTTATTTGAAACTAATCATGATTTAGATAATGATAATATAAGAGATGATCTTGACCAGGAAAAGTGCACTCCAAGAGATTGTATATCAAAAATAAATCCAGCAGGTGTAAAACTAGATTCAGATTCAGATGGAATTTGTGATGCAAAAGATAATTGTATAACTGCTCCAGGTTGTAGCCCTGTTGACCCTAACGGTTGTGTTTTAGATTGTCAGTCTAATAGTGCTTGTTTACAAGACTCTTTATGTACTTGTCCAAGTTGTGATTATTGTGGTGGTGCATTACGTACGTTAGGCTGTGACTACCAAGAATGTTCTCAATGTGCGGGAGGAAATTGCAAATATGATGGGTGGGGTAGTAGCACCCAATGGGGGAGCTGTTCTGCCTGTACATCAGTAGATACGTGCTCAAGTTATAAAAATCAAGAAGATTGTTCCTCAGATCCATGTTCAACACCAACTAATACTATTGGACCTTGTGAATGGTCAGGAACCTCTTGTGTTGAAAAACCAAAAACAAACTTCTACCAGGATAGAGATGAAGATGGATTCGGACAACAACAGGGAATACCATTAAGAGCAGTTACTCCACCAGATGGATATGTTGTTAATAATCAAGATTGTAAGGATGATAATGCAAATGTAAAACCGGGAGCAGTAGAAATATGTAACGGTGGTATAGATGATGATTGTGATTCATCAACAAGAGAACAAGGTTGTTCTTGTTCAGTTGATTCTACTCCAACATCATGTGAAAAACAAGCAGGAGTTTGTTCTGGAGCAATGAAAACCTGTATAGATGGTTCTTGGTCTATTTGTGATTATAGTTCAGATTACTTAGAAGTAGAAAACATCCAAGAATCATGTTCAGATAATTTGGACAATGATTGTGATGGTTATATTGATTGCAAAGATCCAGACTGTACTTCATTTGATTTTGATAAAGATCGTATTTGCGATTCAAGAGATACTGATAAAGATGGAGACGGAATTCCAAACACAAGCGATAAAGAAGAATTTACTTATTATTCATCAAGTGAAAATCGCGGTTGTTCTGTATGGAGATCAAATGATCAAGTAAGAAATGATTTAATAGGAGTAGCAAAAGACACAACTGATAGTGATGGAATATGCGATACTTTTGATAAGTGCCAAAATACAATATTATCATGTCAAGTACAATCTTACGTAGATTCTTTTCCAGGTTGCCCATCAGATTGTGGTTCATGTTCGCTAGATCCATCCTGTGCATGTGATGATTGTGGATCTGGCTTTAGTTTATGTACAAACGAGGCTTGTTTATCTTTAGGAGAAGCAGGTAGCGGATGTTCATTCAAACCAGGAGGAATATTTAGTTATAGTTATTGTTACCAATGTAATCAAATAACCTCTTGTTCGTCATATTTAACACAATTGGATTGCGAAACTAATCAATGTTTAGATAGTGAAAATACTAGATGTGCCTGGGATACAACCACAAATTTATGTAAATTTAAGCCAAAAACAAATTATTATCTTGATTCTGATAAAGATGGATTTGGTAGCATTACAAGCCTACAACAATCTTATACTCAACCAGAAGGATATATAATTCAGGGCGGGGATTGTAATGATAATGATGTAAACATAAAACCAGAAGCAACCGAACTGTGTGATAATTTAGATAATAATTGTAAAGAGGGTATAGATGAAGGTTGTTCTTGTGTTACAGGAAGAACCCAAAGTTGCTCTCAAGGTAAAGTTGGAATCTGTACTCAAGCTCAATCACAGGTTTGCGGCCAAGATGGAAAATGGCCAGGTTGCAATTACGCTCTAATACAAACTTATCAATCAGAAGAAACATTATGCGATGGTCTAGATAATGATTGTGACAGTTCAATAGATGAAGGTTGTTCTTGTGTAGCTGGAACTCAAAGAAACTGTGCAAATCAACAAGGAGTATGTAGAAGCTTAAGAGAAACTTGTGAAGCAGGGACATGGCCCGGTTGTGATTATTCATCTATCCAAACTTATCAATCAGAAGAAACATTATGCGATGGTCTAGATAATGATTGTGACAGTTCAATAGATGAAGGTTGTTCTTGCACAGATGGAAAACAAAAAGATTGTGCAAATCAACAAGGAATATGCCTCGGTTCTATAGAGATATGTACTAATGGTGCTTGGCCAGGATGTACAAAAATAAATTATGGCACAAATTATATTGAAACAGAAGCAACACAAGCATTATGTTCAGATAATTTAGATAATGATTGTGATGCCCTAGCTGATTGTTTAGATCCTAGCTGTCCTGGTGGAGGAGATTTTGACAGAGATAATACTTGCGACCTTAAAGATTCAGATAAAGATGGAGACGGAATTCCAAACACAAATGATAAAGAAGAATTTACTCCGTTGGGTTGTAAAATAAATATTTATGATTCTGCTAACTTAGGAAAACAACTTGATACAGATAGCGATAAAGTTTGCGATGGTCTAGATAAATGTGAAAGGACAATATTAAGCTGTGCAGTTCAAGGGTTAAATGACGCTGCTCCTGGTTGCCCAGCAGATTGTGAAGTTACAACCTGTGTAGCTGACCCAGCATGTGAATGTAAAACCTGTGCAGAATGTATATCTGGCACTTTAGACTTCTGCTCACAAGAAGAGTGTTCAGTATGTGATCAGGGTTCATGTTTCTATCATCCTCAAACCCTAGCTAAAAACACCTGTGACTCTTGTGCTACAGCAGTTTCATGTAATACATATTTAACACAATTAGATTGTTCAAGAAATCCATGTCAAAATAAATTACTTGGACTAAATTGTACTTGGTCATCTAATACTTGCTGTATTGATAATGATAAAAACAATGTTTGTGACGATTTAGAATGTGAACCAGATTGGGAATGTGATCCTTGGTCCATATGTACCGGTTCAGAAGGAACACAAACAAGAGACTGTGAAGATAATAATGATTGTGACGCAGAATGCCCAGAAGATGATGAAGATTGTATTGCTGAAAGAGCATGTAGTGATTGTACTCCCCAATGGCAATGCGCAGATTGGTCAGAATGTTCTAATGGAATTCAACCAAGAGACTGCAGAGACATTAATGACTGTGCTCATACTTGCCCTATAGAGGACACTTTATGTTTAGAGCAAAGATCGTGTGGTACATGCACTCCAGATTGGGAATGCACTTCTTGGTCAGAATGTGAAGATGGAATAAAAACAAGGGAATGTGAAGATAATAATGCTTGTAATATAACCTGTTCAATTAATGAAGCAGAATGTATAGAGGAGCGACTATGTACAACAGATGAAGAACCAGAATCTTCATGTGGAAATGGAAAATGTGAACAAGAATCAGATGAAAATCAAGCTACCTGTCCATCTGATTGTACTCCTCCAAATCCATGTGTAGTGAATAGTATTTGCGAACCACAATTTGGTGAAGATCAAACAAATTGTCCAGATGATTGTGAAGAAGAAACTACATTACCACCACCGGGACAACCATATTGCGGAGACAGTATATGTGATCCAAATGAAGATAGTACTCTATGCCCGGATGATTGTGAAGAGGGAACAACACCAGGTCCAACACCAACGCCAACACCAGAACAAAAGAGCAAATTATGGATATATATTATAATTGTAATTTTGTTAATCTTGTTAATATTCGCATACTTATTATTCTTCAAGAAGAAGGGATCAAATAAACAGAACAAGAGAAAACCATTTAGCCAACTAGGGTCGTTATTACCAGAAGCACCACAAAGGAAATCATTATTTGGTCCACAACAAAAACCACAAGCTCAAAGACCATACGTCAAAAGAGAAAGGCCAAAGAAGAGTTTGGTAGAAGATGAATTAGAAAGATCAATAAAAGAAGCTGAAAAACTTTTACATAAATAACTATTTTTCATCACTGGCTGTAGTGAACCACATTTATAAACCATTAATTTCTTTAAAAAATAAAAATGTCAAATTATGTAGTATTACCAGAATCAAAAGAGCATCCAGATATTTTAGTAGCTAAGCATAGATTGGCCTTGGATTCCAAAGTTAGAAGAATAGCTAAGGCTTTTGGTCTTAAATTGAATAACACAGCTAGAGAACTAGGAGGCAACCCTTATATTGGTAGTATTATTCATAGCCAAGCCCAAATAATCAATACTGCTTTATTGGGTTTTACTCTTCCTTTTCTTTATTTTAATGAATTTCTAGGTGTGTTATATGAAGGAGCAAATGGAAATACTTCTGCTTATGATGAAAATGGCAAAAGAGTAAAAAGAGCAGAATCAGAAAGCTTACTTAAAGAAATAGTTGAACAAACAGATCCTTGGAGAGGCGAACATTTAGATGCCAAATTTGATAATGGAAAAATAACATATCATAAATTTGTTAATGGTGAATTAATTGAAGTTACAGAACCATTAGATGAAGATACCGTAATGGAAGATAGAAGAATAAGTTTTGGTTACTGGTTAAAAAATCCTACTGCACAAGGGCTTGTAAGAAACGATACACCAAAAGGATATATCCATAGTCGGTATTCAAGAGATAACTCTGTCGCTTGGTTCAGTGCCTACTCTGGTGGGGTTTTCCTTGGCTGCGTCAGGGGTCCGCAGGACTCGTACCCGGAGCTCGGGGTGCGCGTCGCGCGCGTTAGAATTTAGGTTGTTCTTTTATCTTTTTTTAATAAACTTAACTCAGCTAAAGCATTTCTCAATAGCATTTCATTATTATGCAATCTTGCCATAAGTTCATTAAACAATTCACTTACATTAACAGCATTTAATTTTAATTCACTAGGTTCTAAAATTTCTATAGAACTGGGCATATAATCAAAGCAAAAACCAACAACAGACTCTAAAATATCAAATTCAATTTCTAATTCAGCAAACGAGGAATATAATGGTTTATCTTCTAATTGCACTGCCTCAAATATTTTTTCACTGTTAAACTTTAAATTTTTATTTTTTTTCACATTATCAATTAACAACTTCATGGTATTTTCAACATGCTCTTTAGGAGAACCTAATACTTCATTTATTATCTTTGTTTTAATCATTTTTTCTCAGTAAAACATACATTAATAAAATCAACATCAAAAAACTAAAGAGATACATAACAATATTCCTTTGTTTCTCTGTTGATGAACTATATATAATATTTCCAGTAATGTCATTAGTTAATTCACTATTTAAATTGGTTTCGGTATAACCAGTCTCTTCAGATTCTTCTTGTTTTAATTTATTACTAACTAGCATAACTTCTTTTGTCTTTGGTTGTTCACATAAATTATTATTTATACCAGAAATCTCAATATCTTCTCTGTCATCGCTATCTAAGCCCATAACAACAAGTTCATATTTGCCATCATCATATTCTTTCTTACAATTTGGATCTATTTGTAATGATAAAGTTACAGGATACTTAAAAAACTTCTCTTCTACATTAATTCTTGCTCTTTTAGTCACAACATCCTTGCCTTTCTCAATCCATGCCTGAACACTTTCTTTTCCTGTATCACCCTTATATAGGTTAATCTTAAATCTAACATTATCGCCAAACTTAACTTTTTCATCACTACCTAAATATATCTTTTCAATATTTATTCTAGAGTCTAAATTAATATCATTCTCTTTTTCAGGATTTTCTTTGCCGACAGTAGGCAAGCTTAGCACCCATTTATCTTTTATCTTTGCCCAACTAACTCCTTCTCTGGAAAACCCATAACTCATTTCATCAATTAAATTGCCTTCATTACTAAATAATCTTACTCCTTCAAAACCATCATTATTCAACAACCCATTGAACCCATTCATATATATTATTCCATATTCTTTTGAGCCTAAATCAATATTATCTGCATTAGCCACGCTAATGTAAA
>Ga0209541_10015475_pt1 | contig 11380 bp, 16 predicted proteins | sample RifCSPlowO2_01_FD_184027 | JGI IMG/M metagenome (GOLD analysis project Ga0209541, IMG submission 184027) | Groundwater microbial communities from Rifle, Colorado - Rifle CSP2_plank lowO2_0.1 (SPAdes) (version 2) | ecosystem: Environmental > Aquatic > Deep subsurface > Groundwater | place...
AAGTGCCATTTTATCTGAAAAATCTTATGCTAAAACCTGGCTTAACAAGAAAGAGGATGAGGCATGGAAGGATTTGTGAGAGGAGATGTTATAATAATAGAATTTCCGTATTCTAACTTAAAAGATGTTAAACGAAGACCTGTTTTAATATTAAAAGTTCCTAAAGGTGATGATGTAATTGTTGCACAAATAACTGGAGAGTCTTATGAAGGTGATTTAGAAATCCCTCTCAACAAGGAAGATTTTAAGCAAGGTAGCCTTAAAAGAGAGAGCTATATAAGAATAGACAAAATTGCTTCTATTGAAAAATACTTAATAAAATATAAAGCGGGCTCATTAAAACAAGAAAAGTTTAATGAGGTAATCAATATAATTTGTTCTTTTCTAAAAAATTGAGGAAAACGTTGAGGAGTTAATCCTTAAAATTATTTATCCTATTTATATTCATCACAGAAGAATCAAAATCCAATCTTGGGCATGCTGTATTTAACCAGCTCTGAATCTGGGCGAAGTTTTCAAATTCTTTTGAATTTATATTATCTCCTATAAATATATAGAAGTTTTTGTTTTTCAGAGAGTTTTTAAAAATTTGAGCTTTTTTAAAATTTTGCTGTCCTGGTTTTGTTGATACTAAAATACCAATGTTATCTGCATTGAGAAATTTTAAATAAGAAGATTTTTGCCTGAGTTTAATGGAAGCTATGTCTTTTTCTGAAATTCTCTTAAAGTTATTGTTGTCTAATATATAAATAGGAAGGCCTGTTTCTAAAGCCAGAGAAACAGCATGAAACTCTCCAGAGCCAATTAATAATACAGCTTGAATCTCTTTTGGGAGAACTGGAATAGTGCAACCGAGAACCTGAATTGTTTTAGTTATTTTGTGTTTTGATGAAAGAATTTGCTTTATCTCTTCTGCTATTTTCTTGTATTGAATTGAATAAGCTATTGCTATATTTTCTGGAAGATTTTTAGATATCTCTGATATTTTTGAGCTATTTACCTTTGACTTTGAATATGCTGGTATGTAAATTGCTTTCATAACTCTATCTCAGAATTAAGGGTTATAAAGGTTTTGAAATCAATTGGCTCCGAGCCAGACTTTCGTCAAGGCTCTCCGCTAAGAAAATTATTATCCGATAATACCTCTAACCGATTAATCAACGTTATTCCCACAATAATTTATTTTCACATTAACAATCTTTCTAAGCGAATAATCTGATGAAATCGATTATGAGTAAGTTATTCAAAAATCTGTGAAAAGGGTATAATCTTAAGAAAAATCAGTCAAACCTGCCTCTTGGCTCTTCTTTTGTTTTCATTACTTCTTTTGAAATCTTTGCGAAAGAAGGAGTTACAATAACAACATTCTCTCCAAACCCGGCAATATGCCCTTCAAGAGCATCTGTTGTTTTCTTAATCTTTGAAACTGCTCTCTTTAATTCAATTGAATCTTTCTGCCTTAAAACCTTTATATCAATTACAGCAATAGTATATCCTTCTCTTAAGGAGTTTAATATTTCATTAACGTCTTCATAAGTTTTTAGAACAAATAATTTTACAAGAACTTTATTTTCGTGCTCCTCTTTTCCCAAATCGATTTCAAGGTATTCATTATCGCCTGAATCGAGGGAATTTGAAAACGCCTTTTTTATTCTGTTAAATACCATAACAAATTTAGCTGGGGAATATTTATAAAGATTTCGGAGATTTTTTATATATCTTATCTTTTCATTTCTTGGATAAAATTGTCCCTTATTTTCTCCAATTGTCCAGTAAAAGAGCTTTCCTGCCTCTCAATTGTCTTTAATCTCAACTCAAGAATCTTCTCTTTATTCTTTAATTCTTCCTGCATTTTTGATTTTTCTGTTTTTATCATCATCTGGCCGATAATTTTGAATACATCATCTCCAGAATTTTCTATTTCCATTATTGCTGACTGAGTTTCTGTCAGCTCCATTTGAAATGCCTGTTTTTGAAAAAGCAAATTTTGCAGGTTTTGCTCTAAAATCTGCATTTCTTGAAGATGTTTTTCGTCTGTCATTATTTAATCAGTTTTTATTTTTTTAACTTTTGTCCTCGGTTTGTAGAATATCTTGCTTCCGCAGTAAGGACAAACGAATCTCTTTTCAAGGTTAGCACTAGTCAATTTCTTCTCGCATTTAAAACATTTATAGGTTGGCATTGTAAGACACCCACGGTTTCTTTACAGTCAACTTCCCTCTCGACGCGGATAACAATTTTTTTTCTGCACCTTGATGAAAGTTGATTAAAAATTTAATTCTTTGAATTTTCATTTTATTCATTTAGATAGTAAGTATGTGAAGCGAATTTTTTATTGCATTTTTTGCATTTCCATATTCCTTTTGATAATCTTTTTGCAGTTCCCTTGCAAAAAGGGCATTTTTGTTTTTTTCTTTGTTTAGTTTCAACCTGATCTAATTTTGCCCTTACAGTTTTACCATATCTCGCTCCAAATCGTCCAGAAGATTTTACTTTTTTTAATTTTGATGTCATCTTTCCATTTGTTTTTATTTTTTATAATATTAGATTAAAAAGTTTGTTTTAAAATGTTTTGTTTTTAAAGATATGCATTAAACTGATTCTACTAAGTCGAATATTGTTTTATCTTCTTCATAATCTTTATACTGGTCCTTTATATATTGAACCATATCGTTAAATAGTTGTTGATTTTTTTCTTTTATTGATTTAAAAAAGGATTTTAATTTTTCTTCAGATAATTTATGTTTATATCCTAAACAAAAAAATACCATATCTAATTTGGAATCATTATTCAATCTATTCGTCCATAAGGTTTCAAAATATTCATTTACTTTTAGATGGTCTGGATTTAAACCTATTAGAGAATTAAAAGCAAGTCCACCATATCTTTTACCGCTTAACAAGTCTTCAAAAAATTTTCTGTCTGATTCTTGGGCGTTACGTGATAAACAAGATACAGCACTATATGCAATTTCCTCTAATTCAGATTCATTTTTTCTTTTAAAAATAGCATCGATTAATAATCTTATTTTTGGTCTAAGTTCAATAGGCCTAGATATTTCAGCTATTGAAAACACCCTCTCAATATAATCTGTCTGTTGTTTGTCTGAGTCTCTTTTTTCCGACGATAAATAATTTAAAGCTGAATCTATTATTTCATTACAAGCGATTATTATTTCTGAACGAACTTCTTTAGGAACTCTGTCTTCTTTTAATACATGCCAAATTAAATCTTCCGGCTCTTCTGGAGATAAAGGAGAATCCCATCCGGTACGTTGAATTTCATGGGTAATTAATTTTTTAGAGTTTTCTCTTGGGTTTTGCCCATAAATTTTCATAAAATAACTTGCGAAATAATTTTCTTCTGACATTTTAAATATTCAACTTTCTTTATTGAAGAAGTTTATAAATTTATAGTATAAATGGGGCTGCCAGGATTTGAACCTGGGTCGCAAGGTATTCAGGAAGGCTCTCGAGATAATTTTGATTGCCCAAGACTTCCTTCACCCAAACCTTGAATCTTAACCAGGCTAGACTACAGCTTTATGCTTAAGAAACCATAACCAGGATTCTTAAAGTCCCATACTATAGGTAGCCTCAGCTCCATTACTTTAACCAGCCAATTTCTTTTATAAACTTATTGTTATCTTTCAGAATTATAATTTAAGATAAAACTATTTCTTTGATTTTCCCGGCTTCTTCTCTTCTTTAGCTGGAGTTTTTACAGATGCTTTTTCTTCTGTTTTTGCAGGGGCTTTTTCTTCAGTTGCGGTTGTGGCAGTTCCTGCTGCTTCTGTTGTCTTTTCTGCTTCAGCAGCTTCTTTAGCAGCTTGTTCCTGCTGGATTATCTTTTCCTGTTCAGCTTTAACCTTTGAGAAATATGCGTCTAATTTTGCTTTTTTTTCTGCAGATGTTTCTGTTTTCTCCTTAGTTATCTCACTGTCGTATTTTCCCTGATTAATTTCTTCCTGAATTTCAATGGGTGTTTTATTTTCTATTAAAATTCCCAAAGAACCGCAAGTTCCTACAATAGTTTTAACTGCCGATTTTAAACTTTTTGACAGCATGTTTGGAAATTTTGTTTTAGATACAGAAATTACCTGCTCTATTGAAGCGTTTGCCACATAAATTTTTTTCTGAACTCCTGAACCTTTTGTTATTCCAATCTCTCTTTTCAACAGCTCTGAAACTGGCGGTGAAAAAACTTTTACCTCAAAATCTTTTGTTCCCAAGTCGACATCAATCTCAACTGGAACTTTAAGCCCTTGAAAATTTTTTGTTGCTTCATTTACTTTTTGAATTACTTCTCCGATATTTATTCCTGCTGGCCCTAATTTTTGGCTTAAAACTGGACCTGGCTTCATTTCTCCGCCTTCGGTTAATATTTTAACTATCATTTTATTTCTTCTCCTAATCTCTCTCGATTATTTAACATTTTAAAATTTGTCCTTCACGAGATTACTCTGCTCGCGACTTCGCTTACTTTTTGAGGCGACTTCGCGAAATCACTCGTCCTCCATCTCGTCTCTTCTTATAACTTTAACATTGTCTAATTTAATTGTAACTGGCAATGGAACAACTGCTCCAAGCAAACTCACTACAACCTCTTCCTTCTGTTTGTCTATTCTTAAAACTTTTGCTTTTTCTTTTTTGAACGGCTCTGAAATAATTTCAACGATGTCGCCTTCTTTTATTGAAACTGCTGCTGCTGTCGGCTCTATCATATTTTTCACTTCTTCATAAGTTATTGTTTTTCCAATAATTCCCTTTACATAGGGCAAATTAAAAACAGCTTCTTCTGCACTTTCTCTGTCTTCTGTTTCTAAAAGAATATATCCCCTTATACCGTGCGGTCTTGAAACTGAAAAAACATTCAAGTTCTTTTTTTCTGCACGCTCTGCTATCATTTCTAATGCCCTGTCTTCCTTGTTTGTCGTAACTTTTATAATGAAGATCATTTTGATTTTTGTATATGGTTTTGTTCCAAATTTGCAACCCTACTCAACTTTAATACTGAATTATCTATTTATTCGTGAAGTGTGCTCACTACACCTCAACTATCTTAGGAGTAGTATAATTATTTAAAATTATAGGTTTATAAATTTAACTAACAAAAAAAAGATTCACTATAATGGATATCAAAAATCCAATTGCGCCGATAGCAATAATACCGATAGCAGAAATTTTTGTAACTCGCTCAAATTCTTTTCTGGTCGGCTTTCTCAAAATATACCAGACTCTTACTGATTGCGCAAAAAATGATTTTATGCTCTGAATGATTGGCATGATAAAATAAAAAAGATGGAGTATTTAAAATTATGGAAAATTAATCGAAAACTATTTAAATTAGTAATCTTTAGGGATTACTATAGTAATATAAGTTTTAAGCATTTAAACTTCAAGAAATTAAAGAGAAGTCAAATATTATGAAAACAATAACTATCAAACTGCCTGAAGAAGAGGCTAATGAACTAGAAGAATTTATCAGGAATAAAAATTACCCTTCTAAATCTGAATTCATTAGACATTTAATTATGGCCAGACTAGATAAAACTAGGAAAGAGAAAATAGGATGGATGATGTTAGCTGAAAAGTCTCTGAATAAAATCTGGAATAACAAAAAAGATGATGAAACTTGGAGCAGATATTTATGATAGAACAGGGAGATTTATTATTAGTCCCATTTCCTTTTTCAGATCAATCTGGAAGAAAGGTCAGACCAGTGATTGTTATCAGCAATAAAGAGTTTAACGAATACTCTGGGGATATTTTAGTTGTTGGAGTCACTTCAAATATTTCTAAAGATAAATATACTATTGGTCTGATTAATAACGATTTAGAAACAGGTAAATTAATCAGACCAAGTTGTATTAAGGTTGAGAATATTTTAAGGCTAGATAAAGAATTAATCATAAAGAATATTGGTAAAGTAAAAAGAAGCAAATTAAGTGATATTATTAACAAACTAAATGAGATAATTAAATAATTTTTTAAAATTTATTCAAAAAACTCGATTCCTAATTCTTCTTCAATTTCCTGATGCTTTATATTTTCCATGGTTTCTCCATGGCCGAAAATCTGGCTGCTTTTAACTCCAGTAACAATCAATAAAACTCTGATTGATTTCTCCATATCTTCGCTAATTTGCGCCCCCCAAATTAATTTTGCATCTGGAGATAATTTACTTCCAATAGCATCAATAATTTCCTTGGTCTCGTCTAAAGACATGTTTGGCCCTCCGACTATATTTACTAATGCACCAGTTGCATCTGAAATATCAACATCTAATAATGGATTCTGGATTGCTTTTTCAACTGATTCAACTGCCCTGCTCTGGCTGTCGCTTTCTCCCATTCCTATCAAAGAAACTCCTCCATCAGTCATTATTGCTTTTATATCTGCAAAATCTAAATTTACTAAACCAGAAGTTGTTACAAGCTCTGTTATTCCTTTAACTGCATTTGTTAAAATCTCGTCGGCAATTTTGAAAGCCATATGCAACGGCAAATCAGGAGCAAGTTCAAGAAGCTTGTCATTGGGAATTACAATCAAAGTATCTACAATAGATTCTAATTTTTCCAGGCCGTCCATTGCATTTTCAATTCTCTTTTTTCCTTCTATTGTGAAGGGAAGTGTGACGACTCCAATTGTCAAGGCTCCTTGTTTTCTTGCAAGAGAGGCGACTATTGGCGCTGCTCCTGTTCCGGTTCCTCCGCCTAATCCGCAAGTGATGAATATCATATCAGATCCTGCAATTTTCTTTTTTATCTCTGATTCTGATTCTTTTGCTGCTTCTTCACCTACTTTTGGATTGCTTCCTGCACCCAATCCCTGAGTTAATTCTCTTCCAATTAAGATTTTTTGGTCTGCATTAGCATAAAGTAAATCCTGAGCATCAGTATTAATTGCTATAAGCTCTCCGCCTTTAATTCCAATCTCTCTCATTCTGCTTAAAGAATTATTTCCTCCTCCACCTATACCAATAACCTTAATTTTTGCAGATTGTTTTTTAAGAAGCTCTTCAAGCTCATTATCAATAGCTCTTATATCTGAAGAGAGAGCATCATTATATACCTCTTCCATAAATTAAAAAAATAATCTTTATTTATAAGGATTGTTGTGATTTTTTACCCTTCAATTTTTCAGGTTTATTTTCTATAACTTCTAAATCCAAATCGAAAATTTCCTTGAATTTATTTTTAAAGAGTTCAATGAATGATTTCATCTCTTTTTCAGCTTCAATTGTCAATTTCTTGTTTTTTTCATCCAAACTAAACTTTAAGGGCATTCTGAATAAAAAGTCAATAAAAGCATTTATCTTTTCATTAGTGTCGTTTACCTTTCTCAGGACATTTATGTTATATGAAACTCTTTTTCCTGCTAAAGGATGATTAAAATCCACCATTATTCGTCCTCCAGAAACTGACAGCACTTTTCCGATTCTCCTGTCAAAATTAAATACTGCTCCCGGAAATGGATTTAGCTTGTGCTCTTGAAATAATTTTAGAGGCATTAGTTGAATGAGCTTGGAATTTCTTGCTCCAAATGCCTGCTCTGGATTTAAATTAATTTCGTAGGTTTTTCCAAATTCTTTTCCAATCAAGAAATCATCTACTCCCTTAAGGAACATATCCTGGCCAAGAGCAAATATGAGAGATTTTACCTGTTTTGGGTCATAGTTTGGAATTTTCTCCAAATCAGCTTTTATATTTGAATCAAAAATATCTCCATTTGAAGTTCTTCCTGTAAATTCTATCTCAATAAAATCATTCTTGCTGAGTTTTGTTTGTTCTGTCATATATCTTTTGTTGAGTAAAAGTTTATAAATCTATTTTTTTTATTTGTGTTATGGTTTTAAAGATAATTAATGCCACAGAAATAAAAACAGGTACAAATATTATTGTTGATGGGATGCCATGCACTGTAAAAAGCATTGATATTTCAAAGACAGGAAAACACGGGCACGCTAAATGCAGAATAGAAGCTGTGGGAATAATTAATGGGCAAAAAAAAGTTTTTGTTGTTCCCGGACATGAAAGATTAGAGGTTCCAATTGTTGATAAGAGAAAAGGGCAGATTCTATCAAAAGCCGATGGAAAAGTAAGTTTAATGGATTTGGAAAATTTTGAAACTATTGAATTAGATGTTCCTGAACCAGAAGTCTTCAATGAACTTGAAGAGGGTGGCAACTGCGAATATTGGGATGTTGAAGGGCAAAAAATTGTAAAGAGGAAATTGTAAGATGATTAATACAAGAAAATACCTAATAGAGAATAATACTGAGGTGGAGGAATTTTTAAAGGAAGCCACTAAATTATTATATAGCGAATCAGAGTATATTATCCGTTATTTAGAAAGAGGATTTGTTTTTATTAAACCCCAGTCAAAAAATAGCAAGGAATTATTAACTGTGGAAGTTGATGAGGATATAAATAAAAGACTCGAGGACATTATTAATAAAAATAGGGAATAATTAATAAAAATTAATAAACATGGCAAAAATACCAGAAGCTCAAAACAGATTGTTTAAGAATATTTTTATTTGTAAAAACTGCCAGAGCAGGGTCAGGGCAGAACCTTTAAAAATTCTTGAAGGAAAGATAAGATGCAGGAAATGCAAAAAAAGAGCTTTTAGGTCTATAAAGAAAAAATAAGAGGAATAAATGGTAAATGTTATAATAGTGGATTTAACGTTATTAGTATTATTCATAATATTTATCTCTATATTTCTTTATCTGAAGAGGAAAAATATTGGAACAGAGGGGGGATTGATTTTATACCGGACACAATGGGGTGTTAAACTGATAAACTATATTGGAAAAAAATATAAGAAAACTTTAAAGGCGCTCAGTTATGTTTCTATTTTTATAGGATATATTTTGATGGCTACGATTCTTTGGCTGATGGCTCAAAGCGTTTATCTTTATCTCACGACTTCTGTAGCAAGGGTAATAAAAGCGCCTCCAATAATGCCGTTAATTCCATATTTCCCGAAGCTGTTTGGTGTTCAGAGTTTTTTCCCTCCGTTTTATTTTGTTTATTTTATAATCTCAATTCTGATTGTTGCAACTGTTCATGAATTTTCTCATGGAATTTTTGCAAAAAGATATAAAATCAAAATAAAAAGCACTGGATTTGCATTTCTGAAATATTTCCCTGCTATTTTTGGAGCATTTGTAGAGCAAGATGAAAAACAAATGACAAAGAAAAAGAATTTTGAACAAATGGCTGTTTTAAGCGCCGGAGTCTTTGCCAATTTAATCATTACAATCCTGTTTTTTATTATTTTAGCTTCTTATCATGGTTTTGCATTTAACGCTGCAGGAATTACATTTGACACATATTCCTATTCTGCAGTAAACATTTCAGATATAGCCTCAATAAACGGGCTATCTCTAACAACTCCGAGCTATGAAAATATTCTATTCAGCATTAATGATAATGGAATACTGAATAAAATCACCACAAAAGATGGTGGGAGCTATATCACTACAAAAAAATCTTTAGAAAGCCAGAATGACAGCAAATCTATTTTAGTTTTATATGATGATGCGCCTGCAATAAATTCTGAAATTGATAGAATCATAACAGAAATAGAAGGTGTTTCAATAAAAAGCATCGATGATTTAGCAGAAGAACTTGGGAAACATCCTCCCGGAGATAAAATAGAAATTAAGACAACTGGAGAGAATGGAGAGGAAACAAAAGAGGTTGTTTTAGGAGCAAATCCAGAGAATAAAAAATTAGCCTGGCTTGGAATTGGATTCTTGGAAAGAAATAGCGGAGGAGTCATGGGAAAAGTTTATTCCACTTTTAGTTTTTTTAAAGAAGAGCATGTTTATTATGAGCCGAAATTCAGTGCCAGTGTTTTTATCTATGATTTATTCTGGTGGATAATCATAATAAATCTTTTAGTAGCCTTGTTTAATATGCTTCCATTAGGTTTTCTCGACGGTGGAAGATTTTTTTATTTAACCATTCTTGGACTGGCAAAATCTAAGAAAATGGCAGAAAGAGCCTTTAAGGGAGTTACTTATTTTCTGTTGCTTTTGTTTGTTATTCTAATCGTTAGATGGATTTTAATTTTCTTTTAGTCAGAAACTCCATGTGTTTTCGTTTTGGAGTTTATGAGACAGAAAATTTCTTGTTTTCTGTATTTAAGGAAAAGTATTTAAATATAATTTGTGTTAGATTATAAACCAAAAAGAGGTAAATAAAATGGCAAAAAAGAAAAAAAGAAGATAGTTTCATATTTTTTTTATTTTTTTTATTTTTTATTTTAATATTGATTAATTATATAAAGATCTATTTCTATTATTTTTTATGTTTGGGTTTGATAAAAAAGAGCTGAATATTTTAAGGAAATTAAATACTCCGAGAAAGATCCAGGATTTTCTTGAAGAATTGGAAATAAATTTTGAAGAGAATGGAGATACCTGCAAATCTCCGAGAGTTGTTTTAAAAACAAGAAAAGCTCATTGTGTCGAGGGTGCGATGCTTGCAGCTACTATATTGAGAATTAACGGCTATAAACCTTTAGTTGTTGATTTAACATCGAATAAAAAAGATTATGACCATGTGGTTGCTGTTTTCAAGCAAGATGGATTGTGGGGGGCTATAAGCAAAACAAATCATGCTTCTCTCAAATACAGAGACCCAATTTATAAATCTATAAGAGAATTAGTTTTGTCTTATTTTAATGAGTATTTTTTAGATAGCGGGAAGAAAACTTTGAGATCCTATTCAATGCCAGTAGACTTATCCAGATTTGATAAATTAAATTGGGTTACTTCTAAGAAAGATGTCTGGTTTGTTCCGGAATATCTGGGAAAAATTAAACATATACCGATAGTAAATAAAAAACAAATTTTTAATCTAAGAAAAGCTGAGCCTATTGAAATTGAAGCCGGAAGAATAATTCAGTGGAAAAAAGATGGGAGTGAAGTCATAAAAAATGAATTTAAAGTTGATAAAGAAGATAAAGCTCAACTTTAGATGGTTTTAAATTCTGGTTATTTTTTAGTTTTTCATGATACCAGAAGAGATTAAACAGGTTATGGAAAATCAGGGATATAGATTTGTAGGAAATCATAGTATAATTAAGATTTGCAGGTGGACAAAGAAGTCTATAAAAAATGAGGGGGTCTGCTTTAAGGAAAAATTCTATGGAATCAAGAGCCATTTATGCTGCCAGATGAGCCCATGGCTCGCATGTGAAAACCATTGTATTCATTGTTGGCGTCCAATAGAGTTAGATTTTAATAAATTAATTAAAAATAGAGAAATAGATTCTCCTTCTGAAATTATAGACGAATGCATTAAAGCACAGAGAAAATTGTTAAGCGGTTTTAATATTGATAAAAACTCTAAAAAGAAGCAA
>Ga0209541_10015476_pt1 | contig 11380 bp, 12 predicted proteins | sample RifCSPlowO2_01_FD_184027 | JGI IMG/M metagenome (GOLD analysis project Ga0209541, IMG submission 184027) | Groundwater microbial communities from Rifle, Colorado - Rifle CSP2_plank lowO2_0.1 (SPAdes) (version 2) | ecosystem: Environmental > Aquatic > Deep subsurface > Groundwater | place...
AAGAAAGTGGGGTGCCAGCTCGTCAGACGAATTCTCAAGATTTGATTGATCTTATAGCTTGTGTGGAAAGACATCGTCTGGTAGAAGCATTTTTGGTGGATGGTAAATTACCAGGCAGTAAGTTTACGTACGAGAATGAAAATCCTTCGTGTAACTATACCCGAGGCAGTACGGAATGTGGCCCATGCGCGCATAGCGAATATTCCTGTCACTATGGGGGACTCGAAGGATCGAATGGCGCTGAAGCGGTAGATTTTGGACTGGGTGAGGTTAGGGACGAAGGGCTGTTTGCGGCAGTTGAAGCGGCAGCTACAGATTGCGCTGGCCCGGGTGGATTTGTGCGGGATGAGATTGATCATATTCACGTTAGCACCGCGGCTTGCGACACTGACGTCAGGGAGTAAATTGGTCATTTATGTAACGGAGGTCTTTTCCGCCTCAATACTTAAATATAGATAGTGCGGATCCCTGCCTCGCCGGCAGGCAGGCGCCTTTGGCGGAAGACCTCCAAGTTATTGCGATATCGTGGAAGGCTCAAGCCTTCCGTTACAAAATATTATTCATAATTCAAAAATCCAACTCTATGCGCAGAAATATTATTATAGGTATCGTAATCGTTTTTCTTTTGATGATCGGCGCGGTTTATTATTTTTTCTTTCTTGACCATTCCACAGAACCAGAAGATCCGATCGTTGTGGATGAGGGGATTGACCGTCCGGTAGAAGAGCAAAAACTGACCGCGATAAGCACTGATCGCGTTCATTCGCCGGCGCTTTCTTTGGGTCAGGATTCGGTGTGGTATTTTAATTTTTTGGGTGAGCTTTTCAAAAACAATCTAGCCGGCGGCGCGGAGACGATGTTTGATTACAATGCCGGCCAGACGATTGAAAAAGGTTTGTGGCCAAAATCCGGCAATGATTTTATTCTCAAATCAAGCTCGATAACCGGGGATTCTACCTATACTTTATATCAGGCAGACGCGGGAAATCTTTTGACTTTACCTGCCAATATCAAAGAACTTGCCTGGATGCCGGACGGGAACAGGATAGTTTACATTTGGCAGAAAGACGACGGCAAGCTGGAATTGCAGATTTCCAATTCTGACAGCACGGATTTTTCCCTGGTCGCGGAGCTTTTCAAAAAGGACAGGATTTTTCCATCACCAAATGGAGACTATGTAATCGTCCTCGAGCCACTGGGATTTGAAACCAATAATGCTTTTGAAGTGTCTCTTGCCACAGGGGAATTTACGTTGGTTTTGGACAGGGGAGTAAACAAAGGAATTTCTATTTCACCGGATGGCAATCAGGTTTTGTTTTCCAGGCTGAATGAAGTTTCCGGATTATCAGAGCTGTGGCTTTACGATAGGTTTACCAAGTTGTACGAACAGTTGAATTTAGCTACAGAAATTGAAAAAACCGTGTGGAGCCCCGATTCATCTGGTTTTTATTACGCTTTAGCACAAATTCCGAATGAAGATAATTTGTATTTGTACAATTTGATCGCAAAGAAATCTACCTTGGTAGACACCGGCAACAGCAGCTTGCCCGTGGACTATAAGGATATGATTGTGAATAGCGCTCAAGACAAGCTCTTCTATATCAACGGGCGAGATGGATTACTGTATAGATTGAATTTGTAATACAAGCAAGTAATACTGGATTCTCCGAGGGCTCTCCTCGTAGAGCGAGGGGAGCCCTCGAATGGTTTTGCTATCTTTTGAGAAAAAAAGTGCCGGCCTCGCGCAAGCGCGGGTCGGCTTTTTAGTAAAGCGTTTGTCTAGGCGAAGGCGGCAATGTCTTCGCCGAAGGTTTCTTGTTCGCTCTGATTTTCTTGACAGGACACACAGCATAGTGCCCAGGGTACGGCATTGAGTCGTGTAACCGGAATTGGCTTTTTGCACCCAGAACAGATGCCGTAGGTGCGGTTGCGCATTGCTTGGAGCGCTACCTTGATATACTGGAGACGTTTGTGATTGTTCTCCACTAGACTGGTAGCAAGGTTCCTACCCTCGGTTGCCGCGGCTTGGTCCGCCAACTCAGTTTGACGCTCGGCTATGAGCTCCGGGCGTCGTATCTTTCCTGACAGATTATCTCTCAACTTCTCCAGTCTTCTTTGAAAGGCTAAGATTTGCCTTCTGTTGACTGGTTTCGCCTCTTGCTTGCTTCTGCTCATCGCCATCTCTTCCCCCTACTAGTTTGGATATGTTACAGGTTATTATAAAGAAAGACCGGTCGGCACGCAAGCGCGCCGACCGGGGTACTGCAGGAGGAGCTGGCTGAGGGCTCCTTTATCCGACCCTTCAGAAAGAAGTAGGTCGGAATTCTGTAAAGGAATGATATCTCTTTCTGTCCTCGAGAGTTCTCGAGGCTATCGCTGATTCCGTGCGGGTCGATCAGCGATGAGATCATTTCTTAACAGAATTAGCTGGTGTTGGCGAGGGCTTTGTCAATCGCCGTACGGGCCTGTTGTACTCTTTCACAGCACTGTTCGTGCGGTCGAGAGAACGATACTGCGTTTAGTTCTATGCCCGTTCGCGTGTACCCGGAGAACCTCCTTTCTCCTTTTCCGACCATTTGAACCTCGGTCACAGTTACCGGAATCCTTGCGCCGTTACGTTCGATGATAGTTACCGATCCGGGCGGGCGAAGGAGGACAGAGGCCATTGCCCCATTCACCTTCACGTTAAATCCATCTATCTGTTTTTCTACCTGTCTTTGCTGCAATTTTCTTTCCTTCTTTCTTTTCTGGATTTCCACACTTCAGCTTCCCAATCCGACTGTGTCGTGCTCCCTTTGTTGGGCAGTTTTTTAGTCATCAACCCTCCCTAGAGTTGTAACTTGTCCATACTGTATCAAGATCATCGTAAAATGTCAAGTTTATCAAAATAAAAGAAGGTGCCCTTCTCCAGAGAAGGGCACCTTCTGACTAAGATGTTTTTTACTCCAAATGCAGCTCTTTTTGCAGGTTATTTATTTTTCTTTCCAGAGACTTGGAAATTTCATATTTGCCGGACAAAATATTATCCGCTTCGTCACGAGCGGCACGCACCATTTCAAAATTAAAAATATCCGCGATATCAAATTGCGGGAATCCCGACTGGATCCGACCATACATATCGCCCGGGCCCCGTAGTTTCAGATCAAGCTCCGCCAGCGCGAAGCCGTTGCTTTCTTGGGTCATGGCATATAGCCTCTCCGTAGCCTGCACGCTGGTATTTTCCGGCAGTAAATAGCAGTAGGACTGATGATCCGCGCGGCCGACCCGACCACGCAGTTGGTGCAGTTGCGCCAGCCCAAATCTTTCCGCGCCTTCTATCATCATCACGGTCGCGTTCGGAAAATCCACTCCCACCTCGACGACTGTTGTGGCTACCAAAATATCCAGTTTGCCCTCCGCGAATTTTTTTATCACGTCATCTTTGTCCGCTTGCTTTAGTTTGCCATGCAGAAGCCCGGCTTTGTATTTCGGGAAGATTTCCGTTTCGATTTTTTTGTGCTCCTCTTTGGCGCTTTTGAATCCCATTTTGTCCGATGGATCGATAAGCGGACAAACTACAAAAATCTGACGTCCGGATTTAATCTGTTTTTCCACCTCATCATAAGTTTTTTTTCTGTCGAGTCTTCCGACCAGTTTGGTAATGATTTTTTTTCTACCGATTGGCATTTCGGTGATTCTAGATATCTCTAGATCACCATACAGAGTCAGCGCCAGGGAACGGGGAATCGGAGTCGCGGTCATCGAAAGCAGGTGAGGTTTGATTTCGTTTTCGGAATTCTTGCGGGCTAATGCCGCTCGCTGATTGACTCCAAATCGATGTTGTTCATCAAGCACCACCAATCCCAGATTGTCAATGTCCGCGTTTGTCTGGATCAGAGAGTGAGTGCCGATGAAAAGCGCTGCTTGAGAAGGTGCGCTTCTCTCGAGAAGGGCACCTTCTCCCATCGCTTTGACTTCCTCATTTTTCCAGATGAGCTTTTTCGAGCGAGTCAGGAGTACAATCCTGTAATCTGCAATAATTGGCAGTTTGGTGAAAGTCTGGAAATGTTGGCCTGCCAGTATCTCTGTAGGCACCATTAAAGCCACATTTTGGCCTGAATTTAGGGTCTGGAGTATGGCTTGGGCTGCGACCACTGTCTTTCCACTACCTACGTCTCCCGCGAGCATTCTATTGGCCGGGTGGGGTTTTGCCATATCCGCAAGAATTTCCGCGCTGGCTTTTTTTTGACCTTTTGTGAGCTGGAAGGGCAGGGAACTTTCAAATTTTTTTATCAGACCCTGATCTGTTGTAATACTTCTTGCGGGGGATTGGATGAGTGATTTTTTGTGCTGTAAAATTTTTAGTTCATAGAAAAGTAATTCGTCAAAAGAAAGTCTTTTTTTTGCCTCATCCGCGTCATCTTGGTCCTTCGGAAAATGAATACCTCGAAGAGCTTTGTCAAATGAATAGAGAGTATTTTCATCAATAATTTTTGCGGGCAAATGCTCCGGAAGACCTGGTAGTTTGTCCAGGAGGTTTTTGAGCAGACTTCGAAAGTATTTTGGATATATTCCGTCCGTCAAAGAATAGACAGGGACTATTCTTCCCGTATGGACTGTTTGCTCTTTTTCCAGCTCCCACTGCGGACTTTGCATTTGCAAAGTCTTATAGAATTTAACCGGACCTGCAAATAGATATACTCGTCCGGATTTGATGGTTTCTTCCAGGTAAGGCTGATTGAACCAGGTGATGACCAGAGAGCCGGTATCGTCTTTAACTAACGCTTCGGTAACGCTCATCCTTCGCCGAAATGATCTTTTGGAAGAAATTTTTATCACCTCGGCTTTAATAACATAACGACTGCCCGGGCCAAGAGCTGATATTTTGGAAATTTTTGATAGATCCTCATAGCGAAAGGGAAAATATGTGACCAGATCCCAGATACAAAAAATACCAAGTTTTTTCAATTTCTTGGCATTCTGCCCTCCTACTCCGGGAAGTATTGTAATAGAGTCAGTGAGTTTCATTTGAAAGATTTTTTCTGGGTCCCTCAAACTGCTTATGTGCGGTATTCTTGAATTAGTCCGAACCCTCTTTCGCTAAAGCTTCAGACGGGCACAGCGCATTTCGCTCCGCCATCAGCCATCTGGTTGAGGCGGACGAGGTGGCGAGCCAGGCTGCCGGCAGGCAGGTCTGGCGACAACTAATCAAGAATTCGCAAAGCGAATATATAAAGAATAACGAATTTTTAAGAAAATAACAATGATTTTAATTTTAAAAAAATCGAGCCCAAAGCAGAAACATATTCCGCAAAGGGCTCAGGTGAGTCACATGGTGTCCTTGCTTACTTCTTGGTCGCGGAGATGGCCTCCTGCAGAAAGCTCTTCGCTTCCTCGGCCGTCTCCGCATCGATGACGAGTGCGTCGATCAAGTCGGGGGCTTCCATGTACATCAGGTTGACCATGACCGGGGGCATACCCTCCACATAGTCGTGAATGGCGAGCGCCAGCATTAGGACGACGCCCTGCGCCACGAGCTCTTGACCTGCTTTTTTCAGCAGGATCGGATAGAAATTCTGCTGCTTGTGTGAGTCGTTGCTGACCTTCAGTAGGCGTTCGAGCATCTCGTCGCGATTGGGAAGGGTGATGACCTTTTCGTTCATATTTGTTCCTCCTCAAGTTTCTGGATTAACACGATGCCCTCGTGGCGGGGTGTACCGGATTTCGTGGCACTTGCCAGTATTCCGATTTCGTCAAGAATAGCATATTATGGGCTAGAAGTCAAGCCCAAAAAATCAGCATTTCTGCTGTTTTTAAAGCCTAAATATTATGAATTATGATTGAAGAGTTTTCTTCCCCCTCTCCTACGCTAAAGCTACGGAGGAGCAAAGCAAAATTACTTCGACAAGTTCAGTACAAATAAAATATGGTTGCGCCCCGCCTGCCAATGCTTTTGCAGTATTCTTAAAGTAGTTCGAACGCATTTCGCCCCGCTATGACGGGTCAAGCAAGTCTCCCCGCGAATCCGCCAGCTGGCGGATCAAGTTTTTCCCTGCCTGCCGGCAGGCAGGTTTGGCGGCAAGTTCTTAATCATCTTTTTATAACAGTTGAAACGGTTTCCTTGTCCAGACAATCTTTATCACTAAAATAGTGTATATCAATTTTAACATCGCCTCTTAATGGAACAGTTTGATAAACAGGTAAAGTATTGGCCGTACTACCGCTATCTAAGGGTGGAGCCTTCTCGCTTACTTTTTGGTATTCAACAAGTTGCATCATGTAAGGTTTCGGCAACTCGGTGCAAACAAAAACATCACACATCCCGTATCCAAAAAATTTGTCATCTAAATAATAAAGTCCTTTGCCGGGTAACTCATTTGATACTTTCATCCAGTCACCATTTAAGCGTTTATGGATAATAGAGCTATCCATGCAAGTTTCAAAATATCCATCAATATTGGTTGTAAATATATTATCAGAAGTAATTGAATATGGCGGAATCACATTTCGGTTTTTAGAAAATACAAAATATCCAACCGCTCCGGCAAGTACGACAACCAACACTATGAGCACTATATTTATAAATCCTTTTTGGTTCATATGGTTATTCGTGGTAAAAATGAGGCATTAGTTCCGATTCTGAAATATACTTTGAGGCTTGGTTAAAAATTGCTCGCAGAGTTCCCTTGTCTAATACTTTGTGGTTTGGAATGGTGAGAGTTTGATTAATTCTAGTAATAATTCTGCGAAGTTTAACATGACTACCTTTTTGACCAACTTTTTCAAAATTAAAAGACTCAAGAATTTTTATCACGTCCTCGCCAGATAAAATCTTGAGTTTAGTCATGGACCCGAGTAGGAAGTTCGAAATTCATTAAAACAGAGGGGTTAGGCGCGATGTCAAAATCAGCAGGATTCTCTCCCTCAAGATGTAACTCAACTGCTTCTTGTATGTTTGCTGCCAACTCATCTAGGGTTTTACCTTGGGAAACCACGGGTAAATCGGCGCCTTCGGCCGTATAATATTTATCGCCCCTAGAGATGTGGAATTGAATGATTCTTTTCATAATGACTCAATTATAACAGAACAAAATTAAACAAACAAGTTTTGGTTAGGTTCAAACAAAAAAGTCTATATTTTGGGTCATTTTCCTAGTTGCGCCCGACAGGGTTCGAACCTATGACCTCAAGCTCCGCAAGCTTGCGCTCTATCCAGCTGAGCTACGGGCGCAAATTAAAAAATTCAGAATAATTCGCGAAATTCGCGTGCTGTTTATTCGCGTCGCTTCAAAATTTTATTCTCCTCAATAGTTTATCCGGATAGGATTCTTCTCGTTCAAAATCTTCAGGAATGTATTCTGTGAGGAATTCCCTAATTTCGTTTGGATTGGCGTCTTCAATCTGGACTACTATTTCTTTATTGAGCAATTGGGAGGTTTCAAAATTCAAGGTTTTGATTTCCGGAGGATTGTAGTGAATCCAGAAAGTTTTGATCATACTGTATGGATATTCGCTCTCATTTAAAGAAATGCCTTTGCTAGAGAGCTTCACCTGGATTTGTTTTGGTTTTTTCTTCGCGAAAATATAAGTGGCAACCAGGAGGATGAGAAGTGTCGCAAACATCAAGTAGTCTTCACGCCATAAAGCATAGGCAAGGATCAAAATCCCCACGACAAGAAGAATAATGTACCACCGTCCACTCTTTTCATAGTGGGCAAATTCGGACGCTTCCCAAGAAATTTGATCTTGATTTTTTTGCATAAATATTTTTAATATTGACTAATTTGGCGGAGAGGGTGGGATTCGAACCCACGAGACCTCGGAGAGGTCACGGTTTTCAAGACCGTTGCTTTAGACCGCTCAGCCACCTCTCCAAGAATTATTTGTCGGTTAAAAGAAATTTTATTCTTTCTTTACCCTTACCACTTTTAAGAAATTTCTCTTCCCTTTCGGCGTCTTTTTTAGAAACGAATGCTTCATAGTATATGAGTCTCCATGGCCCGTTTTGACTTGTAAAAGAAGATTTAGCAGAATTGTGCTCTCTGATCCTTCTTTTGAGATCTCTGGTAAAGCCCTTATAAAGCTTACCATTTTTTTCACTTTTTAAAATATATGCATAGTACATTGATTTCACTCTCAGCCCTAGGCTGATCGGCCTTGGGCCGATGCCACGCCTCCATGTCCTCGAGACACTTCCGTTACTAGCGTAAAGATATTATATCAAATATTTGATAAAACAAAAGCTCCTCCAAAGAAGATAGGAGGAATAGTATTTTAATTGCTATAGGATCTACTCACTCTTATTTCCTATAATTCGTGACATTCGCATAGTTAGAAAGACTTAAAAAGCAGTACCAATGATTCGGATTAATCAGAGCAGATACTTGCATGATGCAAACGCGTTAGTCCTGTACTATTTTAAATCTATAATTTCCGGAGTCGAAGACGTGTTGGTATTATTCGAAGAAATAGGAATTATTATTTCCATGGTTGAGGAGGCATTTGGATCTCCCAGAATTTCCAGTTTGTCATCTGTGGTTGTTGCCGTGTCCTCGTCAGTCTCACCTTTTACCTCTCCCTCAATATTTTCATCAGTTGTGGTGGAGGTCACTTCCATATTTTTTTCTGATTCTTGTTTTTCAAGCTCCGCCAGATTCTCTACCGCGGCCACCTTCTTTTCGGAAGCTGATTTTTTGGCAGCCTCAACCACACCTTTGGTGTCGCCTGTAGTTTTGGTTTCTATAGCCGTGAGAATTTCTTCTTGTTTATCCGCCAGCACAACCACCTTCTCTAGCAATCCTTTATTACCCTCGGATTCATTTGCAATTTCTTCAGTGGTATTCACAAGAGCTGTGATAGTTTCCCCCACGGCCTTGGATTGTTTTTCATCTAACTCGCCAGAGTCGCCATATGAGTTCTGTTCAACGATTTGGTGAGCTTCGTATAGTCTAGTACCGGCGTTCTTAATCTTTTTTTCAGTTTTCTTTTCGTCGTTTATAGTAAGCACCAACTCAACCCTCTCTACCGTTTTTTTCACCGGATAAAGGGTTTGTCCGGGCAGGCTATTTTTTGCGGCAACAGTTGTCGCGTTTACCAGACCCACAATAACCATGATTGTTACCAGACTAAAAACGGACCTGGAAAAAGCCAGACGAAATCCACCAATTGGAGAAGGGTTAGCATGTTTCAAAACAGCGTTGCTGTCGCTAACATTTTCTTTTTCTTCCCTTATTTTGGTTTGAATCGTCTGCCATACTTTATTTTTATCAAATTCTAGCTTTTTCTTTGGCAGGTTTATGGCAAGTTGCGCGACAAGCAATGCTTGCTTTAGGCCTCGGACTCTCGGGTACATTTTTAGACAATCAGAAATAGACCTGCCTGAAAGCAGTAGATTGACGCATCGGTCTAGAGTTGTCTCGAAAGAAAGTTTACTCATTTACTTATTTTTCCCTCCCCATGCGTGGGGAGGGTTAGGGAGAGGTCGGATCGGGGCTAACGCGAGAGTTTACTTGATTGATAAATTCCGCTCGATCAAACTTCCCATTATTTTTTACTTAAAAGTTTTTTTAAAGAGGTGATAGCTCTGTGCTGAATTACTCTGATCGAGCCTGATGATTTATCTATAATCGCGCTGATTTCTTCGTTGTCCAATCCTTCCAAAAATTTCAATCGGATTACTTGTTGCTGATCATCTGTCAGACTTCCAAGCACCTGCAAAAACTCTTTGGAGGCAATGCCGAGATCAATAGCCTCGACAATATTGTCCTCGTACTCAAGAAGGTTTTCTAGCTCAAAAATGTCTGAAAAACTTTTCTTGGTTCTGTAGTAATCAATCACTCGGTTTCTCGCGACTGTAAAAATCCAAGAAGAAAACGATGCTATTCTTTCTTCAGATTGCAGATACTGCCAAGCTTTGACGAAGATTTCTGCAGTTAGATCTTCGGTGGTTTGCTTGTGAGATACCCTCACGCCCACAAATCGGGATATCTTTGGAAAGAAATCCTGATATAGGGCCATAAAAGCGCTCTCATCTCCCTTGCTGGCAGCTCTGGCCAGTTGGTCCGTATTATTCAATTTTTCAGAGTTGCCGAGTGAATTGTGGTCTGTCATCTGGAGCTGTCATTAATAATAGACGAAAAAATCACTGAAACGTTTCTCTCATTATGCCATAAAATGGCTCTTTTTAAAAAACCAGTTATTCACTGGTTTTGATTTGTTGGGGTTTTGGAAGGATCCTCGGGTGTTATGGGTTGTGGGGGAGTGGTTGGATGTTCTGTAGCGAGGAGGCTTGTCTGCCGTTTTTTCTTGACCAGGGCAATTTGCAAGGCTACACGAAGTCCTAGCACAGCCAAACCCAAAAGCAATAGCCATAAACTGATAGGCGGGAGTCCGGACGGATGAGAAATCCAGGAGCTCCAAACATCCGCGCGTTTGATGGTGAAATGAAAGATGATAAATACATAGCCAAGATAACCTACTCGCAACAGCCGTCGCCACCAAACGCCTCCCAGCTCAAGCGCCGCGTAACGGTTGGATATGGAGGTCATCATCAAGAATATCAACAGGCCAATCAGCCCAAAAGAAAAGGCGACAACATTCGAGATTTTGATGCCAAAAACGTCCCATAAATAATAAAAATTGGTCGGGCCCAAAGCCTCGGACCAGATGAGAGCATAGAAGTAAGCAGACATCAGGCCGTGCGCCAAACCGAAAGCAAAGCCTGTGATGCCAAGGTATTTACGATAGATGATTTTTGTATCAAGGAAATCCCAAAAATAACAGACACCGCTTAACATAAAAGAAAATCCGATAAGCGTGAAAGCAGTGACAGCGAGAGCCCGGTTTGCGGTGGAGATGATATAGTAGCCGTCTTGGTAACCGAGATACAGACTGATGATAAAAAAGGTTGCGACCCCGAAGACTATAGAGCGTAACCAGAGTTTGGTCGAAGAAAATTTCGGCGTTTTGGCTAAGATTTCATTGTAGCGTTGGATAAATGGCATAGACTTAGTATCGGGTTTAAAAATGATCCGTAGTTGTAAATTATTTTTTGTTTGATTTTTCAATTGCCTGACGAAGTTGGTCAGAAACAATATCGGGCTCTGTATCTACTTTTGTGACACGAATTTCTCGATTATCGAATTGAACTATATATTCGCTTGCGTCTTCCAAAATTTCGAATTGGTGTCCGGCGGCGCGAAGCTCTTCTATTATTTTTTTGATCTTATCATCCTTTTTATCTTCTTCCTTGGCGCGTTGTTCTCTTGATTTTTCAGACATAAAATAATGATATGGATAATTTTTTACAAGATATTTTCAAAATCTGACTTTGTTTTCTGGCGGTGGACTTTACAAATATCCCTGCCTGTGGCAGGCAGGTTATTAACCCGCCGTCCCGCCG
>Ga0209541_10015478_pt1 | contig 11379 bp, 10 predicted proteins | sample RifCSPlowO2_01_FD_184027 | JGI IMG/M metagenome (GOLD analysis project Ga0209541, IMG submission 184027) | Groundwater microbial communities from Rifle, Colorado - Rifle CSP2_plank lowO2_0.1 (SPAdes) (version 2) | ecosystem: Environmental > Aquatic > Deep subsurface > Groundwater | place...
ATTTCAACATTATCAGCAACAACAGCGATAGTAGGAGCAGTTTCAGTAGTGGGTTTGAGCTGAAAGATATATCCAGGGCCTCGTACTTTAAGATTATTTTTAGTGATATTAAGCTGTTCTGCGATAGTGGTAGTCCCGCTTGTGTCACGAGCGACACAAAAAACCACATCATTATTACCCGCGATTGCGAGTGTGTGTGCCTGTGCAAATGTTGCAACAGCTTTAATGGGCTTACTGGCGTCATTGGTGTCATCTCCGTTTATCGGATCCCAATAGAGAAATTGACCAATGCCTTTGTTGTGTCCAGTCAATGACTCAATCAAATAAAGGAGATTGGTGTCAGATTCGGGTGTGGCGATAGTAGGGGAGGAGGACTGGGCAATCGTAACAGATGTATACGCTGATGGAGCAAGAGGATTCCCAGATTCTGCAACAACATTCCCTCCAGTGATAATGCAAGCTACCGTTTCCGGTCCTGGACGTGCTTGAAATCGTATTTTCCAATTGTCAAGCAATACCAAGGTGATACCAACAAGAACACCACCACCCAAGTCCTGTTTGCCAAATGCTTCAGCAATTTGAGAGTGGGCAAGCCCGGGGGTAAGCTCGTCTTCGATATCGCGAATCTCGTTAATCAGCGTCTGTACGTCGATAGAGGTTTGTGAAGAAGGAACTTCGATGATGCTGTTATAAAAATCAAAAACCAGTGCCATAGGTTAATACTATACCGAATGTGTGATGATTTTCACACAGAAGAAACGATTTTTATATTTTCAGTTCTCTCAAGTTGCTCTTCGTAGGATAACTGTGCCGTTGTCTCAATCCATTGCAAAAAGGGGCCTGGGAAGAACTTCTTCTCCTCCCGCAGGGCTTTAACGAGCTCGAAGAGAGCTTTTTGGTCTCCTATGATGAGTGGCTCTGCATCAGGAATTTGTGAAGAGAGATCCGTCTCAAAAAAGTGCTTACCGGACAGCTCCTTATAAAAAGGCATCTCTTTAATATGGTTGATATATACTGGTGGATCTGTGACCTGTATAAGCGGGAAAAAATCTTCAATAACAAAAAACCATAGATCATTCTTGTATAGCCTACGAATGGCTTGGCCGTAGAAGGAAAGGTCATCAAAAAATAAGGGAGTCTTCCTGCTTGAGACAGTTGATTTGACTGATGCAGCAGGGGAATCAAGATTAGACGATCCATGCGCGCGCACAAACCTTCCATGAGCATCTCTTACTGGTGCACTTTTGATGCGGGAATCATCGGTGTTCATAATTGTATTAAGTCACGATGGTATCAGTTGTTCTTATGGCAGAAGTGGAAAAGCCTGTTGAGCCGAACGTTCCCGTTGTCTCAAATGGCAAGATCGCTACCGCAGCTTTTCTTCTCACACGCAGGAGTATTGTTCGATCGGAAACATAGATAACCTGAACGGTGATTGACGTAGAACTTGCTTGTTCATCGATAAACGGCACGTATGCTTTATCATCTGAGGCGGTATAGCTGCGGTCTAGAGTAGGGGAGACACCAGAAAATGTTGAACCACTCCAGGAAGTATATGTGTAGCGGGTTTCTCGAGTAGAGGTCAAATCACTGGTATCAACGAGCCTTATTGCACCGGTTGCTGGTGTATCGTTTGCAATCGCGCCACTGACCACAATGGTCGAATTGCCCGAGTTGTTGCCTGCGGCTAGTGAGTACATGGCTTTATCAATAGTTGTACCAGAAGTTGTTTTAAACACGCTGACACGATCACCTGAAAGCAAATTTGTAATGATAATACTTTGCTTGTTTGGCGGTGTTCGCGTGACACCATTTGAATCAATAAGCTGGAAATTCTGGATATCTGCAGCAGCCATATTTTCGATCCACACGCCTTGAGCACCGAAGAATTTGCCTCCTGCAAAAGTCCCAAAAGGTGATGCCTTCACTGGCGAGAATGTATTATCCGGAGTTGTTTGATTATCTTCATGTGCCCGAATATATTGCTGTCCTTGCAGGGCACTATGTGTTACAGCGCCTCCCTGAGCCTTAGCCGTTGGATACATGCTGAATGTTGAGCCAACGCGTGTTACATACTTAAAATATTCGTATGCTTGTGTCAAAACTCTGGTTGCACAGCCAATAACAACAGAGTAAGGAAATGAAGAACCTTGTTCAAAATTCTTACTCATGGTGTATGCTTCCGTCAAGATTGAAGATGATGTAGCGGTTGCTCCAGACGTACCACCGGTAATGATGTTTGTGCTATTAAACGTTCCAACAACGTTACCCAACGTCATAGTTCCTGCTCCAGTTGTTGTGGTTTGGTATAAAAATATACCCGTTGCGCCTGATACTGCTTGAGAAACGGGTTCCAAATTTGTGAACGTGCCACTAATTGCACTATATGTAAGCGTTCCATTCACAAACGCGATGGTGATGTCAGAGTATCCGGAAACTGTGGCAGTTGCAGTGGTATTATTAAGATCAGGGGATGTTGCTAAAGGCACTGCGTTTCTACCGCCTGCAGTAAGGTCAATGCCAAAATGGTCATACAGATCAGCGTTACCGCCAGTTGGGTAGTGCCTCAAAAATACGGTGATAACGCCATTGGCAATTTCCGTCCCAGCTTCTTTTGTTTTAATAAGTACATCGATTTGCCGTGTGCCAGCTCCTGATTCCGGCCACCACTCAGTGAGTCGGGCACCGTTTTGGATGATATAAATCTGCTGATTATCATCTTCCTCAATGGATCCAAGGGTATAAACGTTTGGATACAAGTTTTCGCCAGTCGTGGAAGCTCCTGAGGCAGCTCCGGCACCAGTGCCGCTCACAACAGCTATCACTGATGTGTTTGCAATCGTTGCGTTCCACCGTATCCACCATTTTCTGGTTGTGTTGTTATAATCAAGCAGTGCTCCGGTATTTCCACCGTCATCTGTAACAATTTTCCCGATATCACTGGCGACAGCATTGACATATCCAGACGACTGAAGTGTCAATATCTGAATTTCATTTAAATGTCCGCTGGTTTGGATAGCGCCCCCCTTAAGATACTGAAAAGAAAGATCATCCATAAACCATCCATTAATAAGTGTGTAATCCGTAGGAGTTTGGGCAGACATGGGAATTGTATCGTCCATTTGAGCCAGCTCATCGAATGTGTCTTGAAGGTAGGAATAAAGGGCGTTTACGGTATAAACATTGCTGTTTGCTGAGTGATAAATACGCTTATTAACGTAATCGATGGTAAAGTCGGAGCTAATCATGTCTTATATATCTACAGGCTGTTTATAGTAATGATCACTGATCGTTAATCAGTATAAAACCCCTGATGAACACATGTCAAGGTGTTCCTGATAATTGATACATTTGTGCGCTTATTGATATTGTTACACCGAGAAAGATGTGTTTTTGGATTTCTCTCAGTCATTTTTCTCAAGTGCTGAAGGGTTGTATATTTTGAAGAACTCTTCATGTTTTCCGTCTGTGCAATCACATTCAGCAAGGGGGTTTCTTGCTCTCCAGCAACCAACAGAATTACATTTCGTTTGAGTTTCAGATACCAGCCCGCACCCGCCGATACAGACAAAATGAGGTTTCATAGCAGCATAGTATCAGAGCTTTGATCAATATGCAATAATGTGGCATGTTTCATGCGGTGTGTTTTCGTATCTGTGTTGCCGTTGTGGATGTTCGACCATTAGACTTGGGAGCTTCACGTTGCTACAGAATCAGCAATAAAAGTCACAGTCAAATTAAATCCACTTGATTGAATAGTCCCTGTGGCGTTAACAGGAATGTACTTTGTTCCTGTTGATGATTTTCTTACACGAACAATAATCGGTGTGTCTGTCGTGTAGTTGTACGTTGTAGAGACAATACCACTGGCGTTAGTGAGCGCGTTCATAATTTCTAGAGAATCACTCGTTTTATACATGGCAACACGGGCATTCTGGACAATTGCTCCTGCTTCATCCTTCACTGTGACAGTGAGGTTTACAGCATTATTAATAATGGTTGACGAGCTATTAGATTCGCGAATTGTGGGCGTAGATCCACCACTTAGGACGTTAATGGTGATTACTCCTCCAGAATTGTTATAGACATCGGCTTTTGCAGAGTAAATGTAGTGGGTTTCTGAGCCTACTGATGTTAGGTTGACACGGCTTGTATCAGCAATCGCATCGGCTTTTGTGGTGTGGAATGAAAGCGTTGTGGCGGTCTGAGAATTCACGTAATAGAGAGCCCCATCAGTGAGTCCAATATTTTGTGCTCCTCCTTGGTCCTGGTAATAAATAGCATCCCCATCCGTATAACCGTGAGCAGCATCAGTTGTCGCAATATCAGTACTACTGTTAACGCCGGTTCCTGTATTAAAATTTCGTTTTGCTACCCCGCCACCGGAAAATGTAATGTTGTCAAAGGTATACGTACCTACTGTTGTCAATTCAATTGAATGCCCAATATCACCGTTATGATTATTTGTGAAAGAGGTATTGGTAATCCGACCCATATTTGCAGTGGATGAAACAGTAAGCGCACTGGTACTCGTCGTTGCGCTAATGGCACAGTTGTTAAGGTAACTTCCAGCAGAATTGAAATTGCTGCAATTTGACCAAGTAACTCCAGAGAGTGAAAGATTATTAAGCAATGTAATAGTGCCTGCGCCAATAATCTGCAGACCAGAAAAATCATAAGCAGCTGAGGTTGATGAAGAGGCGTGAAACTTCCAGTGGAATTTAGATGCAGAAGAAACCACAGAATTTCTATGTTTGATAGTATCACCGGCACCAGCGTAGTATGTCAGACCAGCAACGTTATCAACAGAACAATAATTGACAGTTTTGCTGGCAAAGTTATACTGGCGGGGGAATTCAATTGCTGTAGCATTGAGATCAAGATAAATAGGGTTTGTTCCTCCATTGCCAAACTGCACAGGGCCAAGAACTAAGACCTGGTTGTCTCCTTGCTGAAGAAGACTTTTTCGCTCGTGGCCAACCGATGCTGCTGAAACCATGCCAGGTATACCAACGGGCTCAGCAGCATTGCCGCCAGCTACTGTAACAGTGTCGAGCATCCATAAAGAGTAGAAATCCCAAATGGTGGTTGATACGCCTGAGCCGGCTACCCAGAACCCAAAAACATCTGCGGCTGCAGGGTTAAAGGTGCCCGTTGACTCCATAAGGCCGGAGGTGTTATCGGAATTAATGACTAAGGGGACATCCCTGTCAAAGTTATACGTGGTACCGGCTCCGTGCACTTGCCAGACTTTGTAATTTCCAGCGCTTGAAAGCATGCCAAAACAAATTCCTTTAAAATCGGCAACAGGAGATAACCGTTGAATTTGCCCAGGTGTTGAAGGACCAGTATGCACGAGGATATTTTTACTGGAAACATCCACATTATTTCCTGCAGATAAATCAAGTGCTGCCCCAGCCCAGTTTTTGGAGCCGGAAATTGATGTTAAACGACCGGTTGAATGGTAAGGATTTAAACCATAATCTGCCGCTGCCGCAACAGTGGCATCCGCAACGGTTGTGCCGTTAAGTGATGTGCCAAAAAGTGTATCGGCGGTAGCAGCAAGCGCAGCATTACCATTATAGGCAGTAGTACCGTTTATGGGGTTAATGTAAACACTGGTATCATCTGGACAGTAAGCGGGGATGATCGTAGCTCCGCCTGAAGGTGCAGCGATCTGAATTGTTGCTTTAACTCCGGCTCCTGTTGCGACGTTTGAGCAGGTAACGTTATTGGGGGTTGTACCTGTTGCTGGCATAAATCCCCAGCCAACGCCGGATGATTCAGCAGATCCATCTTGTCCATACAGCAATATTACAGGGCCCTCGATAAGGGAAGGGACCCCAGCAACAGCGTTGCTGACTGCATACAGGATCAAACTATTAGCAACTGTTGTTGTAATCGTTGACATTGTGTATTTTGCTGCTGCGGCCTGATTGGTTGCAGTATAAACAGGAGTGCTGCCAAATGGATTTGTTGTGTTAATGTCGCGTACTGAAATGACTGAGCCGTTGAATGTTTCTTGGACTGTGCGGGTAAATGTTGGGTCTGACTCTGATGTGCTTGCGATTTTGTAAAGTACAGCAAGCTGTGACGTATTTGTTTGATGAAAAAGAGCTGTCCAGCCAGTTAACGACCATGTTCCTGTTCCGGTGTCGGCGCAAAGGACCGCAACTAGGAGATCATTTTCTTTGTAGGCAGGCATTGGAATAGTGATCGTTGTTCCAGTTGTGCTGGTTGTATAGTTGGTGGCAAAATCGCGGATGGCAGGCATATGCAACCATAGTAGCGGTTTTTAACCTCATTGGCAAGATTGTATTGGTGCTGGTATCGCAAGCTGTTGATAAATATCCGAGTTATAACTTATAAGTTATCCATGAAGGCTTTAAAATAGCATCTACGAAGATTCACCACCTAGCTCTTCGGCCTTTTTTGAAAGTATGAATTTCCAGTCGATGATAGCAATAGTGATGCTCATGATAAGAATAAGAATTACAAAAACGGCATTTCTGATTAGATTTTCATTCGAAACCTCAGATAATCTATCCTCAGGGATTCCAATCACGCTATAAATAGATGTACCTCCAATAGGTTGTTGCATCCTTGCGTACGCATATGTCATTTTATCTCCATCCAACCCCAGCGCGCGGAAAATACCACCATCTTTTGTGGTGCTAAAAAGCGCATTCCCTAACCGTGTCGCCTTGATGTTCTTACCGACCCATTTTTCTGGATTAGGTTTGCGAGCAAGTACTGTACCGTTCTTGTCTGTAATGATAATGGTGTAATCGAATGGTAATGCTATTTGTTTTACCAAATTTTGAAGGTATGCAACATCAATTGCAGCAAACGTAATCCCGTTAAAATTCCCACTCTCATCAAGCACTGGATGCGATGCAACAATAATGGCCTTATCGGTTATCGTGCTTATGCGATAGTTGCCGACATAAAACTTTTTAGATTCCCGTACATGTTTAAAACCATCCTGCTCGGAAAGGTTTAAGGGGTTCTTCATTGGCATTGCACTGCAAAATGTGTCACCCTCTTTGTTTGCGGCGCCAATATTGGTATAACTTTTGTTTTCATTTGAAGCAATAATTTTTTGAGCAATATGTGTGCACTGTGTTTTATCTGCGTATCGAACCTCCTGCAGCTGGCTGAAAAGTGACAAAATGTGCTTTGCTTTGCGAAATTCTTCCTCACTTGAGTTTGAAACAAATCTTGCGACCTGTACAAAGCTATTCTCAAACGTTTTAAGCAACGTTTCCCTCTGTCCAAGCTGAATATACATTATTGCAATAATTGCAGGTAGAAGAACATGCAGGACCACAATAAACAGAGCATTTTGCAAGGTTAATCTGGAGAGTCTTTTGTTCATTGTCTTGAAAAACTAATTGTTTGCAGAGATCCCGTCACTGAGCCTCAGCGAAGGAGCGTTGGTATCGAACTACCTTGATAGTACAAAATATCTCAAACAAATGTCAAGGGAATAAAAAGGCATCACAAAACATCACGTTCGTGAGTCCTCATCAAGGCCATAAGGGTCGGCAGTAAGATTATGATGTGCTGCTTTCACTACGCCAATTACAAGGTATAAGAAGCAAGGAATCAGCAAGGCAACTGCTGCATAAGAGATCCCCAGCGTCCACTGCAATGAGATCAGTGATGATTGTGTTGCGATTTGCTGAATGGCATAAAGCTCCATAAGTGCGGCTATGATGAAGAACATTGCACTACCCAAGATATATTTTGCGCCAGAAATAGTCTGGACGATGAGAACTGTTGTTATAAAAATCGCAAGCGTTTTTGCAGTAATTGATACTGTCGTGAAGGGATATGTTGACACATGAGATGCCTGCAAAAAAGCAAAAGGAGAGGTGAGGGCTAGGCTGAATGGCCCAGATACGATATCCAAGATGTATCCGAAAATGAAAAGCCCGACCACCGAGGTTATAACGTATTCAATTTTCATACCTTGGGAAGTGCGTTGTGCATCACCTGCGCATCGTGCACATTATGTGAAATAACATATTGTGATGTTTTGTCAGGCTTAATGTCAAAAGGGACATCTATGGTGACAGTATTTTGTGTGTTGCCAGTGATTTTTCTCACTTGCCCTTCGCCTGTACCACGTGATATCCAAAGAGGAAAATCTTTGAACATATCAGACTTCCAATTTTTTGTCTTATCAGATAAAGAGGTGAGTGTTGCTTTAGAGACAATGCCGAGATCATCCTTTGCGGGTTGTTTACCCTTATTAACAATATGTGCATGTTGTGGGTTTCGCGCGATGAAGTCATCAAGAGGATACCATTCAACATATGTCTTAGGGGCATCTCTATGTGAAGCAAATTCCACACGTACGTAACCAGGGTAGTTCATATCATGAGTGATATGCAAACATTCTCGTGTAGATCCATTAATATCAGTGACAAGTAGTTTTTGTGTCATATGTGCTTATTATACTAAAAGTGCTCTCAAAATCCTGATTTTTCTCTTGTGCAGTGACGTGACATACTTGGTATGCAATGACTTCTAGAACACTGAATCAAAGTAATCATAGGCCAGACCTGCACGATTTGTCCAATTTGCAGAGAAGCTACTGCTGCCTTTGGCGTAGCGATAGGCTCCGCTGGAATCTTCCTTGACAATATACCAGGCACCATTCTTATCCACGTATCCGTAATACGATGGGATAGCATCGTCAACCTCGGTGATATTATAGCCATCCGTCGGCTGTTTTTCTGACGGATTAATAAGAATTCCGGACGTGTCTTTTATACCAACAGTACCAGGCCCTGGCGTACTCCCGAAAAAGGCTGCCTCAGCTTTACCGGAGAAGATTGATAAAAGGAAAACCGATACACCAGCAGAACCAATAAGTCGCAAAAACATGCGACGATTTGCATCAAATGCGCCTTTTGGTGTTTCTTTAATGGGAGTGAGTTTGATGGGTGTTTCTTTTTTATGTAGAGATTTCTTCTTAACAGCCTTGCTAGGCTCCACCACTGCAGGTAAGGTCTGCGGAATGGCGTGTTGCGTGCGAGGGACAATCATCCGCCAGAAATATGCAGCCAAAGGGAAAAACAAAATACCACTCATCAATTTTGGAGGCGTTGTGGCATCCAAAAATCCAACAATCGTGAGAATTGTGACAATGACTGTATTATATATCAGCACAATTTTTCTCATGGCTGTGCATTTTCTGGCTGTGTGATAAATTCGGTGTGAATCCATCCTGATGTGGAGGCAATAAACTGGATTTGTACCCAGTCATTTTCCCTGTCAAGAATAGGGAACTTTTTACCGTTTCGCGTTTTTCCAAGAATCGCAGACTGTGTTGATGGTTTTTCACGCACGCGGATCACGGCATTATTATCAGCCCTTATGGTTCCCAAAACTGCTTGTGGTGTTACTGTAGGAGGAACCTTTTTTTGTGATACCCATGTGGATTGTTCTGGCTGTTTTTTTTGGGTAGTGGTCGTAATTGCAAAAAGCGAGCCTGATACAAGAGCCAGAAAAATAATGGCCACAGCAATCGTCACACTTTTTGATGCAGGTCTAACAGGAAGTTCTTTTTTTTTGATGACAGATATGCTCAGATAATAGATAAAATACCCAACAAGTGGTAGCAAGAGAAGAAACATAAAAGGACTCTTACTTTTTGTGTAGGACAGAAGTCCGCTTATGAACAGGAAAAGGGTTGCTAACGTACAGTAGCTAAAGAAAAGAATATGACGCCAGCTCATAGATTATCAGTCAGTATTTTTAACAGGTGTCGAACTAGGCCTCGTTGTTGGTCCCGGAGTTGCCGCAGTAGAGGCGTTAGTGCTAGTGCCGAAAACGCCCTGCAGAGCCTCATCTAGAAGTTTATTATCGTCTTTATTCTCAAGTCTTAGAAGTGTTGACTCGATCAACGTGAGTCTTGTATCAATTTTTTCAAGCGAGGTGGCGGTTTTTTTAAGCGTGTTTATGTCTGACTGTACTTTTTTAAGTGATTGCTCTATGGGGGCTTGGCTATCTGTTATGCTTTTTTGGGGTTTAGAACCAACAAGAGCTATATAGAGAATGATGCTACTTGTACCAATAAAAAGCGCTATTGTCAGCAATAGTCCCAGCATTTTTCTTTCACCAGAAGTTGCGATAGGCGATGATTCTTGATTATGAGGCAAAGGGGGTCGTTTACCTGATGCAAGAATCCAAAAATAGATACTGATCGGTAAAATAAGCAGAGCTAGAATAAACCCGACAGGTTTTGACGATATAAAAAGAGACCAGAGGATGAGTGCGCTTGCCATAAAGGCGCTATAATAGGCAAGCAATGTGTGAATCATTTTCATACAATAGTACCTTGATTATGAAAGTTTGAGGAGCAAAAATCAAGCGCGCTATGAGGGAAGAGATATGATGGAAGCGATGTTATCTTAAATTGTGCTCGCTATATGTGGTCAGCAGCATGTTCTCTTAAAAATAGCGGGAGCCCTACGGGTGTCAACCCGTAGGTGAGAGCGAGCCCGAATCATGCTGAGGTGGGGATGTTAGAATGAGGTGATGAGAACACGAGTCCAAGCCCATACGGCGTACAGGCTGTTGTACCATGTGGTGTGGATACCCAAGAAACGATATAACCTGATGCGAGGAGTACAGAAATATTGTGAGAAAGTTATCAAGGGGGTAACATCGGATAGATATGATGATGTTGTAATCGAAGAGATCAATGTACAAGATGATCATATCCATGTGATGATAGTCATACCCTCGAAGTACGGAATCAGTGCCGTGATCGGAGATATAAAGAGAGGTAGTTCACGCATCATACGACGAAAGTTTGACCACATACGAAATGGGAGAGAAGCCTTGTGGTCAATAGGATACTTTGTTTCAAGTGTGGGCTTGGACGAAGCACGAGTACGAAGATATATAAAGTATCAGCAGCAGCAAGATTCAGGACAGCAGCATGCTGAAATATGATTTAGGAGCTACGGGTAAAGCGAAGCGGCACCCGTAGGGCTCCACTTAAGAGTTTGTATCATGTTGCAAAAAAGCCTTCTTCCCGATATAGTAGGGGAAGTTATTTTGCAATTTTGAAATGACTTCTATATAAAGACATATGATTGAACAGTCTCTTATTATAGTGAAGCCCGATGGTGTTGAACGTGGACTTATCGGTGAAATTATCCGCCGCCTTGAGCGCACAGGCCTTAAAATCGTTGCAGCAAAGATGCTACAGGTACCGAAGGAGCTTGCAGATATGCACTATCCTGACGATCGTGAAGAATTGTGGACAGGCATTGGGCAGAAAAGTCTTGATAATTACAAGGCAATGGGGCTTGATCCAGTCAAAGAAATCGGCTCAAATGATCCAAAAGCAATCGGCTC
>Ga0209541_10015479_pt1 | contig 11378 bp, 11 predicted proteins | sample RifCSPlowO2_01_FD_184027 | JGI IMG/M metagenome (GOLD analysis project Ga0209541, IMG submission 184027) | Groundwater microbial communities from Rifle, Colorado - Rifle CSP2_plank lowO2_0.1 (SPAdes) (version 2) | ecosystem: Environmental > Aquatic > Deep subsurface > Groundwater | place...
GTATTACAACGACTTACAGCACTGCGGACTAAATGGCAAAACGCCAAATCAAATGCTTAGGATATTAACAAACTAAAACCGCCAAAAGTGTGTGCCTAAAACAAAAGGCCATTGACTTTATTTATAAGATATGCTATTATGTCTTGTTCTGGGGTATAACGGATAGGAGGACGCCAGAATGCTGAAAGGAGATTGCACCTATTGTTGGGGAAGCCCCGACAACCTTGATGATGAAGAGGACTTTTGTCCTCGGTGTGGACAGCCATCTCGGGCATATATGAATCTCGTCGAAGATGATATGCGCCGGAATGGCGAGCTCACCGAAGCACTCATGGACTTAGTTGTTGGTCCGTAATTGGACCGGGCGACTAGTCAAGGTCTTTGGCGCGTGTTGCCGAAGGCCTTTTCTTTTTAAAAAAATGAAATTTTCGCCTAACGTTCCCGGTTTATCTGAAGTTGCGAAGTTTGCATCGTGGTATAATTGCCCCGAGCGAAGTCGAGGGGAGCCTTATAAAACGTGTTAGGTGATGTTTTGTTTGGCAGATTTGTTCTTTGATTGTAGAAATTATTTTTGAATTTCCACTATGTTCAAGCCCACGAACATAATTGACATACTAACTATCTTGCACTATACTAATTTGGAGCCGAGACATTTTTCAATAAAGGAGATCTGTCATGAAGAAAAATGGCTTTGTAGTAGCAGGTTTGATCTTTTCTATCGCTGGCCTTATTTCCACTATTGGTGGCGAAATATCAATAGGGATGATGTTTATATGCGTTGCAATGATGTTCGTCACCCTATCATGAATGGAAGGCCAGCACGTCCTCGTGCGCCCTGCGCAGATTGGTTCTGTGCAGGGTTTTTTCAAAGCCCTGTAGAGGATAACAAAGTATTTATTGAACAAAATATCACCTAACGTTACCGTTTTATAAGACGTTGCGAAGTTCGCGTCGTGTTATAATTTGACGGAGTCAAACACGTAAGCGAACGAGCAATGTCCGCGAGCTGATTATCTTAGTTTGTGGTGAGCCTTATAAAACGTGTTATACGTCGTTTTGTTTTGGTTTAATATAGTAATAATTTGTTATAAAACTTTTTAATATCAGATAGTTCAAAGCCAAAATCATTTATTACAAGAAATGGCGCGAATATAAAAGTGTATACTTTTGTTGTAAATGAAGCTTCTTCTGCTAATGGTGGACCACTCCAACCCTTCGCTTCCGCTCCTCTGATGGAATCGTTGACTTGTTGACAAGAATAAATATCACCTAGAAAATAGCATTGGCTTCTATTTGAAGAATTGGCTAGGTAGATAAAACTAGTAGTACAAATTATTAGGTAAATGATAAGTCCAATTGGTAATATTATCCATTTAAAATTAGTCTTTCGGACTGATGATCCAGATCGATCCATGGTAGGGGTATTATAAGAATGACTTAATTTATTCTTTAACAAAAAGTAAGCCGTGGAAGCAATTAGAGTACCACTAATAATACTAAATATAATTTGTTCCATATTTGCCATGGCCGCTGGCAATATGATATTCATTTGGTAAGCAATAATAGTGATTACTCCAAGGACGATTGGTAGTATTTTTACGTCGCTTGAGTTTATATTTGACACGCGACTAATATGAGAAATTCCTATATACGTAAAAAGTAATAGTGAGAGTGGAAATATTGCAAAACCTAACCACCCCAAGATATTACTGCCAATTGTATTACTAATAAAATCGAAAATAAAATCGAACAACAAAAGAATAATGCCAGCCAGTATACTCCCGCCTATGATTGATTCAAATAATAGCACAATTATTTTCCAAAGGATTGAATGATTTTTTTTCATAATTTTACTAATTTTAATTTATTAATGCATTTTTAAAAACAAAATGACATATAACGTTAAGTGTATGCGAAGTTTTTGCCCGCCTCCTTATTATATTTCAAAAGAAGAAAAGGGCAAAAATTTGGGAGAGGTCTTTCGGAAAAGACCGAACCGCATACACTTTGTTATCGGATGTATTGCTCTTTTAGGCGATAGCCTGCTGGCTGATAAGCCAGCAAAAACAAATACTTTTAGGAAGCGGGGAAACTTGCGTCTCCCCGGGTTGGAGCAATTAGCATTTGGCCAAGTCTCTTTGGTGGGCAATTTCTCTCCTACGAGCAAGATCCGCAAGATATTTACTTCTTTCTTGCTCATTCATTTCGAGCATTGCCGCGCCGTCCATATCCAGCGAACGATGAAATTCATCCTTGCGGATCCAGAGGCGATGCCACCGAAGCAGAATGTGTTTGTTCCAAATGCGTCGTTTGATTTTGCCCGGAAGCGATTTCACGTCAAGCCACCAGACGTAAAGAACTATACGAATTTTTTCATGCCATTTCATAGCACACTCCTCCTTTGTTGTGTTTTAAGAGCTTCCTAAAAGTATTTGTTTTAAAGAGCAATATTTCCGATAACGTTACCGTTTTATGTGAAGTTCAGACTTTTTTTCTGTGGTACAATTTGACGGAGTCAACCACGGAAAAAAAGTCTGAATTTGGGTGAGACGCTCCAAGTTTATTAATGGGAAGGCGAGCCACATAAAACGTGTTGTGAGACGTATGACGCCGCGTGCTGCTATTATGGTGTGTGTTGACTTTTTCATCAAAGCATGATAATTGTTTATAGTGCTTAAATCAATAGGGAGGGTGATAAGATGAAGCAAGATGATGTTCTGCAAGATTATCAATGCTTCTTAAAGAAACACAGAATAGGAAGCATTAGCGAAGAGGTTTTTAACAGGTTTGGGAATGCCATCGAACGCTCTGATTCGGAGCAAATCAAGCGCATCATTGATGAGTTTTCCGAGCTTAAGAAATTCCTTCATTATCGGTTGGCAGGCGGGGGCGCCCTGAGCTGGGAAGACTATCAGAGTTTGCCGGATGAAGAAATGGTGCGTCGGCAAGACTTAGTGGGCCTTTCTTACGGCTTGTTTAATCCTGTTGAGGTCGAAATGGCCATAATGCGTCTGATCGTTGATGTGGGAACCAAGGTAGTAAATGGTTCCAATGTTTCGACGATAGTTGACGTAGGTTGCGGAATAGGCCATCGTCTCTCTTTTTTTGCAAGCCGGGAAATCAGAAATAGCAGGTGCGTTGGCATCGACCTTTCAGACTTAGAGCTAGCAAGGGCGAAGGAGATTGCCCAAGGAGAAGAAGCCCAAGTGCTTTTCCTGAAAGGCCCAGCTCTGCGTCTACCATTTCCAGATGAAAGTGTCGGCTGGATTTGGTCAATCGATGTGCTCCCCTGGATTAAGGATTGGCGATCTGCCCTGAAAGAAGCTGGTCGCATCCTGCAACCTGACGGTTTTATTCTCCTGGTCTATAACTACCAAGAGATCAGATCATCGATCGGCCCCAACCAAGCGATTCGGGTTCTCGCCGAATCAAATATCGAAGCAAGGACATTAGAATCGAGAGGGCTAAACTCCGAATTCATTTTAGGGTGGAAACCAAAATGAAAAGGAGTACAATCTGTAACCCCGAACTGTGAAAGTATGTTTGGGGTTTTTCTTTTTAAGGAAGCGGCGTCATATGTTCTCACAACGTTACCGTTTTAGGCGCGGTTGCGCCGTTTTTTGTGTGGTATAATTTTGTCTATTTTCAGCCTAACATCCACCACACAAAAAACAAGCAATTGCGCTTAAAACGTGTTGTGCGCTGTATGACGTAGCCGCTGATTTCTATTTTTTTCGCGATTGTAAATAACCGATCAGTAGGTAAGCTATAATAGCTAATGGAACACCTATTCCTAGTGTGCTCTGCATCGCCAACGTTTGTTGTGCTTGTTGTGTTTCTCTCTTACACACTTCGCCAGGAACTGTGCATACATAACGTACTTTAATATTGAGCAGGAAGAAAAAATACAACAGTACAAGAACCCCAATTACTGTGGCAATTTTTAATAAATTCGGCTTTATTATTTCTTTCTTGACCATAGATAATTTATTCGCAAATTCAGAGGCGGCAAGTCATATGGCGCACAACTCCTATTATGCGACCCTATTGCTATTTTACCTAAAATAAGATAAAATTCAAGTATCAACATAGCGTACATAACCCGGTTATGTGACTGATTAATAACCCCACAAACGCTATGTTTTTTGATGCCTTAAAAAGAGAGTTGGAAATTCGTAATTTTAGCCAAAAAACAGTAAAGTGCTATCTTTACTACAATCAGGATTTAATTAAACACGCCAAAAAAGACCCTAGGTTTATTAATGAATCGGATATTCGGGAATATCTGACTTATTTATTCAAAGAAAGGCACGTTTCCGGCGCGACAGCGCGATTGGCTTTGAATGCTCTGAAATTTTATTATCTTAACGTTCAAAAAAGAAGATTCCATTATCTATTCAAGGGTAAGTTGCCCAAGCAGCCAAAAAGATTGCCTGTTGTTTTGTCAAAAGAGGAAGTATCAAGATTGCTTAGTAGCGTTTCCAATCCTAAACACAAGTTAATTTTAAGCCTGATGTATTCGTCTGGCTTACGCATCAGCGAAGCGGTTAAATTAAAGGTGGAGAATATTGATTTGGCTAATAAAATTTTATGGGTGCGGCAAGGCAAAGGGAATAAAGATCGGCAAACCATTATTTCCGATAAACTAATTGGAATTTTGTTTGACGCGGCGGCAACTAAAAAGTTAGGCCAATATTTATTTTCCGGGCAAAAACCTGACAACCATTTATCAACTCGTTCAGTGGAAAAGATTTTTCAACGAGCCTTGGCTGCCGTGGATATCAAAAAACAGGCCACTTGCCACAGCCTGCGCCACAGCTTCGCCACCCATTTACTGGAAGACGGCACCGATATCCGTTATATTCAGCAGTTGTTAGGTCATCGCAGCTTGGTGACAACGCAGATTTATACCCGAGTCACTAATAAATATTTGAGTCAGATTAAATCGCCATTGTGATAACTACGAATTACAAATGGGTACCAATATACGAATGTTTGTTAATTAATTACCGCCAATGAAATTATTAGATAACAATCATTAATTCTATTCGTATATTCGTAACTCGTAGTAAATATTAAATCTATGGAATTAAAAAGAAAAGATTTAATTTATCCGGAGCTGAGCTATCAAATCGTTGGCCTTCTATTTGATGTTTATAATGAGCTAGGTCCGGGGCATAAAGAAAAATATTATCAACAAGCAATTGCCCTAGCCCTTAAAAATAATAACATTGGGTTTGAGAGGGAGGCTTATATCCCGGTTAAGTATAGGGCGTCAAAGGTTGGCAAATATTTTTTAGATTTTTTGGTAGGAAGCAAGGTAGTTTTAGAGGTGAAGAAAGGTGATTATTTCCCCGCGGGTAATATAAAACAAGTTGATACTTATTTGAAAGCAACTGGATTAAAGCTGGGGATATTAGCCAATTTTACAAACAGCGGTATAAAATTTAAACGGATTGTCAACGCCAGTGATTCGTATATTCGTAAGATTCGTCAGCCTCGTCTTCCGCCTGTTTTCAGCAAGGCTAGACGGGTAATTCGTAGTGCTACTCAATTGCAATTTCAATCTCGTCGCTTTTATAAGTATAGCCGCTGGCGTTGGTGATTTCGGCAACCAGTTGGTAACTTCCGGCCGGAGGGGAGGTAAGCCATTGAATAATTAGTTGATTGCCGGAGAATTGGCGGGCCGTGTTGATGTAATTTTGTTTATCGCCGTCAAGATAATAAATGTCAATTTTACTGATGTTGGCCGTATTAGTCAGGTTGCCGCGGACGGTGTAAGGAAAGTCTGATAAGGCTAGGGTTGAGCCGTCAGCCGGATTTTGCCAGCTTAAAGGCGAAGGTGCGGCCGGCAGCTGGAAATTAAGTTCAATTGAAGCACTGCCGTTATTATCAATGTCATCATAGGCGATTGCTTTTAGGGTGTAAAAACCGCTGCCGATACTCGGGTCTTCAATCAAGACGTTTAAGTTGAAAGGCGGGCTGGCGATGTTTTTGAGCAGCTGGTTTTCCAGATAATACTCAACCCGCTTCACGCCCCTTGGCGCCGAAGCGCTCACTTGGGCGCTGAAATCACGGCTGGTAATGGTTTGGTTTTGGTTGGGCGAAGTGATGACAATCGTTGGTTTATTGGCCGTGGTGTGGATGTCGTCATATTCAGTGGGCGGTTCCTGAGAGATGATGTTATTTTCCTGGGCCCATCTTTGGACCGCCGCTTCCCAGCGCTGATATTGTTCGCTTTCGCGGTCAGGCGAGGTGCTGCCCTGAGGATCGTCTTTATTAATATAATGAAGAATGGAGTGGGCTTGTAAGAAAGTTTTTTCTTCAATCTGGCTTTCCGGCGTCAGGTTGGTTGCTAATTTGCCGGTAGTTTTATCAATTTTAACTTTAATCCCTTGGGCAATGCTGCCGTTTAAAACCGGCTTGTCGGTTTGAGTCGGCTCCGGTTCTTTAAAAGTTTCCACCGGCGTTTCGCCCAAAACTCGGCTCATAAAGGCATGCCAAATCGGCGCGGCCACCACGCTGCCGTCCGCCCCGCGTTTCATTTCGGCGTTGTTGTTGTTGCCGACCCAGACGCCGACGGCCAAAGAAGGAGTGTAGCCGATAGTCCAGGCGTCGCGGTAGTCGTTGGTGGTGCCGGTTTTGGCCGCCACCGGCCGTTCGCCCAAGTTCAAATAGTTGTTTTGGCCGAAAATATAGGCGCGGGCGTCATTGTCGGAAAGCAGTTTATTTATTTGCCGGGCAATTTGAGTCGCCAAAACTTTTTTTTCGGTTTTTTTATACTCTTCCAGAATATTGCCGTCTTTATCTTTAACCTCCAAAATGCCGACTGGCGGATGGTATTCGCCTTCGCGGCCAAAAACGGCAAAGGCATTGGCGTGTTCCAAAAGCTTAACTTCGCCGCCGCCCAAAACCAGAGATAAGCCAAAACGGCTGCGGTCGCCTAGGGTGGAATAGCCCAATTTTTCGGCCAGATCAATGACGTTGTCAACGCCGGTCAAATAAATTGCCTTAACCGCCGGAATATTAAGCGAGCCGGCCAAGGCCTTGGCGATGGTGACCGGGCCATGCTCTTTTAAATCGTAGTTTTTCGGTTCGTAGTTTTTTAAGTCGTAGTTTAAAAAACTGGTTACTACGTCATAGAGCACAGTTTCCGGGGTGTAGCCTTTGATGAAACTGGCGGCATAGACCACCGGCTTGAATGACGATCCGGGCTGGCGCGGCCGCAAAGTGGCGTTGACCTGCGGGTCAAAGACGCAGTCTTTGCCCGGAAGGCAGTCTTTTGGTTCCGGGTCGGCAAAATAATTTTTAGAACCAACCAGGGCCAGCACTTGCCCGGTTTTGGGGTCAAGGGCGACTAAGGCCGCATTATTGGCGTTGTAGTTTTTGGCGTTTTTCTCGGCCTGCTCTTTAATAATATCTTCGGCGATTTTTTGTTTGTAGAGGTCAAGGGTGGTGATCACCTGCAGTCCGCCCTGTTCAACGGTGAGTTCACCGTATTTTTCCGTTAAATATTCTTTGACAAACATCACGAAGTGCGGCGCCGTGATATTTTCGGCCCGTTCTTTGAATTCAATTTTTTCCTGCTTGGCGAATTCGGCATCTTCTTTGGTGATGTAGCCTAATTCAGCCATGCTGTCTAAAATCCAGTGCTGGCGGATGAAAAGCGCGTCAGTGTTATTGCCGTAGGGCGAATAATAGGTTGGCGCTTGGGGCAGGGCCGCTAAAATCGCGGCCTCGGCTAAGTTGATTTTTTTAACGCTTTTGCCAAAATAGGTTTGGGCCGCGGCTTCGGCGCCGTAAGCAACCGAACCATAGGGGATTTCATTGAAATAAAGCTGTAAAATTTCATCTTTGGAGAATTTTTTTTCAATTTGATAGGACAAAATTATTTCCTTGATTTTCCGGATGTATTTTTTTTCCGGACTTAGGATGGCGTTTTTCACCAGCTGCTGGGTGAGGGTTGAACCGCCGGTTTTGCTGCCGGTGGTGAGATTTTTGATAAATGAGCGGACAATGCCGGTTAAACTGATGCCTTGGTGTTCATAGAATTTTCTGTCCTCAGCGGTTAAGGTGGCGTCTTTAAGGTGCTGGGGAACATCAGTTAAATCAATAAAAGTTCTTTTTTCGTCGCCGTGGACGTCATAAAGCAGTTCTTCGCCGGTCCGGTCGTAAATTTTGGTGCTTAGGGCAAGCGTGCGGTCAATAATCCGGTTGGGGTTGGGCAAGTCTTTGGCCACCCAGGCCAAAAGGACAATGCTAAAAACGCCGGCTAAGGCAATGCCAATCGCCGCCAAAGTTAAAACGGTCTTGACTAAGTTAAAGGGTAATTTTTTCCCGGGCCCGCCGCTGTAAGTCGGCTTTTGGCCAAAAGCGCTCCGGTTAGCCCGGCGGTAATAGGGGGATTTTTTGCGCCAGCCTTGGGGCGAGTTGACGCGGCGGGAGAGTTGGGGAATTGGCATAAAAAATGGATTGATTTTTCTTTAGCGGGCAAAACTTCTACGCCGCCCATGGCGGTGGTTAAGCCCTGCCACGGGCAGGGTAGAAGTAGAAGTTTTGCCCGCTAAAGCGGTAGCAGCAGCTTCACTCTTAATTTTTAGCGGTCACCATTTTGATTTTGGCGTTGATGCTTATTTATTCTTCATTAGCAATTATAGCAAAAAATCGCTTTTTTAGCGACTTCAAGCACTTGACTAAGCACCTTAGTTGTGATAAGTTGATTAACTGTTTGGCTGAAGCAATAGAATAAAGGAGGTGTTAACATGAATTATATTTTCGGCCTCAGTAAACCGGAGCATGGTATCTTGGCTGTTGTGATTGCCGCCGACAACAACGAGGCTTTGGAGCTTGTGAAAGCCGATGAGGTATACCTGGAGTGCTCGATTGCAGTATCCATGGGTGTAGCGGCAGCGGATTTTATGGTGCTGTCAGGCTCAGATTCAGATTTTATGCCCAAGGGTGTCTACATCTTTAATAGATTGCAATCCGCCACATGCCAGCCCTAGTCAAAAACTTGAAGCCGTATGGTTTGCCCAGCGGCCTCTTTTTTTTAAAAAAATCGCCAGTTGGGCGATGTCACAATTTTAAAACCGCCCCGGATTAAAATCCGGGGCTAAGATGGCAAAACCCACTAAAGTGGGTTGATTGTCTTATTCTAATGGCGATGGCCCACTAAAAGTGGGGTAACCATTTTTATTTTATTATTTCTACTTCTACTTCCGGTAAAACCTCGCCGCTTCTTCGGGTGAAACCGGGTTGATAATCAGGCCCGAACCGATTTCCACGCCGGCCCAGACACTGCCGCGCGGCGTAATTTTCAGATACAGATGCTGGTCTTCGTCATTAATCACTTGATGAAAATAGTAGTTGTAGGGCAGGTTTAATTTGTTGATTTTTTTAAGAATTTTTTTAAGCAGCTTGGCAAAGCTTAAGCGCTCGTTTTGAGTCAGCATCGTGATATTGTCCAAATGCCGTTTGGGCATAATCCAAACTTCGTAGTTGTGCATTGGGGCGTAAGGGCAAAAAGCAATCATGTTTTTGTCCTGGCTGATTAAGCGCGGGCCCCGGCCTTCTTTTTTGACCACGTCGCAATAAACGCAGGCGCCGTGTTTTAGTTTATAGGCCTGAACCCGCTGGGATTTGTCTTTGAGGTGGGGCGGCAGAAATTCGCTGGCAAAAATTTGGGAATGGGCGTGTTGGAGTGAGGCTCCGGCGGCGCCGCCGTTGTTTTTGAAAATCAGAAGATAATCAATTTTTTTGTCTTTGGAAATCGCTTTGGTGCGTTGGGCGTAAATTTCAAAAATTTTAGCAATGCGTTCAATAGACAAGTCCTCAATTTCTTTTTGGTGGTCAGGTGTTTCCACCACCACTTCCTGTCGGCCATAGGCCTTGGGATTATCGGTTTTAACCGCCGGAAATTTATTGGCCACCACTTTGATCGCCCAGGGCTCATTTTTTTCTTTGGTGGCCGCTTCGGTGATTATGACCTTGGCGATTTTATCAATTCGCTCGGGACAAAAAACGCACTCGCTTTTTTTTACCGGCGTTAGGCGTTGGGGCCGTTCAACGTCGTGCGGCCGTTGGCCGCGCTTGGGCGCGATAATAACGTATTTTTCCTGAATGTAATCTTTTCTAATTTCCGGTTTCATATTTTAGTCATTGGTAAGTGTTGTTGATTGAATTTTAAATGGTATTTTATTGTTAGTTTAATCAACAATCATTTTGCTACGCCGATAAACGCGGATGGCAATGCGGATTACGCGGATAGTTAGGCGAAAATAATTGGCACTGCTAGTATTTTAATCATAGCTTATTTAATCCCAAGTGGCCAATTAGTCAGCGTCATTCCCCGGGGTTGCCACCGGCTTAAGGGTGTGGGCGCAGCAAATTGCGGTGGCCAAAGCATCGGCTGCGTCGTCAGAAGTTGGCGCCGTTTTTAAGGCTAAAATTATTTTTACCATTTGTTGAACCTGATTTTTGGAAGCTTGGCCGTAGTTGGTCAGCGCCATTTTAACTTGCAGCGGCGTAAATTCCGCCACTTTTAGCCGGTTTTTGCCGGCCGCCAAAACAATCACTCCGCGCGCCTGGCCAACGGCCATGGCAGTTTTGGCGTTTTTGGCAAAAAATAGTTTTTCAACTGCAACAATATCGGGCTGATAGGTTTTTATCAGTCGATTTAAAGACTGATTAATTATTAGCAGGCGATCTTGGTCCGGAGTTTTAGCCTGGGTTTTAATGCAGCCGTAATCAATCATGGTTAAGGCGCTGCCTTGTTTTTTAATCACGCCAAAGCCGGTATTGGCCAGCCCCGGGTCAATTCCCAAAATAACAATTGGCGTTTTACGGTTAGCCATAAGCGCTTGGCGATTAGCTAAATTTCGGCGTTAGTATAGTAATTATTGACGTCTTCGTTTTCTCCCAGTTCGGACAATAGGGTTTCCAATTTTTCTTTTTCTTGGTCAGTTATCATTTTTTTGGCTTTAGCCACCTGCTCAATTTCGGCATAGTCGGTTTGAATTTGTTTTTTTTCCAAAAACTCTTTAATTTTTTTTAAGTCATTGGACTGGCTGTAAATGATGACGTTGTCCGGATCTTTAATAATATCAGTGGCGCCGGCGTCAATCAGTTCCAGCTCCAGTTTTTCCTCCAGATTTTTAATCCGAACTACTCCTTTCGGCTCAAAGAGCCAGGCGACGCTATTGGGGCTGCCCAGACTGCCGCCGGATTTGGTTAAAATGTGTTTTATGGCCGAGCTGGTCCGGTTGCGGTTGTCGGTTAAGCATTCAATAATCAAAGCCGCGCCGCCCGGGCCAAAGCCTTCATAAGTGATTTGCTCAATTTGCTGGCCGCTTAATTCGCCGGTGCCGCGCTTAATGGCC
>Ga0209541_10015480_pt1 | contig 11377 bp, 10 predicted proteins | sample RifCSPlowO2_01_FD_184027 | JGI IMG/M metagenome (GOLD analysis project Ga0209541, IMG submission 184027) | Groundwater microbial communities from Rifle, Colorado - Rifle CSP2_plank lowO2_0.1 (SPAdes) (version 2) | ecosystem: Environmental > Aquatic > Deep subsurface > Groundwater | place...
ACAAACATGTTTTCAATTGCGCACGAACTTTTTGTGAAACACAAAGCTCTACTGATTACTCGTCCCAAGTCGCAAACTCCATAAACTTCCGTCCTTTTTATTCTTAAAAAGAAAAATGTCTCCGTTTTGTGAAACCGCAGGGTCTACAAGATCAATGCTTCCACGTATGGTTTCTTTCTTTGGATCAAAAAGAAGTTTAGTTTCTTCTGTCTCGGTATCTAAAAGGTATATTTCATCATCAAAACTTATTTTTCCTTGATACCAACTGTCGGGATATGTTCCTTCGGGTGTTTCTTTCGGAACGCCGCATACAAGCGTCTCGTTGTCGTTTGGTAGCCACACACACTTTTCGGGAAGTGTGCGGAGTGGTGAGGTGTAGGAAGCCATGTCTTTCACCACAAAAATAAGAGACGAAAATCCGCTTCCGCTATCTCTTTTTTGAGCGTAAAATATTTTTGAAGCATCTTTGTTTGGAAGTGTTGTAAGGCCCGGAACATTGGAAATGATCTTTTCAAATCTACCGGAGGCAATATTTACAAAATAAAGGCTTCCGGGGATGTCCTCCGATGGTTTTGTATTTAAGGTCAAAGTTTTGCTGTTTGGCCACATAACGCGCCAATCCGTAAAAGGAGACGAAAACACGGTTGTTTTTGTGCTTCCGTCAAAATTTGAAAAGACCCCGGAAACTCCATTTGTTACGCCGTTTTCTAAATAAAATATTTTATTTTTTTCATTATTTACTATTATGTTTTCCGCAGACAGTAGTGTCTTTGTGTATAGTTTTGTTTCCGTAAGCTGATCTTCTTTTTTGCCAAAAAGTTGCGCGTTTATAGCATTTAATTTTTCACGAGTTATTGGTCCCACAAAACCGGATTCTCCCGCAAAACTGGTACCTGCGGGCAGCTCGCGCGCGTATTTGTTTTGAAACGCGGAAACACCCCTTTTTGTGGCGGGGCCGAACTTATTTGTTTCCTGTCCCGGCGAACCTGCGCCAGAATTCGCAACACGCGTATCTGGGTCAGCGTTTAGTGTTATTTGGAGATATTTAACGTCTGTAGACACGACACCCTCTTTGAGATCTTTTGTAAATGTGTAGAGAGGGCTTTCTGTTGCATCGCCTGGGATGTTGAAAGACATGTATGTGTTGGTAATATTTCCGGCCTCATCAAGCGCGCGAACAATGAAAGATTCTCCGTTGTTTGTCCATAAAATTTCCTGCGCGCCAAGAATCGTATTGTTTGATATCTTCGCAATATCCCCTGTTTTAATAGTGTAGTCGTATATATTTCCAGACACTTTTTCCATAAAACGAACGGAGCCGTTCTCTAAGTATGTGAACCCCACAACAGGCCCTGAAAATATTTGTTTATAAGCAAAAATATTTTCTTCCGAATCGTTGTCAGGAAAGAAATCATCGCTTGAGTCGTCTAGGTTACTTTCACCGTTTTCATTTTGGGTATTGTCGCTTAAAAATGGAAAGAACGAACCTATAGATTCAGTGGACACAATGCCCCCTCCGCGCGTATATAAAAGTAGACCTATTCCTCCAACGCTAAGGATAATTATAAGAAGTATAAGGATTGTTTTTTTCATTTTTCTTAATTAAATACTACATGCCAATGCGGTTGTGAACCCCCTGTTTCGTCTAAGAATTTTGTTCCATCGCGAAGTGTATACAAAAGTCCGCTTGAGGTGAAGATTGGCGAGCCACTAGCTTCTCTTAATATATACACCTTCAAATTCTCCGTAGGAGGGATAATATCAACTATTTGAATATTTGGTCCGTGGGATCTGTGGCCCAACTCTGTTCCTCCAGAGATTTCTATCTCACAACCACAGTCCAGTCTAAGATTACCGAGAGCGGCTATAGTTGCGGCATTTAGTGTTCCTACGCTCGTGCATCTTGTATTCTCAAGTAAATAGAAATTTTGGTAGGTCATTCCGACGGGGCAAGGTTGAGTGTTGTTGACGCCTATTGCAACAGCCTCCAAATTTGCGCGAACATCTGCTTCATCTGGGTAGTATGTATATGTAGTTGTTGTGCTGGGAGGGACGCTCGGTGTTTCTGAAACAGTAGTTCCTGCACAGTCGGGCCCATCTATAAGACAAGGAATGTTAAGTTCTAACTTCACTAAGTCGGGATTAATAGTGTAGAGAATAACCCATGCGCCAAGCACTAAAAGAAGTCCAAGAACGGCGTTAAGAATTCGTGCTTTTGCCTCACCCTTCCCCGATGAGCCGTATGATGTTGTGTATTGCACTCCTCCAATAACAATCATTAAGACGGCAAGAAGCGCCGCCGCTCCTATGGAAAAATTAAATACCGCGCGCAAATAAACCAAAAAAGCGTTCTCGCTTCCCGGAATAATCGTGCCGACGCCCGGAATCGGTTCCACAAGAGTGTAGCTCTGTGCAGAAACACCGTGTATGGATATAAAGAAAACAGAAACTATGATTCCTAAACCTATAAAAATTTTTTTGTTCTCTTTAGTCATTAGAATCGTATCAATATTTGTTTAAATGCTTTCTGTAAATAATCATCGGCATGTTCAACCGTCATATCAATGCGGGCAGTGCCCGATGTTCCATCGTCATTTTTAACAAGGACAAAATGTGGCCCTCCTTGCGCTGTTTTCTTTCCGTTTAGATTCCATGCGTACGTTGTGTTATCGTGCCGTACAGCAAAATGATATCCCTCGGCCTTAAGTGTTGCTTCATTTCCAAGAAGCATAAACGTGCCTTCGACAGCTTTTTCATACAAAACTCCAAGAAGCGGTTTTTCCTCATAGAGAACGACCTCTGGCTCAACGGAAGGAATAATAATTTTTTTTGTCGCTTCAAGCGTTGAGTCGCTTGACGTTACGGTTACGCTCACATCTGTTCGTGTTGCAAGCGGTTTTGTTGGTGCTACGATATAATTTTTTCCAAACCCAGATTCGGCGAGCATCTTTTTTCCGCCAACACTCCAATCATAAAAAAGCTCTCGTGCCGGAATTTGCGTCTTCTGGTCTGTCAAAAAATTTGGAAAAGCGACAACTCGAAGCATGCTACCACTTGAGGGAAGTGTTTTTCCTCTATAGAAAGGAGGTGCTGATGTTTCCGCCTCCCATAAAAGATCTACATCCGCTGAACGGATAACCAAATTCTTGGAAAGAAATCTTCCATCCTCGGTGAGCGCATCAACACGAATTCGAAGAGGAGTCCCCAAAGGAGGAGCGACGACGGTAAGTGTTTTTTCACCCACGCCGGTTTTTTTAGACGAACCATTAATAAACCATTCAAATACAGCCCTATCAAGGTCGGACAGGTAAAACGACGCCTGCACGCGAACTTCTTCTCCAGGGCTCGGATGTTTTGGACTTGCAACGAGCGATATTTGGCTTGGAGGAGCAAGTTGCGCGTTTGCGATTCCAACAAACAAAACAAAGCATAAACTCATTATCAATAAAGAAATACGTGTTATAAATGTTCTTTTTATCATATGCCCTTCTTTTTATGCATATTTTTTATCTTCTTTTCTTGCGTCAGAGCACATAGAATAGACCGTTAGTGAAAGCCACGGTATGGCGCCAATAATACCGCCTATTACGGGCAAAGGGATTGTTTCTGCGGCTATGGCGCCCAATCGTTTTCCCACCTTTTTTGTTGTTCTTCCGCCCCATATAAAAGGGACTCCTTTTATTGTAAACCATAAAAAGAATGTTAACCACGCAGTACCCCCAACTATAAATCCAAAAAACGCGCCAATTCCCAAGAAGAGCAGTATAAATTGAATAAAATCAAAAAAGAAAGCCACTCCCATCATAAGTCCAAACGTTGCGACACCAATGCGATGTTCGCCTTTTGGCGTAGCGCGCTCAAAATCCGCAACATCATCAGTATCGTCCTCGTATTCATTATCAAAATCTTCCCATGTTGTGTCCATATCTATTTTCCTATCGCCTCTGTGCCATACAGTTCTTGCTTCGACTTTTTAATTGCCAAAATCTGCGACGGGTCGCTCGTAATAAGCTGGTCTTCGGTATACGAAGAAATAACCTTAATGGCCACATGTTTTAGGCCCGCAAAAAATATCCCCTCGCCAACACCCGATTCAAGTAAAAGATACTTTTCTTCATCAGTCAAATTAAATGTTTTTTGCACCAAATCAATAGAGGAAGGCGATTGTTTTAAAAGAAACTGGATTGACGAGTTAGTGATAATAGGAAGACCGTATGGAGATTTTAAGAAGTCGCCCACATCTTGCGTAATTGTTGCAAGGCCTAAATAATATTTTCGTCCTCGTTTAGCGAGAGAAAAAACGAACGATGCCGTGTCTTCGGACTTCATCATCCACCATGCCTCGTCAATAACAAGAAGCCGTTTTTTTAGATTCTTCCGGACAGCGCTCCAAATGTGATGCATAACAATATACATTGCGGCAGGCTTCAGCTCGTCTTCCATATCGCGTACCGAGAAGACGACGAATTTTTTGTTTATGTCCACATTTGAGGGCTGATTGATGAATCCCGCCCATGTTCCCCGTGTGTACTTAAAGAGTCGTTGCGCCAAAGCTTCTCCCCCGCTCATCCCCGCGAGCACTGTTTCAAGGTCGGAAAGAAGCGGCGGTTCTTTCTGGCTAAAATCACTATCGGGTGTAATGTCTTTCAGAGCGTAAGTTTCCGTAATTGCATTATCAAGAATAGAGTCTTCTTCCGAGTTAAGCCCGCCGAGAATAATTCTAAACAATCCCACAAGGTTGATGATGTTTGAGCGAAGCACATCGGAAAATGTTTCGTCTTCGCGGGGAATCGGCAAATCAAACGGATTGATGTGGTGTTCGGAAGAAAGCGAAATATTAAAGTAGCGTCCGCCGACGGCTTCTGCCATATATTCGTATTCGCGTTCGGGGTCAATAACAATGACGTCGGTATCAAACATAAGCGTGCGGAGTATCTCAAGCTTAGTGAGATACGATTTCCCGGATCCTGACTTCGCAAAAATGATGGAATTGTAGTTTTCCATTCCGAAACGGTCAAAAAGTATAAGACTTGAATTGTGGCGATTGACCCCGTAAAGAATACCTTTATTTGACGTAAGGTCGAACGATACAAACGGGAAAAAGCTTGAAAGCGGGGCCGAATTAAGGCGCGAATGCACTTGAAGCTCGTCGGTACCAAGAGGAATAACACTCCTAAAACCTTCTTCTTGTTGGAAAAGAGCCGATTTCACATATATAAGTTTTGATTCAAGCATTGACTTGATCTCGGACTCTGTTTTATTGAGTTTCTCTTCCGTATCTTCAATGAGCGTTATATAAAGTCCAACATCAAAAAGCTTTTCCTGCGACTGTTGAAGTTGGTCGCGCAAACGCTCAATATCTTGGTAGGCGATATCAAGTTTCGGGTCCCGCACAAGGCCGCGCTCTTCATTGGTGCTGATTTGGCTTTGGACCTCGGCAAGCTTTTTTTGCAGTTGCCGCAGAACTTTGTTTGAGTCAATCGGATGCGCAAATATTGAGATGTTAAAAATTCTGTCGAGATTGATGATTGGAGCGAGCCAGCTTTCGGTTAGAAATCTGGGGTATGAAACGACAAAAAGCGTTCGCGCGAATTTTCCACCGATATTTACCGAGTTTGTATTAATTTTGAGAGCAGACGGCGCAATGATGTCGGACATCAAAAGTACGGGATTATCCGAAGTTTGCGACGGAAGAAGAGATGAAATCAAATCCTCCTCTTTTGCGCTCTCTTTCTTACCAAATTTTAAAAAGCTTAGATTCATATAGTTTACGCGTGCACTCCTTCCTCGCTCGATACGGGGGCGTCTCTTTGTCCAGGATTAAACACTTTATAAAAAAGTTCCACTAATGCCTCGGTGCCAACGCGCGCCGTACGAAGCCCTATGGAAGCAAGATTCTGTTCAATAATAAGTCCGCGTTGCTCAAGCTGAAGCTTGCTTTGCTCAAACCGCTCCTCAATATTAGGCGTCTCCTCGCTTCTGCCGGGGATTATTTTTGAAAGTATTCCCGTTTGTGTGTTTAAAATCGGTGGAAAGTATGGGACGACGACAAAAAAATTTTTTGCCATAATGTTGACGGAGCTTGTGAAATTGCGAATAAATTGCACATATTCGCGTGTTTGAATACGGAGCAGGTCGATAGTTTGTTCGTCTATTCGTTTGGTAAGCACTTCAAGATACGGATTAATGTCAAGAAGGCGCGACTGTACGAATATTTGAGCGCTGAAATCGAGTGAGTTCAAAAAATTTTGGTATTGGAGGAGTATGGCGGTCTGTTCTTCTTCCGACTTGAGCGCGAAGTTAATTGATGAAACCATAAGAAGCATCCTAAGAGAGCCGTTCTTCATAACAACAACACCATCACGGATGTCTTTTATAGGAATGAAATGTTGAGTTGTTTTTGATAATTTAGCCATAGCGTGTTAGCGACCTATAGTTTTTTGCACATCAAGAGAAAGCGCCATGTCGTCAAGCTTGCCCTCTAAAACTTTTGGGATATGAGGCATTGGTTCGTTGTCGGCGCTTTTTTCGAGTGTTGTTTTGACTGTCTTTACGTCTTTACCCCTTTCTTTTCTCCATAAATATAGTTTATTCCCGAAAAGGTATCGGAATGCCGCCTCAAGAATAATAATGAACGGCCTCCCCTGCACGGGCTTAAAAGCAAGTAAAAAAGAAACAATAATAATTGGGAAAATAAAAATAAACGAAAGATATTTTGGCAAAAGCGACCAAAACACAAACGAGGCGCCCGCTCCGCCGACAACGTAAATAAATTGCTTTAAGGTGAGAGGCCCGAAAATCTTATCTTCTATGTCTATAAATTGGGGGACGCTAAATTGCATAATCATGAAATCGGCTCTTTATAGATGTCGTTCTCATTTGACGGGTTTTTTGTTTCTTCTTTTACCATCGGTGGCGTAACAGAGCTTGTGGTTAGCAAAGAAGACTCTTTTGGCAAGTTTACAGGCGCGCTCCCCGTTTTTCTATCTGGCACATTGCCAACATCTCCCATTGTTTCTGGCGTTTGGTAGAAGTTTTCAAGCTTTCGCTCAAATATGCTTTTAATCTCTTTATTTTCGTTTTGGCTGCCGATTTTTATTTCAGGCATTGGCGTCGGAAGCGCATACGAACTTCTTTGAGTGGCAACGTGCTCCGGTTCAGATCCCTCAATTTCTTTAAGAACTTTATCTATATCAAGATTTTCTTTTTTTTCGGTGGCGCTTGTTGCATCTGCTGGAGGAAAAGGAGATTGAATATCCTCAATTTCTTTTAGAATTTCTTTTGTATCGGTTGGAATTTTTATTTCCGCGTCTTCTTTTTGTGGTGCAAATGGTCCGGTTGTTGTCTGCGCCATAATTGGAATTACTTTCGTTTGATTTTCAGGAACACTCGTTTCTTTGTCTTTGGCGAGTGCTTCCAACGAGTTCTTTAATTGTTCAAAAATATTTTTATTTATTATCTGGACAATTTGTGCTGATTTTTTTTCATCTAATTTTAGTTTCTCAGAAAGCTCAATGCTTAATCTGTCTTTTTTTAAAAAACCGTATAGTACGGAATTAACAGCATTTTCAAGAATATAATTCTGGTCTTGATTGAGGTTGTATTTTTTTGCCGTATCATCAATAATTTCAATCTTTTCAACCGAAACCAACATTTCCCGTATGTCGGACGGGAGTTTTTTAAACAGATCTACTTTGTTTTTTTCGTCAATTGCCATAATTTTTATCGCCACAACGTATCAATTTCTGGGCGTGCCATATAAGCCATTTGCTTCGTCTTTTTTGGATACAGAGCATGAACACCGGTGATTTCACTGTAGATGAAGCGTTTTTCGGTGTCTGTAAGCTCTCCTTCGGCCATAAGGTCTGCAAGATGGGTTGGGTCTAAGTTTTGGATTATGCGGCTATTCATCCTTGCTTCGTGAGTCAAGTCACGTGCGGATTTTTGTCTGAGTTTAGAGACTTCTGCGGCCACTTGTGCGTCCGTATACGCGCCAGGGTTTATGGCCATGTTTCTGAGTGCTTCTTTATTGGCTCTTGCTTCTGTATCTTTTCTGAGTTGGCTTGTTGCCTTTATTGTTTTTTCTTGTTCTTCGGGTGTAAGGCGATTTCTCATGCTATCAACATATGCTTGCCCTCTTGATCCTAGCCATGCTGTATCAATAGCGGCTCTATCACGAGCAGAAAGTTTTTCATATGCATGTTGTTGTTCATCGCCTTTTAGATTTCCAATGTACTCACTAAGAGCTTGAGGACTCGATCTGTCTCTTCGAATATTGTTTTCAATTTCTGATTTTCTTCTATCGGCAATATCGGCATAGCTTGTGCCTCCTCCGCCCTTTCCTTTGCGAATAGATTCAAGTGGTTTTAAAACAAGGTGTCTGCCAAGCCAACTGTCCGAACGTCTTAAGCTACTAGCGGTTTCAGAATTGAGCATTCGATTGGCTCCTCGTCCAACAGTGTTTCTATAAGCAAACCCGCTTGTTGCCCACCCTGTTGCCTTCATTTTCCTTTGCGCGTAACTCGTTACGGTACTCGCAGCATAAGCACCCATGCTTTTTGAGATGGTGAGTGAGGCAAGAACAAGAACGATAACCATTCCGTATGAAAGAATGGCGCCCTCCCACGAACCGGCGAGCATTGTTGTAAACGCATCTGAAAGGAATATTTTTGCGGCCACGTAAAAAAGAGCAAGAAATGCAGGCGCCCAGAACACATTGCTTAAAAGCGTGTTAAGCCATTTGGACCAGTATTTTTGTGTTTCTGGAAGTATGTATGCCGCAAAAGCGAGAGGCGAAATCATAAGCAAAAACCAAAGCAACGCAGTTCGAATGAGAAAAAGCACAGCAACGGCAAAAAACACAAATGCCGTTATCATCATAAGAACAGAGCCCCCGACAATCGACAATCCTAATGCACCCAAAATGTTGCCAAGAGATCCAACTCCTGCCGTTCCAATAATCCGGTCAATTTTGCCTCCTTGCGCTATGGGGTATGAGAGACTTCTGCCGTCTATGCCGAGCGTAGTGTCTGGAGGAAATGCTTTATAGAAAGAAAGCGCTAAAATATTGCCGGCATCAATTATTACTCCCGCAAGCACCATGCTGAAATTTATAAGAAGGGCAATGATGACGACTCGGGCGAGAAGCTGTTTCATATTACTCCCCATAAGCCCCAATATGGTTGAAAGCCCTATGTATATGACTATAAATATGAAGATAACATTCACTAGGTCGCGGAATATTGTCCATCCCTCCGCGATAACGGGGGCTTTATATATTGAACGCACGCCAATTGTCCCAAGAATTGAGTATCCTATGGCAATGTCGGCAGTTTTTCCAGCAACCTTCATGATGCTAGCTGGAATGGCAAGAGCTGTATCGTTTATTGTTATTGCAGGACTGAGGTTTTCTCTTTGCTCGGTGGTGAAACCTGTAAAAAAAGTAAGTATAGAATTCCAAAAACCAAAACCAGATTCCTGTGTTGTTGGAGGGACGCCCTGCTCTAACGAAGGTCCGATTTCGCCCGCGCCGTTCGTTTGTCCATATGCTATCGTTCCAAAAAACAAAGGAGAAAGCGTCGCGCAAAGCAGGACACCCGCAATAATTTTTTTTTGGAACAGAAAAGTCATTTACTATGTATTCATCTATCTCAACGAATTGATAATGACCATTAAGTCGCTATAGAGAGCTTCTAACTGTATTCTATTTGCTGGAGTAACGCCGCCGGAAGCATCTATGTATAGATTTCGAACATCATTAATTCCACCCTGTATAAGATTTAAGCCGCTTGTGAGAACGGTTTCATTTAGTGGCACTTGGTTTAGCGCCCACTCTACATTGCCGATACCGTCTTGAATTCCTCCGGCAAATTCTTGTCTTACTAAATCTTTTCTCCAACTTGACATAGCTGTATCGGTGGAGATAGTCCTATTCATATTTCCTATGATATTCTGCATCTCATTCGCCAGATCAATCGGTGTTTCATCCGGTGTTCCTCCACCACCCCCACCAGGAGCGGGAGGTGGCGTTTCTGGAAAATCCAAAACAATGTCTCCGCTAAAATCCGTTGCGCTAACGTTTCTGAGTGAAGAATTGTCGCTTAATATATTTGATACCAAATTACCAAGGATGCCGATAATTTCAGAAAGCTCATCGGCATTTTCAAGTTCTGTAAGCCCAGAATCAACAATTGAGTTAATCTGGCTTTGTATAACAGTTGCTGGAGTTGCCACCTGACCATCTTCAAGTTTTGGCAGAAAGCCGTCCACGGTCAGCTTGTCGAGATCGAATTTTACGCTCGCAATTTCGCGCGAAAGTTCATTGTGCGCGATTGCGTATGAGCCCTGCGGTGTGCAGGCGGGATTTGTCATAACAGTAAGGAAATTATCCCACCCAACGCTAGGACTTGCTTCTGTAAAAAGATTATCTATTTTATTTCCGAGAGGGCAATCAAGAAGTTCATCCAGAGTGACGCGTGTTCGTGACCGCGCAAGCGTGTTGAGCACTGTATTTCTGTAATTTGACGGAATGGGGGCGGATGTAAGCTTGTTTTCAAAATAACTAAGCGTTACCTGGTCTTCTAAACTTGCAAAGAAGGCGTCGGGGTCTGAAAGATAAAACGGATCGCCCGCAAAGCCGGTATTAACCCAGCCAATGGTTGAGCCGGTTATTTCTTCTAGGATTGCTTGAGTGGCGACGAAAAGAAGACAGTCCAAATCTCTCTCTTTTAGTACAAGCCACGAAAGGTTTTCAAGCTCGCCTTCTTGAACCTCAAGCTGGTTTTCCTGGACCCCAATTGATTCTGCGTCATTCACAGGGACTTCATTTCCTCCACCGCCACCACCGCCGCTAATACTCCCAAAACCCAAAAGCTCCGACACATCTGTTCCAACAAGACTGCCAAGACCGCTAAGCAAATCACCGTACAAATCATTCACATAACCTGATGCGATACAACTTCCTGCGTCAGTGAGTAGCCCCGTAACTTGCGCGTTCATTGGTCGCGGGACCAAAAACATTCCTACCACGATACATAAAGTGATTATGGTTGCTTTGCACGAGTGGCGTAAAAGTGTGTTCATGAGTTTTTATTAATTTGATAAGAGTACGTTATATCCGTACATATATGTTTTAAGGCCGACAACGGCAAGCACGGGGTCGGCAAGCGAGTCGGCAAAAAGTCCGCATCCTTCCGCAAGAATCAAATATGCGTTTGCAAGTTCTATATGCCGCGACGCCTTACTGACAGGAACACGCATGCCGGCAAGCCCTTCGGCGAGCGCCTTGTATGCACCTTCCGCGCGGAGAAGTTTTAAGGATGCCTCTTTTTTTATATCGGTAGATTTGTCAGACCCTAACCCATCCTCAAAATACTTG
>Ga0209541_10015481_pt1 | contig 11377 bp, 9 predicted proteins | sample RifCSPlowO2_01_FD_184027 | JGI IMG/M metagenome (GOLD analysis project Ga0209541, IMG submission 184027) | Groundwater microbial communities from Rifle, Colorado - Rifle CSP2_plank lowO2_0.1 (SPAdes) (version 2) | ecosystem: Environmental > Aquatic > Deep subsurface > Groundwater | place: Rifle...
AGAAGCGAATTTATCTAATGGGCTGGTAACTCCTTATGTAAGATACTCTTTGTTCAAATCAGATAAAACGCCTGAATCTATCTCGGCGAAAGGAATCAAGAGAGCTGTTCGCCAACAATTTATTCAGGCTAGAACATTAACAGCTACGGCAAGAGAGAGACTCGCAAGTATGCGAGAATCTCTGCGTTTAAAAACACGCAAAAAAGAGCCCTTCGAGCAAGCACTTTGGGGTTTGGCAAGTCAGGTTTCTCCGGGAATAGAGCTGTTACCCTATATTGATGAGGTTATTCTGACTAAACTCATGGCAGATCACTTTAACGTTTTGGTCTACAGATCAAAAGCCCCAGGGATCTATGCTAGACTCGATGATATGGTTGTACATAATCTAGTTACAGCCTTTTCTGGAGATTTAGAGACTATTTATGCTGCTGCTAAAGCTGCCTAAAATCAGTTTTGTCTGCTGGAGGATCTAGGGTTGGCTAGCATGGATGAGTGACCCATGGAAAGTCTTCGATAGTACGTCTTAACATCTAATCCGCTGGAATGGTAAAGCATCAAAAAACGAAGGTCCGAGGTCCATCTAGTCTGTAAATCTTCTTCCCCCAGGGTCTCAGCCTCTGTTAGTCCGAACCAAGGTGCAACCTCCACCGCCAGGCTAAACTGCATCCCGATATGGTTTGCATCAAGGAGTCCGATTTTGCCGGTTTCAGGATGCTGAAAGCGAGGTTCCATGGTTACCTGGGGTATATCCACAAAAGCTAAATGATAAAATCCTGTCCCGTGTGTAGTTTTGCGCCGAGCTGCTTTAATCAGAAACCTGCGGTTATCGGCGGAGGTCATCCGGATAAACTGTTGCCAAGATTGAGGGGCGTCTCTCATGGCGAACTTCCTATTTAGCGCCAGATCTCCAAAGTCAGTCGCTGTCAGGACCTGTGGTTGCCAGCGTTCGGGCGTTATTTGGGCAGGGCTAACTAACTCCATACCCAAATAGTACCAAAAGTGTCTTTTTAATAAAACTTCCAGCCAGCTTTACTCCAAACGAGAGCCTCTTAATCTTTCCAGCAAACATGAGAAGTGTTAACATCATAATATGACAACTGCCACTGCCCAGCTTATTAAAGGAAAAAAAGTTCTGCTTCGTTTAGATATGGATGTCCCTTTGAAAAAGTCGTCAGTCGTCAGCCTGCCCGACAGTGCCAGTCTCAGGCAGGCGGGTTATCAGTCATCAGAAAGCCTGATAGCTGACAGCGAAGCGAGTCTGAAAGCTGATGACTCATTAAAGTGGGAGGTGGCTGATTCCCTAAGACTTAAAGCGGGGATGGCGACGCTGAAACTTTGTTTGGAAAATGCGGAGCATACTACTATCTTCGGACACATAGGGAGACCTGAAGGCAAAGTTGACCCAAGTTTAAGCGTTAAACCTGTCGCCGAGTGGATTAAAGCCTACGCCAAGTCTCATCAATTCCCCAAAGCTCCCCTAGATATCCTAGAAAACCTCAGATTTGAAGAAGGGGAAGACGGGAGTTATGCCGAGTTTGCGATGGAGCTGGCCCACATGGGGGATTTTTTCATCAACGAGGCTTTTGCTGCTCATCATGAAGCGGCCTCCACTACGCTTCTTCCGACCATGCTGTCCCACGCTGCGGGTTTGAATTTTTCCAAAGAGGTCAAAATGATTACGGGGGTCAGAGAACATCCTAAAAAACCAGTGATTGCCATTATCGGAGGCACAAAAACAGAGGACAAATACCCCGCTATCATAGAGTTGGCCAAATTCTGTGAGGCAGTTTTAGTCGGAGGTAAGCTGCCGGAAGAGATTAAGGACCAGCATCTCGCAGTACCTCCGAACGTGATGTTAGGTAAAATGTCCAAAAGCGGCCTGGATTTGGCTCCAGAAACGATTGAAGCTTTTGCCGGAGTATTAGCTAATGTCAAACAGATTATTTGGGCAGGGCCGGTCGGAAAGTATGAGGACCCGGAGGGAAGTAGAGGGAACCTAGAGTTGGCTAAGGCGGCAATTAAATCTGGTGCGGAGACCATTATTGGAGGGGGAGACACTACTGCCGCCCTCGATTTCTACCTGGACAAATTTTCGCATGTCTCGACCGGCGGAGGGGCGATGCTCGAGCTACTCGTCAAAGGAACTCTCCCCACTATTCAAGCTTTAAGATAGTTGGCAACTTGTTGTAGAGTTAGGCTATGGGTTTTCTCCTGGCAGGAACGCTTTTTATAATTCCTCTTTTAGGGTTTACAGGAGCATTGGGCTTTGAGGGAGTCAAGGTTGTTGGGCTATATCTGCTAACTTCTGTGGCCCTTTTTGTTTGGGGGGTTAAGCTAGCGAAACTGAAAAAAAATTTCCAACTATCCAAAGCCTGGATTTTGCCAGCTCTTTTTTTGCTCACTCTGCTAATAAGTAGTTTAAAATCAAAAGAGCCAGTTACCAGTCTGATTGGGGAGTACCCCTATTTTCAAGGGTGGTTAAGCTATCTATTTCTAATCTTCCTAGCTGTTTTGATCGCTAAGTCTAAAATTAGACAGGAATGGATTGAATTTAGTTTGATTTTAAGTAGCTTATTTGTCTCTCTGGTAGCCCTAAAAGAGGCTTTTTTGGTATATGTCTTACATCACTCGGTTAATCTGTACGCAGGAAGAGTTGGTTCGACTTTTGGTCAAGCTAACTTTTATAGCGGTTTTTTACTTCTCTGTCTACCGCTAGTGGTTAAACATCTGCAAAGACGCTGGGGAAAAATAACTTTTGGTCTGTTAATGCTCGGAATTTTAATTAGCTTGTCTAAGCTAGCGATCTCTTTACTGGCAGGTTTCTGTTTTTATCTAATTATTAGAGCTTATCCCAAGTTTCGTAAATGGACCTTAACTTGTCTGGTCATAGTAATTTTATTCAGTCAAATACTTTCTCGGGAGCGTCATTCTGGAATCTGGTATAGCGAGGTAGTTGATCCTCAGACTGCCAGCTGGTTGCAGCTGCATGCTCCGGAAAAAAGGATCTTTATTTGGCAGTTTGCCCAAAGGGTTATTTTGCAAAAACCTCTGCTGGGGTTTGGGCTTGACCAAGTCCAGGTAGCTTTCAGGGAATACCCCGCTCCGCTGCTTCCGGCTGTTTATCGCGATGTCCTAAAAGACCTCTATATTACCCGGACTCATAACTATCTGCTGGATCTGCTTATTTTTGGGGGTTTAGTTAGTCTCCTGGCATGGAGTGGGGTAATCTGGCAGTTTTTTAAACGAAAAACTGCTCCAGAGTTCAAAGAGATGATGATTTTGTATTTAATCTGGAGCTTTTGGCAAAACCAGTCGATCGTCCATTTAATGATCTTTTGGGTGTTTGTGGGGTTGTCTATACGGCTTAATGAAACTGACCATTGACAGTAATCTAGTAATTATCTAATCTAATATCATATGCCCAGATCGCAACGCGGTTTTGCTTCTATCCTCCTGGTTATAATTGCGGTAGTAGGTATTGTTATCGGAGTCATCCTAGTCCAGCGCCAACAACAACTCAAATCTCAAGCCTCTATCTCTGGTCCTCTGACTCCGACCACCAGTCTGAGTTTACAGGTTAGCCCAGACACAGTGGCGCCAAATGAAACTTTTAAAGTAACAATAGTCGTACACTCGGATATCGATTCAGCGAATCTGTTTGCTGCCAAGCTAAACTTCCCGTATGCCTTTATGCAGGTAGTAGATATTGATTACGCCGATAGCTTTATAAGTAGTTGGGTCGAGCAGTTTTATGACAATAATACTGGTGAGATCTCTTTGGTGGGGGGTGTACCTGATCCAGGGTATAAAACTACGATCACTGACCCTCCGTCAGCTATGGCTGTCATTACCTTTAAATCAACAGGGACTATTGGTCGGGGAACTGTGAGCTTTGTGCCTGATACAGCAATTTACCGAAATGCCGACGGGACAGATATCTTAGCTGAAAGAACAGTTGGTGAGATCCAGGTAGCTGATATCACCTCCACTCCAACCCCCGTTGCCTCGGCGTCCTCCTTACCGGCTCCGGTAGGTTTGGTCTACAACCTTCAAGCGGGCAATAACTTTATTGGAATACCTTTGCAACTCAATATGACGCCCAAGGAGTTATTAGATATGACAGCCGGGAAGTGTACAGTCATAACCGGATTTGAAGAGCCTCTGGGTGGGACCACTAGCTATTTTGCCGATCCGTCCAAGGCGGTCTTAAATAATATCGATACTATAACAGGGGGTAAGGCCTATTTTCTACAATGTAGTAGTTCGGTAGCCATTGGTCTACCAGGCAGTGCCCTGACCTCCCTGCCCCAACCGGTCTATAGCATTAACTACCTTTCATTGTCCAAAGACGCTAGCTTCACGGCTTTAGATTATTTAAAGACCGTATCTACGAGCTCTCTCAGCTGCTGGGAGCTAAGTAAGTGGGAAGATGGCGGGTGGTTGAGCTATCGAACCGATGTGCCAACGGTAAATAATTTCACAATCACAGATCAAGAGGGCGTAAATGTTAGATGTAAACCAGTTGAAGCTAACCCATCACCGTCCTCCTCTGCGCCGGTAATCTGTGCCCAAGTGATTACTCCGGCAGTCAGCTTAAGCCTTCTCACCTGTAAAGACTTTGCTACCCCTTGCGATGTGCCTGCCTCAGGTTGGCAAGCTCTGAAGGGTGCAGCAGACTGTGCTTCAGCTGGAGACTTCAATACTGATGGAAAAGTTAACATAGCCGATGCTTCCAGGTTATATGCTTTCTTTAATAAATCAGGCAAACTGATTGCCGACCTAAATCAAGATGGCATCGTGAACACGATCGACTTTAGCTTGATGATTAATCTCTTTAAGGTCAAGTCTGTCATCCGCTAGTGCGGTCTTGTAGCTTTATACTGTTTCCTTTACTATAAATAATAGATATGGCTGTCAGAGTAGCGATTAATGGTTTTGGACGAATTGGTAGAAATGCTTTTAAAGTCGCTCTTGAAGCTCATCCTGACGAGCTGGAAATCCTGGCTATCAACGATCTCACTTCTCCCGAAGTCTTAGCGCACCTCCTTAAATATGACACGGCTTATGGTCCCTGGGACAAAGAGATCAGCTTTGACGATCAGAATATTTCTGTCGATGGTAAAAAATATCCGATCATTGCCGAAAAAGAACCAACCAAGTTACCCTGGGGACAGATGGCAGTGGATGTGGTAATTGAGTCAACGGGTCGATTTACTGACGAAGAGGGGATGAAACAGCATCTAACCGCTGGAGCCAAGCGGGTGGTTTTGTCCGCTCCGGCCAAGGGTGGTAATGTCGGGACTTTTCTGATCGGGGTTAACCACGCTGACTACAAGGGTGAAAACCTGATCAATAACGCCTCTTGCACCACAAACTGTATTGCACCAGTGGCGGCCATTCTCCAGGAGAGATTTGGCATTGCCAAGGCCTTGGTCACGACAGTGCATTCAGTTACTGCCGAGCAAAACCTGGTCGATGGACCTCCTCCGGGGGGTAAATCTACTGATCTGCGCCGGGCTAGGGCAGCCTATGCCAATATGATCCCGACTTCAACCGGGGCAGCCATCTCAGTGACTGAGGCCATCCCAGAACTAAAGGGTCTTTTTGACGGTCGAGCGATCCGGGTGCCGACCATTGTTGGTTCTATTGCAGATTTTACTTTTTTACTCAAGCTGAAAACCTCAGTCGAAGAGGTCAATGAAGTGTTTAAGCAAGCAGCCTCAAGCCCCTTATTCAATGGGATAGTCGCCTGGACCGAAGAACAGCTGGTCTCCTCGGATATTATCGGCCGCTCTGAGTCAGCCATTGTTGATCTGTCTTTGACCCAGGTTGTTGATGGAGATTTGGTGAAAGTGTTTGCCTGGTATGATAATGAATGGGGTTATTCTAATCGGTTAGTGGAACAGGTGATTAATGTCGGACAAACTATTTCTGGATCGGTCCCATCGCTAGAAGTTCAGCAAAATCCTTTAGTTTAATGAATCTTTTTCAAAGCGCTAAAAGCTGCCTCGACTCTGTCTGATTCGATATAAAAGGTGACCTCAGTAAAGCTGGAGACGATCTCCTGAAAACTAATTCCTTCCCAGGCCAACTGCTTTAAGATGGCATAATACACGCCGGGTACCTCCGCTGCTTCCACAGGCAGCATCAAGGTAATCGAAGACAGCCCGTACATTTTTCGGATCAAGGTCTCCTTTGTAAACAGCTTTTCCACCAGTTCTTCCAACCCTGAATTTACAAACAGAGTCGTTTCAAAAACCCCATGGCTAAAAGTAGTTAAACTAGCTTGTTGGGCAACTGAGCCTAGCAACTGGCTCTGCAGCTTCGTGAGAGTTGGGGAGTTTTTATAGGTGTACTCGGTGATATTTGACTTGATCGAGATATCATTAATTCTTTTTAAAACCTCCTTTAGCTTCGAAGACTGGGGGAGTTTGGTCTTGAGACGTTTTAAAGCCATGATAATAGCCCCGAGCTGGATAGGGCTATCTCGGAGGGTCTTTTGCTCCAGGATTGTCTGAACCTCGGGGTAGATCTGGCGAGCTAGAGAGGAGACATTAATTAAATCCCTCAGTAAAGCCTCCTCTAAAAAAGGAGACTTTTTGATAATTTGTTCAACTATTTCTGGTGTACTAATCATTCTCTCTCCGTCATTCCCGCGCAGGCGGGAATCTATATTGTTAATATTTTAACAAAATATATCATTTTTGTACATTACTATTAAAAACTTGAAGCTTATTCTCACTCTTAGTATTATCTCCACATGAGACAAATAACGGAAAGATTTTTATCACCAAATGACATCTGCGAAGGACTACTCGCTAGCCATCAAGCTCGTTTTGAGGGAGAAAGAGGAGTGCTTTTGGTAGGGCCTCTGGATAGGCTGCTTCGTTTAGCGACATTCGTAGTAGAAGCTGTGGCTCTTCGTCCGCGAGGGACTGTGACTACTTATTTACTGCCGCCTGATGTGGCAGTGCCTGTAGCAAGAAATTATGCTAGAGCATATGGATATGCCCGGATCGCTTTTGATAATTTACAATTCCAGGGGGCGAGAAGATGAACCAACTAGTTGATGCGGGCAGAAGTTATCCGCCGGCCGCGGTAGCAGGATATATTCGAGAACAGGTACAAGGCAGGCAAATTGGAGAGACTAGAATCGGAGTACGCCAAGTGGCGCTAGAAGGCCCGCCACTTTTTTTCCGACCAGCCGAGCATTTTCCAGCTCAGAGCTGGAGATCTGTGCAATTCCACCGTGGGTGGGAGCTAGCGGAGGCTCTGCAGCGAGTAGTTCCCACTACAACTCGGGCTAACCACTGGGTGATGATTGATGATGTCAATAATTGTCCAACGGGACGGAATGGCCTCAGTGCCCAAGGGGTGATGGAAGAGATCTTTACAGTACAGCCTGATTTAAGAGCAATTAGATTACTAAGAGGCATACCTTCTGATTTTGCTCAGCATCGGGGTTCATGGGAGAGTGACCTGGTGAAGGCAATACGTAATCAGAGACCTTATCTTGACAGACGATCCTTGCTCCCCAGAGCAGACGGACACTTCCAGGCGCGCAAGCTAATGGCCTCACTGATAGATCAGCAAACTGAAAATGGTCAGTTGCCGGAGCTAGTGCAAGATAATCAAGAAGGTGACGCGTTAAGGGTGCTTCAAATGAGAGGACTACCGCTACTAGTTGTTGTACATCCCACTGAGTTCGGCAGACAACAGCAACATACCATGGAGGGACTTCTAGGAGCAGTGAGGCAGGATGAAAGATTTCCCCAACTGTTGGGGAAGCTCTCTCGTCAATCTAGGATTGAACTTATTTCCAGAAGTTACCTGCATGTTTGGGTGAATTGTAACGGGGAGATAATATCCCTGACTCATCCTGCATGGAATACCGAAAAGCAAGGTTTTCAGCACGATGAAGTTGAACTTTAAGCTCTATCTTGAAAGCTGATTAATAAATACATATAGTTAATTATAGGATTAGATTTGACAAAAAAGGCCTATAGCTATATAATCTCCAATCATGAGACCACATAGTCCAGATCTGGATTACAGAATTCCAACTGATCGTCTAAAACCTCGAGTGAGACCGGGGGATCACTTCCATCGCAACGTAAACTGGAGCATAGTGATCTTTACCATCGGATCTATCCTTGTCGGTACAACACCCCTGGGTTTACAAATAAAGGAAGTTGCCAGTAGAGTTACCTCTCTTTTGTCTCCAAAAGGTGAATTTAGACCAGACCTGATCCTCCCTTCATCACTTGCAGAAGATTTAAGAAAGGCTGTGGCCACCCCAACTGCCAAGAGCCCTTTTCTACCGGCCAACAGCAGAACCATTCAGTAACCTCAATTTGTGGTTGACCCTGATCTAATCGGGGTTGACAAATCTGTTATCCGTTTGGTAAACTTTGCTCCAGTGATTATCGTCACGAGAAACAACGTCATTTAATAAACTCTTCTCCGCTTGGGCTTCCCGAGTTGGGAAGGCTTCTTAGCGTTGCATCCCTCGAGATTTAAGTATGAAAGTATTTAGGTTGAGAGGTTTTTTTAATGCGAAGCAGCAAGCTTTGCTTAATACTCTTTTCTAAAAACTTTCCGCGGGCCCCTAGTTCATCTGGTAGAACGTCTCATTTGCAATGAGAAGGTGAGCGGTTCGAGCCCGCTGGGGTCCACCAACCGTTAGTCGATATTTGTATTTAGATAGAATTTTTTGATAGTTAATCGAAAAATCCTACCTAGGTGCAATGAAAGTCCTGGGGATTGTACTTTGAAATGTGAATACGAATAATACTTAGTTCGGAAATATCCGAACTATTTTATGGAAGGCCGTGCTCGCAATGCTACGCGTAGCGTTAGCAGGCGAGCCAAATAGATGTACCCTTGTGGTACGTCTCAAATTTAAATAAGTTAATAGTTCGGAAACGAGCTATAAACTGTAATGGAGCCAAAATTACTCAACATTAATGCATACGGTGAATGCCTTGGTCGAAAGTACCGAAGAAGGACGTACTAGGCGTGCGATACGCTCTGGGGAGCTGCCTTGAAGCTTTGATCCAGAGATCTCCTAATGGGGTAACCCATCCCGATTTAATCGGGATATCTACCGCTGAATACATAAGCGGATGAGGGGTACGCGCTGAACTGAAATATCTAAGTAAGCGCAGGAAAAGAAAACAAACGTTTATTCCCTAAGTAGTGACGAGCGAAATGGGAGGAGCCTAAACTATACATCAGTCCGATACGCAAGTATTGGACCGTATAGGGTTGTAGGGGTTTTCATAAGTGATCCATCAAAAGTAGTAGAAAGGACTGGAAAGTCCTACCAAAGAGAGTGAAAGTCTCGTATACGACGCTCGAAGTGGCACGAAAACTACCTGAGTAGCTCAGGACACGTGTAATCCTGGGTGAATCTAGCAAGACCACTTGTTAAGGCTAAATATACTTTCGGACCGATAGTGAACTAGTACCGTGAGGGAAAGGTGAAAAGAAGTGCGAAACGCACAGTGAAATAGAAACTGAAACCGTATGTTGACAAGCTGTGGAAGTCCGCAAGGACGACCGCGTGCCTATTGAAGAATGAACCGGTGAGTTATTGATTACGACAAGACTAAGCCACTATGTGGCGTAATCGGAGTGAAAGCAAGCCCTAACTGGGCGAAAATTTCAGCCGTAATCATTAGACCCGAAACCAGGTGAGCTATCCATGAGCAGGGTGAACTCCGCCGAAAGGTGCGAGGGAGGCCCGAACCCATTAGCGTAGAAATGCTTCGGGATGACTTGTGGTTAGTGGTGATATGCCTAACGAACCTGGAGATAGCTGGTTCTCCCCGAAATATATTTAGGTATAGCCCTGTGTAATAACATGGGGGGTAGAGCTCTGGATGGATGCTTCGGTCGCAAGATCGGAAATCCAATCAAACTTCAAATACCCATGTTTTGTAGCAGGAGTCAGTCCGACCGGGCTAAGCCGGGCGGGCCTAAGGGAAACATCCCAGACTGACAGCTAAGGTCCCTAAATCGTACTTAAGTGTTAAAGGAGGTCATGATCCTTAGACAGCCAGGAAGTTGGCTTAGAAGCAGCCATCTTTTAAAGAAAGCGTAACAGCTCGCTGGTCTACTATGGGTTGTGGCGCCGACAATGAATCGGGGCTAAAGTACGTACCGAAGCTACAGATTTGCCATTAATTTATTAGTGGTAAGTGGTAGGGGAGCGTTCTAATTGCTGTGAAGCTTGACCCGTGAGGGCAGGTGGAGCGATTAGAAGTGAGAATGCCGGTATGAGTAACGAAATTGATGTGAGAAACATTAACGCCGAATGCCCAAGGTTTCCGATCCAATGTTAATCAGGGTCGGGTAAGTCGGTCCTAAGGAGAGGCCAGAGTGGCGTATCCGATGGACAACAGGCTAATATTCCTGTACTATTTTTAGTTTGACAAGTTCTTTGATTTATCAAAGAAGCCATTAAGAGGGGACAAAGTAGGAAAAACTCAGCTATTTAAAGTCATCCTTAGCCGTAAGGCAACGGATGACGACAGATAGTTTAAGCATGCAAGTTAGTAGAGATCGGCAAGTCCGTTTCTACAAGTCATTCAAGAGCAATCTTGAATGATTGAAAAATACAAGCTGCGATGACGAAAGTGAGCGATTTCTGTTTTCGGGAAAATCCTCGTAAAGGAAATTAGAAGTATCCGTACTACAAACCAACACAGGTGGGCGAGTTGAGTATACACAGGCGATCGAGAGAACTATCCTTAAGGAACTCGGCAACAAAAGCTGGACGTAAGTTAGCAAGATGTCCTACCCTAAGGCCGCAAGGTTTTGGGGTTGCAACAAAAGACGCTGAGCGACTGTTTATCAAAAACACAGGTCCCTGCTAAAGCGAAAGCTGATGTATAGGGGCTGACACCTGCCCAGTGCCAGTAATTTAAAACTTCACTTGACCTCAGGTAGCAATACTTGGGCGAGGATGGGGTCTAAGATCTGGTGAACGGCAGCAGTAACTATAACTGTTCTATGGTGGATTCGCCGCCTTAGAAGAAAGTATGTGTTTTTGAAATCTGACTATATGCTGGAATAACTCAGTATGCAACAGTACTAATTTTCAAAATTATGCTAATAATTTTAAAGAAAGTCACAATCTGTTTGCTGGAGTCAATCAGCAGGGAAGAATCCTGATCTACATCAGGAGAACCCTCAGAGACTACATGTCAGACTAAACTGAATTTAACTTTTCAGTTTGGAAGATATAGTCCGAACTACGTAGCGATACGTAGAGGTGGAAATTAACTCATCCACGAAAGAGTAAGCAATTACTCTGTTAACACACAATTAAAGGAATTGAGCGAAGTTCCTTGTCTGGTGAGTTCAGACCCGC
>Ga0209541_10015482_pt1 | contig 11377 bp, 14 predicted proteins | sample RifCSPlowO2_01_FD_184027 | JGI IMG/M metagenome (GOLD analysis project Ga0209541, IMG submission 184027) | Groundwater microbial communities from Rifle, Colorado - Rifle CSP2_plank lowO2_0.1 (SPAdes) (version 2) | ecosystem: Environmental > Aquatic > Deep subsurface > Groundwater | place...
GCTGAACTATTCTCCCCTTCTTTTAATTCATTCATTGAACAAACTCGGTTAAGAGATATTTAAGATTTGTTGTGAAGAAGTTTGGCTGCTTTTCTATCTAAGATAAATGTTGTATTTTTATGCTTCCTTAAAGAGGTTGCAGGAACAGATTCGGAAACAGGACCTTTTAGAGCTTTGTAAATGGCTCGTGCTTTTTCTTTTCCAAAAGCAATGATGATAATTTGTCTGGACTTAAGAATTGTTGAAATTCCCATTGTAATTGCTTTTTTGTGTTTTGTCTTATTAGCCTTTAGAGTTTCTTTTGAAAGAACGACTTTTCGGGTTTTACTTGAAAAACTTGATCCCGGCTCATTAAATGCTATATGATCATTCCTTCCAATACCAAGAATCATCAAGTCTATTTTTCCCGATTTTTTTATCTTTTGATCATAACTTGAGTTTTTTGGAAAATTAATATTTGTTTTTTTTATATCTATTTTTGAAAACAGATGTTTATTCATAAAGCTATGAAACTCACTGCTATTTGAGTATTCGTCCAAATTAAACGTGGTAATACTCGCCCAGTCTATTTTTTCTTTTTTTGACGAGTTGGCGAGAGTTTTGTATATTGGAATCATTGTTTTTCCTGTTGCTAAGCCAAGAACAGAATTAGGCTTTTTCTTAACTTGATTGAGAATTATATTTGAAACTTTATGGGCTGCTTCATTTTTTCCTTTCAAAATGAGAACTTTCATTTTAATGCAAATCTTTAGAAGACATATGTTTAAAGATATCAGCAATTGAAACTTTCTTTACACTTATTATCTTGTCCGCCCCTCCAGAATAAATTAAAAGGGATTTTCCGTCTAAAGTGGGAATCACTCCTGTTGGAAAAACTACATTATCAATAAATCCCTCTTTTTCATAATGGCTTGAGGGTGTCAATAGTGGCTCATCTTTAGGAGAACGGGCTAGGACTTTTGAAGGATCTTTAAGGTCAAGCAAAAGTGCGCCAGCACTGTAAATAGTTTTATCATCAATGTTTCTGACTCCATGATAAATTATCAGCCAACCCTTCTTTGTTTTTACCGGTGGCGTCCCACCCCCAATTCTATGCTCTTCCCATGAGTCCTTTCTTGGTTGTACAACAACTTTTTCATTTCCCCAATGAATCATATCAGGAGAGTGGGAAATCCAAATTGAAGGCTTTGAAAATTCAAAGAAGCCCTCGGGACGATTTAATGCAACATATTCACCTTTTATCTTTTCCGGAAATAAAAAAGCATCCTTATTTTGCTCTCGGAATATTATCCCCTTTCTATCCCAGTTTTCTAGATCTTTAGATAAAGCAAGAGAGGTACAAACTCCTTCTTTTTCATTGACTATTACATAAGTCATAGCATATTTCCCTTCACCTTCAAGATAAACTATTCTAGGATCCTCAACACCGTATCTTCCGTCATGGATTTTCCCTATGAATGCCGGATTTTGATGTATTTTTTCTACTGTAAATCCATCTTCACTCAAGACTATTCTTCTAAAATGAGAAATAGTAGTTAAACGGCAAATACCATCAGTTAAATGAACAACATTACCCCCCATCTTGAAAACATTTCCTTTATGCAATTCGTGAAAATGCTTCCTAAAATCTTCTTCTGTTGAAATTACTGGGCAGGCCATAAGATTTTTATGACTCACGCCCGCCGATTCAGCAATCCTTGCATAAAGTATTATCTTTTTATTTGGAAGTCTTACAGCAGCAGGGTTTAAGACTCCTTCAACAGTCCATCCTTTAAAAGAGGGTTTGAAATCTTTAGGTTGTAATAATAATCTATCTTCTTCAACATATTTGTTATTATGGGGCTTAAGTCCAAACCTTTTGACATTACTCTTTGTACTACTCTTGTTTTTCATTTTTATAAATTAATAATGTTGTTATTTCTTAAAAAATCTTTTTTTGAATTTAATGTTATAAGAGGGCTTTGAACCTTCATGATAAACGGTTAAGACTTCAAGTTTTTTATTTCCAGTATTTATGAGTCTGTGAGCGCACCATTTTTCTATCAAAACTAACTCACCTTTTTTTAAGATTATAACTTTTGATTTACTTCCTTTTTGCAATAATAATATTCCCTTTCCTCCAAGCAGGACATAAAACTCCTCCTTTGGGGATTTGTGAATGTGACCTTTAGTCATGAAATATTCGCCGTTAATATTTCCCGGATTTATTACTGTCAAGGCAATATTAAGAGGTAAAAACTCTTTCACAAAGACTTGATAAACAATTTTGTTTGCCTCCGAGGATTTTATGTACGGATCTTTATACCACTTTAAAACGTCTTTAACCCTCTCAGTTTTACCTTTGCTAGCATACTTTTCAATTACATTTATTGTCTTAGTGAAATTACCCATTTTTCATTCTTCAACTCTCTTTATTATTTTGTCTGCTTCGCAGGATTTGTTTTATATTGATAATCAAACTTTATAATTGATCAACTTTCATTTGCTATTTTTAGCAATCACCATTTTTTAATATCTTTTATATTAACTTTCTTTTTATTATTTTTACATAACTTTATTCTTTGTAATATACTCATAAGCTGAATAGGCTGCTGTGCACCCGTCTGCAACCCCTGTAATTAGCTGTTTGAATGGCTTATCCGTTACATCGCCCGCAGCAAATATTCCGGGAACATTAGTCTCAGACGTTTTGTGGTCTATTATTATTTCGCCTTTTTCATCTGTCTTGACACCTAACTTTTTTGCTAAGTCGGAAAGAACAATATGGCCTATTGCGACGAACACCCCTTCAAGTTTAAGCTCTTTGCTCCCTTTAAACGGACGATCTAAAAGGACCGACTCGACAAACTGTTTTCCTTTAATTTCAGTTATATTAGTTTTATTTACTATCTCTATTTTTTTGTTGGCTTTAACGCGCTGTAAGTTTATTGGTTCGGGATGAATTTGCTCTCCCCGATAGATTATGTAAACTTTTTTGACATGTTCTGCTAAAACTAGAGCGTCTTTTGCTGCTGAGTCGCTGCCCCCAACAAGTGCTACAACTTTTCCTTTAAACAAAGGGGCATCACATAAAGCACAATACGCGACGCCTTTATTTTCAAATTCATTGGAGCCTTTTACTTCCAATTTTCTCCATTTTGTTCCTGTTGCAAACAGTATAGCTTTCCCTACATAAGATGACTTTTCAGTATTTACTATAAAGCCATTTTTTTCTTTTTTTATTTCAGTAGCTTTTTCTTGCTTTATTGTAACTAAGTCATAACTTCTAGTATGTTTTTCAATTTCATGAGCAATCTCCTGGCCTGTAAGTTTTATGAATCCTGGATAGTTTTCGACAACATTTGTTGTTGTTATAACTCCACCGATTGGAAGTTCGGAGCCATGAGAATGACCCAAAATTAATGTTTTCAAACCAAGACGAGCAGCATACATTCCTGCTGCAAGTCCAACCCCTCCAGCTCCCAAAATAATAAAGTCGAAATTCTTTTCATTAGTTGCATGAGATATTTTGCCTTTCATAATTTTACTTTATACCTAATGTCGATTTTAACGCTGGCTCGTCAAAACCAACAATTACTTTATTGCCTATTATGGTTACGGGGACTCCTAACTGCCCGCTTTTTTGCACTATTTCCTGTCTGGCTTTACCGTCCGAAGCGACATTAAACTCTTCATACTCGACATTATGCTCTTTGAAGAAGTCTTTCGTCCTTTTACACCAAGTACAACTTGGCGTTGTGTAAATCTTAACTTTTGTCATTTAAAATAAAACCCCCTAGTACTTTTAATTTATAGACAATTTTAAATGTTTCTAAGGAATAATCCTGGAAAAAGAGCTCAAATCCTATACTTCTTAATATTTATACAGGCATTTTTATCACCCTTTAAATATTGATCGTGAGTTATTTTCAGTATCTTCATTGCCTGCTTTTCATCCCTGGCTATGAAAATGTTGTGGAGATCTTCTTTATTCAGGAACCCCCGCTTTAAGGGATAATTTTCTATCCATTTTATTAATTGTTTCCATTGTTTCCCCATTAAAATTATGGGAATATCACATATATGTTTTACTTGAGTTAATTGAAGAGCATAGAAGAACTCAAGTGTCGTTCCCAATCCCCCTGGGGCAACAACGACTGCATTGGATAAAATCATAAATTCGTCCAATCTTTGAGAGAATTTATTAAAATCTTTTCTTACATCTAAATGTATGTTTGTTTTTTGCTCTTTAGGAAGTTTAATTGTAAGTCCAAGTGAATGGGCCTTTGATTTTATGCTTCCATCTTTATGTCCTGAATTAGCAGCTTCCATTAATCCGGGACCGCCGCCAGTGACTATATCCATATTCTCCTCGGCAATCATTTTTGCCAAACGTTTAACTTGATTATATGTGGGATCACCTTTCTTTATTCTTGCAGACCCAAAAATAGTAACTCTGAAATGATCTTCATTTATCCAATACTTTCCGAAATACCTCTTTTTCATGGAGTGAGGAAGTAAATGTGGTTTTTAAGATTTGTTTTTGATTAATTTTAAAGAATTCCTCTGCATTTTTCTATATTCTTCCATTGCCTTGTCTTTTGGATACTTTTTAATTAGATTGATAGCGTCATCTATTTGCATTAGCAGTTTCCCCTTCCAGACATCTGATGAATCTCCCTTTGGTTTAACAAATTTCTTTATTTTACCTGTGAAAAAATGCATTTCTTCACCACGATAAACTTTATACCTTTCTTTTTATTTTTTAGTTTTAGCCCATGATTTACTCCAATCAAATTTTATCGCACCCAACTTTCTTAATTTTCCCTCAGTTATAAGACCAGTTTCTTCAAAAGCCTCTCTTATCAAGGCTTGCTCCGGACCTTCATTTTTATCAACTCCCCCTCCTGGAAATTTTACAAAACCTCTATTGGTATCTTGAGCTAATACGTTTCCTTTATTATCAAAGAAATAGCCTTCACAATTTTTCCGATAAGGTAGTTTTTTTCTGTTCTTTTCCATTTAATTATATTAGGAGGTAATAATTATAAAACTACCCAAAGGTAAAGCTGCTGAAAATAAAGTCGCTTTCGGGAATTGTTATCTCTAAAGTGTGCTGGCCATAGTCTTTCTTGTAAAGAGTATACAACTTTGGTTCATTAACAGAGATGGTATTTGTTTTTACTCCATCAATAGAGACATCAATATTTATGGAACTTTGTTTTAAAGAATCTGCCACTATATTAACTTCATTTCCTGTAAACTTTAAAACTATTTTTCCTTTACCCTCTGTAAGTTGTAAATTGTCTGGATTATTTCTCCATTTTCCCTGAACATATACTTTGTCTGGTGAAATTTCATCAAGTGTTTCGGGAAGCGAATAATCAATCACGGCCTGGGGGACAAGCCCCTCTTTATTTCCTAAATTCTGACCCCTTGACAGAGCAAAGGCGTGCCCCACATACAGCTCCTGAGTTTTCGAAAGAGTGAAGGTTACCGGATCTTCAACAGTATCCATATCTGAAACATCTTGGCCTATTTCTTTAAGAAGTTCCTGGATTTTTTCTTCTGTTTCTTTGTAGCTTCCTTCACCGATATGATCATACCTTATATTCCCTTTTGTATCTATCAAATATTTTCTAGGCCAATATCTGTTTCCGAACGCATTCCAGGTCAGATAATCATTATCCTGAACTACTGGATAAGATATTTCAAATTCATTCACTGCACTAAGAACGTTTTCATACTTTTTTTCATAAGAGAATTCTGGTGTATGAACTCCTATAATTACCAGACCCTTGTCGTAATATTTTTCATGCCATTCTTTCAAGTAAGGCAGTGTTCTTATGCAGTTTATGCAAGTGTAAGTCCAAAAATCAACAAGAACTATTTTTCCTTCACTATTTAGCTTCTTTATTGATATATCTTCGTCAGTGTTAATATAACCACTTATACCTACAAGATCTGGTGCTTTGGCTAAATCACCTTGAATATTGTCTCCAAAATTTAATTGCTGTGAAATTCCCGGAGAAATCTTTATTTTTGTTGATTCTAGAGAATAAATAGACAAAACTATAAGGACTATAACTACAACTAGAATTACAGTTTTATATCTCACCATTGGAATTATTTCCACCCCTCGTTACTTCTGAAGCTAAGAATGTTAAAAATGCCGGAACTAAGGGTAGAACACAGGGAGATAAAAAAGATATTAAGCCAGCAATAAATGCTATTCCAATATTTAAGGAGGTTCCAACATCTAATCCTGTTAAATCGAGTGACGTCAAAAAACTGGCTGCAAAGGCTAAATTTGCTACCCTGCTTAATTGATTTGTAAAAACAAGAATGCCAACTACTATAAGCAGAGCCCCGAATAGGATATTAAGATAATTCATTATAGAGCCTAAACGGTTTATAACTCCCTGAGATTTCTCAGCAAAAAAACCCACTATAAGAAAAGGTATACCTAAACCAAGAGAATAAGAGAAAAGGAGTATAAAGGCGGTTGTGGGCTGCGTAACCGCAAGAGTTAATATTGCTCCCAAAATTGCGCCGATGCAAGGAGTCCAGCCTACTGCAAAAGTCGCACCAAAAATAAATGCTGTTAGGTATTTATACTTAAACTTTTTCTTAATGTTAAGCTTATACTCCCTTTGTAAAAATTTAGGTTCAATAAGTTTCATAAGATATAATCCAAAAAAGATTATGAATACTCCACCAATTCTGCTAAGCCAGATTTGAATCTGTTGAGAAGAACCTGATAAAACGCCCTGTAGAAGAATTCCAAGCAAAGAAAAAATCACTGAAAACCCAAGTACAAAAAACACACTGGTAAGAAATATTTCCCATTTGTTTGAATTATTTTTTATTTGCATTTATCGGCTATTTCACTCTTTAATTCTCCCAAAGGCTTAGCCCCTGTTCTTAAAAGATGTGCGTAATTATCGGGACAGACTACTAAGGTGGGTACAAGTCTTGCATTTGTAACTTCGTTACCTATAAGACCGGATAAAGATTTAACAAATTTTTCTGGAGGTTGTATAAAATACCAATAGTATTCATTGCTTACTGCATAATTACCTATCTGAGATTCTGAATCAGTGGAATTACTGTCAAAAGATATCAAGACTACATTAGGCATTTCTTCAATAAGCAATTTTTCTTTGCTATGCTGGGTCATACATGCCTCACATGACAAGTGAAAGCTATCAATAAGTATTACTTTACCTTTAAAATCCGATAGCTTAAAAGTCTCCTGAGTTACTATATCTTTTAATTCAGTATTCATAATAGAATTACTTAACTTCTTTGGTCCAGAATAAGAATTTTCTCTTGCAAATTTATCTCCCTCAAGCCAAACAAAAAGCAGTGCTACAATAAATACAACTGACAGTATTAGGAGTACCACCTTTTTTTTGTTCGTCATTTTACTTGTTAGTTATAAGATTTTTGGCCGCTTTAACTATTGAGCCAGAGTCAATTTTATACTTTTCCAATAATTGCTCTTTTTTTCCTGAATGAGGAATTTCTTTTATATTTAAAAACTTTATTGGCATTTTATGTTTTCCTTCAGTTATAATTGATGCAAGCATTTCCCCTATCCCACCTTCAGAGTAATGGTCCTCAGTAATGACAATTTTGTTTCCATGCTTTTTTATGAATGAAATGAATTTTTTCACGTTGAATGGCTTTATACAATACAAATCAACAACCGCAGAATTTATTCCTTTTGCTTTTAATGTTTCGTACGCTTTAATTGACTCATGTAAAGTTATTCCTGCACCTACTAAAACTACCCTGTCTTTATTCGACTTTTTAGGTACTTTAAAATCACCTACAGGGAATTTTTCATTTGGATTGTAAATTACGGGAGTTTTAGGCCGTGTTGTTCTAATGTAAGTTATTCCTTTCTTTATTTTTGCAGACTCATAGACAAGCTTTTCAGCTGAAACAGCATCACTTGGATAAAATACAGTAGAGTTTGGCAAATCTCTAAACATTGCAATATCTTCCAACCCCATCTGACTTGGGCCGTCTTCCCCTATAGAAACACCGCAATGGCTACCGCAAACAGTAAAGTTGGCTGATGAAAGAGCAGACATCCTCAGCTGATCATGAGCTCTTGTTAAAAATGCTGCAAATGTTGATGCAAAGACATCAAAGCCCTTTACACTTAGCCCTAAAGCAATTCCAATCATATTTTGTTCAGCAATAAAGGTTTCTATAAATCTTTTTGGAGCTATCTTTTTTACAAGCTCGCTTTTTGTTGAATTGCTTACCTCAGCATCTGTGACAATAACATTTGGGTTTGCCTTCACTAGATTTACAAGTGCATTTCCATAGGCATCTCTTGTAGCAACCTGAGAGTGCAATTCATAAGGAGAAACCTTAGGAATCTTAATTCTTGACGAAATGAATTTTCCAGCCTTTGGCTTTTTTATTTTAACTTTTGGCATTCTAGAAAAAGGAATTTGCTTAAACGCTTCAGCTAACTCGTCATTGCTTAGTGTTTTTCCGTGCCAATTTTCTTTATCTTCAATAAAGTCCACACCTTTGCCCTTAAGTGTCTTAGAGAGTATTACTGTTGGCTTATTTTTTGTTTTTTTAAATTTATTAAATGCATTTAGCAAGGATTTTATGTCATGACCATTTACAATAATTACATTCCAGCCTAATGAAGAGAATATCTTTTTGTAAGCTTTGAGATTATGTCCAAATATTGTTTGTCCTCTCTGACCTAAACGATTTACATCAACAATTGCACATAAATTATCTAACCTGTAATAATGGGCTAGGTCAAAGGCTTCATAAATACTGCCTTCAGCAACTTCGCTGTCGCCTAATAAAACATAAGTTTTGAAATCCCTTTTTTGTAGCTTTGCTGCTAAGGCCATTCCAACTCCGACTGAAAGACCTTGGCCTAAACTTCCAGTAGCCACCTTTACCCAAGATAAAGAACGGGGTAGGGGATGTCCTTCAAATCTTGAACTCAACTTTCTTAATGAATTTAAATTGTCCTTTATACAGCCTGCTCTTGAAAGGGAAGCGTAAAGTATGGGTGCTGCATGCCCTTTACTTAGGACGAACTCGTCATTACCAGTATTGAACGGATCTTTTACGTCATAAGACATTTCATTAAAAAATAAAGTAGCCATAATTTCTGCCGCAGATAGGCAAGAAGAAGGATGACCACTTCCAGCAGATGTAGTCATTTCAATAGAATCTCTTCTTAAAATGTTTGCTATGTCTTTAAGTTGATTAACTGTAGCCATATAAATTGCCCCTTTTGTATAATTGATAATAAATATTAGCAATTATAAAGCTTATGAAGCTAAGTTTTTAGAATATTTTTAAGCCTTAAAAAATCTTTTTTTGGATTCTTTGATTTTTGCAAATATGAGCCAACAACAAAATGATTTGCACCTGCCTGCTTTGCTTTTAGTATCGTTTTTTCATTTATTCCTCCGTCAACTTCAATGTCAATTTTTTTGTTTATTTCTCTTATCTGCCTAACTTTTGCCAAAGTTTCAGGGAGAAACTCTGCCCCATATTTTCCTGGAGAAACTGTCATGATTGATAATGCATCTACTTTTTCCAGATAAGAAATTATTTTTCTAATCGGAGTTTTTGGATTAATTACTATTCCTACTTTTCTTCTCTTTTTTCTGATTAAAGTTATTATCTTGCTCGGATTTTTTGTTGATTCTATATGAAAAAAGATTATCTTAGAGTTATTTGCATTCTCATTTATCCATTCTTCTGGAGAGTTTATCATCAAATGAGATTCATAGCTTTTTCCAGTTGGTGTAATAAAATCAAAGTCTAGTGAATGTGCTTTAACAAAATCACCATCCATCACATCTAGCTGTATTACCTTAGAAAGAGAACTTATTTTTTCAAGCCGTTTATCTAACTCGGCTTGATTTTTAGCTATAACTGAAGGGATTAAGGTGTATTTCATTTTTTATTTTCATCTTGTCTGCTTCGCAGATTTCCATTTAATATTTCTAACATAATTCCATAATTTATCAACCAATTTATATGCAATATCATTTTCCCAAATTTATTCTATTTAATATTTTACATCCATCATCTTTATTTTTATTATTAGCTATCATAGTGTGGGGGTAGGGGGAATAAGTGAACTTTGTGAGCCAATGATAATTCCTCTTATCATTTCATCTTCCACCTAGGGAATTTACTTTTTTATTTCTCCTTTCGTGTCTTTGAGCTTTTGAGAATTTAGTATCAAGCCATAATCTAATGGCATTTATTGCTTCTTTCTCTGAAATAAATCCAGCACCCAAAGAAAGGATATTGGAATCGTTATGCTCTCTTGAAAGTTTTATTATTCTTTTGCCATTTTCTCCCCCGTAATAGACCGAGGCTCGTACACCTTTTATTTTGTTAGCAGTTATTGCCTCCCCTTGACCGCTAAAGCCAAATACAACGCCTTTTGAATCTTTATTTGAGGCGACTTTTCTTGCACAGGGAATAATATAGTCGGGATAGTCATCCTTTTTATTCAATTCATAAGGGCCTAGGTCCTCAAATGAGTATCTTTCATGCTTAAGAAATTTCTTAATTTTGTTTTTAAGTTCAAACCCTGCATGATCTGAAGCAAGAAAAATTGTTGATTTATTCATTTTATACCTCTTTTTTTCATTTAATTAAATAGAAATTATAGATTATAAAGTTTAGTTTTAAAGATTAATTAAGCTGTTGAGGTAAAACCAGCATTTTCAAGTTGTACACAAAGCTTATTCAGACGGTTGTCAAAGGCCCTCTTATGTTCAAAGCTGGTTATTTCATCAATTTTTCTTTTGTAATCTAACTCATCAACATATTTATTCCTAAACCATCTCCAGAAAATCAACAAATCTTTTTCTTCTCTTGAATTATACCGATTATTTTCATATTTTATGTATTCGGCAAAATTCTCTCCTTTTGGTACAGATTTTACAGATATACCAAATTCCCCTCTTAATTGATCTCCTGTAGCTTTTTCCTTTTCCCTTAGGTAAGTTTGAAAAAACTCCCTATATTGTCTAAATATTTCTTCATGGCCTAATTCAGATAATTGCTTTTTTGCTAATTCAAGTGTTTCAGTATAAGTTTTGTATCCTCCGCACCCATGATGCCCAATAAAAAGTGAATCATACAATTTAAAAGATTCACCACCAAAAGAAGCTCTCCAGTGGGGATGCATTTCTTGATCAAATAAAACTTGCCTCACTATTTTATAACTATAAAAATTACATTCTTTTTGGGCATGGTAAATTTCTTCCGCATCAATTATTGCCTCTACTTTTATATCATTTTTATAAGCCCTGAAAGGAACAAATTTGTATAACTTTCTGCCTTCTAATTTTGGAGCTAATTCAATAATTTCATCTAA
>Ga0209541_10015483_pt1 | contig 11377 bp, 13 predicted proteins | sample RifCSPlowO2_01_FD_184027 | JGI IMG/M metagenome (GOLD analysis project Ga0209541, IMG submission 184027) | Groundwater microbial communities from Rifle, Colorado - Rifle CSP2_plank lowO2_0.1 (SPAdes) (version 2) | ecosystem: Environmental > Aquatic > Deep subsurface > Groundwater | place...
CATGGTGGCTATTATTTACTTCCAGAAATATCTCACCAAAACCTTGCCCTGCCTTATTATCTTTACCAAAATCAAAGTTATGTAATTAGCCAAAGAGAATTGGAAAGACAGCTATCACTCTATATAGATAATGAACTATTTTTCTGTATTAGGAATTTTGCTCCGTTCCAAAAAACAGGTCTGAAAATAGAGCAAGGAGAAATAGCCACAACTGCCATGCTTAATTCTAACCGTGTTGTTTTTGATGTAACCTTTCCCATAACGGTAGAGCAGGATACTCTGGCAAAAACTCTCCTGCATTTTTCTGGTTCAATAGATTCAAGAATTGGCACAATCCACGATATAGTTACAGAATTCATGCAGCTGCAGGAAAAAAATAGCCGGTCTTATTGTGTAAGCTGTTTAGTGAACTTATTAATAGAACCTACATTGAGGGTTGAAACAACTTTTGTTGAAGATGGAATTATGCTTTTTACCATTATTGATGATGACGAAATGTTAGAATATTCTTTCCTCAACCAATATCTGTTTGAATAGGTCAAAGTCGTCTTGGCTGCGCACCGCTTGGTTGGATGGCAGATTAGCACAAATAAATTAATTTTATAAACCCCTACTGTTTCCTTCCTCTAGGTATGAAAAAAGAGGTTGCTGTAGGCACTATTCGCATTAAAGTAAAAGATCTTCAAGCTTATGTAAAAACTTCTGCTTCTTGGAAGAAATCAAAAAAGCAATTTCCAGAAGCCCAAGAGGTAATTACCCTCTTCAAAGCGCATAAAAACTTTAAAGTTATTATCGACAGCAAATCGCCAGAATTCTTGAAAGGGCAACTCTCATCAAAAGGGGAAGTGCAGGGAGCCAGAATCAATCAATTGCCTAACAACAAGCTTATAGACAAGCCTTTCTCCTTATTTGCCAAGGAATTAACTATCCACGATCAAGATACCGATGACCACTGGGATGTTTTATTCAGAAATAAAGGCGGCACCTATGCCTATGGATATACCTTAGAAAAGAGAGAAAAAAACCGCGACTTAAAATATCAAAAAGTATGGGAATTCGAAAAAGTCTACCGTAAGCTATCCAGAACGGTATCGTTAGCCCTCAAAAATAACAATGATCATCTAGCCTTGCCCATGTATACCCTTCTGAAAACCCATATGCGCATTGGCAATGAAATCTACTATAAAGCAAACGGCCATAAGGGATTAACTACTTTAAAGAAAAAGGATCTTACTATCTCCGGTAAACGAGTTCTTTTTGAATATGTGGGAAAAGACGGTGTTCCCTGCCAGATAGAGCAGCATTTCCCTACCCCTTATGTCAATCGCTTGCGCAAGCAATTGCAAGGCCTTAAACCTAATGATTTTGTCTTTGCTTCTAAAAATGGAAGGCCTTTGCGTGATGAACAATTCAAAAAAGCCTTTAAACGATATTGCGGAAAAGAATTTTATCCCCATATTATCCGTTCCCATCACGCAACCAGGCGAGTCAAAGAATTCCTGAAAGGAAAGCGCACAATTTCCAAAGAAGAGATGAAATCCTTGTTCCTTTCCGTGGCTTCAGACCTAGGCCATAAACGTTTCGTGAAAAAAGAGAAAGCCTGGAAGGATAATTACACTGTCACTTTAAACCATTACATCGAGCCGGCCTTAGTAGAACAAGTCAAAGCTAAGGTGAGAGGGTGAGAAAAATTATTATTTTTTTCCTTAGCCTTTTTCTTTTAGTCTTTCTTAATTCTTGCGAAGAGTCTGAAGAAGTAGCAGAAAAAAATGCTGATGCGCCCAAAGAAATACCCGAAGAAATCACCGCTACTGCTTGTGCTGCGCATTGGGAATGTCTAGATGAAAATTATAAATCCTATCTTCTAGAAAACTGTACGCGCACAGATGTGAGCAAATGCGATCTTGGCTGCATAAATGGAACCTGTAAGGGTGCGGAAAGCTGTAGTACCGGCTTTAAATGCATTGATCAAGATAGAAAAGGATATCAGAAAGAAGATTGCTCATTTATCAACAAAGAAACTTGCGAGTGGGGCTGCGTGGATGGAAAATGCAACCCAAAGCCGGCCAATGCTACTACTTCAGCTCCACCTGCTCCAAAAAATTCTTATGCTGCCGAGAACCAGGAAGATGGAGTGGTTGAAGAAGATAAAACAACTTATATTCTAAAATGGGGAGAACAAGGAGAGATTGAAAGTTCAGGAACAAAACACAACATTAGTATTTATAACCTTGAACCTGAATACGTAATAGTAGAAGTAAATGATATCAAGAGCGACCAGATTCTTGAAGGCGGGAATTTTACCTACGGAAATATTGGCATCACTCTCCAAATTAAGTCTATTTTGTTCCAGGCCTATGCTGGTGGAAAAAGAGAGATTGAATATAGTATTATTGATTAAAAGGCAACTTTAGTTAGCCTTTAACCTTGGTTAGGTTTTATAAATAAACCATCTCTGCCTTAAAAGGTGAAGCTCCCTATCATTTTTATTCTGATTGCTCTCGTACTTAGTGGATGTTCTACTGGGAAAGTGATTGCTCAGGATGAATACACACTAGATCAAGGGAAGATAGAATTATATTTCTGTCCAACCGAAGATTGTGAGCAGGTCTTGGTTTCGTTCTTAGAATCAGCTCAAACCTCCATTCATTGTGCTTTCTATGATATCGGATTGGAATCAGTGCAGCAAACTGTCTTGAAAAAACAAAAAGAGATTGAAGTATTAATAGTTACTGATGATGATTATCTTAAAAAGTTTAATCATCCTTTTGTTAAAGCTGACTCTTATGGCTTAATGCACAACAAATTTTGTGTCGTTGACGGGCAGAGAGTAAGCACCGGATCGATGAATCCCACTGAGAATGATGCGCATAAAAACAATAATAACTTATTATTGATTGATTCCGAAGTAATAGCGCAAAACTATGAAGATGAATTTCAAGAGTTGTGGAACGGAAACTTCAAGAAAGGCAGCAACGTACAACACCCCCTGATCAGGCTGGGAGACGTAAAAATTCAAACTTACTTCTGTCCTGAAGATCATTGTGCTGAACATCTTCGTGCAGAATTGAAGAAAGCAGAAAAATCCATCCATTTTATGACTTTTTCTTTTACTCATGAAGGGATAGCCAATATTCTACTTCTAAAGAATCTTGATGGGCTGGAAGTGAAAGGGGTGATGGAAGTAAAACAAATTTCAGAACATTCCCAATTTCATCGCTTGAAGCAGAATAGTATAGATGTTCGGCGGGATGGAAATAAAAATAACCTGCACCATAAAGTATTTATCGTTGATGAGAAAACAGTCATAACCGGCTCATTTAATCCTTCTGCTAACGGCGATCAGCGAAATGATGAGAATATGGTTATTATTGAAGATCCGGCGATCGCTCAACGATTTGTGGCTGAGTTTTGGAAGGTCTATTCAGAAGGCGCTGAGTAAGGAGGGTTAGTTATAGAAAATCACGGCTATTGCAAAGTCTCTTAGATAAGTTTGCCAAAAAAGATGAATTATGCAAACTTCTCTATAAAATAACTAAAACTCAGAAATCTTTATTAAACTTCGAATTATCCTTCTCTCTATGAAGATACTAGAATTTCCTACTGCTCGACAAACGTATAATTATGATTGCGGCGCCAAGGCCATGCATGCGGTTCTCACATATTATGGTATTGACACCAATGAAAATAAGATCTTACAGATAGCAAAAACTACCCCCAAAAGAGGCACCCCAGTACACGGCATGATTAGGGTCGCCCAACATTTCAAATTGAAAGCGAGAATAGAGGAACTTTCTATACCAAAATTAAAAAAATATATCGACCGAGAAATTCCCGTTATTCTTCTGCTTCAAGCCTGGGGAGGCCAAGTTGCTGATTTGAAACGTGATTGGAAGGATGGCCATTATGTAGTAGCTATAGGATATGATAAAGAAAGGATTTACTTTGAAGACCCTTCTTCTATTCTTCGTTTGTATATCTCTTACCAAGATTTGGAAGAACGCTGGCACGATATTGACAAAGCAAAAAAGTATGTTCAAACCGGGATCATCGTTTCAGCGCCGAAAAAAGATTTCTCTTCGGTTTTAAATACTTATGTTTCTTACCAAGAACAGGAACAGCGCTGGCGCGAAATTGACGCTACCCCCAAAAAGCATCTTAAGACCGGAGTTATTATTTCTGGTTCCAGAAAGAGAACGCGGCTATAAATCATTGAGTTAAAAATTAATTTAGGTTATCTAGGATATCGTGAGCATTAGTTGCGAAAAGATATTCTGCAATTTCTTTATTTTCTGCTTGCAACAGAACTTTCATCCTTAAAGCTTTTTTTTCTTCATTACTTACTCGAGCGAATTTATCTACTGCGATCAAGCCGTAAGGATATCCTAAGAACAAGGCATCGTTGCTATTTTCAACCAACGCTGGAAGAGCATCCTTGTTACCAGTAAAACGAAAAACATGTTTTGCTTTTTCATGAAGCTTTACAAAATAATTGTTACCTTCAATAGGATAACTCCAACGCCCAAAAGGGTTTAATTTGTTAAGCAGCACTACCGGTGAATTTCCTGACACAGTAAATAAGGAAGATGATTTCGCCAGCGCACAGGCCTGTGCCGGGAGTTTAGCAAGATATTTCTCTTCATTCGGATAAGAACAATCCAGCGTTCCATCGAGAACAATAATATCTGCAGATGCAGCTATTTTTGCTGCCAGAGCAAGTTCTGCGAATCGTCTCGCAGCATTAGCGACTTGAGTTATAGAAGCCGGTTCAAGACCTTTTTGTATGTTTTGTCTAGTAAGGCTTACATCAATAGAGATCACTAAATCTTGCTCGTCAATTAATTTTTCTCCTAAGGAGGGAAAGATAGAAGATTGATAGACTATTTTGTTATTCTCATGCCTGGCAATGGTTAAAAGATAGAACTCATGTTTGTAATCGGTACTTTTCTGATTATTGGTATAGGCCAATGCTCCTGTTCTGATGAAGCTTAAACAGAAATTTCCTGCAGAAATAATTTCTGCCTGTCCACCATCGATAAAAGCGATAGAAGCAGGGGGAAGACTTTTGAAAATGGCCGTAAAATTGTCTTTCCTGATCTCAATTACTTTATTATTAAAAAGGAGCTGGTCCTCGGCTGGAAACTGAGAAAGATGTTTTTTGAGGAACTCCGAAACTTCTTTAAGCATTTATGTCTTGGAAGGGAAAAAGTTTATATAGATTATTGTGATTGCGTAGGGCATGGGAATATTTGATTTCTGGAGGAAAAAGCCGCAGAAAGTGTATGAGCGTACCGAAGTTACCAGGGCGCTAGAATCGACCTTGCCGTTATGGAATGATCTAATTAACAAATATCCGCAGAATGTTCAACAGCTTTTCGAAAGGAGCTCTACTCAGGCCGGGAAACTGGCAGGAGAGTTGAAAGTAGGAATAGACCGGTTACTCAAGGGCTTAGCCGGCGCGGAACAGAAAGGTCAAGACGTCGATCCGGAAGAGCGGAAAAATTTACGTGATCGCCTACTCGTTTTTCAAGCCAGAGAACGGGCGCTAAACAATGAAATTGCGAAAGGGAAACTTAAATCTCGCCGCTGAGAACGTAATCATTTCTTCCTAGTATTCTAGCATTATAAATCCCTTCTGGAGTACTTCCCAATTGATGTACGGATGCCATCGGAAACTGCGGTATCATCCTTTGTACTAAAGCGTCTACAGCGTGAATGCCTTGAAGGTGCTGATTGCCGATAATTGCTAATACTAATGCCTCTTCAACAGGCACTTCACAGACCTTTCTTGCAATCTCTTGATTGTCAGAATTCACGATAGTGTACTGAAAAAAATCAAACTGTCCCAGCATCTCTCTTTTTTCCTGATACCCGCCAAAACCGGCATAATCTTCAGTCAGTAGATGGATCTTTCTTCTTTTCAGAAGTTCTGTGATGATTCTTTCCTCATTGACAGTGTGAACTTCACTGACGTGGTTTTCACCTAGTAATACTAGGTTAAGGTTAGTGAGGGCATTGATGAAAGTATCAAATCCTATTTTATTTCCTGACCGGCAATATACTGATACATCCATGGTGGGATATTCATTTTACAGCGTATATTTAAAGTTTTACAAAGAAAAATGGAGCCCTCGGCGAGAATTGAACTCGCGACCTCGTCCTCTTTGTGTTTTACATACCAAGGACGCGCCCTACCGCTAGGCCACGAGGGCAATGTAGCTAAAAAACCAAGCCCCTTTATTTAAATATTGCTATTTAGGGATAAGCTTCTTTTTTATCCCTTCTAAAGAAAAAATATCATTTGATGGATAATAATCAAGTGGATTTGTCTCCTCATTTAAAATCTTAAATCGTTTTTGCAAAGTAGTTTTGGGAGGGACAAACCCATATTTCTTCCAAATAGCAATTTTTGATGAATGTTTCACGCTTCTAAAACCAATCTCATCAGTCCATTTTTTTACATCAGCTGTTTTATCTAAAACAACTGCATAGATAGTTTGCTCGTTCTCTCTTTGTTTTCTAGGATTGTACAATCTCGGAGAAAAACCTAAACCCAACAGCATTTCATAAACGCCAAGAATTAATTCTTCTGAAATCGTTGCTAATTTTATTTTTGGTTTATAATGAAAAGTAGCATATGGTGAAGGTTTTTTTGTTTTAAAATTACTTCTACAAAAATAGATACTCCCATCGGTGTCAAACAGACCACGAAGAAAATGAATTTTTTGTTCTTTTGTTTCAATACACACGGGAATTTTTATGTTAGTCTTTTTCCCAGCTGGAAGGTCGAATTCTCTCTGTAGATGCAATATAAAACTTTTATTAGAAAGGTATATCCCACAAACGCCTACGGATTTGTAGCTTTTAATTGTAATTGGTTGTCTAAGATATTCCTTAAAAATCTTGTTAAAAGTAGGAATAATAACGTTTTTATAAAAATCATATTCTTCGATTATATCCCCTGTTAAAGCATATTGATATCTTTTTTTTGTAATACATCCATCCCCAATATGCCATCCAAGAAACTCACAGATTTCTTCGTTTATTTTATTCATCTTAATTCATCATTAAATTAGGAGGATATGAAATAAATGAAAAATGATAGAAACAAGGTTAGGGTAAGTGCGGGGAAGGAGATTTGAACTCCCGAATCCACTAAGGAACAGGATAACTTCCATTCCAGCAGATTTAGTTTCATGCCGGTCTTAAGTTTCGCAGAGCTATGGGCTCTCCTGCGCATTTGGCCAAGCTTTGCTATCCCCGCATATAGGTAAAAGCTTAAACAAGCCCTTCATTTATAAATTTTCTCCGTTATCTGTTATCTGGAAAATCCATTACCTCTCTTTTCTTACGATAATTATTATAAATTAAACTCCTATTTGCGTAAAAGATGATATCAGTATTAGTCTTTGAGATGGAAGCGGAAGCGGAAAGAGCCTTACAGCCTTATTTTGATCAAAATTCTCGCATCCTCCAGGAAATTAAACGACAAATGCAGCCTCGAGAGGAACAGTATAGAACCACTCTTGAATATACTCAAAGACACGGAGAAGAAAGAAGTGCAGAATTAACGGTGGAAGAGATCCGCTCACTTCTCCCCCATTTACCGCAAGGAGAAAAACTTACTTCTGTATTTCGATTGTATGCATCTGGGAGTGAATATCTTTTTGGAGTTGATTTCGTAAACACTAGGATGCTCTACCCTGGTGGGCCATATCCTTCTATTGAAACGATGGTTGCCGGAACTCACGGCTTTAGAGAAGAATTAAATCGAAGCCCACAAAGAAGTGAAGTTGGCCTTACTATCACTCCGCTCTTTTTCAGCGTCAATGAACATTACCGTTTCTGCTCTGAATTGAAAAAATCATTGGAGTTAGAAGATCCTTTTGGTCGAGGACTTACTAGGGAAGAAGTTCAAGAGTTTGAACGAAACTATCTCAAGAAGATGCCCAATTAAATCTTTAAATGATAAATTGTAAAGAGACAAAAAATGAAAGAAAAAAAATATCCGCTTATTGGCAGGGAACGTTTTGAAGAATACCAAGGAAATCTAAAAACGAGCAGTTTTGATATTGCTGGCACCACTATTGGAACAGAAAAACCGCTGATTATTGCCGGTCCCTGCACTGTACACTCTCGACAACAAACCTTAGAAAGCGCGCACGGGGTTAAAGCAGCAGGAGCAGATCTGCTACGCGGGGGCGCATTTAAACCCAGGACTTCCCCTTACTCATTTCAGGGGTTGGGTGTAGAAGGATTGAAAATTTTGGCAGAAGCACGGAAAGAAACCGGATTGCCTATAGTTACTGAAGTGTTAGATACGCGTGATGTCAAACTTGTTGGAAAGTATGCTGATATGTTGCAGATAGGATGTAGAAACATGCAGAATTATCCCTTGTTGACCGAAGTAGGGCGCTATGCTGCTCAGCATGAGAAAGGAGTCTTACTGAAGACCGGTCCTCTGCCTAAGCTGGATGAAGTGCTTTCAGCTGCAGAATATATCGCCTTAGAATTTGAAAAGCAACAAAAAACTATAAAACTTATCCTTTGCGAGCGCGGCGTAAATATTCCAGCCAATAGTATGAGAAATACCCCTCGGCCAGAATTTCTAGCTGAATTACGAAGAGCTACTTTCCTTCCCGTCATTGGTGATCCTAGCCATTCAGCAGGTGATAGAGAATTAGTTCCTCAAGTAGGAAAAGATTACCTTAACGCCGGCGCGAATGGTTTGATTATTGATATCCTCGGAGATCACGAAAAACCAGTGACTGATGATGGGGTTGAAGTTTGTGACTATCAGCAAGGCCTGCGCATGTCTGAATTCAAAAGATATCTTGAAAGTTTACAAAATCATCGTGTCCCACAATGAACTTAGAAAAAACACGTAAAAAAATAGATCTCCTGGACCATCAGCTAGTGAAACTTATCGCTGCCAGATCAGAGCTCGGGCTAGAACTAGGGAACTATAAAAAAGAAAATAATCTTCCCATTCAAGATCGGAAAAGAGAACTAGAAATTATTGCCGATCGGATTGTAAAATTTAAAGAGCTTGGCATTGACGATGAAAAATTTGTGAAAGAATTGTTTGAACTAATTATGAAAAAATCTCGGGAAATGCAGAAATAAGGTGCAGTTAAAAAATGAAAATTGCGGTTTTGGGTCCGGAATATAGTTATTCACATATAGTGGGATTAAAATTATATTCTGGAGAGGAATTAGTGTTGTGTGAGCCACTTGAACAAGTGTTCAGGGAGGTAGTAGCGGGAGCTGTAACTAAGGGAATAGTTCCTATTGAAAATTTGAAGGTGAGTCATATTCCTGAAAGTGTTGATGGATTATTGGAACACGATGTCAGAATAAATGCTGCTTATGAAATGCCTATACATCATTGTTTAGCAGCCCAGGGCGAAGGATATAAAGAGATCATTTCCAAAAAAGAAGCCCTAAAGCAATGTTCGCGTTTTCTTGTTGGAAGAAAAATTGGTTATCGCACGAGCACTTCAAAAGCGATGGAAGATGCTGCAAAAGATCCTTATTTCGCAGCGATAGGATCAAGGGAAGCAGCTCATCATTATGGGTTGAATATTTTACAGGAAAATATTGGAAATGATCCTCATAATGCGACTCGTTTTTTAGTAATCTCTTTAGAAGAAACCATTGCGAGGGAAAATGCACGAACCACTTTATTGCTTCAGCCTCACGAGGACAAGCCAGGGGCACTATTCCATCTTCTTGCTCCTTTTGCTGTTCAAGGAATTAATTTGGCGAAAATCGATTCATTTTCGTCCCCTTCTGGACAAAAGATCGGGGAATACATCTTTTACCTTGAGATTCATGGGGGTGTAGAAGAGCCCAGAGTAAAATCTGCTCTTGATTTCTTACGTAATTGTGCTACTGTTCGTTTACTTGGTTCCTACGACCTCCGAGAATTGAAATAAGCTATATAATAAACTATATACATCACTTTTATATCATAACAAAAACAGTTTTTCAGCATGGGTTTTGCTCGGAGAACTCTTTTGTCAGGCCTACTTAGTCTTGGTCTAACTTCTTGCCTAGGCTCTTTTGAAATGGTTCATCTGAACGATGCTTCAGTTTACGAACGAACTGCTTCTCAGGAAGATGTTCAGAAAATAAATTTCGCTCATCTTAACGCTGCAGACTTACGTGGGAATACTGCTAATCTATTTGAAATTATTTCTGAAGAAGAAGCTCGTTATCATGCACGGTGGCTAGCAACATTTTTACGGCGTAATCAAATCGATATAGTTGATTTCAATGAACTTGATTATGCCGGAACGTTAAAAACGGGAGGATTGGATCAACCTTTGCTCATTGCTGAATATCTTGGATCTCCCTACGATTATGTTGTTTTTGATCAATACCTGAAATCGCCATTATGGACTACTGGAAATTCAATCATCTCTAATCGTCCGACGAAATTAGTTCACCGCCATTTGTATGGCGAGGAGAAATGTGCACTTGATAGCCGACTAGAACATCTTTTCAAGGATTTTATCCATGTTAAAGTTCGAGTAGGTAAAAAAGAATTAAACGTGATAAGCACCCATCTTGATAATGAAGCTGGCGAGTATAAATTCCGAAGAAAAGAAGAAGCGCAGGAGTTAGCTCATTATGTAAGAGAATTTATAGAAAAAAATCCCCAAAGCTATATTGTAGTGGCCGGAGATTTGAATGACGGTTATGACAGCGAAACCATGAAAATAATCTTATCCTCAGGACTACAGCCTCCAGCAGAAAACTTCGGCCTTAAAACACATCAAAATGGCAATCCTACTAACGATTTAGATCACATTCTTGGTTATAATGTTACCATTCGTAATTATAGGACATTTGTATTCCCCTGGTCCGATCATCTAGGATTGATGTGTGAGTTGGAGTTTTTGGAATAGCCAGAATTTTTAAATAGAAGATTTCGAACAAATAGTCATTTGGAAGGAACCACATAAAACTTAAATACCAGCCTCTGCTGTAGTTGGGGCTTATGGAGTACCAAGAACAGGTAAAAACGTATTTCAAACAGAATTTTCTATACGATCTTAAGGCTGGCTTCATCACTGCCGTGGTTGCGCTTCCTTTAGCATTGGCATTTGCCATCGCTTCTGGAGTTCCTCCAGTGATGGGGTTATATACTGCCGTGGTGGCGGGAATTCTAGGCTCCTTATTTGGCGGATCCATATTTTCTGTTACTGGACCGACTGGTGCGATGGTGGTATTAATTCTGAGCACAGTTACAAAGTTCGGCCTTGAAGGTTTACTTTTAGCTGGCTTTTTTGCCGGAATATTTCAAATAGGTTTTGGATTATTGAAAGTTGGCAAAGTTGTAAAATATCTTCCCTTGCCATTAGTTTCTGGA
>Ga0209541_10015485_pt1 | contig 11375 bp, 9 predicted proteins | sample RifCSPlowO2_01_FD_184027 | JGI IMG/M metagenome (GOLD analysis project Ga0209541, IMG submission 184027) | Groundwater microbial communities from Rifle, Colorado - Rifle CSP2_plank lowO2_0.1 (SPAdes) (version 2) | ecosystem: Environmental > Aquatic > Deep subsurface > Groundwater | place: Rifle...
AAGCCCCCCCTCTGTTTTTGCCCCTTTCAGGGCATATCCCGGTCTCACTGGGCCGGGATCCCGCTCGCCTCGATGAAGTACCCGATCGCGAGTGCGTTGAAGAGGAGCTCCCAGTCGTTGATGGCGGCGTATGCCTCGATGTCGTCCTGGGTCCACCCGAACGGCACAACAGGGTTCTCCCACAACTCGACCGGTTGACCAGATACGTAGAACGTACGCAATCCACTCATATTCCTCATGACACACCTCCCTCTGAAATTCGCTTTTAATTATACACAATAAAATAGTAAATGTCAAGGTTATCCACAGCCCTGTGTGGTAACCAAAAAAAGAGAAGCGTATGCTCAAAACTAGATGGGCTTGAAAAGCCCCGGGAAGGAGGGATCAAAGTGATAGGGGTCATCCAAGACACTTTTCGAGAAGTACGATCCGCCCCAACCGGAATTGTACGCATACTACTGGCAAACGCTCGGGACCTACTCCATAGAGAATGCAAACCAACAAGCAAGATCTCAATCCACATTCTACCCGGCATGGGAGAAATCCCGTGGTTCTACGCGCCAACACGGGAAGCGGTCACCAAAGCATTCCCCGGTATACGCGTTCTGCTACCCCACCGAATGCTCTTCCATGTTTCCCAGATCGAAAATTACCTCATGGAGGTTTCGCTCCTCTTGGGTCCCCAGACCATCCTTATCGGCCACAGCATGGGGGGTCTTGCGGCTCTCGTCGCAGCAACACGCTACACGCGCTCGGTGATCCACGCCATTTTGGGAGGAACACCAACCAGTCTGCAAGATATCCACCCCATCGCCGAGTTCCCCATGAGGTACGTGCTCGGAATTGACCTTCAAGAACACCCGGGTGTGCTCCGGAAGATACGCCACGATCTTCTGACGCCGGCACTCAAGGAACGCCTCACCGTTCTTGCAAGCGCCAATGACGGATTTGTGCCTCCAGGGGCATGCCGCATCCCCGGTGTACGTTTCGAGCTTCTCAAGAAACCCACGCACGTTAACCTTCTCAACGATCCCGAGGCGCTTGAAGCGCTCATTCGCATCATTGGGGAAATCATCAAGCGCGCTGAACAACCGGAAAGGATTCGCCACTATGCCACCTGAAGAACGCCGGGGAGGGAAAATCATCGAGATCCAACAGGAGCCGAAGAAACCGGGAAGGGATTTCGAGACAGCTGTTTTTCGCCACGCGCGGGGCGAACGCAAACCGCCAAAAACCCGCGCGAAGAGTCCAACGCCACCCGAAGAACAATAATGCGGTGGCGTTTTATTTAAGATTTCTTTTCAGCCACTGGCCGGTATACGATTTTGGGTTTTTGGCAATATCCTCGGGTGTGCCCTCCGCGATGATTTCGCCCCCGTCCGCGCCGCCTTCAGGACCAAGGTCAATAATCCAATCAGCATTCTTAAGTACTTCAAGGTTATGTTCAATAACAAGGACTGTGTTTCCGCGTTCGACAAGCGCAGAAAGCACAAGCAATAATTTTTGAATGTCATCAAAATGGAGTCCCGTAGTCGGTTCATCTAAAATATAAAATGTCCTGCCGGTTGACCTCCGCGCAAGTTCGGTTGCAAGCTTCACGCGCTGCGCTTCACCTCCCGAAAGCGTCGTTGCGGGTTGCCCAAGTTTCATATATCCAAGCCCAACTTTCACAAGCGTCTCCGCTCTTTCAGATATAACCGGAATATCCTTAAAGAACGTGAGCGCTTCCTCCGCAGGCATATCGAGAATCTCGGAGATATTTTTATTCTGATACTCAATCTCCAACGCTTCTTTGTTATAACGTTTTCCGCCGCACTCCTCGCACTCTTGGTAAAGATCCGGCAAAAAATACATTTCGATTTTTTTAACGCCCTGTCCTTCACACTCTTCGCATCTGCCTCCTTTGACATTGAAGCTAAACCGGCCCGGCCCGTAGCCGCGCGCGCGCGCTTCGCGCGTACGCGCAAAAAGTTCCCGAATCGGTCCAAACATACCAGTATAGGTAGCCGGATTTGACCGAGGCGTGCGTCCAATGGGCGATTGGTCAACATCCACAACTTTGTCTATTTTTTCCAGACCCTTAATAGATGAGTAGGAACCGGGCGTTGTGCGCGCATTGTAAAAATGTGCGAGAAGAATCTGCACAAGCGTGTCATTAATAAGCGTGGACTTGCCGGAACCCGAAACGCCCGAAACACATATAAATCTCCCGAGCGGAACGGTAAGTGTTATATTTTTTAAGTTATGTTCTCTCGCGCCCGAGAGCACAAGGAACTCTTTTGGGGATAATTTTTTCCGTTCCCGATTATCAATGACAACATTTCGTTTTCCCGACAGATACTCTCCCGTGAGCGTGTTTGTTTTAAGAAGTTTTGTATAGAGCCCCTCGAATATTACCTTGCCGCCATGCTTTCCCGCCCCTTTTCCTAAATCCACAATCCAGTCCGCCGCTTCCATGGTTTCGCGGTCATGCTCGACAATCAAAACAGTATTTCCAAGATCACGGAGATGCCGGATAGTTTTCAGCAACATTGCGTGGTCGCGCGCGTGAAGCCCAATGGACGGTTCATCAAGAACATAAATAATACCAGTGAGATGCGAACCGATCTGTGTTGCAAGCCGTACGCGCTGCGCTTCCCCACCCGCGAGAGTTGTCGAAGTACGGGAAAGCATCATATATTCAAGCCCAACATTTATAAGAAACTCGAGGCGCCGCATGATCTCTTTCAAAACCAAGTGGATTTCCTTGGGTGCGCTTTTCAAAAAATTCTGAAAGAAGAAAAGTTCATCGCGAATTGAAGCGTCTGATATCTCCGCAATGCTTTTTCCGCCGACAGTCACCGCGAGCGACTCCAGTTTGAGCCGTTTTCCCCCGCACGCTGCGCAAGTTTTTACTATCATATATTTCTCAATCTCACCACGAGTCCATTCCGAATCGGTTTCTCTCCACCGACGCTTGAGGTTCGGCACCACACCTTCAAACCGTTCGCCGTCGCCATAGAGCAAAAAATCGATAATTTTTTTAGGAAGCTGTCCAACTGGTTTATCAAGCGGAAATGAGTGGCGGGATGCAAGATCCTCCAACATCCACCAATACCACGATTGCCGTCCCACTTTATGCGAGGCGCGCGCCCACGGCTGAAGCGCCCCCTCAAGAAGCGAGAGCCTTGGATTCGGAATCACAAGCTTTGAATCAACTTCCAATGTCGTACCAAGTCCCGTGCACGCAGGGCATGCGCCATAAGGGCTATTGAAAGAAAAAGATCGCGGTTCGAGGTCATTGAGAGAAATTCCGCATGACGCGCACGCGAGATGTTCAGAAAACAAAATGTCCTGGAACGTATCGTTGACAATGAGAAAACCACTACCAACCTTGATTGCGGTTTCCGTGGAATCCCGAAGGCGCGCTTTATCAAGATCAGTATCAATAACAAGCCGGTCAACGACGGCCTCTACATTATGTTTCTTTTTTGGATCCAGAAATGCATCGCGCGCTTCTTCGATGCGCATTATCTCTCCGTCAAGACGCACGCGCAAAAAACCGCCACGCTCTATTTCGGCAAGCACTGATTTGTGTTCGCCTTTTTTGCTTCGAATAATCGGAGCAAGGAGAAGCACGTGCGTCCCGGGCGCAAGTGCAGAAACTCTCTTTACAATTTCATCAACGGTTTGGCGTTTTACCGGTTTTGAACACGCGGGGCAATGCGGCACGCCAACGCGTGCATACAGAAGCCGCACATAATCATATATCTCGGTGATCGTACCTACGGTGCTCCGAGGATTCTTCGAAATACTTTTTTGATCAATTGCAATCGCAGGAGAAAGCCCTTCGATCGATTCAACATCCGGTTTTTCCTTCACGCCAAGAAACTGACGCGCGTAACTCGAAAGCGACTCCACAAACCGCCGTTCGGCTTCCGCATAGATCGTATCGAACGCAAGAGACGATTTCCCCGACCCAGAAAGACCGGTAATTACCACGAGAGAATTTTTGGGAATATCAATATTAATGTTCTTAAGATTGTGAACTCGCGCTCCGCGAATTTTGATGTGCGAATCGCTTTTTTTCATATGTGAAGAAACATCATATCGCAATTTTTCCGAAAATTCAAGAGCAAGATATAAACAAAAAAGCGAGAGCTTTCCCCCGCTTTACGTGTCGTTACTAAGAGGCAGATCTGGCCTCCTCCATGCCCGTCCCGCTTCGAACGCCTCATGCACAACCTGGTAGAAATCGGCGCTTAGACCGTCAGCACCTACGGCATCCGCGAAGCTGAAGAGCGCGCTCACGAAGCGCGAGGAATCTTCCGAGAAAGTGTGCACAGAGCACCACGAGCTGTCCTCGCACCGCTGAAGCTCGCCCACGTCATTGGTGAGCGTGATACTACCCGCCGAGTTCTGCGCAAGGCACCACCGCTTGTAACCCACGGCATTACTCCTTTCGTCAAAGGCAACGAAGAATATTTTCAGATATATAAATATCACGAATGGCAAAAGAAGTCAAACTAAGTTAAAATGTCTCAACCGTATGGACATCAAGAAAAAAATTACGAATGCCCCGCAGACACCAGGCGTGTACTACTTTAAAGACAGACACAAGCGTGTTATCTACGTAGGCAAAGCGGCAAATCTGCGCGCACGTTTGCGCTCGTATGCACAGCCGGGCTGGAAAGAAGATATGCTGCGCGAAGCATCATCTATCACTTGGGAAGAGCTCTCATCCGATATCGAGGCACTCATACGCGAGTCGGAACTCATAAAAAAGCTAAAGCCGCATCACAATATTCTCATGCGCGATGATAAAAATTATTTTTTCGTTGCATTCACTGGCGACGAATTTCCGCGCATATATCTTACACACCAACCAAATAAGGACGTCGGACGTCCAAATGGACGTCCGACGTCCAAATATATCGGCCCATTCACCGACGGCAACGCACTCAAACAAGTTCTGCGTCTTTTGCGCCGTACTTTCCCCTATTGTACGTGTTCCGCGCGCACGCGACACAAACGCCAGTGCGTGAACGCGGAGCTTGGCAAATGCCTCGGCTTTTGTTGCGTTGATGTCGCGGCGCGTGCGTGCGACCTGCCCGACCATACGGTCGTTCGGGCGGGCCGCGCGCGCTACCGCGCAAACATCACAGCAATCAAAAAAGTGCTCACCGGCAAATCGCGCGCGCTGGAACATTCACTTGCGCGCGCGATGGAACGCGCGGCGCGTGCACGGCGCTACGAACAAGCTAAAATAGTGCGCGACCAAATCGCATCTTTAAAGCGGATCTTCGAGCATCACAAATATCTCCAGCAAGATATCCAAGCCGAGCGCGAAAAAGGATTAGTGGTTTTACAAAATCTTTTACGCCTTGCGCGCCCACCACAGAGAATTGAATGCTATGATATTTCGCACCATCAGGGAGATACATCAGTTGCTTCAATGGCAGTTTTTGAAAACGGCATACCCGCAAAAAATGAATACCGGAAATTTATCATCCGCAAAGTCAAAGGCATCAACGATCCAGCAATGCTCACCGAAGTACTCGCGCGCCGATTGACACACCAAGAGTGGCAAGCGCCAGATTTGATTCTTGTGGATGGCGGAAAAGCACAACTCAATGCCGCGCTGCGTGTTTTAAAGACGTCTCGCGTTCAGCGCGGAGTGAGCTTGGCCGCAATCGCAAAACGCGAAGAAGAACTCTATCTCGTCGGCAAAAAAGATCCACTCAAACTTAGAGAACTTCCACCGCCAGTCCTCCATCTCATCACAGCACTCCGTAATGAAGCCCACCGATTCGCAGTTTCTTTTCACCGTGCGCGACGAAAGAAAACGTTGTTGCTCTAATCAATAACCCCCACCAGCTTGCGTCTTGCCTCCACAAGCATTCATGCTTATACTAAAACAATGCAGAATTTACTTCCCTTTATTCAAATCGGCCTTTCTATCGTGTTGATCGGAGCAATCCTCATGCAACAGCGCGGCGCAAGTTTAGGCGGCTCATTTGGAGGCGACTCGGCAAGCTACACGTCCCGGCGCGGCATTGAAAAAACTTTTTTCACCGTCACGATTATCGTTGGTGTCCTTTACTTCGCATCAGCAATGGCCGCACTCCTATTGAGATAATGGCGCACGTATTGCCAACACGGCAAGAATGGCATGAAATGTTTAACAATCTCTCTCGCCGAGAGAAAATTTTATTTCTTGTTTTTTTTCTCGGGGCGTGGGTTTCGGGCACTCTTATTTTTATCCGGATCGACACTATCTACTCTACACGGCTTCCGGCTTCTGGCGGAACACTCACAGAAGGTATAGTGGGAACTCCCCGCTTTATCAATCCGCTCCTTGCAATATCGGATGCGGACCGTGACTTGACGCGAATCATCTACGCGGGGCTTATGCGGCCTGATAAGGACGGAAATTTCGTCCCACAACTTGCGGAGCGTTACAAAGTTTCAGATGACGGACTTGAATATATATTTACCTTAAGAGATGACCTGTATTGGCACGATGGCGAAAAACTTACTACAGAAGACGTAGCATTCACAATCGAGCTCGCAAAAAATCCTGCTATCCGAAGCTCGAAACTTGCAAATTGGGAGGGAGTGAATGTAGAGATTTTGAGTGATCGTGAGATTAAATTTACCCTTAACCGCCCCTACGCGCCTTTCCTCGGCAATACGATACTTGGCATCATGCCAAAACACAAATGGAAAGATATCTCGCCCGAAGCATTTTCTCTTGCTCTTCTGAATACACAGCCAATCGGGTCGGGTCCCTTCAAGGTAGATTCGGTAAGCAAAAACGATTCAACGGGTATTATAACATCCTATACGCTCGAACGATTCAATCGCTACCGACCGCAATCGGCATATCTCAATAAGGTTATATTCCGCTTTTATCAAACCGAGGAAGATCTTGCGCGAGCGCTTACAAACGGCGCCGTTGAAGCTGCGGGCGTCGAGCCCGATGAAATTCCAAAAGGGAGCAAGCTCATTAGAATTCGCTTGCCGCGTGTTGTGGGAGTTTTTTTCAACCAAGATAAAGCGCCCCTTCTCCACGACATCGAACTCCGAAAAGCACTTTCCCTTGCAACAAATCGTGACCGTATTGTCCAAGAAGTGGAACACGGGTACGCAACACCAACATCTCTTCCGATTCCTCCTGGCACATTTGCGCACGCATCTACCCTTGAGGAACTTTCATATGATCCCAGCGCCGCACGCGCCTTACTGGAGGGGGCCGGATACGAAGACCCAGACAATGATGGTCTCTTTGAAAAAGTATCAAAAAAAGAACGCACAAAAGTTGAGTTCACTTTAGCAACACTGCAAACCCCCGAGCTGACTCGCGTCGCTGAATTGCTGGCAGAAATGTGGCGCTCCGCCGGTGTTGATATAAAAATCGCGAGATACGAACCGGGAGATTTTGAACAATCAGTCATCCGCCCACGCGACTACGACATGCTACTTTTCGGACAGAATATGGGATATGACAATAATCCATATGGATTCTGGCACGCGCGCCAGATCAAACATCCGGGTTCAAATATTGCGTTATATGCAAATACAAAGGTAGACGGTTATCTCGAAAACGCACAAACGACAACAAGTGTCGAAAAACGTGAAGAACTTTACAAGTTTTTTCAACAAGAGATTACGAGAGACAAACCAGCGGTTTTCCTATACAGTCCAAGCTATGTCTATGTAGTGCCCGAAAAACTTATGGGAATCGACTTTTCAGTTATCTCTTTTCCACAAGAACGATTCAGCAACATCGAATCATGGTCTACCAATACAAAAAGCGTATGGAATATTTTCGTGAGATAGGGCGGCTTGACAAAAAAAATACAACAGTGTAATATACCTTTACCATCGTAAAAAACTATAGCCATTACTACAATAACCAATCGCCGAAACGGCTTCGTTGCGGCACGATAAATTTTATACAAACAAATTCGTCCACCTTAATGGGCGCGCGAATTTAATAATTGGACACCGCCGAGGTGGTGAAATTGGCAGACACGCTAGCTTCAGGAGCTAGTTCCCGCAAGGGAGTGAGGGTTCAAATCCCTCCCTCGGCACCTATGATTACAACAACTCATAGACGGTTCTCGCGCCCTGCCGGACGAGGCGGGGCTGGAGGACCAACCCGCTTGGGCGGGCATGGGCGGCAACAAGGTTCACACGCAATACGTGTTGAACACAAAATGCACGCCCCAATAACAAAAGGAATCCTTCGCGTCGTTCCCTTGGGCGGCGTCGAGGAGGTCGGACGTAACATGATGTTTTTTGAATACAATGATGACATCATCATTATCGATATGGGACTGCAATTCCCCGAGGAGAATACACCGGGAATTGACTTTATTATACCTAACGTCACCTATCTCAAATCAAAAAGAAAAAACATCAGAGGAGTCATCATCACGCACGGCCACTATGACCATATCGGCGCGATCCCTTATCTTTCCGGGGAACTCGGCGCTCCAACAATTTACGCGATGCCATTGACGCGTGCGCTCATTCTCAAGCGCCAGCAAGACTTCAAACATCTTCCGCGCCTCAATACAGAAGAAATACGAGCGGATTCTCGGTTAAAATTAGGAATCTTCGACGTAGAGTTTTTCCACGTCAACCACAACATCTTCGATACGGTGGGAGTCGCAATTCACACGCCTGCGGGTATCGTGTGTCATACGGCAGATTTCAAGTTTGACAATAATCCTGTGGGGGACGTCCCGGCAGATTACGCAAAAATGGAACGGCTCGCACAAGAAGGCGTTCTATTGCTTATGTCCGATTCGACGGGCGCAGAACGCCCGGGACACTCAATCTCCGAAAAAGACATCGAGCAAAATCTTGAAGAAATCTTTGAGAAATCAAAAGGACGAATCATTGTGGCAACATTCGCTTCACTCATCTCGCGCATTCAGCAACTCATCCATCTTGCCGAAAAACACGGCAGAAAAGTTGCGATTGACGGCTTCTCGATGAAATCAACCGTTGCGATCTCCCAAGAACTCGGATATCTCAAAATCCCCAAGGGGCTCATGATTGATGTAAAAGATGTAAACAGTTATCCCGATAACGAGATCCTCTTCCTCTGTACTGGTGCGCAGGGCGAGGGTAGCGCTGTCCTCATGCGAGTTGCAACACGGGAACACCGGCATATACGCCTCCATGAGGGCGATACGGTTATTTTTTCCTCATCGGTCGTTCCAGGCAACGAGCGGAGCGTACAATATCTCAAGGACACCATCTACCGCGAGGGTGCAGAAGTATACCACTACCAAATGATGGACATTCACGCAGGAGGCCATGCCCAACAGGAAGACCTGAAACTCATGATCAACCTCATGCAGCCGAAATTCTTCATGCCGATACACGGACACTACTTCATGCTCAAACTTCATACGAAACTCGCGTTGGAAGTTGGCATCCCAGACAAAAACATCGTTATCCCTGAAAATGGACGAGTAGTGGAGGTAACATCGGATAGTGTGAAGCTCACCAAAGAAATGGTCCCTGCAAACCACGTTTTTGTCGACGGGCTTGGAGTTGGTGACATAAAAGAAGTCGTGCTCCGCGACCGGCAAATGATGGCTTCGGACGGCATGTTCGTGATAATCGCCGTTGTTGATGAAAAAACCGGAAAAGTGCGTGGCTCACCCGATATCATTTCACGTGGATTTATCTACTTGAAAGAATCGAAAGATCTCCTTTACGAGACGCGCGCACGCACAAAACGAATTACTGAAGACATAACACAGAAAATGCACCCTCTTAATGTCCAGTACCTCAAGGAAGAACTCCGCGAAAAAATTGGCCAATTCCTGTACCAACGCACTGAACGCAGACCGATGGTCATCCCCGTTGTAATTGAGGTCTAAGTTAAACTAGACGTAAACTAGACGTCCAACGTCTAGCGATTCAATGTATTTGTCGACGGGCTTGGTGTCGGAGATATCAAAGAAGTGGTATTGCGCGACCGCCAAGCGATGGCCGCGGATGGCATGTTTGTCATCATCGCGGTTGTTGATACGCAAACCGGAAAACTGAAGGGCTCGCCGGACATCATCTCGCGCGGATTTATTTATCTCAAAGAATCGCGCGACTTACTCTACGAAACTCGCGGCCGGACAAAAAAAATAATCGAAGATATCACGCAAAACATGCATCCGGTAAACTTCCAGTACGTTAAAGAAGAACTCCGCGACAAAATCGGCCAGTTCTTGTATCAAAGAACCGAACGCCGCCCAATGGTACTTCCAGTAGTTATTGAGATTTAAATTAACTTGGAGGTTCTACCTCCAAGTGCTACTCGAGGAGCATTTTTTCTAGCTCGCGGTCTTTTTCTTTCCTCTCAAGAATATCCGCGAGAGAGCTTTCTGCAAACTCGCGATATTCTGTTTTACTTGCAAATTGATCTAAAATAATCCCTTTCTCGCAAATTCCATCATTAGCTCTCCCAATATATTCATTCCAACTTGACTTGGAGGTGGAACCTCCAAGTCTGTGAACGCGATTATTGAGATTTACATATGCGCTCGCGTGAAGAAGTTGACCGTTTGATGCTATGTGAGTTGATTTGAACGTCCCCTGATATAAGGGACCACTGCGTTTGTATTTCAAATTAAAATAGTATGTATATCCACCAATCCTTCTCATAAATTCGCTGATACCACCATCTTTTATCTGCTTCAAGAGCAAATGAAAGTGATTCGGATTTAAACAATAACAAATAATATCTACTAATCTCGGGGAGCGCCTTTTGCGGCCAAGTTTTGTATTCCATATATCTTCGTAGATACTTCCGATAGGCTCTACAGCATTGAAGGTAATAATACTTTGGAAAAAACGATCCATGTCCTCACGCTTAGGAAAAACCACTCGCTTATCCAGCCCACGATTATATATATGATAGTATTCGCCGTTTGCAAAAAGAACTTTCCTCATACAACTTATAGTACCACTTGGAGGTGGAACCTCCAAGTGGATAACCTTGCATTTCGTGAGCGAGTTTTTGGTGATATACTAAGATCATGCTCAAATTTCTGAAACCCGACCTAAGCAAGTTGATTTTCTTTGTTGCTTTAATAGTAATAGTAATTTTGACCAGTAAATTTTATGAAACATGGTTAACAGCAGCTCTTCCGCTTTATATTATATCCTGTGGCCTTGTATGGAGATTTCGTAGAGACCGCAAACTATTTAATAAAGATGCCTAAACAAACGCTTTTAACCGGGATGCGGCCGACGAGTACTCTTCATGTGGGGAACTTTTTTGGCGCGCTTAAGCCACTTATTGAGTATCAAAAACAATACCGGACATATTTGATGGTGGCGGATATTCATGCGCTCACAACGCTTGAAGATACAAA